>Ga0307416_100000597_pt1 | contig 18576 bp, 15 predicted proteins | sample DK1Cmetagenome_2_FD_203821 | JGI IMG/M metagenome (GOLD analysis project Ga0307416, IMG submission 203821) | Maize rhizosphere microbial communities from greenhouse at UC Davis, California, United States - DK15-C-3 | ecosystem: Host-associated > Plants > Roots > Rhizosphere > Soil | place...
CTGGGCGGCCGTGACACGCAGCACGCAACACGCAACACGCAGCGCCGGTCACGGACAGGGTGAGATTCGAACTCACGATACCGTTGCCGGTATGCCGGTTTTCGAGACCGGTGCCTTCAACCACTCGGCCACCTGTCCAAGGGAACCCGAAAATTAGCCGGCCCCCGTCGAGGTGTCAACGAAACTGCCGGGCGGCGAACGTCGGGCGTGGGGGAGTGCACCGGAGGCGGGGCCCGCCTCCGGTGCACTCCCCCACGCCCGACTCCCGGCCGCTCTCATCGTCGACTCCGAAAGAACTCCCGCAGCACCGCGGCGCACTCGCTGGCCAATACGCCGCCTCGCACTTCGGGGCGGTGGTTGAGCCGCGGGTGGCGGAGGATGTCGCCGACCGAGCCGGCCATGCCGGCCTTGTCGTCCCAGGCGCCGAAGACGACCCGGCTGACGCGCGCGAGCACGAGGGCGCCGGCGCACATCGCGCAGGGCTCCAGCGTCACGTACAGCGTGCAATCGTCCAGCCGCCACCCGCCGACCGCCCGTGACGCGGCGCGGAGCGCGAGGGTTTCCGCATGGGCAGTCGCGTCGGCGTCGCGCACGGTCCGGTTGGCGGCGGCCGCCACGAGTGCGCCGTCACGCACGACGACGGCGCCGATGGGCACCTCGCCGGCCGCCGCGGCGGATCGGGCCTCCGCGAGCGCCATCGCCATCCAGCCTTCGTCGGCGCCCGGCGCTTGCCTCGCATTTGGCTGCGCACTACGATCAGTCATCAACCCAAGGAATCCTATGCGCCTGTTCGTTCGCCTGCTCGTCCCCGTAGCCGGCGTGCTGGTCCTCGCGTGCTCCGACGACAACGTCGGGCCACGCGGCCGCGTCTCCCGGGCCGAGATCAACGGGTACTACGAGTGCATCCAGGCATTAGGGTGGGTCAGTGGCCGCCCCGAAAATGCGAGTTACTTCCGTGCCGGGTGCGCTGGCTACAAGACGTTGACGAGTCCGGATCGTACCGACTCGGCGGAGACGTTTCCGTTCACGATCACGGGAACCGACCGCCTCCGGCGCGAGGACTTCCAGGACGAGGGCGTGGTGCAGTTCGACTCGACCACCGCGACGATTACCGTCCAGTTCCCGGCCAGTCCGGTCGAAGAGTACCTGGCCGTGTACGTCGGCCAACAGCTCCAGTTGATCCGCCAAGTTCCGGCGTTCGATTACACCGGCGACGAGGTGCCGGACTCGCTGGAACTGTACTTCCTCAAGAAGCAGCAGCCGGCGACGGTCCCGTAACCGCGTCACCGCCCCGGCGTCGCGCGCTCGGTCAGTCGTGCCCCGCTCAGTGCGCGGCCACCGCGGCGTCCGCCTTCTCGAACGTGAGCCCGCCGCCCGGCCCCACGTCTACCAGGATGCGGTCGCCGTCCACGAACCGGCCCTCCAGTACGGCGAGCGCCAGCGGGTTCTGGAGCATGCGCTGGATGGCCCGCTTGAGCGGCCGCGCGCCGTACGCGGGGTCGTAGCCCTCCTCGGCTAGCGCGCGCTTGGCCGCCGGCGTGAGCTCGAGCGTGAGCTTGCGGTCGGCCAGGAGCTCGCGCAGCCGGGCGAGCTGCAGGTCGACGATCCGCTCGATGTGCTCCTCGCTGAGCGGACGGAAGACGACGATGTCGTCGACCCGGTTCAGGAACTCCGGCCGGAAGTGCTGCCGGAGGGCGTTGAGCACCTGCGTCTCCACCAGCTCCCAGTCGCGGGCGCTGGCGTCGAGGATGTACTGGCTCCCGATGTTCGACGTCATGATGATGACGGCGTTCCGGAAGTCCACCGTCCGGCCCTGCGAATCGGTGAGCCGGCCGTCGTCGAGGATCTGCAGCAGGATGTTGAAGACGTCGGGGTGCGCCTTCTCGATCTCGTCGAACAGCACCACCGAGTACGGGCGCCGGCGGACGGCCTCGGTGAGCTGGCCGCCCTCCTCGAAGCCGACGTAGCCCGGCGGCGCGCCGATGAGCCGCGCCACGGCGTGCTTCTCCATGTACTCCGACATGTCGATCCGCACCATCGCGTGCTCGTCGTCGAACAGGTACTCCGCCAGCGCGCGGGCGGTCTCCGTCTTTCCCACCCCGGTCGGGCCGAGGAAGATGAACGAGCCGATCGGCCGGTTGGGGTCCTGGAGCCCGGCGCGCGACCGGCGCACCGCGTTGGCGACGACGTGCACCGCCTCGTCCTGCCCCACCACGCGCTCGGCGAGCACCTGGTCGAGCTTCGTGAGCCGCGCGCGCTCGCTCTCCATCATCCGCGAGACCGGGATCCCGGTCCACCGCGCCACCACCTCGGCGATGTCGTCCTCGGTGACCTCCTCCTTGAGGAACTGCGGGCGCCCGTCGGCGCTGGCGAGCTTTCGCTCCGCGTCGCGCATCTGCTGCTCGAGCTGCGGAATGCGGCCGTAGGTGATCTCGGCCGCCCTTCCGAGGTCGCCCGCCCGGGCGGCCTGCTCGGCCTCGATGCGCGCCTGCTCGATCTGCTGCTTGATCTTGCCGACGGCGCCGAGCGTCTCCTTCTCCTGCTGCCACTGCGCCTTCATCGCCGACGAGCGCTCGCGCAGCTCGGCGAGCTCGCGCTCGAGATTCTGCCGCCGCTCGCGGGACGCCGGGTCGGTCTCCTTCTGCAGCGCCTGCCGCTCGATCTCGAGCTGCATGATGCGCCGCTCGACCTCGTCGATCTCCTGCGGCATCGAGTCGATCTCGATGCGCAGCCGGCTCGCGGCCTCGTCCAGCAGGTCGATGGCCTTGTCCGGCAGGAAGCGGTCGCCGATGTAGCGGTGCGAGAGCGTCGCCGCCGAGACCACCGCGCCGTCGGTGATGCGCACGCCGTGATGCGCCTCGTAGCGCTCCTTGAGCCCGCGGAGGATCGCGATCGTGCTCTCGACGCTCGGCTCCCCGACGTATACGGGCTGGAAGCGCCGCTCGAGCGCGGCGTCCTTCTCGACGTGCTTGCGGTACTCGTCGAGCGTGGTCGCGCCGACGACGCGCAGCTCGCCCCGCGCGAGCATCGGCTTGAGCATGTTGCCGGCGTCCATGGAGCCCTCGGCCTTCCCCGCGCCGACGAGGGTGTGCAGCTCGTCGATGAAGACGACGAACAGTCCCTGGGCGTCGGTGATCTCCTTGAGCACGGCCTTGAGGCGCTCCTCGAACTCTCCGCGGTACTTCGCGCCGGCGATGAGCGCGCCGAGATCGAGCGTGATGAGGCGCTTGTTCTTCAGTCCCTCGGGCACGTCTCCGTTCACCATGCGCTGCGCCAGCCCCTCGACGATCGCCGTCTTGCCGACGCCGGGCTCCCCGATCAACACCGGGTTGTTCTTCGTGCGGCGCGACAGCACCTGGATGACGCGACGGATCTCCTCGTCGCGCCCGATGACGGGGTCGAGCTTCCCCTTCCGCGCGGCCTCGGTGAGGTCGCGCGTGTAGCGCTGGAGCGCTTGGTACTGGTTCTCGGGCGTCTGGTCGGTGACGCGGTGGGCGCCGCGCACGGCCTGCAACGCCTCGAGGAGCGCGCTCCGGTCGGCGTTCACGGCGCGGAGGAGCGCCCGGCTCTCGGTGCCCTGCACGTCGGAGAGGGCCAGCAGCAGGTGCTCGGTCGAGACGTACTCGTCGCCGAGGGATTTCGCCTCCTCCTCGGCGCGGTCGAAGACGGCGTTCAGCTCACGCGACAACGTGGGCTGGGCGCCGGTCTGCTTGGGATAGCGCGCGATCTCGCGCTCGACAGTCTGGCGCAGGTCGGTGACGCTGACGCCGAGCTTCTGGAGCACCGGCACGACGATCCCCTCGTCCTGGTCGAGCAGGGCGGCGAGCAGGTGGGCGTCGTACACCAGCGGATTGCCGGCGCGCCGCGCGCGTGCGAGCGCGTCGTTCAGCGCCTCGGCGGATTTGACGGTCAAACGGTCTGGATTGATCATGCGAGATCGTCCGTTGAAGATCGTGCCGAATCGTGCGAGCGCGGCCCCGCAGTGGTGCGCGGGCCCGGGCGCCCGGGCAGCGACGCAGCCCCGTCCGGGTCAGGGGACGTAGGATCGATCGCCACCGAACTGCCCCGGGAAAGGGCAACGCCAGTGCCGCATGAAGTCGGCCGTTCCGGCCGACTTCGGGCGTTCCTGGCCGGGTGGTGGGTCCAGAGGGCCGCCGGTCCGGCAGTCGGCAATCGACCCACTCCGGACTCGCCTTGACGGCCAGGACGCACCCGGGTAGCCTGCGCCGCCATGCGCCCCTTCGTCGCCGTCGCGCCGCTCCTATCGGCTCTGCTCCTCCTGACGCCGGCAGGCTGCCGACGCGAGGAGCTGCCCGGCGGGCTAACGGACTCATCATTCGTGTCGACGATGGTCGAGCTCCGGCGGATCCGAGAGAATGCGACGCTGGACAGTACCGAGCGCGCCCAGGCCCGCGAGGCAGTGTTGCGGCGGCGGCGAGTCACGCCGAAGCAGCTCGAGCAGGCCGCCGCCACGCTGGCCGACGACCCGGCCCGTGCGTCCGCCATCTGGCAGGCCGTCGAGCGGCACGTGACCGAGTCCGAATCGACTCCCGAGTAACGCCGGCGGCCGCCTCCGGGCCGCGGCAAAAAAGCCGCGGCGCCCCCCAAGGGGGGCGCCGCTTCGCTCGCTCCGAGTGTGTCGCCGGCCAGTCTACTTCATCACGATCATCTTCTTGACGACCGCGCGGCCGCCGACCTCGAGCCGATAGAGGTAGATGCCCGACGCAACCTCTCGACCCGAGTTCAGGTACTTGCCGTCCCAGTATGCCGTGTACTCGCGGCACGGCAGGACCAGGTTGTCGATCGGCCGACCGCCTTCGACGCCGTCCGCCCCACCAACCAGGACCGGAATGGCGACCAGCTGCGCGAGGAGATTGTAGATGCGCAGACTCACCCGGTGTTGCGACGGCCCCGCGCATTCCGGCGGGTTGCCGACCGCGAACGGGATGCGTGTCTCCGGGTTGAACGGGTTCGGGTAGTTCTGGCCGAGGCGGAGCCCCTGACTGCGTTCTCGCGCCGGTGGCGAGCCTGCCTGAGCTGCCACCACAGTCGGCGTGAGCGCGCTGAGAGCAAGCACCACTGACGCTAGTGCTGCCCAACGGTGCTTCATGTTCCTCTCCAACTGACGAAGTAGGTGCTAGCGCAAGCTCCTGATGCGAGTTGACGGATGCCCCTTCGCGGCGAACATACGGGCCGCGACAAAACGTGTCAAGCAAGTCCGAGGCCCGAGGGATGACGATGGGACTTGGCTCCGCGCAGCTTGCTGCATCGCCACCCTCCCTCAGTGATTAGACGTCCGAACGACGTCGTTTCTCTCACTGCGCTCCAGCGCGCACCCGTCCGTCGGCGCGACGCTCGGTGATCTGCCGGCGGTCGCAGAATTCCAGGAACGGAATCAGGTACTTCCTCGAAACCCCGAGAACGTCCCGCAGTTCCGCCGGCGAGTAGATCCGATTCGGCTCCATCCCCTCCCGGAGCGACGTGAGCAGCCGCTCCACAGCGCCGGACGCGTAGTACCGGTCAGGCTCGACCTGAACCACTCGCCCACGCCGCTCGAGCAGCCGAAGCAGGGCCGGAACGGCCGGTCCGAGCGACGCCGTGAGCTCCCCGACGCTCGGCGGCTCGCGGTCGGCCGCGACCAGGGCGTCGTCGAGCCTGGCGAGGAGCACTTCCTGCTCACGGCTAGGGCGCGGCGTCCACCCGGCTTGGCGAACTATCCCGCCCTCCAGCTCGATCTGACCGGCGCCGACGAGGCGGCGGACGGTGTCCTCGACGAGGTCGCCCGCGGCCGCAAGCTGCGCCCGAACCATCTGCAGCGACGCCCCAGGCTCCAGGGGCGCCTTCGCGTGCGTGTCGGCGAGCAGTGCGACGAGCCGGCCGGCGAGCGCGTCGGCCGCCGCAGCCGCGTAGTACCGCGCCCCAACTGCCCGCACCCCCGCGCCCGCCGCCTCAACGACGGAGTCGACGTCAGAGGGTCGCACACCGAGGCGCATCGCGAGCGCCCCCCGCTCGACGCCGTGTGGGCCAGCCTCGGCGAGGAGGAGGTGGAGCCGGGCGGCCGGGCCGTCAATCTCGGCGGGCCATGGGCGCGACCGTCGGGATGGCGGAAGCGGATCGAGCACGGTCCCGCCACCGATCGTTGCCACCGGCGTCGCACTTCGCAGCACGAAGCGGTCGCCGGCGCGGGCGACGACCGGCTCGTCGAGCGCCACCCGCGCTCCCTTGCGGGCGCCCGGCTCGAGCGGCCCACCCGCGGCGACGATGCGCGCCCCCACCTCCGCCGTCCCGAGGTGAAAGCGAACCCGGGTGCGGGGACGGAGCGGCCCGGCGGCGTCCTCGAGGAGCGTGACCTCCGCCCGGAGCGTGCGCGTCGGCGTCCAGGCTGCGTCGCTAACGAGGACGCTGCCGCGGGGGACGTCGCCGGGCTCCAGCCCGGCGAGGGCAACGGCCGCGCGCGCCCCGGGGTGGGCCGCGTCGACGGCCGCGCCGTGCGTCTGCACCCCGCGCACCCGCCCGGCGTGGTCGCCGGGCAGGATGCGGACGATGTCGTCCCGCCTCACGGAGCCGCTCCACACGGTCCCGGTGACGACGGTGCCGGTCCCGCGCACGGTGAATGAGCGGTCGACCGGCATCCGGAAGAGGTCCTCGGACGTGCGCGGGGGGACGTGGCGGGCCGCCTCGCCAATAGCGCGCTTCAGCTCCGCGATGCCGCTACCCGCTACGACCGACGTAGGGACGACCGGCGCGTCGGCGAGCGGGGTGCCGGCGACCGCCTCGCGCAGGTCTTCGGCGACGAGCTCCAGCCACTCGGCGTCGCTCACGAGGTCCCGCTTCGTGAGGGCGATCACGCCGCCGCGCACGCCCAGGAGCGAGAGGATCGCGAGGTGCTCGCGCGTCTGCGGCATCACGCCCTCGTCCGCGGCGACCACGAGGAGCGCGAGGTCGATCCCTGTGGCGCCGGCGAGCATCGTTCGGACGAACGCTTCGTGACCCGGGACGTCCACCACACCCACGGTGCCCAGGCCGTCGAGCACGAGCGGGGCGAACCCGAGCTCGATGGTGATGCCCCGCCGCCGCTCCTCGGGAAGCCGGTCGGTATCGACCCCGGTGAGGGCGCGCACGAGCGCCGTCTTGCCGTGGTCGATGTGGCCGGCGGTGCCGAGGATCACGGCCCGCGCTCCCGCCCGCCGACGACCGCGTCGGGCGTTGCCGGCAGCTCGAGGGCGTCGGGCGCATCGCCCGCACTACTCCACCGTCCGTGCTCCCACAGCTCGAACGCGCGCAGCGGTCGCCCGTCGGCGAGGTGCTCGCGCAGGAATTCACGCAGGAGCCGTTGATGCGCCCGCCCCTCGGCGGCGCCGAGCTCCGCACGCCCGCCGCCGAGCCAATGGCGCAGCGCGTCGCGCGCGGCCGGTGGCACCGTGCGGCTGCCCGGCGTCGATCGCGCACAACGCACGCAGAGCACGCCGCCAGCCGGGTGCGAGAACATCGCCGGAGCCTCCGGCGGGACGCCGGCGTGGCAAGCGCTGCAGACGTCGATGCTCGGCGCGAACCCCAGCTCGGCAACGAGGCGCCAGACCCCGCCCAACCCGGCCTCGCGGGCCCGCTCGGGCGGCGCGTCCCCCACCCGGTCCAGGGCATCGATGAGAACGTCGTAGAGGCCGGGCTGCGCGTCGTCGCGGGCGAACCGGAGCATGAGCTCCGCGATCGCCGAGGCGCCGGCGAAGCGCTCGAGGTCCAACGCGAGGGCGGGCCTCGCGCGCGTCACGTCGAAGGCCGCGAGGGTGTTCAGGTCGCGGCCCACTTTGGTGTAGAGCTGCGCGCTCCCCTCCGCGAACAGATCCAGCGCGCTGCCGAAGCGGCGCTGCGACCGGCGAGCCCCACGGGCGAGCACCGACTGGACGCCGGCCTCGCGGGTGGCGATGCGGAGGATGCGAGACGTCTCCGAGTAGTCGAAGGCGTGGAGGACGACTGCGTCGGTGACGACGAGAGGCATGGGAGGAAGATACACGCGCGGCGGGCGGGGAACGCGCTCCCGCCTGCCGCGCGCTACCGCCGCGCGCTACCGTCCCGTCCCCACTCGCACCCCAACGAGCACTGTGCGTCCGGGAGCCACGAAGCCAAACACCGGCTGGTAGTCTTCGCCCGTGGCATTGTCCACCCGGGCGGTGAGCGCGACCGCCGGAGCGGACGGTGAGGGGCGGACGACCGTGTACTCCCCGGCCAGGTCGAGCTTGACGTACGGATCGAGCCGGGCGCGGGTCTCGCTGGCGAAGTCCCGATCGTCGCGCGCGCCGACGTAGCCGACATTGGCGTCGAGCACGAGACGATCGGGCGCGCGATAGCCGACGTTCAGCCTGGCCGAGTGCGGCGGCCGGCGCAACAGGCGCTCGCCCTTCGCGAAAGTGCCGAACGCCCCCGTTCCCGCCTCGGTGACGCGCGTCCGCAGGGCGGTGTAGCTGGCCGTAACACTCAGCCCGGCCGGCGCGAGCACCCGTCCCTGGAGCTCCAGACCGGACGCGTTCGCCGCCGCCAGGTTCTCGTACGAGCCGAGGAAGTCGTCCGGCGCCGTGGGCGCCACGTACTGGATCAGGTTGCGGAAGCGCTGGTCGAAGTACGTCGCCGAGAGCAGGAGCCGGTCGCCCACGGTCGACTGCTCGATGCCCACCTCCCAGCTTCGCGTGCGTTCGGGCAGCAGGTCCGGGCTGGCCTTCGTGAAGGTGGTGGCGAAGATCTCGTCGAAGGCCGGCTCCTTGAAGGCGTTGCCGCCCGCCACGCGGAGCCGCGTGCCCGTGGCGAACTGGTAGCCGACGCTCGCCCGTGCCGTGGGGAAGGTGCCGAATTGCGAGTTGTCGTCGAGGCGCGCGCCGACGGTGTACGAAAGAGCCGGCGTGAGGAGGCCCAGCACCTGGCCGTAGTAAGCCTGGTTGAGGCGGTGGCGCCGTGTCGAATCCCGCGCGGGCGGGAAGCTTCCGAAGCGGCTCACGCCGCGCGTGGCCACTTGCTGGCGCTGGAACTCGGTGCCGGCGGTGACCGTGGCGAGCAGTCCCGCCGTGTAGTTCACGCGAAGGTCCGCCGTCCGGCGGTACAGGTCCGTGTCGTCGCGGGTGTAGAATCCCGTGCTGTCGCCGGGACTGTCCGGTTGGTTGTCGGACGAGGCGTCCAGCTCGGTGGTGCCGGCGAGCAGGCGCGCCTCGAGGCGCTCGGTGATCCGGCGCCCCGCGTCCATGCTGACGACCAGCCGCTGCTCGTCACGCACCGCGTTGCTGTCCTCCACGGACCCCGCAGCGTTGGTGGGGTAGTGAAACGTCGCGTCGGTGTAGCGCGCCGAGAGGCGTGCGTCCGACCGGCTGTCCGGCGCGACGCGAAGCTGTCCGCTCAGCCCGTCGTTCCGGTAGTCGTTGTTGAACGGGAGAAAGCCGTCGGTGCTCGCGGTCGCTCCGGACACCGTGTATCCAGCCCGCCGCGTGCCTCCACCGACCTCCACGGCGCCCTCGCGCGTGCCGAACGTCCCGCCGCGTGCCTCGGCCCGTGCGCGCGTGGGGCCCTGGCCCGACCGCGTGAAGATCTGCACGACGCCGGCGACGGCGTCCGACCCGTACAACACGCTCGCCGGCCCGCGCAGCACCTCGATTCGCTCGACGTTTTCGGTCGTGAGGTTCGCGAAGTCGAAGGCGCCGCCCGGCGCGTTCACCGGGACGCCGTCGACGAGCACCTTCACGTAGTTGCTGTTCCCGCCGCGTACGAAGAGCGACGTGGTGCCACCCACGCCACCGCTCTGCACGACGTCCACGCCCGGCACGTCGCGGAGCGCCTCCGAGACACGCGTGATGCCGCGCTCGCGAAGCGCCGCGCCCTCGAGCACGGTCACCGTGGCCGGCGAGCGGCCGCTCGCCACCGGGACGCGCGTCGCGGTGACCACCACAGGTCGGAGCGTCGCCGTGTCCGATGGCGCCGCCGGCGTGGGCGCCTGCGCGTGTGCCGTGCGGGCCAGTGTCAGCGCGGCGGAGGCGGCGAGTAGCCACAGATGCGAGGGTCGATTCACGGTGCCTCCCTGCGAACGGGCGAATGGTGTGCGCCGGCTGGGGTGCGCGCCGGCGCGGCGCTGAGATCGGATTCGAGCGGATGTCACGGCAACCGCCGCGCGGCCCGCAGCGGCACCAGGGTCGGCGCCCCGACCGCCGGGTCGCGCGACACGACGAGCGGCCACTCGTAGACCGCCTCGAGCGTCGAACCCTGCATCACGTCGGCAGGCGTGCCGGCCGCGGCGACGCGCCCGCGGTTCAGCAGGACGATGTGGTGCGCGAAGCGGGCGACGAGGTTGAGCTGATGGCTGACGAGGAGCACGGCGACCCCTTCGACCGCAAGCGCGGCCAGGAGCTCGAACACAGCCATCTCGTGCGCCACGTCCAAGAACGTCGTGGGCTCGTCGAGCACCAAGGCACGGCCTTCCTGCGCCAGGGCGCGGGCGATCCGAACGCGCTGCCACTCACCGCCCGAGAGCTCGTCGGTGCGGCGCTCGGCCAGCGCCGCGACGTCCGCGCGAGCGACGGCGCGGTCGACGGCCGAGCGGTCCTCCGGCGTGGCGGCGCCCCAGGCGCCGCCGTGCGGGTAGCGCCCGAGCGCGACGTAGTCACGCACTCGGAGCGGGAAGGCGGGCTCCTCGCGCTGCGGCACGACGGCGACCCGTGTCGCGAACGTACGGCGGTCGAGGTGCGCGGCGTCGTCGTCGCCCACGAGTACGCGCCCGGCCGCAACGGGGATGCGCCCGAGCAGCGCCCGGACGAGGGTGCTCTTGCCGCTGCCGTTGGGGCCCGCGACGGCCGTGACGCGGCCAACCGGCGCGTCGAGGGTCACGCCGTCCACGGCGGCCCGGGCGGCGCGCGGGTAGCGCACGACGGCTCCTTCGAACCGGATCATGCGCTCGCCCGCCGGAGCTGCACGAGGAAGAACGGCACGCCGACGAGCGCCGTGACGGCGCCGAGCGGGAGTTCGGCGGGCGCCCGCAGTACGCGCGCGGCAAGGTCCGCCCCGACGAGCAGCGCCGCGCCGCAGAGGGCCGCGCCGAGGAGGACCGCCCGGTGCCCTCGCAGTCCCGCGCCACGCGCAATGTGCGGCACCACCAGCCCCACGAAGCCGACGAGGCCCGCCGCCGCGACGGTGGCGGCCGCCAGGAGTGACGCCGCGAGGTAAACGCGGCGCGACGCGCGCTCCACGTGCACGCCGAGCGCAGCCGCCGGCTCCTCGCCGAGCGACAGGACGTCGATGTCGCGGGCCCACAGCACGAGCGCGCCTCCGCCGACCGCGAGGTACAGCGCCAGCCACGCGACGCGCGGCCAGTCGGCGCCGGCCACGGAGCCCATCATCCACCACAGGGCCCCGCGCGTCGTGTTCGGCGGCGCATCGGCCAGCGCGACCATGATCGCCGCGTTGGCGAACGCGCCGACGATGACGCCGGCCATGAGGAGCACCCGCGGGTCGGCGCGCCCGCGGGCCGCCCGGGCCACGAGGAGGACGACGCCGACGGCCACGGCCGCGCCGGCGAACGCGGCGACCGGCACCGCGGCAGCGCCGGCGACGCCGAGCGCCACCGCGCTCACCGCGCCCACGGCGGCACCGCCGGATACGCCGAGCAGGTACGGCTCGGCCAGCGCGTTGCGCAGCGATCCCTGCAGGGCGGCGCCACTCATCCCGAGCGCGGCACCGACGAGCGCGGCCAGTGCCGCGCGCGGCATACGCAGCGAGCGCACGATCGCGACGGTCGTCTCGTCGCCGGCGCCGAGGACGGCGCGCCACACGGCATGCGGGGAGAGCGGCACCGCGCCGAAGGCGACGGCGGCCGTGAGCAAGGCGACCAGGGCCGCCGCGGCGGGCAGCCAGAAGCGGACCGCGCTCAGATCGCCGAGGCGCGTCACGGACGGAGCTCCACGGCCCCGGGGTGCAGCAGTCGGGCGAGCGACACCGCGGCCTCGCCGAGGCGCACCGAGGGGCGGCCCACGATCGCGGTGTCAACCAGCCGCACGCGCCCGGCGCGTACGGCCGCGAGCGACCGCCAGGCCGGGTCGGTCTGAATGCGGCGCGCGCCCTCCGGACCGGCGAGGATGACATCCGGATCGCGGCGGACCACGTCCTCGAGGGTGATCTGCGGCGACGGCGACGGGAGGTCACGGTAGACGTTGCGGCCGCCGGCGATCTCGACGAGCTCGTTCAGGTAGCTCCCGGCGCCGATGGTGAGCAGCGGCGCGTCCCATACGTGCCAGAAGACGCTGACCCGCGGGAGCCCCGCGGTCGCGGCCCGGACCGCGGCCAGTGTGCGAGCCACCGAATCGGCGACGGTGCGCGCTCGCGCCGTGTCGCCCACGAGCTGGCCGAGCAAGAGCACGGCCCGCCGGAACTCGGCGATACTGTCCACCTTCAGCGCGACCGTCCCGACGCCGGCGGCGCGAAAGCGGCGCGCGGCGGCGCGGTTATCTTCGCTGGCGTAGAGCACGACGAGGTCCGGCCGCGTCGCCAGCACGGCTTCGACGTTAGGCTGGAGGCCGTTGCCGAGGTCCGGCACCAGCCGGGCCGAGTCCGGGTACACGTCCCAGTGCGTCCGCCCGACGAGCCGCGCGCCCGCGCCGAGCGCGAAGAGCATCTCGGTGGTGGCCGGGTTGAGCGAGACGATGCGGCGCGGCGTGCGTCCCACGACCACAGTGTCGCCGAAGTCGTCGACGGCGGCGAGGCCCGGCCCGCCGCCCGCGCTCTCGCGCGTGCAGCCCGCGGCGACCATCGAGCCGAGCGCGACGAGCGACGCGACCAGCGGGAGCGCCACGGAGCGGCGAGCGGCGGAGAGGACGAGGAGACGCAAACGGGCACCTGATCCCGAGGGAAGGTGCCCGAGACGACGAAACGCGCCGCAATCCGCGCCTCCGTCGGCCACGAGCCCCTCCCTCGAGGGCTGTTGTGTGGCGCGGACGAAGGTCGTCTCCTGGCTCCGGGCCGCGGCGCTCCCCTTCCCGACCCCGCGGGGTCAGTGGGCTCGCGAGCGCGCGTCGTGAATCGTGCCCGTTACAGTGGCGGGGCCGCACCGGTATCGCACCGGTTTCCGTGTCCCCGTCCGCGTTCGATGTTCGATTGTCGTCGTTCGCCCGGACGCGGGGCCCGGAGTGGCGAATCTACCGGGCCGCCCCGCGGCCGGCAAGCGCCTCAGTGAGGCGCGCCTTGAGCGCCTCGCGCCGCCGCTGGTAGGCCAGGCGCGCCTCCTCGCCGGGTGGGGCATCCCGCTCGAACGCCGCATCGAGTTCCGCGATCTCCCGCGCGAGCCCCTCGGCGACGTCCGCGATCGGCCGCTCGGGATAGGCCTCGACCCTGATCGGCCCCGGCGGCCGCCGCACGGCTGCACGGGCGAGGGCGAGGAGCATCGCGGCGCCGAGCACGCCGAGCAGGCCGACGATCAGGGCGGTGCGCCGGCTCCCGGAGGCGCCGCGCGGGACGGTGACGGTGAGCACGCCCGTGGCGGGTACGTCCTGGCCCAGAAAGCGCTTGAAATTCCGCCCCTCCACGCTCACTGGGTTCACTTCGGTAAGCCGGGGGGCGCTGGCGCCGGCCGTCGGCTCCTCGACCAGCACCTCCAGCACCGCGGTCTCGCGTCCGATGGGAATCGAGAGTGGGAAGCGGGACTCGGGGAGTGCGTACGAAAAGGAGAGCTGCTTGAGGCCGGGCGCGAAGGGTGCGTGTACGAGGGCCTGCCCGCTGTCGAATGTCACCGCCTCGGGGCTGACGTCGCCCTGCCCCACGCGGAAGTTCTGCGCGCCCGCCGGTAGCACAGTCGACCAGGTGGGGCGGTCGCCGTTGGTGCCGCCGCCCACGAGGGTGTACGAGCTGTCGTTCGAGAGCTCGTACACCTCGATCACCGTTCGCCGGCCGGTGCTGTCCTTAGCCGCGACGATCACGTGACGGCCGCGAACGCCCAGGCCGGTAGGCGCCGAGCTCGTGTCGAACACCGTGACCTCGGCGTCCTCACCGCTCACGTTCCTGCCCCGGAGCGGCGGCGTGAAGTAGGCGATCCCGCCGTACGACGCGGACACGAAGTAGATCGCGCTCTCCGCGCCGAAGGGGCGGTACTGGAACGCGTAGTGACCGTCGGAGGCAGTCCGCGCCGAGTCGAGGGGCCCGGCGCTGTCGCCGCCGACCCGGTGGAGTGTCACCCAGGCGCCGCGCACCGGGACGAGGCCGCGCGGCGTCGGGCGTACCACGCGTCCGGCGACCCGCCGCGGGGTCGGCGCCGCGCGGTCCCCCGCCCGATCTCCTGCGGGGGCGCCCGCGAGTCGCTCGGGCGTTGGTGGCGCGGGTGTGGGGGCGCGACGCGGCGCCTGGGCGCGGGCGCCGGGCGTCAGCGCCAGGCCGACGATCAGGAGCAGCGCGCCGGCACTCGGGGCGAGGGGCCCTGCGCACGTCCGCGCGGCGGCGGGGTGGGTACGCTCACTCCTCACACCGTGCTCGCCAGCCTTGCTCGCCCTTCAGAGGTTGAACTTGCCGAAGTCCTCGGGCCGCAGCTTCTCGAGGTGCTCCTTGAGCTGCTCGGCGTTCAGCTCGTCGCCCGCGCTCGGGCGGGGCGCCGGGCTCTCCTCCTCGTCTCCGTCTCCCTCCTCGATCGCCGTGAGCAGCGACTCCTGGGCGAAGATCGGGGCCGAGAGCCGGAGGGCGATGGCGATGCTGTCGGAGGGGCGGGCGTCGATTTGCACCAGGCCGTTGGCGCTGGCCACGTGCAGCTCGGCGTAGTAGGTGTTCTTCTGGACCTTGGTGATCTGCACGCGGCGCAGGGAGCCGCCCAACCCGACGATCAGGTTCTTGCACAGGTCGTGGGTGAGCGGACGCTCGCGCTTGATGTTGTTCATCTGCATGACGATCGACTCGGCTTCCGGCTGGCCGATCCAGATCGGGAGCAGGCGGTTGCCGTCCTTCTCCTGCAGGATCACCACGTACGAATTGGTCGAGCTGTCGTGGCCGAGCCGAGCCACTCGGACTTCCACCATTATTGCCAACCCTCGGGGCTGCCCCCGTAGTCAGGTCCCCATGTCCCACGAGGCAAGATACTTCACCTGCTCGGGCGTGAGGACGTCGACGCTCGAGCCCATCGCCTCGAGCTTGATGCGCGCGATCTCGCGGTCGAGCGCCTCGGGGACGCGGTGTACGTCCTTCGCAAGCGACGCGTGGTGCTTCACCAGATACTCCGCCGCCAGCGATTGGTTCGCGAAGCTCATGTCCATGACGCTCGCCGGGTGGCCCTCGGCCGAGGCGAGGTTGATGAGGCGGCCCTCGCCGAGCAGGAAAACGTGCTTCCCGGCCACCAGGTACTCGTCGACGAAGGCGCGCGCCTGGCGCTTCCGCCCGCCGGCGAGGCGCTCGAGGGCGGGGATGTCGATCTCGACGTTGAAGTGCCCGGAGTTGCACACCACGGCCCCGTCCTTCATGGCACGGAAGTGCTCCTCGCGCAACACGTTGATGTTCCCCGTAAGCGTGCAGAAGATGTCGCCGATCGGCGCGGCCTCTTCCATGGTCATGACGCGGAACCCGTCCATCACGGCCTCGAGGGCCTTCAGCGGGTCGATCTCGGTGACGACGACGTTGGCGCCGTGGCCGCGTGCGCGCATCGCCACGCCGCGCCCGCACCAGCCGTAGCCAGCCACGACGAAGGTGGAGCCCGCGAGCAGAAGGTTCGTGGCGCGGAGGATGCCGTCGACCGTGCTCTGGCCCGTCCCGTACCGGTTGTCGAACAGGTGCTTGGTGAACGAATCGTTCACCGAAATCACGGGGAACTGGAGGACGCCGTCCTTGGCCATCGCCTTGAGGCGGATGACGCCCGTGGTGGTCTCCTCCGTGCTGCCGACCACCCGCGTGAGGATCGCCTTGCGCTGGTCGTGCGGGAGCGTCTCGACCCACTTGCGGACCGCTGGCGGGAGGTCGTCGAGCCGGTTCAGCGCGATCATGTGCAGCGCGCCCACCACGTCGGCGCCGTCGTCCATGGTGATCTCGGGCCCGTGGGCGATCGCGGCGCGGATGTGCTCGTAGTACGAGTGCTCGTCCTCGCCCTTGATCGCGAAGACCTTGATGCCGTAGTCGCGGACGAGGTGCGCGGCAACGTCGTCCTGCGTGGAGAGCGGGTTCGACGCGCAGAGCGCGACGTCGGCGCCGGCGGCCTTGAGCGTCGCCACGAGGTTCGCCGTCTCGGCCGTGACGTGCAGGCAGGCGCTCACCCGCTTCCCCGCGAGGGGGCGCTCGGCGGCGAAGCGCTCGCGGATCTGGCGCAGCACGGGCATCGAGCGTTCCGCCCACTCCGTGCGGTCGCGCCCGACGTCGGCGAGCGCAATGTCCTTGATGTCGTACTCGCCACTGAGGCGGCGCGCGGCGGGCTCGGTCTTGGCGGTCGTGGCCATGCGTCGGTGTTTATCGGTGTTGAGAAGAGGTTCGGCCCTGAGCGGCCGGACTCAGCGGACGGCGTTGCGCAGCGCGTCCACGCGGTCGGTGCGCTCCCAAGTGAAGAGCGTCTTCGCCGGCCCGGCGCCGTTTTCCACGGTCTCCGGAGTGCGGCCGAAGTGGCCGTACGCCGCGGTGGCGCGGTAGATCGGCTGGCGCAAGTCGAGCGCCCGGGTGATGCCCCGCGGGGTGAGGTCGAACACCTCCTCGACGGCGCGGGTGATCACGGAGTCCGGCACGCACCCGGTGCCGAAAGCGTCGACCATGATCGACACCGGCTCCGCGATCCCGATCGCGTAGGCGACCTGCACCTCGCAGCGGCGCGCGAGCCCGGCGGCGACGATGTTCTTGGCGACCCAGCGCGCCGCGTAGCACGCCGACCGGTCGACCTTCGACGGGTCCTTGCCGCTGAACGCGCCGCCGCCGTGCCGTCCCATGCCGCCGTAGGTGTCGACGATGATCTTGCGACCGGTCAGGCCGGCGTCACCCTGCGGCCCGCCGATCACGAACCGGCCGGTGGGATTGATGTGATACTTGATGCCGTTCCCGCGCAGCTCCCGCGGGATCGACGGGTTGATGATCTGCTCGATGACGGCCTCGTGAATCTCGCTCTGCGCCACCTTCTCGGCGTGCTGGGTCGAGACCACCACCGTGTCGACGCTGATCGGCCGGTCGCCCTCGTAGACGACCGTGACCTGGGCCTTGCCGTCCGGCCGCAGCCAGGCCAGATCGCCGGCCTTGCGGCACCGGGCCAGCCGGTGCGTGATGCGGTGCGCGAGGACGATCGGCAGGGGCATCAGCTCCTCGGTCTCGTCGGTCGCGTAGCCGAACATCATGCCCTGGTCACCCGCCCCGCCGGTGTCGACGCCCTGCGCGATGTCCGGCGACTGCTTGTCGATCGTGCTCATCACCGCGCACGTGTTGCTGTCGAAGCCGAAGGTGGCGTCGGTGTAGCCGATGCGCTGGATCGTGCCGCGAACGATCTCGGGGATGTGGACGTACGTGTCGGTGGTGATCTCGCCCGCCACCACCGCGAGCCCGGTGGTGACGAGCGTCTCGCAGGCGACGCGCGCGTCCGGATCCTTGGCCAGGATCGCGTCGAGCACGGCGTCCGAGATCTGGTCGGCGATCTTGTCCGGGTGCCCCTCGGTCACCGACTCGGACGTGAAGAGATGGCGTTCAGGCACTCGAAAGCAAGGCAGGGATCGTGAGATCGTAACGAGTTGGTTTGCGGCCGCTTAGCGCGGCAGGGAACTGTGAAAGCTACCCTGGTCGCCGGGGTCGAGCAACCCGTCGATGCCCGCGAGCTCGTCCCCGAACGCGGCCGCGAAGTAGCGCCGCATCACGCCCTCCGCTTCGGCCGCGGTGCTGGCCGCCGCAGCCGCCCGCGCGGCCTCCGCGGCGGCCTCCGCGCTCACGCCGCGGACGACCCGCTTGAGCAGCGGCACCGAGCGCGGCGCGACGCTCAACTGCCGCAGCCCGAGCCCGATCAGCGTCAGCGCCATCAACGGCTGCGAGGCCATCTCGCCGCACACGCTCACGTCCAACCCAGCGGCGCCGCCCACCTCGACCGTGCGCCGGATCAGCCGCAGCACCGCCGGGTGCAGCGGCGTGAAGCGCGCCGCGAGATTCACGTTTCCGCGATCGACGGCGAGGGTGTATTGCACGAGATCGTTCGTGCCAATGCTGAAGAACGCCACGTGGTCGACCAACGTGTCGGCGGCAACCGCAGCCGCCGGCGTCTCGACCATGACGCCGACCGGCAGGTCGCGCCGGTACTGTGCCCCGCGGGCCGCGAGCTCCGCCTCGGCCTCGCGGAGCAGCGCCCGCGTTTGCCGCACTTCGTCGAGCGTGACCACCAGCGGCAGCATGATGCGCACGTCGCCGTGCACCGCCGCGCGGAGGAGGGCGCGGAGCTGCGTCTTGAAGATCGGCGCCTCGTCGAGGCACATGCGGATCGCGCGCCACCCGAGGAACGGGTTGGCCTCGGTCGGGTAGCCGCCGACGGGGAGCTTGTCGCCGCCCACGTCGAACGTGCGAATGATCACCGGCTGGCCGCCGAACGCCTGCACGACCCGGGTGTACGCGCGGTACTGCTCGTCCTCGTCCGGCATGCCC
>Ga0307416_100000601_pt1 | contig 18525 bp, 16 predicted proteins | sample DK1Cmetagenome_2_FD_203821 | JGI IMG/M metagenome (GOLD analysis project Ga0307416, IMG submission 203821) | Maize rhizosphere microbial communities from greenhouse at UC Davis, California, United States - DK15-C-3 | ecosystem: Host-associated > Plants > Roots > Rhizosphere > Soil | place...
GTCATGGGCCGGAGGGGACGGCCGGCCGCACCGGAGCCGAGGCCCGCCGGAACCCCAGGTACATCACGCTGGCCCCAAGGGCCAGGCCGAGGGCCAGCTTGTCGCTCGAGGCCAGGAAGGCGAACACCCCACCACTGGCGGCCAGCAGGACCCCGAGGGCGATGAGCAGGTTCCCCTCGAAGCGCGGGCGCAGGTCGCGCCGCGACCGCATGGCCAGCCCGCTGGCCACCGCCCCGCCGACCACGATCACGGTCCCGACCACGTTGCCGACCACGGCCAGCACCCGCACGGACACGGGCAGGAACTCCTTGCCCTCGGGCAGGAGCCGGCCGGCCAGGTCGGCCGGGGTGACCCTGGCCATGGCGACCAGGACCACGCTGAGCAGCGTGAAGGCGGCCAGGCCGGCCACGTAGGCCCGGCGCAGGGCCGGCCTGGCGAGCAGCTCGACCGTGCCCAGGGCCAGCCAGGCCACGTTCAGGACGGCCCCGAACAGGTAGTAGACCTTGAACGAGAGCGGCGACCACCCGGCCGCGACCCCGGCGGTGAGGGCCACCGACGCCACCGCGAACATCGACAGGGCGATCCCCCAGGCCAGCTGGTACGGCCGGCGCCGGGCGGCGTACTGGCGCAGCACCGCCACCGCGAACGCGGCCGAGGCGGCCGCGGCGACAGCCGGGAGCAGCCAGTGCATGACCGGAGTCTAGTCCCGCCCGCCCACTTGCACTTCTTGTAGCTTGGTAGCAGCATCCGCCGCGCGCTTCAGCGGTACGCCCGGCTTGTCGTTCACGAGGAGCATGCTTCGTTGGCTCAGGATCCGCTTCCTTCGGTGCCCCCGGTGCTGGCCGCCACCGGGCCGTTCTTCATGTTCTCGCTCGAGGAGGCCTTCGAGCTGATCGGCGAGGCCGGCTTCGACGGCGCCGAGCTGATGATCATGCAGGACAGGCTGAGCCAGGACCCGCACCGGCTGGGGGCCCTGGCCGCCCGCTACGGCGTGCCGGTGCCGGCGGTGCACGGGCCGTTCCTGGTCGCCACCTGGCTGGTGTTCGGGACCGACCCCAAGGGCAAGCTGGAACGCTGCGTCCGCTTCGCCGAGACGGCCAAGGTGTCGACGGTGGTCATCCACCCGCCGTACCGCTGGCAGACCCAGTACGCCGCCTGGCTGGACGAGGCCATCCCGCGCATCCGCGAGGAGACCGGGATCACGGTCGCGGTCGAGAACATGTTCCCGATCAACGTGAACGGCCGCAGCCTGCGCTTCTTCAGTGGCACCGCCCCGGCCGAGCTGGACCGCTGGCCGTCGCTGGTGCTCGACACAAGCCACCTGGCCGTGGTCGGCGGCGACCTCATGGACGCCTGGGGCGAGCTGGCCGACCGGGTGGCCCACCTGCACGTCTCCAACAACGACGGCCGGGGCCGCGACACCCACGGCCTGCTCGGCCGGGGGGTCCTGCCGATCGGCGACTTCCTCGAGGAGGTCGGGGCCGGCAGCTTCGGCGGCGCCGTCACCCTCGAGCTCGACGTGCGCACCTGGGCCGACGACCGGCCGGCCCTCCTCGAGGTCCTCCGCGAGAACCTCGACATCGCCAGGACCCACCTGGCCAAGGGCGCGGCCCGCGCGCACACTCGCGCGAGCACGCGGAACGGGTAGAATCCGCACCCGCATGCGAACCGGCACCGCCGTCGTCCTGGCCGCTCTGCTCGTGCTGATCGTGCTGGCGGCGGCGGTACAGCTCCTGCTCGGCCGCTGACCCCCCATCCCCCAGCCCCCTTCCCCCCGCTTGACCCCGCCACCCGACCGTCCGCCGGACGCCCAGACGCCCGCCTGCCCCTGCGGCCACGACAACGTGCCCGCCGAGGTCGCGGGCCAGCACCCCCTGCTCCAACGCGCCGCCGACGGCGACCGGGAGGCGTTCGCCCAGCTCTACGACAGCCAGGTCGACGGCATCTACCGCTACCTCCTGGCCTGGACCGCCGACCCGGCCCAGGCGGCCGCGCTGACGGCCGCGGTCTTCCACGGCGCCTTCAGCTGGCTCACCGTCACCCATATCACCGACGCCGAGGCCGCCGCCTGGCTCACCGCCATGGCCCGCGACGCCGTCGTCCAGCGCCGAGGGCCGGGCGCCACCGGCGGCGCCGCCGACCCGGTGGCCGCGATGGCGCAGCTGAGCGACCCCAAACGGGAGGTGGTGGTCCTCCGCCTCCTGTGCGGCCACACCCTCGACCACACCGCCCACCTCTCCGGCTTCACCCGCCGCGCCGTCCTGGAGCTCCAGCTCTCGGCCTGCCTCTCCATCCGGGAACTGGTCTCTGGAGCCCCCACCCCCATCCCCGCCCCGCGGGACTCGGCCGCCGAGGAGTTCGAGCAGCACCTGGCCCACGGGGACCTCGAGCCATCAGGTGACGCCCCGGCGCCATCCAGCACCCACGCGACCCTGGCCGGCCCCTTCGCCGTCGCCCGGTCCCTGCGCCAGACCGCCCCCAGCTACGTGGTCGGCCCCGACCCCGCCCTGGTCGAGCGCCTGCGCCAGAGCCTGCTGACCGGCACCCCACCCGACCCACCCTCGGCCCCGTCCCATGCGGCCACCCGTCCCCACCCCGCCGCCCCCGCCGCCCCCGGGTCGCCCCTCACCCACCCGACCCCCGGCACCCACCCGGCCCCGGTCGCCAACGCAGCCCCGGACACCCACCCGGCCCCGGGCACCCACGCGGCCCCGGGCACCCACCCGGCCCCGGACACCCACGCGGCCCCGGGCGGGGTCCCCCGAACCCGGGCGCGCTTGACCCTCCCCGCCGAACCGGGTGCGGGCCCCCGAACCGGGAGGGTAGCCGGTCCGCAATCCTGGTGGGGCCGGCTGTCCACAGGGCTGACGGAGTCCCGGCTCCTGCGGCGGCCATGGCTTGCGACCGGCGTGGCCGCCGCCGGGATCGTGATCGTGCTCACGCTCCAGGCATTCGGCGACCCAGGGCCGCAGGGCGCCTGCGGTGGGCGGCCGTGCCCTCCCACGACCACGGTCGCGGTCGTGGCGGCCGCCGAGGCGGGCAGCCTCGGGACCCCGCGGACCACCGTCCTTCAGCCGAGCACCACGACCTCGACCGTGGCCACCCCGGCGCCACCGCCCTCGGCCCCGCGGACCTCGGCGGCGACCACCCCGCCGAGCAGCCGCCCGGCGGCCACCGCCGCGCCGACCACGGCCCCGCCCCGGACGACGACCACGACCCGGGCGACGACCACCACCGCCCCGACGACCACCGTGGCGACGACCACGACGGCGGCGCCGGCGCCGACCTAGCCGTCAGGTCCGGCCGTAGACCTGGTGGCGGGTGGCCACCGCCGTGTCGGCGTTGTCGGAGAACACGCCGTCGACCCCGAGGCGGAAGAACAGCCGCAGCTCGGCCGGGAGGTCCCCGGCGGCGCGGATGAACTCCGGGCTGGCCGGGTTGCCCTGGCGGAAGTCCAGCGGCAGGAAGTTGTTCTCCCGCCGGAACGTCCACGGGTGGACCACCAGGCCGGCCCGGTGGGCGTCGCGGACCAGGCTGGTCGGGTCGAGCAGGTTCCCGGCGGCGTCGCGGGGGACGATCAGGTTCTTGCTCGGCCCGAGCCCGTCGGCGTAGGTGGCGATCTCGGCCAGCCCGGCCGGTGTGATCAGGTCGGCGTAGGTCCGCGGGTCGCCGGCGGCCACCAGGTCATAGGGCGCGCCGACCTCGTCGATGAGCTGCACCAGCGGCACCTTGGTCTCGGCGTGCAGCTCCTTGAGGTTGGCCGTCTCGAACGACTGGATGAACACCTTGGCCTTGCGGCTGTCGAGCCCGTTGGCACGCAGGGTGGCCAGGAGCGGCTCCTCGAGCGAGAGGCCGATCGAGTCGAAGTAGGTCGGGTGCTTGGTCTCGGGATAGATGCCGACCCCGGCCCGCTTGGCCAGGTCGATGACCTCCTGGAAGGTCGGGATCTGGTAGAGGCCGTTGAAGGCGGTGTTGGTGGGCCGCAGGTCCGGGAGCCGCTCCACGGCCCGCAGGGTCCGCAGCTCGGCAAGGGTGAAGTCCTCGGTGAACCAGCCGGTGTGCTCCACCCCGTCGATCGTCTTGGTGGTCTTGCGGTCGGCGAACTCGGGGTGGGCGGCGACGTCGGTGGTACCGGTGATGTCGTTCTCGTGCCGGGCCACGAGCATGTGGTCCTTGGTCGAGACCAGGTCGGGCTCGATGTAGTCCGCCCCCATCTCGATGGCCAGCCGGTAGGAGGCGAGGGTGTGCTCGGGCCGGTAGCCGCTGGCCCCGCGGTGGCCGATGACCAGTGGGATGCGGCGGCCGCCGCCCCGGTCGACCCGCTCGTCGGCGGAGGTCGCCCCGGCCACCTGGGTCAGGCCGAGCATGAGGAGAGCCGCGGCCACCAGGAGGGCCGTCGGGCGTCTGGTGAAGGTGCGCATGGAGCCTCCCGGAGCCGTCGTCGGCAGGGCACCTCACCGTAGTACCCCGTTTGCCCGAATTTTGGAAGGCTCCTCGAGGTATCAGCCAAACGTGCCGCCGCGCTCGAGCAGGTTCCGGTGGATGGTCTGCTGGATGCTGTCGCGGACCTGGTCGGTCAGGTCGAACAGCACCATCGGGTCGAGCACGGCGTCGGGTCCGAGCCCGGCCGTCTCGATCGGCGGGCAGAACTCGATCAGCCATTTCGATGGCAGGGGGATGGCACCGAGCGGGCCGAGTGCCGGGAAGGTGGGCGTGACCGGGAAGTAGGGGAGACCGAGCAGGCGGGCCAGGCGGCGCAGGTTGGCCAGCATCGGGTAGATCTCCTCGCTCCCCACCACGGCCACGGGCACGATCGGGGCGCCGGTGCGCAGGGCGACCTCGACGAACCCGCCCCGGCCGAACCGCTGCAGCTGGTAGCGCTCGCGGTAGGGCTTGCCGAGGCCCTTGTAGCCCTCGGGCCAGACGCCGACCAGCTCGCCCGCCTCCAGCAGCCGGGTGGCGTCCTCGGCGCAGGCCAGGGTGTTGCCGGACTTGCGGGCCAGCGGCGCCACCACCGGCAGGTCGAAGGCCAGGTCGGCGGCCAGCATCCGCAGCGACCGGTGGGCCGGGTGCTCGTCGAGCAGGGCCAGGGCGACCATCAGCGCGTCGAAGGGCAGCGTCCCGGCATGGTTCCCGACCACCAGGGCCGGCCCGCTGTCGGGAACGTGCTCAAGACCCCGGGTCTCGACCCGCCACCATCGCCGGTACAGGGGCCGCAGCAGCGGCGCCAGCACGTGCTCGACCAGGTCCGGGTCGTGACCGAACTCGTCGACCTCGTATTCCCCCAGCACCCGCCGCCCGAGGAACTCGATCGCCTCCTCGGCCCAGTCCAGGAACGACGCGAACGGCTCCGAGGCGGGGTCGGGGGCGGGGGCGGGGTCGGGGACGGGGTCGGGGGCGGGGTCGGGGGCGGGGGCGGGGTCGAGCACGGGGACGGGGTCGAGCGCGGGGGCGGGGTCGGGGACGAGCGCGGGGGCGGGCTGGGGGGTGTGGACAACCCGCGCCGCCCCTTCCGCGGTTGGGCTACCCTCCCGGTTCGGGGGCCCCGGGAACGGCGGGTGAGGTTGCCGCGTGCCCGGCCGCGTGACTGGCCGGCGGTGCACCGCGCAGAGGCCGTCCGGACCCGACGGATTGCGGCAGCGCTCGCCCTTCCGGGTCCGCGCCCGGCAGCGCCCGCCGGCGGGGCTCACCGGACCACCTCCCTGGCGGCGCTCATCGCGACTGCTCCCTCGCGACCCAGCCTGCCGCCTTTCGCAGCCAGCCCAGGGCGTCCTGCTCCAGCCGGGCGACCTGCTCCTCGGTGACCAGCCGGCGCAGGCGGGTGTTGGCGAAGTCCTCGAACGCGTGCAGTGAGCTCCACTTGGGCGTGAACCCCAGCTGCTCGACCGCCGCCGAGGTGTCGGCGACCCGGCCGTACTGGAGGAACCGGACCTGTTCGGGGGGGAAGTCGACGGTCCGGCCGACCAGCTCGGCGGCCCGGTTGACCAGGAGCTCTGGGATGGGCAGGGGCGGCTTGCCGGCGATCCTGATGGCCTGGCTGAGCAGGACCACCCCGTCCCCGGCGACGTTGAAGGTGCCGTCGTGGGCCGGGCCAAGGGTGGTGCGCAGCAGCACCTCGGCCGTGTCCTCCTCGTGGAGGAACTGCAGCCGTGGGTCGAACCCGAGGACGGTCGGGCACACCGGCAGCTCGAAGTAGCGGGTCAGCGGGTTGTCGACGGTCGGCCCGACCTGGTTGGCCAGCCGCAGCACGGTGACGGCGACCTCGGGGCGGCGACGGTCGAACGAGCGGACGTAGTCCTCGACCTCGATGGCGTCCTTGCCGAACCCGTGCCGGGGCGTCTCATGCGACATGCTCTCGGTCCACACGGCCGGGTCGGCGGCCGAGGACCCGTACACCGCCGTGGTCGACTTGAGCACCAGCCGGCGCAGGTGGGGCGCGTGGTAGGCGGCGGCCAGGAGCTGCATGGTGCCGAGCACGTTGCGCTCCTTCATGCTGGCCCGGCCGCCGGCGGCCCGCGGCTCGGCCGTCACCCCCAGGTGCACGCAGGTGTCGATCCCGGCCGACTGGACGGTCCTGACCAGGGCCGGGCTGCGCAGGTCGACGGCCAGGTGCTCGACCTTGGCCGGGAACGGCTCGGCCGGATCCAGGTCGTCGACGGCCACCACCCGCTCGACCTCCGGCTCCTCGGCCAGGGCGCCGACCAGCCGCCGCCCGGTCGAGCGGGCCGCCCCGGTGACCAGGACCCGGCGGCCCATCAGCCTCCGCCCTCCAGGATCACCGGGGGACCACCCCGGCGGCTGCCCCCAGGACCGTCCCGGTCGGCCGGGACCTTGGCGACCTCGACCGGGTCGCCGGCACCGACGCCGAGCCGGTCGGCGGCCCGGCCCCGGTTGACGGCCACGGCCAGCGACCCGAAGGAGTCCTCGTGCAGGACCAGCTCCCCGGCCGGCACCGACGCGAACGTCTCGCCGACCGTCACCCGGTGGCCGCGCCCCCCGGCCAGCACCTCCACCGGGTCGCCCACGGCCACCCCGGCCTTCTCGAGGTCTCGGCGGCGCAGGTCCAGGGCGAGGTTGCCGAAGTGGTCGACCGCGACCACACCCCCGGCGACCCGGCCCACGCCGGCCCGCACCGACGGGCGCTCGAGGCGCACCAGCCCGCCCGGGTCCAGCCCCGGTCCCAGCTCGGCCGGGTCGACCCCGGCGGCCAGGTGGCCCGCGGCCGGGGCGAACACGTCGCGCCCATGGAAGGTCCGCGACACCGGCGCCAACCGGAACGCCGGGTTCTCGAGGGCGTGCACCCGCTCCACCCCGCCCAGCGCCTCGGCCGCCCACACCAGCAGCCCGTTGTCCGGGCCGACCAGCACCTGCCCGCCGGCGGAGACCGCCACCATCCCCCGCCCGGTCCCCACCCCCGGGTCGACCACCGCCAGGTGCACGGCCCGCGGCAGGTACGGCACCGCCTGGGCCAGCACCACCGCCCCCTGCCGCACGTCCTGGGCCGCCACCGCATGGCTGACGTCGAGCACCCGCGCCCGCGGCGCCACCCTGGCCATCACCCCGTGGCACACGCCCACGAAGTGATCGTCCAGCCCGTAGTCGGACGTGAAGGTGATCCAGTCGTACCCGGCCATGCCCGGCATTGTCGCACCGCCCCAGCGGAGCCCGCCTACGGGGCGGGGCGCCACCAGAGGGTGGTGGGGCCGGCGTCGGTGAAGCCGAGGGCGCGGTAGACGGGGTGGCCTTCCTCGCTGCTGGAGAGGACGGCGGGGAGAGTGGGGGCGGTGGCCAGGCAGGCGGCGGTGACCGCGGTGCCGATGCCCTGGCGGCGGGCCGACTTGAGGACGGCCACGCCGGCGACGTTGAGGACGGCGCCGTCGGTGGCGGCGATGGCGGTGCCCACCGGATGGCCGTCGAGGCTGGCCAGGAGCAGGGTCAGGCCGGGGACCTCCAGACTGGCCGGCGGGTGCACGGCCCCGGGCGTCCAGGACGACAGCGACCCGGTGAACGCCTCGACGCTGGTGCGCTCGAACTCCTCGACCTCGGCCGGGGTGCGGCAGGCGGCCACGACCAGGCCGGGCGGGTCGGGGGACTCCTGGACCGGGCCGGGCGGGCGGAGCATCCAGGGCTCCCGGGCCTGGAGGACGAACCCGAACGGTGTCAGGTCCTCGGCGCCGCCGGCGTCCCGGACCGCGACCTCGTCCGCCAGGCCCTCGACGGCCCCGGCCAGCCGCTCGGCCGGGACCCGGGCCCGCAGGGACAGGGCACCGAGGAACACCGGCGAGGACGGGGCCGTGCGCCAGGCCACCGTCCCCTCCTCGAACCAGCCGATCCCGAGGGCGCGGAGCGCCAGCCGGTGCCAGACCGACTCGCCGCGGGCCGCCAGCTCGACGGGGTCCACGCTACTCGGTGCCGAACAGGTGGCGGAGGTCGACCCGGGTGGTCGAGGTCCAGTCGGGGGTGATGCGGGTGGAGCCGAGGCGCAGGGCCCGCGCCCCCTCGGAGACGGCCGAGATCATCCGCAGGCCGCCGTCCTCGGCCAGCTCCAGGTAGCCGATGCCGACACAGGACCCCTTGCCGTCCTCCATGCCGACCAGCAGGCCGGCCAGGCTGGCCAGGTCGGCGTCGGGGGGCAGGGTCGGCAGGAACACCGTCGGCTTGACCCGCCAGCGGTGCAGGTTGCCGGAGAAGTAGGCGGCGAAGCGGGCCCGGCGGGTCTCGGCCCGCTCGTCGACGGTGGTCGGGCGGGCCTCGGGATGGACCGGGTAGGCCTCGACCCGGGCCGGGGTGAAGCGGCGGGCGATCCCCAGCAGCGGGTCCAGCTCCTCGCCGCGCTCGAACCCGATCACGTACTCGGGCCGGGTGACCTCCATCTTGTGGTACTTGAGGATCTGGCCGTAGACCCCGCTGATCAGGCTGGAGGTGTCGACCACGACCAGCTCGGCGCCGTCGCGGCGGGCCACGTTCATCAGCTTGGCCGTGCCCGCGATCAGCGGCAGCAGGTGGAACTGGGCCGACACCCAGCCGACGAAGTAGAGCCCGTCGGCCAGCGCCAGCTCCTCGTCCTCCAGATGCTTGGCCTCGAGCACGTGCTTGAGGCCGATGGTCGTCGGCGGGCCGACCGTGGTCCGGCCGACGTCGGTGTCCAGGTAGGCGGCGGAGATGCCCCGCTCGACGGCGCCGGCCAGCAGCGCCCTGGCGAAGGTCGTCTTGCCCGAGTCCATCGACCCGAGCAGCAGCACCGTCCCCGGGTCGTCGAGCACCTGCTCGATCAGGCGCGCGTAGCGGTCGGTCACGGGAGGATCCTGGCCAGCAGGTAGTCGGCCAGCGGGTCGTAGGCCGAGGGGGTCGGGCGGACGTTGTCGTCCATGCCGAGCACGATGCCGGCCCGGCCCTCGGCCTTGGCCATGGGCAGGGCCGGGTCGTTGATGTCGGCCACGGCGACCACGTCGATGCCGCGCTCGGCGGCCGCCCCGGCCCAGCCGTGGTCGCCCACGACCAGGTCGACCTCGGTGGCCTGCTCCAGGACCAGCTCCATGGGGTGGGCCTCGTGGGTGTGGTACAGGTTGGCCCCCGAGGCCAGCACGGCCACCCAGCCGGTGTAGATGATCCGCCGCCGGTGCTCGTGGAAGCGGAAGGCGAGGCCGTCACCGGGGCGCGACACCTTGGCCCCGGCCTCGCGGACGGCCACGGCCAGCTGCTGGTACAGCCCGAGCATGCCGGTCGGGTGGCCGGTGGCGAACAGGATGTGCTCGCCGGCCGCGGCCGCCCTGGCCAGACGCCCGGCCGCACGGTCGATCTCGTCCAGCAGCGGGCCCGGCTCGATCCAGGTGGGACCGTCGCCGGGCTCGCCGGGGGTGTAGGTCCAGCCGAACTGGCGGGTGACCTCGGCCAGCACCTCGGCCTGGGTGTAGCGGTGCATGCCCGACAGCCCGAAGCAGTGGTCGGGGTCGCCGGCGGCGACCAGGTCGGCCTTGCGGAGCACGTCGGCGACCGGCGTCTGCACCGACCCGGCGATCCGGGCCGTCACGAGATGGCGGCCGAGCTCGTCGCGGGAGGGCAGGTCGGGCATGCTGGCGCTCCGGTCGGTCGTGGGTCGGCCTCCCATGGTAGCGAACGTATGCCCTGAGCCCCCGTTCAGGCGGTCAGGCCGTGCAGGGGGAACAGGTTGCTCCGGGCGATCTCGATGGTGCGGCCGAGCTCGGCCTCGACCCGGGCGCGGTGCTCGGTGCGCAGGGCGACCACCTCGTCGGCCATGTCCGGGTCGAGCACGGCGCCGAACCGGTCGGCGGCCTCGTCCAGGTAGAGCTCGGGGAGCCGGTCCGGCAGCTCGGCCCCGACCATCTCGGCCAGGTAGGCGCACCAGGCGCGGGGCACCACCGAGGCCCACTGGTAGCCGCCCCCGCCGGTGGCCAGCCAGCGGCCGCCGGCCACGGTGTGGGCTAGGTCGTGGAGGCGGCCGGCCAGCTGGCCGTAGGCCCCGACGGTCAGCCCCAGGTGGGCCAGCGGGTCGGTGTAGTGGGTGTCGCAGCCCAGCTGGGTGACCAGGAGCTCGGGCTGGAACGCCCGCACCAGGGCCGGCACCACGGCGTCGAAGGCGGCCAGGTACAGGTCGTCGGTGGTCGAGGGGGGCAGGGGCAGGTTGGCCACGGTGCCGCGGGCCGGCCCCTCGCCGACCTCGTGGGCGAAGCCGGTGCCGGGGAACAGGTAGCGGCCCGACTCGTGCAGCGACAGGGTCAGGACCCGGGGCTCGGCGGCGAAGATGGCCTCGACCCCGTCGCCGTGGTGGACGTCGACGTCCACGTACGCGATCCGCTCCACGCCCTGGTCGAGCAGCCAGGCGATCGCCACCGCCGGGTCGTTGTAGACGCAGAAGCCGCTGGCCCGGTCGGGCATGGCATGGTGGAGCCCGCCGGCGGGGGAGAAGGCGTGCAGGGCCGCGCCGGAGCGGATCGCCTCGGCCGCGGCCACCGTGGCCCCGCAGACCCGGACCGACGCCTCGTGCATGCCGGGGAAGGGCGGGTTGTCGCCGGGCCCGAAGCCGAACCGGGCCGCCGCCTGGCCGCGCTCGGCCGCCTTGACCGCGGCCAGGTAGTCGAGCTCGTGCACCCGGGCCAGGTCGGTCCCCGAGACCGGCGCCGGCGCGGCCACCCGGGCCCCCTCGAGCAGCCCGCAGGCGCGGGCCAGGGCCATGGTGAGCTGCACCCGGGCCGGCCGCAGGGGGTGCTCGGGACCGAAGTCGTAGGCGGCCAGCGCCTCGTCCCAGACGACCGTCACCGGTCCCGCCATCCGCCCGCTCCTCCGTGATCGACGCCGCCGATCAGGATAGACTTCCGCGTCTCCGCCGGGCCGCCGCGACACCCGGCGGCCGGAGGTGGCCCGATGCACCTGCCGGTTGGCCCCGCCCACCGCGCTCCCCTCGACCGGTTCCGCCTGCGGCGCGGGCTGGAAGCCGAGGACCTGGCGGGGTACGCGGCGGCGTGGCTGGCCGCCCTGGACGTGGCCGGCACGGCACCGGACGAGGGGCCGACCTGGCGGCCGCTGGGGCCGTTCGCCGTGCCCAACGGGCGGACCGCCGGGTCGGGGCCGGGGAGCCGACCGGCGGTGACCGGGCGGGTGGCGGCGGTGGCCGTTGACCCCCGCGACCCGCGGCATCTGCTGGCCGGCGGGGGCGGGGTCTGGGAGAGCCGCGACGGCGGGCGCAGCTGGGCCTGCCGGACCGACGACCAGCCGGCGGCGGCCATCGGCGTCCTCGCCTTCGCCCCCGGCGACCCGGCCGTCGCCTACGCCGGCACCGGCCGGGGGGAGGCGCTGGCCGCCCTCGGGGTCGGGCTGCTGCGCTCGGCCGACGGCGGGACGACCTGGCGGCCGCTGATCGCCAAGGAGCTGCTCGGCACCGGCTGCAACGACCTGCTGGTCGACCCCGGCGACCCCGACCGGCTGCTGGCCGCGACCACCGGCGGGCTTCTGGGCTCGGCCGACGGCGGGCGCTCCTGGGAGCCGCGGCTGGACGGCCGGTCCTGGGCCGTCTCGGCCGGACCGGACGGCGAGCTGCTGGCCGGAGGCGAGCTCGGGCTGCACCGGTCGGTGGACGGCGGGGCGGCCTTCACGCCGGTGCCCCTGGAGGCGGCCCCGGACGGCTTCGAGCGGGTCGCGGTCGCCCACGCGCGCGGGAGCGGGGTGGCCTACGTCTTCGCGGCCGGCGACGGGGTCGGCCACCTGTGGCGACGCGAGCACCCGGGCGGGCCCTTCGATCCGGTCAAGCCCCCGGCCGACCTCCACAGCCGTCAGGCCTGGCACCACTGGGCGCTCGCGGCCGACCCGCTCCAGCCCGACGTCGTCTGGCTCGGCGCGGCCGGCCTCCACCGGGGCGCCCTGGGCCGCGACGGGCGCTGGACCTGGGCCGACCTGACCGCCCGGCCGGCCGGCGACAGCCTTCCGCTCGGCCAGCACGCCGTGGTGGCCGGTCCCGGCGCCCCGCCGGCCCTGTACGTGGCCGGCGAGGGCGGGCTGTTCGTCTCGCCCGACGGCGGGCGGAGCTGGCGGTCGCTCGGGGTCGGCCTGGCCGTGGCCGAGGTCGACCGCCTGGCCGACCACGCCGCCTGGCTGCTGGCCGGCGCGGGCGAGCTGGGGGCCCTGCGGTACGAGGGCGGCGAGGTGTGGTGCCCGCTCGGGGCCGCCGACCCGGCCGTGGCGGCCGGGGACGAGCTGGTCGCCGCCGGGGCCGGCGGCCTGGTCGTGTCCGCGGACGGCGGGTCGAGCTGGTCGGCCGTGCCCCTGCCCCAGGCCCGGGGGCGGGTGACCGCCCTCGCCGCCGCCGGGCCGGGCCGGCTGCTCGCCGGGACCTCCGAGGGCGAGCTGCTGGGGCTGGAGCGGGCGGGAAGGGGGTGGGTGGTCGCCGGGGCCGTCCGGCCCCGTGACGGGTGGGTGGCCGGGGTGGCCCTCGACCCGGGACGGCCCGGGGTCGCGTGGGCGGCCTGGTCGAGCCCGCGGGGCCCTCGGGTCTGGCGGTCCGGGGACGACGGCGCCACCTGGACCGGGGCCGACCGGGGGCTCCCCGAGGTCCCGGTGGGGGCGGTCGTCCCCGACCCCGACCGGCCGGGGACCGTGTTCGCGGCCACCGACGCCGGGGTGTGGTGGTCGGGCGACGACGGGAACGGCTGGCGGCCGCTCGGCCGGGGGCTGCCGGACACCCCGGCCCTCGCCCTGGCCCTGCGCCGGGACGGGCGCCTGCTCCGGGCCGGCCTGCTCGGGCGGGGCGTCTGGGAGCTGCCCCTCGAGGGGCACCCCGGCGCGGTCGCGGCCGCACCCGCGCTGCGCTCCAACCGCTCCCCGGCGCCCCTGCCCCGCCCCGGCGGCCCGTGGTGGGAGTGCCCGGACATCAAGGTCGAGGTGCCGCCCCGGCCGGGGAACAGGCCCCTGGGCCCGGTGGAGTTCGAGGACGACCGCTGGCCGTGGTCGGCGGGCCCCCGGGAGCGCGGCGGGCGGGTCACCCCCGGCCGCCCGGCCCGCGTGCGGGTCCAGGTCCACCACCGGGGCGACGGTCCGCTCCACGACGTCAGGGTCCGGGTCCTGGCCGCCCCCGCCTGCCTCCGCCCCCCCGACGTCCCCGCCGGCCCCTGGCTCACCGACGGCGGCGACCCCCCGCCCGGCTCCCCCTGGCGCCCGGCCGGTCCACCGGCCCTGGTCGGCGACCTCGCCCCCGGCCGGTCGGCCGTCGCCACCTTCGACTGGGAGGTCCCCGGCGATCTCCCCCGCGACCTCTGCTTCCTGGCCCTCGCCACCGCGGCGGGCTCCCCGGCGCCCGGGGCCGGCGACCCGGCCGATCTCGTCACGCGGGACCCGCGCTGGGGGTGCAAGAACCTCACCGTGCTCTCCCCGGAGGCCGGGCGGGTGGTGCGGCTGGAGCTCCTCGGCGGGGTCGGGCGGGGGCGGTTCACGCTGGCGGCCGAGGGGTGGGTCGCCGACCTGACCGCCGGCGTGATCCTGCCCCGGAGGCTGGGGAGGCTGGCGGCCGAGGGCGGGCTGGCGGCCGGGCGCGTGGCCGAGGCGTGGCGGCCGGAGCTGGTCGCACTGGTCCGGGAGGAGCCCGGGCTGGCCGGGTGGCTGGACCTGGCGACCGCGTTCGCGCCCCCCCAGGGCCCGCGCAAGGATGGGCTGGAGCGCTGGCTGCGGGGGATGGACCTCGGCCCTCACCGCCCCGAGCCCGTGGTGCTGCTGCTCCAGGCTCCGGCGCCCCCCGGGCGGGGGTCGCTGCTGCTGCTGGACGCCGACGGCGGGCTGCTGGGCGGGCACACCTTCCGGGTCGCCGGCTGACCCGGGTCAGGCCTCGGTGCGGTCCTGCATCTCCCAGACGTGGTCGAGCACGTGCCAGGTGATCCGGCGCAGGGCGTACCGCGGGGGCCAGCCCTTCTCCCGCACCGGCGACCCGTCGGACGCGCCCCGCAGCGCCTCGGCGATGTCCTTGCGCAGCGCCTTGACGGCCCTGGTGTCCCCGAGCTCGGGCTGGGGGTGCTTGACCCCGATCTGGCGCCCGTAGGCGGCCTCGGCACCGAACACGTGGTCCAGCATCTTGTCGCGGTCGCGGCCGCCCCCCCGCGGGCCCTTGCGCAGCTCGGCCGGGGTGGACTTGGCGACCTTGTCCAGCAGCGCCCAGGCGGCCTCCATGAGCTCGACCTGGCGGGCGGCCTGGCGGGCGGTGAGGGGCTCGGCGTCGAGCTCGGGGATCTCGTGGGGGATGCCGAAGTCGGTGGCGCCCTTGCCCTTGATGCGCTCGACGACCTCGAACTCGGGCTCCTTGGAGGGGAAGGCGGCCTTGGCCCGCTTGGCGACCTCGGCGTAGCGGGGGGCGTAGCCGGCCAGGGCCTCGAGGGCCGCCGCCTCGTCCTTGCCCGAGCGGCACCAGCCAGGGAAGTCGACCGCGCAGGCGAACACCTTCTTGTCGCCCGACTCGATGTAGACCGGGATCGGCTTGACCATGGGCCGATCCTCTCACATGACCCCGATACCTTGGTCGCCGAGGCCGCGACCTTGGACGGGCCACGCGGGGGCGGCGGGTGTGAGAAGGTGGCCCGACCGGGGTCCCAACCAGGAGGACAGGCACAGGGTGTTGGTCGCGGAGGTCGAAGGCCTCAGCAAGCGCTACGGGACCGTGCAGGCCCTGGACGGCGTCGACGTCGCCATCGAGCCGGGCTGCACCGGGCTGGTCGGGTCCAACGGGGCCGGCAAGTCCACCCTGATCAAGCTGCTGCTGGGGCTGCTCGTACCCGACCAGGGCCGGGCCAGCGTCCTCGGGCACGACGTGGCCGCCGACCCGCTGGCCGTGCGGGCCCGGGTCGGCTACCTGCCCGAGGGGGCCTGCCTGCCGGAAGACGTGACCGCGGCCGACTTCGTCGCCTTCATGGCCCAGCTGGGCGGGCTGCCGCCGCGCCCGGCCCGGGAGCGGGCGGCCGAGGTCTGCTACCAGGTCGGCCTGGACGAGGAGCGCTACCGGGCCGTGGGCGGGTTCTCCACCGGCATGCAGCAGCGGGTCAAGCTGGCCGTGGCCCTGGTGCACGATCCCAGCTTCCTGCTCCTGGACGAGCCGACCGACGGCATGGACCCCCAGGGCCGCGAGGACATGCTGGAGCTGATCGCCCGCATCCGCGGCGAGCTCGGGATCGACGTGCTCGTCTCCACCCACCTGCTGGGGGACGTCGAGCGGGTCTGCGACCGGGTGGTGATGGTCCACGGCGGCCACGTCCTCGCCCAGGGCTCGATCGCCGAGGTCGCCGGCACCACCGAGCCCGGGTTCGGCATCCAGCTGGGCGACAACGGTCCCGAGGTGCTGGCCGCCCTGGCCGCGGCCGGCCTCAACGCGCGGCCCAGCGGCAGGGGGTCCGGGGGACCCATGGCCAGCCCCCCGGTGGACGAGATCCTGGTCCAGGGCAGCTCGGACCTGGTCCGCGACGTGGCCGCCGAGCGGGGCTGGCCGCTGCGGCGGCTGGTCCCGCGGGCCCCCAGCCTCGAGGAGACCTTCCTGCGCCTCCAGGCCGCCAACGCCGGGCCGGCCGCCCCGGCCGCCGACCAGCCCGCGCAGGCCACGCCCGAGGCGGTCTGGGGGGCGCGGCGATGACCGAGCTCAGCACCACCCCCGCCGGGACGATCTACGACCGCGGCTACCGGCACTACGAGGGCCCCCGGGAGGGCCGCGGGCGGCGGGTCCGGGCGATCGCCGTCGCCGGGGTCCGCCGGGTCCTCGGGCTGAAGCGGAACTGGAAGACCAAGGTGGTGCCGTGGGGCCTGCTGGTCCTGGCCTTCGGGCCGGTGCTGGCCTTCATCGGCGTGCGGGTGCTGTTCGCCGAGGCCGCCGACGAGTTCTTCACCTACGCCCAGTACCTGCGCATCGTGGCCGGGCTGCTGCTGCTGTTCGCGGCCACGGCCGGGCCCGAGCTGCTCTGCCCCGACCGCCGCCAGAACGTGCTCGCCCTGATCTTCACCCGCCCCGTGACCCGCTCCGACTACCTGCTGGCCAAGCTGGCCGCGCTGCTGGCGGTGATGGGCCTGATCGCCATCGTCCCCCTGGTCGTGCTGTTCTGTGGCAACACCCTGACCGCCGACAGCGCCGCCACCTACCTGGGCGACCACCTCGACGACCTGGGCAAGATCCTGATCGCCGGGTCGGTCCTGACCGTCTTCTACTCGGTCACCGCCCTGGCCGCGGCCAGCCTCACCGACCGGCGGGCGGCGGCCACGGCCGGCTACCTCGGGGTGTTCCTGGGCAGCTCGGCCCTGGCCAACATCCTGTTCTTCACCGCCCAGTTCGACGGCAAGCGGTGGGTCGCCTTCCTCTCGCTGAGCGGGCTTCCCGGGCGGTTCGTGGACGGGCTCTTCGGGGCCGGGTTCGACCCCGGGACCCTGGCCGAGCAGGCCCGCTTCACCGGGCCCGGCTACCTGGCGGGGATGGCGGCGGTGGCGGCGGTGGCCGCGGCCGTCCTGATCTGGCGCGTCCTGCGCCTGCGGCCATGAGCGCCCAGGGGCCGGACGGCCGCGACACGGGCCAGGGCGCGGTGGTCGAGCTGCGGCGGTTCTCCAAGTGGTACGGGGACGTGGTCGCCGTGGCCGACCTGTCGTTCGAGCTGCGGCCGGGGGTGACCGGGCTGCTCGGGCCCAACGGGGCCGGCAAGACGACCACCCTCAAGGCCATCTGCGGGCTGCTGCACCCCTCCCAGGGCGAGGTGCTGCTGTTCGGGCGGCCGATCTCCCGCGACCCGATGCTGTACCGGGCCATCGGGGTGGTGCCCGACGGCGACCGGCTGTACCCGCGGCTGACCGTCCGCTCCTATGTCCGGCTGCACGCCGAGCTCCAGGGCCTGGCCGACGCCGGGGCGGCCGCCGACCGGGCGATCGCCGAGGTCGACATGGCCCCCCTGGCCGACCGGCGGCTCAAGGGGCTGTCCAAGGGCGAGCGCCAGCGGACCAAGGTGGCCGGGGCGATCGTCCACCAGCCGGCCCTGCTGATCCTGGACGAGCCCATGACCGGCATGGACCCCGGGCAGCGGGCCCGCTTCATGGAGCTCGTCCGCATCATCGGCGCCGCCGGGGTGACGGTGCTGGTGTCCAGCCACATCCTGGGCGAGGTGGAGCGGCTCGCCTCCCAGATCCTGGTGCTGGTCTCGGGCCGGCTGGCCGCCTCCGGCGACTACCACGCCATCCGCGACCTGATGGCCGACCAGCCGCGCACGGTCATGGTCAAGGCCGACGACGCCCGCCGCCTGGCCGCCGGGCTGATCGCCCTGCCCTCCACGGTCGCCGTCGAGGTCGACGGCGACGCGCTGCGGGCCCGGACCCGGTCGGTCGACAGCTTCGCCACCGCCCTGCCCCGCCTGGCCCGCGACCAGGGGGCGAGCCTCCGCGAGGTCCGCACCACCGACGAGTCCCTGGAGCAGGTCTTCCGCTACCTGGTGGGGAAACGATGAGCAAGACCCTGAGACTGCTCACCTTCAGCCTCGGCCAACTGCTGGCCGGACGGCGGCTGATCATCATCGGCCTGCTGGTCGCCCTGCCGCTGGTGCTGCCGGCGGTGTTCGCGAACGGGGCCGACGTCGAGCCGGCCACCTTCACCCTGGACCTGTTCCGCCAGCTCGTCCTGCCGGTGCTGCTGCCGGTGGTCGCCCTGACCTTCTCGACCTCCACCCTTGGCTCAGAGCTGCGCGACGGCACGGTGACCAACCTGCTCCTCAAGCCGATCCCCCGCCCGGCCGTGCTCGGGGCCAAGTACCTCGCCGCGGTGGTGTCGTCGCTGGTGGTGCTGCTACCGGCCGAGACGGTCGGGCACCTGGTCGCCGCCGGCGGCCTCGGCTCGACCGACCTGCTCACCGGGATGCTGCTGGCCACCGTGGTCGGCACCCTCGCCTACTGCGCCCTGGGGCTGCTGCTGTCGCTGCTGATGGCCAGGGCCCTGCTCGTCGGCCTGGCCTACGCCCTGCTGTGGGAGGGCGCGGTCGTCTCGGTCGCCCCCTCGGCGGCGTCGCTGTCCATCCGCGG
>Ga0307416_100000603_pt1 | contig 18506 bp, 15 predicted proteins | sample DK1Cmetagenome_2_FD_203821 | JGI IMG/M metagenome (GOLD analysis project Ga0307416, IMG submission 203821) | Maize rhizosphere microbial communities from greenhouse at UC Davis, California, United States - DK15-C-3 | ecosystem: Host-associated > Plants > Roots > Rhizosphere > Soil | place...
CCGCGCCCGATTGAGCTTCCACAACCCATTCAGCATGTCCGAGGCGTAGACGTAGTCGCCCTGGCCCTGGACGCCCCAGATGAAGACCGCGCCCTGCCCCGTCGGGCCGGAGGCGAGGCGGCGGCCCGTCGCGCCGAGGTCGCAGCGGCCGTCGGCGGACTTCTGCGCGGCCGTGCAGGCGCCGAGGTCCCCGCGCACGTCGAGCGCCTCCACGCCGGCGTTGTAGAATGCGGCGTAGAGGATCCCCTCCGCCTCGTTCATCCAGAAGTTGTGCGTCCCGGCGTTCGCGACGTGGTAGAACGCCACCTCGCGCGGCGCCGCCATGTCGCTCACGTCCACGACATGGATGTCCCCCGAGGACGACGTGAAGAGCTGGGCCGGCCCCTCCTCGCCGACGAAGGCGTAGCGCTTGGCGCCCGTCGCCGGGTCGTGGAACCACCACACGTTGTGCACCTCGCCGTTCACCGTGCGCACGTTCCCGATCTCCACCGGCGCGGCCGGCGTGCCCCCCCTCCCGCCGCCGCCGACGTCCCACAGCGTGAGGCCGGCATTCCAGAGCGCCGTGAAAAGGATCCCGTCGCGCACGAAGACGTCGTGGATGAAGGGACTCCCCATCACCTGCGAGAACACCTCGACCGGCGCCGCCGGCACGCTCAGGTCCACGATCGTCAGGCGCGACGGGCTGCTGCTGCTCGGGTCCACCGAGAGGAAGGCGTAGAGCTTCCCGTTCACCCGCTGGACCTCGGCCGTGTGCACGCCGCCCGTCGTGTTGGGGCTCAGGTAGCGCGAGACCTGTACCGGGTTGCCGGGGCTCGTGAGGTCGAAGACGACGAGCGAGCCGTTGGCGCGCTCGGTGGCGACGACGAGCAGCTTCCCGTCGTCGCTCACCTGGACGTCGCCGAGCGTCGTCGCGTCGCTCACCGTGATCGAGCGGACCAGTGTCGGGGTCGCGCCGGAGACGTTCCAGACGTTGATCACGTTGCCGACGCCGGTCGCGCCGCGCGTGCTCCACGTCGTCGTGTAGGCGTAGTCGCCGCGCACCGAGACTTCCGCCGTGTAGCGGTCGGTGACCGCGCCGCGGCCGACGATCGAAAGGGCAGGGGGCGGGGTCGGACCGATGTGGCCGTCGTCCTCGTTGTCGTCGTCCCCGCCGCCGCCGCCGCACGCGACGAGAGCGGACGAGAGCAGCAGGAGCGCGAGGGGGGCCGCGCGGCAGGCGAACGAGAGAGGGCGCATGGTGGCGGGCGAGAGTGACGTGTGAGTGGCGCGTGTCCGTGAGACGACGAAGGGCCGAGGCGGGTCAGTGGTGCGCGGGGCGGCGGGCCGACGACGCGGGCGTCGCGTCGTCCACCTCGGCGACGCCGTAGCGTCCCATGCGGCGGTGCGTCGTGCCGAGCTCGAGGCGCAGGCCGGCGGAGAGCGACCACTGGCGCTCCGAGCCGAAGAAGAGCGCCGGCTCGAAGGCGGACGGGCGCCTCACCTCGGTCGCGCGCGACCGCGCCACCTCGACGAGCGGGCGCGCGCGCACGCCGGCGACGCGGAGCGCCGGCAGCCCGGCGTGCGCGGTGGCGACGTCCCAGCGCGTGCGGCCGAGGATCGCCGCGTCGGTGTGCGGTCGGGCGGCGCGGAAGGGGTTCGCGAGTCGCTCCTCCTCGGGACGCACGGTGCGCTCCCCGCGCAGCGCGAGCCGCGTCCCGCGCCACGTCAGCGCCCCCTCGGCGAGCAGCGAGGTGAAGGTGAAGGCGCGGCGTCCGTTGAAGACGTCGTCCGTCCGCGCCCACTCGACGAGCGCGTAGCGGTGGCCCGCGGCATCGCCGGGCCCTCCGCGCTCGAAGCGCGCCGAGGCACTCCACTTCCGCTGGTCGCTCCCGCCGCCGGTCGCGAACTCGGGCGACGTCAGCCAGGCGTGGCTCCCCTGCACCTCGAGCCCGCCCAGCCGCCCCGCCCGCGGCGCGAGCGTGAGTCGGCCGGCCCACGAGTCGCCGACGCGCGACCACTGCGGCGCCGACGACGGCTCCACCGGCTCGTCGCCGTTGAAGAACCCGGCCTCGACGATCGCCGGCCCGACGCGCCCCGCGCCGATCACCGCCGCGCGCTCGAGGACCTGCGCGAGGTGGTGGTTGGCGGGGAACTTCACGAACGGACGCATCATCGGGTCGTCGGTCCCGAAGGGGGCGAAGCCCTTGCCCGCGGTGAGCGAGAGAGCCGCGCCGGGGGGCGCGCCGCCGTCGCCGCGCGTGGCGAGCGTGACGACCGCCTCGTGCGTGTAGGTGTGCGGGTGCCGGCGGTCCACGTAGCCCTCGCCGTAGCTGCCCGGCGTCAGCTCGCCGCGCCGCAGGGTGAGTCCCTCGAGGTCGATCGTCGCGCGGAGGACGAGCCGCCCGCCGGCGAGGCGCGCGTGGGCCATCACGGCCGGCTGGGTGAGGTAGCCCTCGGTGAAGTCGCGTCCCGCGTAGGCCGGCGAGACCCGCGTGACGAGGCCGACCACCTGCGCGCCGAGCATGACGGCGGGCGGCGGACCGGCGGGCATCTCCATCTGGGCGGCGGCGGAGGCGGGAAGGGCGAGCGCGAGCGGCAGCAGCGGCGCGAGCAGCGGGCGGGAGAAAGGCACGTCGTAAAGTACGACCGGGACGTCGAACGGCGAGAGGCCGGCCGGTGGCGAGTGCGGCGCGGGTCCTTGGCGCGATCCCGTCGTGACGCGTCCTGCGTGATGCGTTCCGCGTGCTGCGCTCCGCTCGATACGCATCCCGCGCCCCGCAATCCCGCGCCCCGCCCCTACCTCTCCGTCCCCGCACCGGATTGATTCCACGCATCATGACCGCCCGTCTCCGGACCCGGTTCCTCGTCATCGGCAGCGGCATCGCCGGCCTGCATAGCGCCTGGCGTGCCTCCGACCACGGCGACGTCATCGTGGCGACGAAGCGGACGCTGTTCGAGAGCTCGACGGCCTACGCGCAGGGGGGGATCGCGGCCGCGCTCGGCGCCGGGGACTCGCCCGAGCTGCACCGCCAGGACACGCTCGCCGCCGGTGCCGCGTTGTGCGACCGGGCGGCGGTCGAGGTGCTCGTCGAGGAGGGACCGGCGCGGGTGCGCGAGCTCCAGGCCGCCGGCGCGGCATTTGACCTCGCCCCCGACGGCAAGTTCCTGCTCGGCCGCGAGGCGGCGCACTCGCGCCACCGCATCGTCCACGCGCACGGCGACCAGACCGGCGCCGAGGTGGCGCGGACCCTCATCGCGCGCGTCAAGGACGCACCGCGCGTCCGCGTCCTCGAGACGACGCGCGTCCTCGACCTGATCGTCGAGGGCGGGGTGTGCTACGGGGCGCGGGCGAGCGTCGCCGGCAAGGCGGTCGAGATCGTCGCCGACGCGACCGTGCTCGCCACCGGCGGCTGCGGGCAGGCGTTCCGCTACACGACCAACCCCCAGGTCGCGACGGGGGACGGCTTCGCGATCGCGCAGCGGGCCGGCGCGCGGCTCGCGGACATGGAGTTCGTGCAGTTCCACCCGACGGCGCTCGACACCCCGGAGAACCCGCTCGCCCTCATCTCGGAGGCGGTGCGCGGGGAAGGGGCGGTGCTGCTCAACGCCGACGGCGTGCGCTTCATGCCGACGCGCCACCGCGCCGCCGAGCTCGCGCCGCGCGACGTCGTGGCCCGCGAGATCTTCCGCGAGCGGCAGCGCACGGGGCGGGTCTTCCTCGACGCCCGCGCCCTCGGCAAGAACTTCGAGCGGCGCTTCCCGGGGATCTTCGCCATCTGCAAGGCGCGCGGCATCAACCCGTCGAAGGAGCTCATCCCCGTCACGCCGGCCGCGCACTACATGATGGGCGGCGTCGTCACCGACCTCGCCGGCCGCTCCAGCCTCGCCGGCCTCTACGCCTGCGGCGAGGTCTCGCGCACGGGGGTCCACGGCGCCAACCGCCTGGCGTCGAACTCGCTGCTCGAGGGGCTCGTCTTCGCCGAGCGCGTGGCGCGCGACATGGCCAACACGCCCGAGGCGGTGGACGTCCCCGAGAAGGGGCGGTGGAAGGTGCCGCAGCTCGTGGACCGCGGGGCGGCGCAGGTCGCGGCCGACGACATTCGGAGCGTGATGTGGGAGTACGCCGGGATCGCGCGCACTGCCAAGGGGCTCCGCACCTGCCTGCGCACGCTCGACGAGATCACCGCCCGCCTGCCGGTGGGCGCGACCGAGGAGCACAACCTGGTCGAGACCGCGCGCCTCATCGCCGAGGCCGCCCTCCTGCGGCGCGAGTCGCGCGGCGGACACTTCCGGAGCGACTTTCCGAAGGCGAAGCGGAAGTGGCAAGGACGGCACATCGAATGGTGAACGGGTGGAGGCCGGGGTGTGGCGTGGACAGTGAGCATGGAGGGGGCATCGCGACCGGTAGAGGGGCCCCCTCCACGCTCCCCGCTCAGCATGCCCGACGTAGCTGCCGGGATCGCGCGCGCTAACTTTCTCGCATGACAGTCCTTCAATCCCACTACGATCCCGCCCTCGCGGCGGACATCCGGCGCCTCGCCGCCGAGCGCAACGCGGTCATAATCGCGCACAACTACGAACGCCCCGAGGTACAGGACGTGGCCGACTTCGTCGGCGACTCGCTCGGGCTGTCGCGCGAGGCGGCGAAGACCGAGGCTGAGGTCATCGTCTTCTGCGGCGTGCACTTCATGGCTGAGACGGCGGCGATCCTCTCGCCGGCGAAGACCGTCCTCCTCCCGGACCTCGCCGCCGGCTGCTCGCTCGCCGCGTCCATCGACGCCGACCAGCTCCGCGCCTGGAAGGCCGAGCACCCGGGGGCCGTCGTCGTTTCGTACGTCAACACGACCGCCGAGGTGAAGGCGGAGACCGACTACTGCTGCACGTCGGGCAACGCGGTCGAGGTCATCAACGCCATCCCGGCCGACACCGAGATCCTCTTCTGCCCCGACATGTTCCTCGGCGCGCACGTGCGGCGCGTCACGGGGCGCGAGAACATCCACGTCTGGATGGGGGAGTGCCACGTGCACGCCGGGATCGACCCCGAGCACATCAACCTCCAGCGCGAGCTGCACCCGGGCGCCGAGTTCCTGATCCACCCCGAGTGCGGCTGCGCGTCGAGCGCGATCGAGGCGCTGTCGGCCGGCGCGATCGACCCCTCGGGGGTGCAGATCCTCTCGACCGAGGGGATGATCAAGCGCCCCGCGCAGTCGGCGGCCGACGAGTTCATCGTCGCGACGGAGATCGGCATCCTGCACCGCCTGCGGCGCGAGAACCCGACCAAGCGCTTCATCGCGGCGAGCGACCGCGCGCAGTGCGCCTACATGAAGGTCACGACGCTCCCCAAGGTGCGCCGCGCCCTGGAGACGATGACCCACCGCATCACGGTCGCGCCCGAGATCGCCTCCCGGGCCCGACTCGCCATCGAGCGGATGGTCGCCATCGGCGGCCGCGGCGGCCCCGCCCTCTCGCCCGAGCCGACGCCGATGCGGGACCCGGGAGAGTAAAACGACCTGTTGCCCGATTCCTTATTCCGTCCGGCCAGTCTGCTTACCGAGGCGTCAATCGAGTAAGGAACCAGGAATCAGGCGACGGCTGGAATCTCCGGAGGTGTGATGTCACTCGAGTCCGAGCCCACCGGTGGCCACCCCGCGCGCCGCACGTCCGCGGCGGCGTCGTTTGCCGCGCCGAGCGGGCCGTCGCGCGCCGAGGAGCGCGTCTACTTCCCGCTCGACCGCCGCGAGCTGGCGGCCGTCGTGCGCCAGGCGCTCGACGAGGACGGGGCGTTCAACGACGTCACGACGCTCGCCACCGTCCTCTCGCTGCGGCACGCGCGGGGCGCGATCGCCTCGCGGTCGCGCGGCGTGATCGCCGGCGTCCCGCTCGCCGTCGAGGCGTTCCACCAGATGGACTCGCGGCTCGTCCCGCGCGTGGACGCCGGCGACGGCGCCCGGGTCGAGCCGGGCACGCCGGTACTCTTCCTCACGGGCCACGCGCGCGCGCTCCTGTCGGCCGAGCGCGTCGCGCTCAACTTCATGCAGCGCCTCTCGGGGATCGCCACGCTCACCGCTCGCTACGTGGACGCCGTGCGCGGGACCGGGGCCCAGATCCTCGACACGCGCAAGACGACGCCCGGCTGGCGGCGACTCGAGAAGTACGCCGTCCGCTGCGGCGGCGGCTCGAACCACCGTTTGGATCTCTCGAGCGCCGTACTGATCAAGGACAACCACCTCGCCGCCGTGGACGGTGACGTCGCCGTCGCCGTGAACCGCGCGCGCGAGCTCGCCGCGCCGGGCACGAAGGTGGAGGTCGAGTGCGACCGTCGTGCGCAGGTCGAGGCCGCGCTCGCCGCCGGCGCCGACGTCGTCATGCTCGACAACATGACGCTCGACGAGATGCGCGAATGCGTCGCCCTCTGCAAGGGCCGCGCGATCACCGAGGCGTCGGGCGGCGTGCGCCTCGACACCGTGCGCGCGATCGCCGAGACGGGCGTGGACTGGATCTCCGTCGGTGCCCTCACCCACTCGGCGCCGGCGCTGGACCTGGGGCTGGATTTCGAGTAGCGGTGAGCCGTGGACGGTCTACGGTTCACGGGAATTGCGGAGCACTCTCAGGAAGCTCCACCCGCCGCCCCGGGAGCCCTACCGTGAACCGTCAACGGTAAACCGTTCACGGCCGCTCGTGCCCCACCTCCTCTCCCTCCGCCTCGCGCGGCCGGCCGCCGCCGCGGCCGCGGCCGTCGCCGAGGCGTTTCCCTTCTCCGTCCCCGCCATCCGCTCGCTCGAGCGGATCGAGTTCCGCGCGCCGGTGACCTTTCTCGTCGGCGAGAACGGGTCGGGAAGTCTACCTTGCTCGAGGCGATCGCCGCCGCGGCGGGGCTGCCGGCCGTCGGCAGCGAGAGCGTCGAGCGGGACGAGACGCTGGCCGCGCAGCGCGCCCTCGGCCGCGCCGTGCGGCTCGCCTGGCGTACGCGCACGCGCCGCGGCTTCTTCCTCCGCGCCGAAGACTTCTTCGGCTTCGCGAAGCGCATCGCGCAGCTCCGCGCCGAGATGCTGGCGCGGGTCGCCGAGGTGGAGGCCGAGTTCGCCGACGCCTCCGCGTCTTCCAGTCGCGCTTCGTGCCGGGCGGCCTCTACCTCCTCGACGAGCCCGAGGCGCCGCTCTCCCCACAGAGCCAGCTCGCCCTCATGGCGATGATGCTCGAGATGGTCGGGCAGGACGCGCAGTTCGTCGTCGCCACCCACTCGCCGATCCTCCTCGCCTTTCCCGGCGCCGCGATCTGGAGCTTCGACGAGACGCCGGTCGCGGAGGTGGAGTACGAGCGGCTGGAGCATGTGCGGCTGACGCGGGATTTTCTCAACGACCCGGCGAGGTTCATCCGGCATCTCGAGGTGGACGGCTAGACCTGGGTATGCCGTACGGACTGCACACCTGTCGGGATCTCGAGTCGTCCGTACCTTGTACGTGTCCCTACCCGTCGTGGTCGAGATGCCAGACCTGTTGGCCGCCCGCGCGCAGATGGCGATGTCGCTCGCCTTTCACATCGTCTTCGCGGCGGTCGGCATCGCGATGCCGGCCCTGATGGTGATCGCCGAGCGGCGGTGGCAGACGACCGGGGACGGCGTCTACCTCGACCTCGCGAAGCGCTGGGCGAAGGGGACGGCGATCCTCTTCGCCGTCGGCGCGGTGTCGGGCACCGTGCTCTCCTTCGAGCTGGGTCTGCTCTGGCCCGGCTTCATGGAGTACGCCGGGGCGATCATCGGGATGCCGTTCTCGCTCGAGGGCTTCGCCTTCTTCACCGAGGCCATCTTCCTCGGCATCTACCTCTACGGGTGGAACCGCATCGCGCCTCGTGCTCACCTCGCGGCCGGCGTGATCGTCGCGGCGAGCGGCGCCCTGTCGGGGATCTTCGTCGTCATCGCCAACGCGTGGATGAACGCGCCGACCGGCTTCGACGTCGTCGGCGGGCGGCCGGTGAACGTAGACCCCCTGCGGGCGATGGCCAACCCTGCCGCGTTCTCCCAGACGCTGCACATGACGCTCGCCGCCTACGCCGCGACCGGGCTCGCCGTCGCCGGCATTCACGCCTTCATCCTCCTCCGCCGTCCGGCGTCGCCCCGCAGCCGCTTCCACCGCCACGCGCTCGGCGTCGCCCTCCTCGTCGGCGCGCCCGCCGCGATCCTGCAGCCGCTGTCGGGGGACGTCAGCGCCCGCTTCGTCGCCCGCTACCAGCCGGCGAAGCTCGCCGCGATGGAGGGGCAGTTCCGCACCGAGCGCGGCGCGCCGCTGCGCGTCGGCGGGTGGCCCGACGCGGAGCGCCGCGAGACACCGTACGCGCTCGAGATCCCGCGCGCCCTCTCCCTGCTCGCGTTCCACGACCCGAACGCCGAGGTGCGCGGGCTCGAGGCGTTCCCGCGCGACGAGTGGCCGCCGGTGGCGATCGTCCACGTCGCCTTCCAGGTCATGGTCGCCCTGGGGAGCGCGATGGCGCTCGTCTCGCTCTGGGCCGCCGTGCTCGGCTGGCGGCGCCGGGGCGACATCGCCGCGCACCCGTGGCTGCTGCGCGCCCTCGTCGTCACGGCGCCGATGGGCTTCCTGGCGATCGAGGCCGGCTGGACGGTGACCGAGGTCGGGCGCCAGCCGTGGATCGTGTACGGCGTCCTGCGCACCGCCGACGCGGTGACGCCGGTGCCCGGCCTCGTCGTCCCCTTCGTCACCTTCACGCTCCTCTACTGCCTGCTCGGCGTCATCACCGCCTGGCTGCTCTACCGGCAGATCGTCAAGACGTCCGGAGGGGGTAGGAGCCGCTACGTGACGGCCGACGTCCCGGCGGTTATGGAAACGGCGAAAGAGGAAAGCGGGAGTTCGCGAGCGGTCTTGCCGCTTTCGCCGCTGGACGGGGAATGATGCGCGAGCTCGTGACCCTGCCGAACGTCCTCGCCGGCATCCTCGCCCTTTCCCTCAATGCCTACGTCGTCATGGGGGGCGCGGACTACGGGGGCGGCGTCTGGGACCTGCTGGCGTCGGGGAGGCGCCGGCGCGAGCAGCGCGCGCTCGTCGCCGACGCGATCGGGCCGATCTGGGAGGCCAACCACGTCTGGCTGATCCTCGTCGTCGTCCTCGTCTTCACCTGCTTCCCGCCGGCCTTTGCGCGGCTCGCCATCGTCCTCCACGTGCCGCTCACGCTGATGCTGATCGGCGTCGTGCTGCGCGGCTCCGCCTTCACCTTCCGCACGTACGACAGCCAGCGCGACGCGGTGCAGCACCGCTGGGGGACGACGTTCGCGATCGCGAGCACCGTGACGCCGGTCCTGCTCGGCGTCTGCGTCGGCGCCGTCGCTTCCGGGGCGGTCGGCGCGGCCGACCTCGGGCGCGGCTTCCGGGCGGCCCTCGTCGCGCCGTGGCTCACGCCGTTCGCGCTCGCCGTCGGGCTCTTCACCCTCGTGCTGTTCGCCTTCCTCGCCGCCGTCTACCTGACGCTCGAGGCGGCCGACGACGCCCTGCGCGACGACTTTCGCGCCCGCGCGCTCTGGAGCGGCGCCGCCGCGGTCGTCGTCGGGGGAATCGTGCTCCTGCTCGCCGGCGCGGGCGCGCCGCGTCTCCTCGCCGGACTCACCGGCGGCTGGTGGGGGACGCTGCTCCACGGAGCGACGGCCGCCGCGGCCGCGGCGGCGATGCTGGCGCTCTGGACCCGGCGCTACGCGCTCGCCCGCGCCGCCGCGATCGTCGAGCTGTCGTGCATTCTCTGGGGGTGGGTGTGGGCGCAGTTTCCCTACCTGCTTCCGCCGACGCTCACCATCGCGGACGCCGCCGCCCCCGCCGTGACGCTGCGCCTGACCTTGATCGGCGTCGCCGCCGGCTTCGTCCTCCTCGTCCCCTCGCTCTGGTACCTCTTCCACATCTTCAAGGGGGAGGGGAACGCGTTTCGCAGCGTGGACGAGCACTGACCCCGGTCCCCTCTCCTGGATCCGTCATGGTGTGTGACATCTGCGGCTCGACCGACGTGCAGGAGATCAGGTGCAAGCTGATCTGCCGCAACTGCGGGACGATCCTGCAATCGTGCGCCGACCTCGCGGGCCGCGACGCCGTGCGCGCGGGCGCCGGCGGCGCGGCGCCGGGCCGCGACGAGTGAGCACGCCGCGGCCCGGGAGCCGTCGTCAGTTCGCGCCGACTCCCCGCGCGCCCGCCGTCTCCACCGCCTCCTCGGGCACCGTGCCCTCCGCCGCGGCCGCGGCGCCGGCGTCGTCGCTCGCGTCGAGGATCGCGTCCTCGACGAAGTAGCCGGCCGACTCGCGCACCACGGCGGCGATCCCGCGGCGGCGGTCGTCCACCTCCTCCTCGCGCGCGTCGAGCGCCTCGCGCTGGACGCGGAAGCGCCGCCCCGACTCGACGCAGAACAGGTCGCACAGCGCCCGCTCGCGCTCGCACCGCTCGACGCCGCCGCGCTCCTCGATCAGCCGCTGCGTGCGGGCGATCGTCGTGCCGCGCGCGTACAGCTCGATCGCCATGTTGGCGAGCCGCTCGACGACGAGCTGGCGCTCGACGATCTGCTTCTTGTAGCGCAGGATCGCGCGCTCGGCGGCCTCGCGGAGCTGGCGGACGTGCTTCTCGAGGTACTGCTTGTGCTCGGCGAGGCTCGGGTCGAGCTCCACCTCCACGCGGTCGGTGGCGGCGCCGAAGACGGCCTTGATCCGCTCGGTCGCGTAGCCGGTCACCGTCCCCCAGTTCTCGATCGGCCGCCGCAGCGCCGCCCCGACTTCCTTGAGCTGCTCGGCCGGCCCCTGCACGCCGTTGAGGGCGATGAACAGGCGCAACACCTCGTTCGCCCCCTCGAAGATGCGGTTGATGCGCACGTCGCGGAGGACGCGCTCGTACGGCCACGGCTGGACGAAGCCGCGCCCGCCGGCGACCTGCACCATCTCGTCGGCCGCGTGCCAGAGCAGCTCGCTCGCGAACACCTTGGCGCACGCCGCCTCCAGCGCGTGGTCGTCGCCGCGGTCGGCGAGCGAGGCGAGGTGCCCGACCATCGCGTCGGAGGCGTAGGCGTCGGCGGCGATCTGCGCGAACTTGCGCTGCGTGATCTCGAAGCTGGCGAGCGGCGCGCTGAACTGGATCCGCTGCTCGGCGTACTCCGCCATCTGCCCGAGCACGTGCTTGGCCCCCGCCGTGCACCCCGCGGCGAGCGAGAGGCGGCCGGCGTTCAGCACGTTCACGGCGACGGTGAACCCCTTGCCCACCTCCCCCAGCACGTGGTCGGCCGGCACCTTCAGGTCTGTGTAGAGCAGCTCGGCCTGCGTCGATCCGCGGATCCCCATCTTCCGCACCGTGCCGACGACCTCGAAGCCGGGCATGTCGGGGCGGATGATGAACGCCGTCGGGCGCGACACCGTCTCCCCCTTCCGCCGCACCTCGGTCTGCGCGAAGGTCGCGATCACGCCCGCCCGCTGCCCGTTGCCGATCCAGTGCTTGCGGCCATTGAGCAGCCAGTGCGAGCCGTCGTCGCTCGGCGTCGCGCGGGTGACGATGTGCTGCGCGTCGGAGCCGGTCTCGGGCTCGGTGAGCGCGTACGCGGCCAGCGTCTCGCCGCGGGCGAGCATCGGCAGGTAGCGTCGCTTCTGCTCCTCGTTCCCGTAGAGCACGATCGCCTTCGCGCCGAGCCCGCAGTGGACGCCGACCAGCACGCCGCACGACGGGTCCACCGCCGACACGGCGGCGAAGACGCGCGCGTAGCCGGTGGACGACAGCCCGAGCCCGCCGTACTCCTTCGGGATCGAGATGCCGAGTAGCCCGATCCGCGCGAACGCCTCGATGACCTCCTCCGGCAGCCGCTCCTCGGCGTCGAAGCGCGCCGAGTCGATGAGCCCGTCCCCCTGCATCTGCCGCAGCTCGCGGATCAGCCGCCGCACCACCGCCGCCTCCCCCGGGTCGCGCCGATCGAGCGGCTCGGGATAGGGAAAGAGCACCGCGTCGTGAATTTCGCCGGCGAAGATACCGCGGACGAAGGAGAGCTTCTGCTCGGTCATGCGACTCGGGAGATGAAGTGAGAAATGCGATCCCTGACGCCGGGTCCCTGGGGTCGCCTGGCACCGTGGCGCGGTCGTGCCCGGTACCGGGTACCCGGCGCGGAACGATCGCGATCCGTCCGCCCCAGGTACCTGGCACCGGGGACGACTACACATCGCGGTCAGGCGTCCCCAGGGACCCGGCGTCGGGGGCCGACGCGCGCGTTCTACGGCTCCGGAATCACCGCCATCGATCCCGTCGTCCTGATCGCCCGCAGCTCGCCCGCCACGCTCGTCGCCACGGCGAGTCGCTCGGCGAGCGCTTCGGGCGTCGTCGCCGGCGACTCGCAGGCGTAGCGCCGGCAGACGTAGGCCGTCGCTGCGTCGCCGACCGTCGGGCGGCCGGCGAGCAGGGCGACGCTGTCGGCGTGCGCCGGCGGGCCGCCGGCGACGACGAGCGACGGCACGTAGTGCTCCGCCACCGCGGCGGCGAGGGCGCGGAAGTCGGGCGCCTCCGGGTCGCCGACGAGTGCCACTTCCACCGCGCCGTGCACCGCGAGGTCGGCGGCGCCCAGCAGGTGGCCGAACGCGGCGCCGTGGCGCGCCATCGGCTCGGCGAGCGTCTCGAGCACCCACTCGGCGCGCTGCCGGAGGTCGCCGTCGTCGAACAGGTCCCCGAGGAGGAGAAGCAGCTCGACGGCGAGCGAGTTTCCGGACGGCACCGCGTTGTCGGTGATGTCGCGCGGGCGCGTGATCAGCGCCTCGGCGTCGCGCGCCGTGTCGAAGAAGGCGCCCGCGCCGTCGTCCCAGAAGTGCTCGACGACGGACTGCGCGAGGTCGCGCGCGTGGCCCAGCCAGGCGCGGTCGAACGTCAGGTCGTGGAGGGCGAGGAAGCCCAGCGCTACCGCGGCGTGGTCCTCGAGGAAGCCCGCGACCCGCGTCACGCCGTCCTTGTGCACGCGCAGGACGCGCGGGCGGCCGTCGTCGGAGCGGCGCACGAGGTGCCCCAGCAGGAACTCGCCGTTGACGAGCGCCGCCTCGCGGTAGTCGGAGCGGCCGAAGACGCGCGCCCCCTCGGCCATCGCCCGCAGCATCAGCCCGTTCCAGCCGGCGAGGATCTTCTCGTCGCGGCCCGGCCACACGCGCTGCGCCCGCACGTCGTACAGGACGGCGCGGGCGCGGCTCACCGCCGCCGCGACCTCGGCCTCGTCCAGCCCCGTGCGGCGGGCGACGACGCCGATCTCGTTCGGCACGTGGAGGATGTTCTTCCCCTCGAAGTTCCCGCCCGACGTCACCCCCCAGTACTGCTTCACGACGCGCGCGTCGTCGCCCAGCAGCGTGTCCAGCTCGGACTCGTCCCAGACGTAGAACTTCCCCTCGTGCCCCTCGCTGTCGGCGTCGAGCGTGGAATAGAAGCCGCCGCCCGGCGCGGTCATCTCGCGCCGCACCCAGTCGAGCGTCTCCTCGGTCACGCGCCGCGCCTCGGCGTCGCCCGTTGCCTGCCAGAGGTGCACGCCGAGGCGCGCCAGGAGCGCGTTGTCGTAGAGCATCTTCTCGAAGTGCGGCACGAGCCAGAGCGCGTCGGTCGAGTAGCGGGCGAAGCCGCCGCCCACCTGGTCGTAGAGCCCACCCCGCGCCATCCGCCGGAAGGTGTGCTGCACCATGTCGCGCGCGTAGCGCGTCTCGGTGCGCGCCCAGTAGCGGAGCAGGAAGTCCATCCCCATCGCCTGCGGGAACTTCGGCGCGTCGCCGAAGCCGCCGTGGCCGGGGTCGTACATCGCCGCCAGCGAGCGGTAGGCGCGCTCCAGCGTCGCCGGGGTGAGCGCGCCGCTCGACCGCGCCGGCGCCGCCGCGCTCTCGTAGATCTCGCGCATCGCGGCCGTCGTGCGCGCGATCCCCTCGGGGTTCGCACGGTAGGCGTTCGCCACCGACTCGAGGATGCGCGAGAACGACGGCATCCCGTGGCGGTCCTCGGGCGGGTAGTACGTGCCGCCGTAAAACGGCTCGCCGGCCGGCGTGAGGAAGACCGTCATCGGCCAGCCGCCGTGTCCGGTCATCGCCTGCACCGCCTGCATGTAGATGCTGTCCACGTCGGGCCGCTCCTCGCGGTCCACCTTCACGTTCACGAAGAGCTCGTTCATCAGGCGCGCGGTGCGCTCGTCCTCGAACGACTCGTGCGCCATCACGTGGCACCAGTGGCAGGCGGCGTAGCCGACGCTGAGCAGGATCGGTTTGTCCCCGGCGCGCGCGCGCTCGAACGCCTCCGGCCCCCACGGGAACCAGTCCACGGGGTTGTCGGCGTGCTGCTGGAGATAGGGGCTCGTCTCGTTGGCGAGGCGGTTCGGCATGGCGGCAGGAAGGAAAGATCGGTCGGCGCCCGAACCGGGGCCCCGGTGGCGGGCGTGGGGCGCGGGCGGGACGGCCCGCGGCCAGGTGGGTGGCGCGCGGCGGCGGCTTACGCCGGGCCGGCGGCGCGGGTAAGATCCGCAAGAACGCTTCCGCGGGACGCGCCTGCTTCCTGCTCCCCTGCAGCCCAGTCGCGCCCGCATGGCCACAGCCACCCGGCCCGCCCCCGCCGCACCCGACGCCGTCGTCGCGGTCGGGCGGCCTCTTCCGCCGCACGCCGGCGGGTCGCGACACGAGGGCGCGCCGCACGGCGCCGAGCGCCCCTGGTGGGGCGGGGCGGGGGCCCTCTCATCGCTGCTCGTTCTCGGCGCGCTCTTCCCCGAGCCAGTCCTGCGCGACGCCGAGACCGGGGGTGCGATGGCCGGCGTCGCCTTCGTGCGGCCCCTGGCCTACACGCTGATCGCGCCGGTCAGCACGTCGCTCGACGCGCTCGCCCTGCTCTCGGTGCGGCAGCACATCTCGGTCGTCTTCGTCGGGCTCGTCGCGTTCGCCGTGTGGCGCGCGCGGCGCGAGGCGCCCGGCGGCGGCCGCCTGCGCGGCGTGCTGCGCGAGGGGGCGTGGGGCCTCGCGGTCCTCGCCGCGGTCTTCGTCGTCTACTGCGCCGCCTCGCTCGCCCCGCGGCCGATGGCGGCGCTCGTCGTGCACGACCCCGACCTCGTGCGCGTGGACTTCCACGCCCACACCGGCGCGTCGCACGACGGGCGCGCCGGGTTCGACGCCGAGCGCGCACGAAGCTGGCACCGCGACGGCGGCTTCGACCTCGCCTACGTCACCGACCACGGTACCTACCGCGGCGTCCAGCCCGGCGTAGCGAGGAACCCGCGGCGGGCGGGCGACGGCGTCGTGCTGCTCAGCGCGGTCGAGGCGTGGTCGGGCGGCGAGCACCTCAACGTGCTCGGCGCGACCGCCGCCGACCGTGACTTCCTGACGCACGACGAGCAGCTCGACGAGGGCGCGATCGCGCGCGCCGTCGCCGCCGGCCGGCGCGAGCCGGTGTTCATCGAGACGGTGCCCGGCTTTCTCGACACGCTGCTGCTCGGCAGGAACGGCGGGCTCCCCGGGCGGGCGATGCACCGCGTGAGCGCGATCGAGCTCTCCGACGCCGCGCCGCGCGGCTTCGAGCAGACCGACAGCACCTACGAGCGCGTCCTCCGCCTCGCCGACAGCCTGAACCTCGCCGTCGTCGCCGGCTCCGACAACCACGGCTGGGGACGCACGGCCGCGGCGTGGAGCCTCGTCGTCGTGCCGGGCTGGCGCGCCCTCCCCCCGGACTCGCTCGGCCGCCTCGTCGAGGCCCGCATCCACGCCGAGCGGCGCGCCGCGGTGCGCGTCGTCGAGCGCGGGCGGCCGCGGACGATTCGCGGCGCGGCGATGCTGCTCAACGCGCCGATCGCCGTCTGGCACCACTTCGCCTCGCTCTCCCTCGCCGACCGAATCGCGTGGCTCGCCTGGGCGTGGGGGCTCGCCGTCGCGGCGCGGCTCGTCCGCCGGCGACGCCGGGCCCCGGCGCTCCGCGTCGTGTGAGTCGATGATTCTTCCCCCGACCCCCGGGCCGGCGGGAGGTTTTGCCTGGACGGAGGAAGCTGCATGGTGGCGTTCTTGATATTCCTCGGCGCTGGGCTCGGCGGGCTGGCGCGATACGGCCTCAGCGGATGGATCCAGGGGGCCTCCGGCGACGGCTTTCCGTGGGGCACGCTCTTCATCAACGTGACCGGCTCGCTCCTCCTCACGACCGTGTACGGTGTCCTGGAGAGCACGGCCGCACTCCCCGAGTGGCGGGCGTTCCTCGGGATCGGCATCCTCGGCGGGTACACGACGTTCTCCACCTTCAGCTACGAGGCGGTGCGTCTCCTACAGGACGGGGACTGGGAGCGCGCCACGCTGTACGTCGTGGGAAGCGTCCTCCTCAGCCTCGCCGGCGCGGTGCTCGGATTCCGTCTGGCGTCGCTACTTCTGCAGAGGGGGTGACTCATGCCGCACGGCCTCGAGGGCGAGCGCACGCTCATGCGCATTCACATCGGCGAGAGGGACAGGCACGGGGGGAAGCCGCTCTACCAGGCGATCGTCGAGCTCCTGCGCGGTCGGCACTACGCCGGCGCCACGGTGCTGAGGGCGATCATGGGCTTCGGCGCCACCGCGAAGCTCCACTCAGACCGGATCGAGGTCCTGTCGCTCGACCTGCCGATCGTCGTCGAGTGCGTCGAGACCGAGGAGAGAATTCAGGCCATCCTGCCGGAGCTCGACGCGATGATCGGCGGCGGGCTCATCACGCTCGAGCGGGCGCGCGTCATCATGTACCGGCCGGAGTCGCCCGCGCACGGGCGCTCGGCCGGCGAGCGAAGCGAGACGAGACCCGGCGGCTAGACCCGCCCGCCACTCAGTCGGCGGCGCGCGCGGGGAGCGTGTCTATCTGGAAGAGCCGCGGCCAGTACTTCCCGGTGACGAGGATGCGGCCGTGCGCGCCGTCGAAGGCGATTCCGTTCGCCACGCCCCCACGCTCGTCTACCGCCTTGCGCTCGTCGGGCGTCAGCAGCCCGCCGAGGTCCACCCAGCCGAGCACGCGGCCGCTCGCCGGGTCGATGCGCGCGACGTAGTCGGTGCGGTAGACGTTCGCCCACAGCTCGCCGCGCACCCACTCCAGCTCGTTCAGCGCGTGCACGGGGTTGCCGGCCTCGGTGACCTGGATCGTGCGCAGCACGCGGAAGCCGTTTGGGTCCACGACGCGCAGCCGGCTCGTGCCGTCGCTCATGTAGAGGACGCGCCCGTCGGTGGCGAGCCCCCACCCCTCGCCCTCGAAGGCGAAGCTGTCCACGGGCTGCAGCGTCGCGAGGTCGTAGACGTAGCCGCGCTTGGCGAGCCACGTGAGCTGGTAGACGCGGTCGCCGACGACCGCGAGCCCTTCGCCGAACCGCCCGCCCGGCGTCGCCGTGCGGCGGCGCGCGCGGCCGCTCGCGACCTCCACCTCGCGCAGCTCCGAGCGCCCCTCCAGCCCGGTCCCCTCGAGCAGGCGGCCATCGTGCACGAGGAGCCCCTGCGTGTACGCCTCGGCGTCGTGCGGCCAGCTCGCTGCCGCCCGCGCGCGGACGCGCGGCGTGGCGGGGGAGAAGGGGACGGGGGGCGGCGTGGCGTCGGCGTTCGTCGTCGGCGTCGGGCGCATCCCGGGCGGGAGTCCCGAGCCGGGCGGGGCGTCGCCGTCCTCGTCGACGTCGCCCCCGCAGGCGGCGAGCGAGGCCGCGGCGACGAGCAGCAGCAGGAGCATGCGGGCGCGCGCCGACCGGGCGGGCGATGGACCGCGAGACATGAGCGAGGGTGGGTCGAGGGGGTTAGCGTCGTGTCGGCGTTCGGGTCACCAGAGCTGACTACCCCGGACCCGACGTAAACGTACACCCTCCGCTTGCTCGACGGCCTCTCCCCGTCCCCGCGCGCCGCACCGAGGCTAGCTTGCACCCGAGAGCCGAGAGCCGTCCCTCACCCTTCCACCCTGTCCCGATGCCCTCCGTGCCCCGCGACCTCGACGCCTTCCTCGAGGCGAACGACGCCCGCATCCACGACGAGCTGTTCGACTTCCTGCGCATCCCGAGCGTCAGCGCGCGCTCCGAGCACGCCGGCGACGTGGCGCGGGCGGCCGAGTGGGTGGCGGCGTCCATGCGCGCGATCGGCCTCGCCGCCGAGGTCTGCCCGACCGCCGGCCATCCGATCGTCGTCGGCGAGTGGCGCAACGCGGGACCGGGCCGTCCGACCGTGCTCGTCTACGGCCACTACGACGTGCAGCCCGCCGAGCCGCTCGAGCTGTGGGAGTCCCCCCCCTTCGAGCCGACGGTCCGCGACGGCAACATCTACGCGCGCGGCTCGGTGGACGACAAGGGGCAGCTCTTCGTCCACCTGAAGGCGCTGGAGGCCCACCTCAAGGTGCGCGGCGAGCTCCCGGTAAACGTCGTCGTCGTCGCCGAAGGCGAGGAGGAAGTGGGGAGCGAGCAGCTCGCGCCGTTCGTCGAGGCGAACGCCGAGCGGCTGAAGTGCGACGCGGTCGTCATCTCCGACTCGGCGATGTTCGCTCCCGGGCTGCCGTCCATCCTCTCGTCGCTGCGCGGGATGGCCTACTTCCAGATAGACGTCCAGGGGC
>Ga0307416_100000604_pt1 | contig 18489 bp, 18 predicted proteins | sample DK1Cmetagenome_2_FD_203821 | JGI IMG/M metagenome (GOLD analysis project Ga0307416, IMG submission 203821) | Maize rhizosphere microbial communities from greenhouse at UC Davis, California, United States - DK15-C-3 | ecosystem: Host-associated > Plants > Roots > Rhizosphere > Soil | place...
CAAATGATTACCAGTGAAGCATACGCACCCTATTTTTCAAAAGTAACTTTAGACAATAAAAACGCATTCGAGACAAAAGGAACGTGGGAATTGAAAAATGATTTCATGACCGGACCTTTTATCAACTATGCTATTATTGATGAAACCTTTAACCGTGTTTTGGTTATCGAAGGATTCTCATATTCACCTTCACATCAAGAACGCGATTTAATGCTAGAACTCGAAGCGATAATAAAAACAGTGAGAATCGACAAACGATAGAAGTTTTTTGTTTCAAGTTTCAAGTTTGGGGTTTCAAGTTTCAAAGTCTCGACGATTAATTGTGCGCATTTCTCAGAGAACTTCAACTTCTTAAAATCTTAGCGTCCTCTGCGCAAATCCTTTGCGAACTTCGCGGTTTAAAAAGCCAAAGTATATCAACTTGAAACTTGAAACCTGGAACAAAATAAAACAAACAAAATTTTTCGTACTTTTATTCATAACAAACATAAAAACAAATAGTTATGAAAAAATTAACCGCAACCTTAGCAATAATAACCCTGTGTTTTATTTCTTGTAAAAAAGAAGTGAAGGTAGAATCGACAACTCCAGCAGCGACAGATTCTGTTAAAACCGAAGAACCTGTTGCCGAAGTACCATTAGATTCTGCGGCGCAGATGAAAGCTTGGCAGGAATATGCAACGCCAGGCAATCCGCATAAAATACTGGCTGATGAAGTTGGAACATGGAATTGTGATATGACATTCTGGTCGGATGCCAATGCAAAACCCGAAAAAGAAACTTCTGTAGCAGAGATCAAAATGATCTTAGGCGGACGCTTTCAAGAAGCAACTTATAAAGGAACGATGATGGGACAGCCGTTTGAAGGTAAAGGAACGGTTGGTTATAATAATGCTAGTAAAGAATACATTTCCACATTTATAGATAATATGGGAACTGGTATGATGACCAGTAGAGGAAAGTATAACGAAAGTACCAAGAGTATAGAATATTTCGGAGAAATGGCCGATCCAGTAACCGCAAAAAACACCAAGTATAGAGAAGTGTACACGATCGTAGATGCTAAAACCCGAAAAATGGAAATGTACGATACAAAAAACGGAACCGAATATAAAAGCATGGAAATCGTGATGACGAAAAAGTAGTTTTATTTTCTAGGTTCACAGAAACATAGGCAAAAAGGCACAAAGTTTTATTTCAATGAGATACAATTTTGTGCCTTTGCAATTTCTAAAAAAACTTTAGCGAAGCTAAAAAAATAATATAATTTAGCGTCTTCGTGCCTTCGCAGCAAAAACAAAAGCAGAAATGGAATTAAAATGGAAAATAAAGCCTTTTGAGGCATTAACTGTTCACGAGTTATATGATTTGCTCAAACTGAGAAGTGAAATCTTTGTAGTAGAGCAAAATTGCGTTTATTTGGATCTTGACGGGAAAGACAAGAAGGCTTTGCATCTAATTGGAGAGTTTGAAGGTAAAATCGTCGCGTATTCACGTTTATTTGATGCCGGAATTAGTTTTGATAATGCTTCTATCGGAAGAGTAGTTGTAGACGCCAATTATAGAGATAGAAAATGGGGACACGAATTAATGCGCGAAGCAATAGCTGGAATTAAATCCAATTTTGGACAAGATAAAATCACGATTGGCGCACAATTGTATTTGAAGAAATTCTACGAAAGCCACGGTTTTGTTCAAACTAGCGAAATGTATTTAGAAGATGATATTCCGCACATAGAAATGGTGAGAGAATAATTAAAAAGGAAGTAAATCCGCAATGATTTTTAGAATATTCCAATAAGCAAAAAACCTTAGAATTTTAGTAACTCAGCATCTTAGAAGCTTAGTAAAAACTAAATTTTCGTAATCACAAATTCCACTCGCCGATCGTAATTATCGCCTCTTCCCAACGGATATCGATTGCCGCACCCAACATATGTCATACGGCTTTTTGATATTTTTTTGGACATTAAATAGTGGAAAACAGTTTTGGCGCGGTTCCAGGAAAGTCTTCTTTCTTTGGTATCTCTGTCAATTCCATCGCTGTAAATTTCTGGAGTGCAGCAAACATGACCTCTTATTTCAAAATTAAGATTTCTATGATTTTGAAGTATGGCTGCAATTTTATCCAGTTCTTTTTTAGAATTGCTAGTAAGTTTAGCACTTCCAATATCAAATAAAATAGACTCTAAATATACTTTATCGCCCACTTTTAAATTGTCCTTGAACGAAGTGTGAACTCCTTTCCCAAAACTATTTTTCTTAACAACAATTAAGTCAACCCGTCGATTTCGCAAACGTGTCTCGTACAGATTTTCTACCGTATCCGGTTTTACGACAACACGTCCTTTTCCTTCAAGAATTATAATTTTAGACTGATTGAATCCTTTCTTAATCAATAGATTCTGAATCGTATTGGCTCGATTATTTGATAATCTAAAGTTATACTCATCATTGCCGCGATCGTCACAATAGCCATAAATCTGTATAGACTCAACGTTTGCCGTGTCTATGTTTTTTATAAAGTTTGAAACAACAGTAATTTGCCTATCTGTCAGATCATACCTGTCAAATTCAAAATAAATAGTTTCAACAGGTTTTTGCTGTGCCGTTACTGTATAAAATGAAAAAAGAGTCAGGGCTAGAGTTATCTTCATTCACTACATTTTTAATATCGTTTTATATTCTGTAGGATTATTTAATACGCTAACTGCTCTTTTAATTTCTGAATTGTTTTTTAGATAATACTGGTATAGACCTTCTTGATATTGATATCTCTTGATCAACTCTTCCAAAATCATGTTTTTGATTTCTTTTTGGTTTTTATCCAGTAAAGTAGTTTCGCTTTTTTCTAAAGCAGTTAACAATTGCTGATATTCGGCAGTAATGGTCTCGTCTATTTTTTCTTTTTTAGCTGCAGCTAAAGTATTTTTCAAAGCCACTTCAGTGTCTGTGTCAAAAGTGATTTTATTCGTTTTTAGATATTGTTTGAAAGCGGTGTAATCTGCATCTGTCAAAGTTGGAATCTTATCTCCTAAATTTGGATTTTTGTAATAATATGTTGTAGCATAATCAAATACACCATCGTTCTTAATTAAAGCTGTTGCAATGGCACTGGTTTTTGCTTCTTCCAATTCGATATCAGGCAAAACTCCTCCGCCATCATAAACTGTTCTTCCTTTTCTGGTTTTAAAAGCATTATAATTTTTAGCATCAGTTTTCTGAGCCACGCCATTTTTGTCTTTATGCGCATAGTCTAAAGCTTGAATACATCTTCCAGAAGGAGTGTAATATCTAGAAATGGTTACTTTCAGCTGAGTTCCGTAGGTTAAATCAACCGAACGCTGTACTAAACCTTTTCCGAAACTTCTGCTTCCTAAAATAACAGCACGGTCTAAATCCTGCAAAGCACCAGAAACAATTTCAGAAGCCGAAGCACTTCTTCCGTTTACTAAAATGGCTAACGGAATTTCAGTGTCAACTGGTTCTTTCTGTGTTTTATAAGTATTGTTATGTTTTTCAATTCGTGATTTAGTCGTTACAATTACTTCATTCTTTGGAACAAACAAATTGCAGATATCAATAGCCTCATTTAGTAAACCTCCAGGATTTCCTCTTAAATCCAAAACAATTTGTTTGGCGCCATCGGCCTTTAATTTTTCAAGAGCATCCTTTACTTCTGCAGAAGCTTTTCTGCTAAAATGTGCCAAAACGATATAACCTGTTTTATCATCAATTTTTCCGTAAAATGGAACAGATTTAATATCCACTTCATCCAAAACCAAAACCGTAGTATTTGGTTTTCCCTGACGAAGATATTTGATATTGATTTTAGTGTTTTTTGTTCCTTTCAATAATTGAGAAGCATCATCCTTGAAATCAGCAATCAAAACATCACCAATTTGGATAATTTCATCGCCAGCTTTTAGTCCAGCTTTATCGGCTGGATAATTTTTATAAGGTTCACGAACAATTAAGCGGTCATTTTTTCTAGAAATCAAAGCGCCAATCCCCGTATATTCTCCAGTATTGTTGATTTTAAAGTTTACAACATCTTGCTCGTTAAAATAAACCGTATATGGGTCTAAACTTCCTAACATGCTTTTAATGGCTTTATCCATCAAATCTCCGGGATTGGTTTCGTCGACATAATTGGTGTTTACAGCTTTAAACAAAGTTGTAAAAATTTCGATCTGTTTGGCAATTTCAAAAAAATCTTCTCTAAAACTGGTTCCAACAAACAACATTCCCGCCGCAGCGACTGGTATAATAAATTTCTTTTTGAAATACGGATACATGATTATTCTTTTTTTCTTCTTTTTAATCTTCTTCTAATAAAATAGGCAAATACACAAAACAGGATAACAAACGGCCAAACGCTGATTAACGAAATTAAAAAATCGGATAAACTGTAGAATCCTGATTTAAGTGCGTTCCAGATTTTTGATCCATAGGATATTTTAATGCCTTCTTTTTCAGCTATTGTTTTGTAAAAGTCAATTGTGACTGTGCTCTCAGAAACACGGCTTTCTAAATATTTCAGCTGGCCTTCTTTGGATTCTATTTCTTCTCGGATAGCTGAAATTTGTTTTTCAATTTCTAATATCTCGCTTACTTTAGTCGCTTTCTGTAAGATTTGCAAATAGCGTTCTTCTAGTTTTTTCTTCGTATGTAATCTTGAAGTTAAATCAATAAATTGTTCAGTTACGTCTTCTGCGGATATATTTTTAACTTCAAAATAAGAAACACCTTTTGAAACATTATTGATAAAACGATCAAAATTCTGACTAGGTACTTTTACAGTAAGGCTTCTGTAAACACTGTTGTAATCCTTCCCTTCAGAATCGTTTATGATTCTTGCCTTGTTGTCTGAAACCGCTTTTTGAATTTGATTGTAAGTGTTTTCTAAATTATCTGTTTCAAATCGAAGCGATCCCTGCTTGATTATTTTCTGCGGAATCTTAGTTTTTGATGATTTATTTAAATCTTGATCTTTTCTATTAGACTCACTCGCTCCAGCAGGTGGCGGTGGCGGAACCATAACGGCGCTTACTGCAACATCATTACTCTCAGCTTCAGATTTACTACAACCAAAAAGCGCTAAAAATAAAACAGATAAAAAGAAAAGTTGACGCATAAAATTTCAATTTAGAGCTAAAACTACGATTTTTTTGTCTAACTTGAATAATAATCTTACCTTTTGAAATTTACGCTTCTGTTTTCGTATCAGAATCTTGGGTTTTGTTTATCTGAGCTGTGAATTTCTCAAACAACTGAATCATTTTAGTATTGATTTCTTGGTAAGATAAACGGTCTTTGGTCTGATAAAAAAGCATTATCGAGTAAGGCTGATCCAAGTTATCCAAAAGTAAATGTTTGTTCAAACGATAAGTTTCTCTCAAAACCCTTTTGAAGTAATTACGATCAACGGCCTTCTTGAAATATTTCTTAGAAACCGAAACGCCAATCTTAGTTTGTTCTTCTGAATTTGCCTCCACTTGACGGTAAACCAAACGAAGCGGATATTTGGACACCGATTTTCCTTCAGAAAATAGTAAACCAATTGTCGTTTTGCTTTTTAAACGCTCGTTTTTAGGGTAAGTAAAGTTCATTTAATTCAGAAAAGATTTGCAAATTCTAGTGCAAAGGTACAATTAAACCATAAAAACAGTTATTGTTTTCAATTTTAATAAGTCTAAAAATATATTTACTACTTTTGCGCATTAATTTTTGAAGCATGGAAAAAATTATTTCTTATCCAATATCGGTAATTTACTATTTATTATTTGGTTTATGTTTGGCTGTTTTTCATCCAATTCAGTGGATTTGTTTAAATGTTTTTGGCTACCAGGCTCACAAAAAAAGTGTTGATTATTTAAATTTCTGCCTTTTAAAATGTACAAATCTTGTTGGAACAAGATATACAGTTGAAGGTGTAGACACGGTTCCGAAGGGTGCGCCAATCATTTTTGTGGCAAATCACCAAAGTATGTACGATATCGTGGCAATGATTTGGTATTTTAGACGTTTTCATTGTAAATTTGTAAGTAAGAAGGAGTTAGGAAGCGGAATTCCGAGTGTTTCTTTTAATTTGAAATACGGAGGATCTGTCTTGATTGACCGAAAAGACCCTAAACAAGCGATACCAGTTATCAAAGGCTTGTCTGAATATATCGAAAAAAACACAAGATCTGCCGTAATCTTTCCGGAAGGAACAAGAAGTAAGACAGGAATACCAAAAGAATTTGCGCAAAGCGGTTTAAAAATCTTATGCAAATATGCACCATCTGCATATGTTGTACCAGTAAGCATCAATAATTCTTGGAAAATGGTAAAGTTTGGTTTTTTTCCTGTTGGTTTAGGAAATCATCTGAAGTTTACAGCTCACAAACCTTTAGCTGTTAAAGATTACAAATTTGAAGAGCTGATGGAGATTACTGAAAAAGCAGTTAAAGAAGGAATAAATGAATATAAACAGGTTTAAGTTTTAGTCCGAGCTAAAATGAAAAACCCAAATCTATAATAAGTAATGTCTATAAAAAACATTAGGTTAGAAGTAATGCAGTTTTTGGAAAAAAACGTGGATAGCTTCGTCGAACAGTATTTAATTCCAGTGGAAAAAATTTGGCAGCCGTCGGATTTCTTACCAGATTCTCAAGGAGAAAATTTCTTTGAAGAGGTAAAAGAATTACGCGAGATTGCTAAAGAACTTCCGTACGATTTCTGGGTTACGCTTGTTGGTGATACCATCACTGAGGAAGCATTGCCTACATATGAGTCATGGTTAATGGATGTAGAAGGAATTGATCAACAACAAGAAGGTCAAGGAAACGGTTGGGCCAAATGGGTACGACAGTGGACTGGAGAAGAAAACCGTCATGGAGATCTTTTAAATAAATACTTGTATTTGTCTGGTCGTGTAAACATGCGTGAAATCGAAATGACTACACAGCATTTGATCAACGACGGTTTTGATATTGGAACTGGAACTGACCCGTACAAAAACTTTGTATATACTAGTTTTCAGGAATTAGCAACTTATGTTTCGCACAACAGAGTAGCGCAAATGGCTAAGAAATTTGGCGATAACAAGTTGTCTAAAATGTGCAAAATGATTGCAGGAGACGAAATGCGTCACCACCACGCCTATAGCGAATTTGTAACTAGAATTTTCCAAGTAGATCCGAGCGAAATGATGCTAGCTTTTCAATACATGATGAAGCAGAAAATTGTTATGCCTGCTCACTTTTTAAGAGAATCTGGTCAAAAAATCAGTAGTGCTTTCGAACAGTTTTCTGATTCAGCTCAGCGTATTGGTGTTTATACTGCAAATGATTATGTTGAAATCATGCAGAAATTGATCAACAAATGGGAAATCGATAAAATTACCAATCTGTCTGATGAAGCTGAAAAAGCGCGTGATTTCTTAATGAAATTACCAGCGCGTATGGCAAAAATCTCAGAGAGAATCGTAATCCCAAAAGAATCGCATATCTTTAAATGGGTTGAACCAGCGAGACTTTAAATTTTAGATTTTAGTATGTAGATTTCAGATTTTATATTGGAATTTGGAATTTTTAGATTGAAATTTAAAAAGCAACATTGTTGCTTTAAAACATATTTGTTGATTGTTGGAGATTTAAAATCTTTGGCAATCAACATTTTTTATAAAACGTAAAAACCTCTGTATGAGTGACTCAGCATTAATTATTAAAACTATTGCTTTTGTAAAAGAAAAACTAAACGATGCCGAAGGCGGTCATGATTGGTTTCATATCGAGCGTGTTTACAAAAACGCGTTGCTGATTGCAAAAGAGACAGAATGTGATCTTACCATTGTAGAATTGGGCGCTTTATTGCACGATATAGCCGATAGTAAATTTCATAACGGAGATGAAACTATTGGGCCAAAAACAGCACGAGCGTTTTTACAAGCCGAAAATGTTTCTGAGGATATAACTGACCATGTTGTCAAGATCATTGAAAATATCTCTTATAAAGGCGGAAATTTTGAAAAGAAATTCTCTTCTGTCGAATTAGATGTTGTTCAAGATGCCGATCGTCTCGATGCGATTGGTGCAATTGGTGTTGCAAGAGCTTTTAATTATGGCGGATTTAAGAACCGAGCTTTATACAATCCAGAAATTGCTCCTGTAACCAATATGACAAAAGAGGAGTATAAAAAGAACAACGCTCCAACTATTAATCATTTCTACGAAAAGCTCTTACTTTTAAAGGATAAAATGAACACAGCAAAAGGAAAAGAAATCGCTGCCGAAAGACATCGTTTCATGGAAACTTTTCTTGCTCAATTTTATGCAGAATGGGAAGGAGTGAAATAAATTTCATTTATATATAAAAAATAAAAACGGCTCTAATCTAGAGCCGTTTTTTATTTGGTGATGATTTCTTTATAGAAGTTTATACGGATTTATAATCTCGATTTTAAGAGACACATAATTATAAAAGCGCATAAAAATCCAATTGAAAACCACAATAACTTCGTGATGCTGTTATTTCTAACCATTTCCCTTTTTTCAAATCTTGTCATTTTGAATGAATTTTATACATTTCAAAAGTAATTTTCTAGAGGGTAATGATTATACCAAGAAAAGTCTTTAAACCGTTATAATAAGACAATTTTTCTTTTAGTATCAGTCGTTTTCCGTTCTAGTCATAAGTCTTTCTTCTAGCTTCTTTCATCTTTTCTTATTTAACTTTCTGAACAAATTTCTGAATGGTATTCTTAAACTCTTTATTCTGTTCGTAATACAAAATATGCCCACCGTTAATAATCTTAACTTCTTGATTTGGAAATTTAAACAAACGATAATGCTCAGGGCCAATATTGTTGTCTTTTGTTCCTGAGATTATAAGCGTTGGAACTTTGATAGAAGCAGTTCCTTTTGTAAAATCATTAAAATACAGAGGGCCACTTAATGCATTTTGTGCAAATGAAGAGTTCCTTTTTTCGCTATTATCAATACTGTCCAGTTTTTCAACATTTGCTCTATTGTCAGACAGCATTTTATACTCTAGATCTGCTTTTTTAGTTTCCTGTTTAGCTTCAAAAAAAGTGTTTAATATGGAATCTTTGCCTTGTACAGGGAAATCTTTTCCTAAAGTTTTGTCCATGAAAGCAATTTGATTGAGAAGCGAATCGTTGATATCAAGTGTAGCATTCAGGAGAATTAAACCTTTTACATGCTGCGGATATTTTTCAGCATATTTAGTGGCTAAAATTCCTCCGAAAGAATGCCCTATTACAAATACCTTATCCGTTTTAAGATGAGCTCGAATTTCTTCAATGTCATCAATCATTCTGTCCATGCTGTAATTATTATCTGCAGGAGATCCAGATCTACCGCATCCTCTTTGATCATAATAACACATGGTTAATTTATCTTCTAAGGCATTTCCGCCAAATTCTTCAAAAGATTTGCTCCATGCTCCAGGGCCTCCGTGTACAAAAATACAGACTTCGCCTTTTCCATTGACTTTCAAAAACAAAGGAACTCCATCTGAAGTGGTAAAGGTAATGTTGGGATTTTGCGTTATCTCTGTTTTTGTTTGACCAATTACACTCTGGGAGAAACAAAGAAACAGAATGAAAAGTAAATGGATTTTTGGGTTCATTGGAAGTCTTTTTGCTGTTTTAATAGGATAAAAGTATAATTAAAACAGCAGAGAAAAAACTAATGATTGCTTTTCATTATGAAATAAGTAATGATTGTCGCGCAGAAAAAACCTATCGCGAACCACAGTAATCGAGCCACTCTATTATCTCGTACTATTTCCATTTTATCTTCTGGTGTCATCTTAAATAAAATTTAGGAAACAAAAATAGTTTTAGAAAATATACTAAAAAGGTGATTTTGGTTTTTAAAATAACAGAATAAGACATTTTTTATCATAAAAAAAGCTTGAAATAGAAATTAAATCTATTTGAAGCTTTTAGTCTTAGTATCTCAGAATCTTAGCGTCTTAGAACCTAAAATTAAGAACAACCACAATCGGTTCCTCCTCCGCAGTCTTTTTTCTTTTTCGATTTAAAGAAGAACTTTTTGATCAAAAAAACAACTGCAAATCCTAATATGGTAAAGGCTATTATTTCTTGAAACATAACTTTTTATTTTAAAAGTTGATACGCAATTAATGCGGTAAAATAAGCGAGACCGCTCATGAAGACTAGCTGCATTGCTGGCCATTTCCATGAATTGGTTTCTTTTTTGGTAATTGCCAATGTACTCGCACATTGCATGGCAAAAGCATAAAACAGCAGTAAAGAGATTCCAGTTGCAAAGTCAAATACTTTTTCTCCCGTATCTGGACGAACTTCTGCCTGCATTTTGCTTTTTATAGTCGATTCGTTATCTGTATCTCCAACACTATAAATGGTTGCTAATGTTCCAACGAAAACTTCACGTGCTGCAAACGAACTGATTAACGCAATTCCGATTTTCCAGTCGTAACCCAAAGGCTGAATTACCGGTTCAATTGCTCTTCCCATTAAACCGATATAAGAGTTCTCTAATTTTTGAGAATTAACTTCATTTTCAAATTGCGTTTCATCTAACGTTGTGTTGGCAAACCTTTCTTTAACTATATTTTCAGCTTCATTAAATTCTTTTCCTGGCCCATAAGAAGCCAAGAACCATAAAATGACTGATATTGCTAAGATGATTTTACCTGCACCAAGAACAAATGCTTTTGTTTTTTCTACCACATTAATTCCGACATTTTTGAAAAGCGGCATTTTATAACTTGGCATTTCAACAACAAAATAGGTTTTTGATTCCAGTTTTAAAACCTTATTTAAAATGTAAGCTGATAAAATGGCCATAAAGAATCCTAATACATAAAGGGACATCAGAGTTAATCCTTGAAGATTTAGCACTCCAAAAACTCTTTTGCTCGGAATGACCAATGATATAATAATCGCATAAACAGGTAATCTTGCCGAACAAGTCGTGAATGGCGTTACCAAAATAGTGATTAATCGTTCTTTCCAGTTTTCGATATTTCTTGTAGCCATAATTGCTGGAATCGCGCAAGCAGTTCCCGAAATTAAGGGCACAACACTTTTTCCAGAAAGTCCGAATCGGCGCATGATTTTATCCATCAAGAAAACCACACGGCTCATATAACCGCTTTCCTCCAAAATGGAAATAAACAAAAACAAGAAAGCAATCTGCGGAATGAAAATGATAACGCCTCCAATACCCGGAATAATTCCCTGAGAAAGCAAATCGGTCAAAATGCCGCTTGGAAGTTCTGCCGCAACCCAGCTGCTCAAAGAGGCAAAAGTGCTGTCAATGAAATCCATCGGAATAGTGGACCAGCTGAAAATGGATTGGAAAATCAAAAATAAAATGGCAAAGAAAATAACGTAACCAAAAACTTTATGAGTTAAGACACGGTCCAATTTAGCACGGACATCTTTAGCCATCGAAGCGTCAATCTTTAAACCTTCTTTTAAAACATCATTGATAAACTGATATCTTTTTATGGTTTCTTTCTGCTGTAAGCGCTTTAATTCTGAATGCGATTTGGTAAAAGTGCTTCGAATTTCATTTCGTTCTAAATTCAAAAAATTGACATCTTGAGTAATTACAAGCCATAATTTGTACAATAATTGATTTGGAAAAGCATGTTGCAGTTTTTTGAAATATTCTTCATCAATTACAGAAGCATTCAAACAAGGTTCGTGCGGGATAGTTTTATAAGAAACAATCAGTTCTTTTAATTCTTCAATTCCTAAACCTTTTCGCGAACTAACTAAAGCAATTTTTGTTTTTAATTTTTCTTCTAAATATGGAATATCCAAAGAAATACCTTTGCGCTCCATACGATCCGACATATTGATAACCAAAATCGTCGGAATTTCAAGATCTTTTATCTGAGTGTAAATCAGTAAATTTCTTTTTAAATTTTCAACGTCAGTTACAACAACAGCAACGTCTGGATATAGCTTGTCATTTTTATTTAGCAAAAGTTCAATAACAACGCTTTCGTCCATCGAACTGGCGTTCAAGCTGTACGTTCCCGGTAAATCTAGAATATTGGCTTTTATGTTATTAGGCAGCTTGCAAAAGCCCATTTTTTTCTCAACCGTAATTCCAGGATAATTTCCAACTTGTTGGTTAAGACCAGTTAATTGATTAAAAACAGAGGTTTTTCCGGTATTTGGATTTCCGATAAGGGCAACATTGATATTCTGAACACTCATTACAAATTGGTTTTGATAAGTTCAACTTCAATTTCACGAGCGGTTTCAATTCGGATTGCAACATGAGAGCCGTTAATATCTAAATATAAAGGATCACCAAAAGGAGCCACCTGCAACAATTCAACTAAACTGCCAGGAAGACAACCCATTTCTAATAATTTAAGTGGAATAAGATCGATATCAAAATCTTTGATAATGGCTTTTTCGCCTTTTTTCAGAGTGTGTATTGTATTTTGCAAGCTTATTTAGATTGAATTTAGATTGCAAAAGTAGGCAATTATTCTTTATTTCAAGGTATTTAACACTTCCACAAATGCTAAATGTTTCTAAAAATAAGGGTTTTTACTCTTGAGAGAGGAATTCGATATCTTCTAAAAGACGTTTTATGTCTTCTTTATTAGTTCCGTCATAAAAACCTCTAACGCGGCGCTTTTGATCGACCAAAACAAAATTCTCCGTATGCACCATATCATAAAGCTGATCTGGTCTTCCCATTTTTACGGCCAAATACGATTTTCGGGCCATTTTGTAGATTTCTTTTTTATCGCCTGTAACCAGATTCCATTTGCTGTCTACAACACCATATTTAATAGCGTAAGCTTTTAAAACAGAAACGCTATCTACTTCAGGAAAAACGGTATGCGATAGCAGCATCACTTTTGGATTGTTTAAAACTGCTTTTTGAACATCTACCAGATTGGTTGACATTTTTGGGCAGATCGATCCGCAGGTTGTAAAGAAGAAATCGGCAACATAAATTTTTCCTTCATAATTTTTCTGGGTAATAGTATCGCCATTCTGATTGATGAAAGAAAAATCGGCAATTGTGTGGTATTTGCTTTTATACTGAATCGTACTGTCAACCAATTCAGGATTTACATCAGCTGGATTATAAATCGGAAGTGCCTTTTTTGGTTTTAATGCAGAATAAAACAAAGATATCGTAACCACCGAAAATACTATTAAAACAATAAAGAATTTGCGGTATTTGTATAAAAGCGATTTCATAAAAATAATTTGGCGCAAAAATACAAAAAGCAGATTCTAAAAACTTTACTGAATTATTTTTTTAACAGGCTTTTGTAACTTTTGACATCAAATAGCAGACTAATAAAATTTGTATAATAGTTCTGATTTGTGAAATTTATTTTTATAAATGGATTTCCTGTTTGAATTTTAACACAATTTTAGAAATAATAACAATATGTTTGTATTTTCCATTAAACTATAAACTTTTATGAAAAAACAATTAGCCAAACCTGTGTTTGGTGTTATATCTGCAATGTTTGCCATAACTGCAGCTCAAGCACAAGCGCCAAAAGAACCAGGTATTAATGTATCATATATGGATACGAAAATCAGCCCAAGTCAAGATTTTTTCAAATATGTAAATGGAGCTTGGCTCGAAAAAACAGAAATTCCAAGCGACCGCGCTACTTGGGGAAGTTTTAATGAACTGATTAAAAGAACAGACAAGGATGTGATGGAGGTTTTAAAAGAAGCTTCAAAAAATCCGAAGTATAAGTCTAATACAGATCAGGGCAAAGCAGTTAATTTATTTAACACCTATTTAGATTCTATTGGAAGAAATAAGAAAGGAATCGAACCTTTAAAGCCATATCTGAAAAAAATTGATGCCATTAAAAACATTGCTGACGTTCAGAAATATTTGGTTGAAATGGAAAAAGAAGGAAATGCGGGCTTTTTCGGAATTTACATTGGTGCTGATGATAAAGACAGTTCAAAAAACTCTGTAAATTTAGGACCAAGCCAATTAGGACTTCCAGATAAAGATTATTATACTTCTGAGGATAAAGATTCGAAAGAAAAGCGTGCAAAATATGAATTGCATGTTGCCAGAATGCTTCAGTTTATTGGAGAATCTCCAGAAAAAGCAAAACAAAGTGCTGCTGAGGTTCTAGCTCTTGAAACAGAATTGTCAAAACCAAGGTTAAACAGAGTTGAAAGAAGAGACAGCCGTTTGCAATACAACCCAATGACAATTGCTGAACTTCAAAAGTTAACTCCAGCTATCAAATGGAACGAATATTTTGCAGGTTTAGGAATTACTAAACTAGAAACTGTAATTGTTTCTGAGCCTAAATACATGACAGCTTTAGAAACTGTTTTCAAAGAAAATAAAGTGGCACAATGGAAAGAATACCTAAAATGGGACTTGATCAACGGCGCTGCAGGCAAGCTTACAACAGAAATTGACAATGCCAATTTCGATTTTTACAGCAAAACATTAAGAGGGGCAATAAAACAGCTTCCGGTTGAGGAAAGAGCGCTTAATGTGGTTAACGGAAATGTTGGTGAAGCTCTTGGAAAACTTTATGTAGAAAAAGTTTTTCCAGCTGAAGCTAAAACCAAAGCGATTGATATGATTCATAATGTTATTACGGCTTACCAAAATCGTATTAATAATTTGAGCTGGATGTCTAAAGACACTAAGGCAAAAGCAATCGAAAAGCTGAACAAAATCACGATTAAAGTGGGATATCCTGATAAATGGAAAGATTATTCGGCTTTAGAAATTAAAAGCATTGCAGAAGGAGGAAGCTATTTTGAAAATACTAAAAACTTAGCGCAATGGAGATTTAAGAAAAGCATAGATAAATTGTCTAAACCGGTTGATAAAACAGAATGGCATATGTCTCCGCAAACAGTAAATGCGTATTATAATCCATCTTATAACGAAATTGTATTCCCAGCAGCTATCTTACAGCCGCCTTTCTACAATTACCAAGCTGACGAAGCAGTTAACTATGGTGGAATTGGCGCTGTAATCGGACACGAGATTTCTCACGGATTTGATGATTCTGGAGCGCGTTACAATGCCGAAGGAAATTTAGTAGATTGGTGGACAGAAGATGATTTAAAACAATTTACAGCTTTAGGAAATGATTTAGCAAATCAATACAGTGCTCTTGAGCCATTGCCAGGAGTTCATGTTGATGGTCATTTTACATTGGGTGAAAATATTGGAGATTTAGGCGGAATCAACGCTGCATTTGACGGTCTGCAATTGTATTTAAAACAACATGGAAATCCAGGTTTAATTGACGGATTTACTCCTGAACAAAGATTCTTTATTTCTTGGGCTACGGTTTGGAGAACAAAAACTAGAGATGAAGCAATCAAAAATCAAGTAAAAACAGATCCGCACTCTCCGGGAATGTACAGAGCGTATGTGCCGATTCAGAATGTTGATGCTTTCTACAAAGCATTTGATATTAAGAAAGGTGATAAAATGTACGTTGAACCAGAAAAACGAGTTAAAATCTGGTAATTCATTTTAATAGCAAAGCAAAAGGGCGGTTCCGAATTTCGGAACCGCCCTTTTTGCGTTATTATTTTGAGAAAATCACAGATGTTCCGTAGGAACATTTCATCGCTAGAAAAAAAAATTGACCACCGATTATTTCCGTTCCGTAGGAACGGTTGATTTTGACATAAATTTTAACCATTCAGCATATCAAACGTTTCTGCGGAACGTAAATGCTTCCAATATAATTTTCTACCGATGAAATGTTTCTACGGAACATCTTGTAATTACTTTAAATTACTGTAGATGTATGCTTCAATTGCTTTTAATTCTTCATCAGACATGGCCTTTGTTATGGCAAAATTGGTTTTCATAACCTCAAACTGACTCGGGTCAACAATTGGTTCTGCATTTCCTTTAAGGAAAGTAATAATATCGCCTTTTTGATCTTTATAGATTTTGGCAATTTCCTTAATGCTCGGTCCAACTACTTTTTGATCTGGCTGATGACAAGCAAAACAATTTCCAGCTCCTTCAAAAAGCTGTTTTCCTAGTTCTTCTGGACTTTTGGCTTTCGCCGATTCTCCTTCAGAAACAGATTCGGTTGTTGCGTTTGTTGGCTCAGAAGTTTCTTTTTTGCAAGAAGCAAATGCTAAAACGGCAGCTAAAAATAAAACCTTTTTCATCTTATTTCTTTAATAGTATTGCAGCTTCTTTTGCGAAGTAAGTCGAAATAAGATTAGCGCCTGAACGTTTGATGCACATTAGTTGTTCCATCATAATTTTATCGTGATCAAGCCATCCTCTTTCAGATGCAGCTTTAATCATAGCATATTCTCCAGAAACCTGATAAACGGTTACAGGAACATGAACTGTATTTTTTATTTCGCGAACAATATCCAAATAAGCAATTCCTGGTTTTACCATAACCATATCTGCACCTTCTTCTACGTCTGATAAAGCTTCTTTAATGGCTTCGATGCGGTTGGCATAATCCATTTGGTATGTTTTTTTGTCTTTTGGAACCACAACATCAGCTTCTTTTGGAGCAGAATCTAAAGCATCTCTAAACGGACCGTAAAAAGCCGAAGCATATTTTGCTGAATAACTCATGATTCCAACATTCTGAAATCCGGCAGCATCTAAACCTTCGCGAAGGCGTAAAACGCGTCCGTCCATCATATCACTTGGCGCAACAAAATCTGCACCAGCTTCTGCGTGTGAAACAGCCATTTTTACTAAAGCATCGACTGTGCTGTCGTTTTCTACATCGCCATTTGTTATAATTCCGTCATGACCGTAGATAGAATATGGGTCTAAAGCCACATCTGGCATAACGATCATTTCTGGACAAGCCGCTTTAATGGCACGAATAGCCTGCTGCATTAATCCGTCAGGATTCCAAGCTTCTTTACCGGTATTATCTTTTAGATTCTCGCTAACTTTTACATAAATGTTAACGGCGCGAATTCCTAAATCATAAAGTTCTTTTACTTCTTCAACTGTTAAATCTATAGATCTTCTGAAAATTCCCGGCATTGATGGAATTTCGACTTTTACATTTTCTCCTTCAGCAATAAACATTGGAAACATAAAATCCGATGGACTTAAACTGGTTTCGCGTACTAAAGAACGAATCGATTCATTTACTCTTAATCTTCTGCCTCTTTGTAATGGGAACATATAAATTTAGATTTTAGATTTTAGATTTCAGATTTTAACCTGAATTTGAAAACAGATTGATAAATCCTTATTCTAAAATTGAAGTTGTTTTTTATTTTTTTGAAGTTTACCTCACTTTTGATAAGTGGCGCAAAGTTAAAGAAAAAGGAACAGAATAAGGAGTTTAGCTTGCTTTAGAATCCGTTAATATTATCTAAAAATTTTGATTTTATTGTTTGAACTAAAGCATGGTTATTCAGAATATTCCATCTAAATTTGTAAAATGAAGAAAATTCTCGCTTTATTTTGCTGTTTACTCTTAACAAGCTGTTTTGAGATTACAGAAAGAATCAAACATCACGACGATCAAAGTGGTGAATATACGCTGATGATCGACTTTTCGAAATCTTGGTTCAAAACCAAATCTGCCATTTGGCTAGAAGAAGTCGATGGCGTAAAAATTCCGAATGAACAAGAAATTACTCAGAAACTAGAAGATTTTAAATCGAAAGCTGTAAAAATCGACGGGATTTCGAATGTAACAACCAAAACCGATTTTCAGAATTACGTTTTCATTATCAAACTTAATTATGCAAATCTTAAAGCGCTAAACGCGGTTGTAAATACAATCAACAATCAGCGTGATCAGATTCACTTTAGCGGAAGCGGCAAAACTTTTGAAAGAATTGCCTCGTATCCAATTCCTGAAAAAGTGATAAACGACCCAAAGAAAAAGAAAGATCTGGAAGAAGCCAGCATTATTTCTATCTACACTTTCGATAAAGATATTATGGCTGTTGAGAATACAAACAGCAAAATTTCAAAAAATAAAAAGACCGTTTTTTTAAAACAAAGTATGTACAGCGTATTTAAGAAATCGACATTAATGAATAATACCGTCCAATTAACGCCTTGATTTTATGAAGCATTTTTACACCCTAATTTTTCTATTTGCCACGTATTTTACTTTTGGACAAACGAGTCCAGACAAATACGATTATTTTGTACAGTTTAACGGAAATCAGCTTTCTAAAAAAGTGAGCATAAACGAAGTATTGAATCATCCGATATTGACTAAATACATTAGCAAAAAACCTGATTTTGATCTTCGCCAATATACTTCGATAATTCAGTTAGATCAAAAAATTACCATTCATGGGAATTTTTTAGATAGCGTTCCGTTTTATCAGGTTACGATTCCGATAAAAAACAAAGAAGCAGTAACACAATATCTGATTGAAAAGCAAGGTGCAAATGGAAAAAATAGTACAATTGAAGAATTTGGAAAATATGCTGTTTTTACACCAAGTGGCGTTAAAAGATCATTTGT
>Ga0307416_100000605_pt1 | contig 18488 bp, 13 predicted proteins | sample DK1Cmetagenome_2_FD_203821 | JGI IMG/M metagenome (GOLD analysis project Ga0307416, IMG submission 203821) | Maize rhizosphere microbial communities from greenhouse at UC Davis, California, United States - DK15-C-3 | ecosystem: Host-associated > Plants > Roots > Rhizosphere > Soil | place...
GCAAGCCCCTCTTCCTGACTTGTTCTAGCTTTAGTTATAGGATTTGTTCCAGCTACACAAAAAGTGTAGCGGACCATCGTGAGATTCCATGGGACAAGCCCGTGGCATCTTGGATTTTGGTCCAAAGCAGTGCACATGCCTAACCCTTTCAGGGTTTGATCATTTTTTATTTTAACCATGTCCCAGGGTTGTCGCTGCGCTCCAACCGCTGGGCTGAAATTAGCCAACGCCTTTGGCGTAATTCATCTTGTGCCTTTTGTGGCTCACTTCATGGATTTGCGCAGGTCGATCATCGACTGTTGACTCACGCGAAGCGTACCGTGAACCGGTCGATCGAGATCTGCGATCAGATACAGCACGGATGAAAAACCGAGTACGAGTGCGATCACTGCGATTGACCGCCTGCTTTTCGTCAGGCCTTCGTGATAGCCGATCATTACCATGGATAGGATTGCCAGCAGATAGAGAACGATCCAGATCATTCCCGGCACACGGCTTCGCACTCCCGCCATCACGCGCTTCGCGTGCACGTCGATCATCTCGTTGAGCGACTGAACGTACAGCGCCGTAATCGGTGAACGATCTTTTTCCGTCGCCGCAACCGCCACCGACCAGAGCCGGGTGTGCAGCTCTTCCGACTTTGTTATTGCCTGGTCCAGCTTGCCCGGCTGAACTGCCTCGATCCGCACATCAACGTATTCCCGCAGCAGATTCTGAGCTTCAGTGCGCATCGGCTCAGGGAGCATCGCGGCGCGAAGGTAGGTTGTGCCAATGGCATTCGCTTCAGACAACAGGACCTGTCGTCGATCTTCAAAGCGCGATCCAGCAAGCCCGAACGTGAAAGCCAGCATGAATGCCAACAAGCCCAGCGTGGCTCCAACCATGCTGCCCACCGGTGTTTCTTTTTCTTCCAAAGAGTGCGGCCGGCGATAACCGCCAATTCGATACCCGACCTCAACCGATAGAAGCGAGACCACAATCGTGAGCGGCAGGATCAACCAGAGCGGAAGGTAGTCAATCAGTGCGTCCATCTTCGCTCCATCAGATCACGAACTTGCTCAACAACAGCGCAATGATGATCGTCGAGGTAATCGTCACCAGCCCCGGCAACATGAAACTGTGATTGAGCAGGTACTTTCCGATCTTTGTTGTTCCAGTCTGATCGAAAGAGACCGCAGCCAGCAACGTCCCGTAAGTCGGCAGGAAAAAGATCCCATTCGCCGCGGGATACAGTGCTGCCAGCGTTGTCGCAGGTAATTTAAGTGACATGCCTACAGGCATGAGGATGGCAACAGTGGCCGCCTGGCTGAAGAGCATCGTCGAGAGCACAAACATCCCAACCGCGAACGTCCAGGGATACGCCTGCAAGAGACTCGAAATGCCACCTACGATGAAACTTCGATTGCCTTCGAAAAAGGATGAACCCAACCACGAAATACCGAGTATGCAGATGATCGCGGTGATACCGCTGCGCATGATCGTTCCCTTTAACGCAGCTTCAGGAGAGGCCTTGAAGACAACCATGATCAGTCCGGCAATCGCGATCATAACGATCATGATGGCCATGCTCATGCTGACTTGATCAGTTTCAGCAACGCCCGGTCCGGTAACTTCATAGGCGGGCCGCAAGTTCGGGAAGATCCCGATCAGCACCACCAGCACTATGCCAAACAGGAAAAACAGCATCGAACCGCGAGCGCGAAAAAGATTCATTTGCTCGATTGGCGCCGATGGTTGCGGCGGCTTGACCGCGCCTGTCGCAAGTCGTTGCTGATATTCCGCATCAGCGTCGAGGTTTTTTCCGCGCCACGCGACCGCCAGCGATCCGATCACGACACCAAGAAACGTCGACGGTATCGTGATTGCCAACAGGCGTGGCAACGAAACACCCTGCGCCAGTAAGAACCCGAGCATTGCGACAGTGGCAGCAGAGATCGGCGAGGCGATTACGCCCTGGAATCCGGCGATGACGCTGATCGAGAGTGGGCGTTCAGGCCTGACTTTGCCGTTACGCGAGACCTCGGCAATCACCGGCAGCAAGGCATAGATCACGTGGGCCGTTCCCGACGCCAGCACCAGCAGATACGTAACGATCGGAGCGACGAACGTGATGTACTGCGGCCGTTTCCGCATGATTTTTTCCGCGACGGAAACAAGATAGTCGAGTCCGCCGGCAGCCTGCATTGTCGCGAGCGCCGTGATCACAGCGATGATCATTCCCAGCACAGACTGTGGTGGACCACCTGGAGGAAGGCCAAAAAGAAAAACGAAGATCAGCAAGCCGACGCCCGCGAGTGTGCCCAGTGCGATACCACCAAGACGCGCACCGATAACAATGCAGGTTAAGAGGATGATCAGCTCGATCCAGATCATGATGAAGTTTGGAGCCCTCTCGATTAGAACAAGTCAGGAAGGGCGGCTTGCCCCCGCTGTCGCGAGAGCGGGGGCAAGCCCCTCTTCCTGACTTGTTCTCTCTCTGGTCCTCAATAAGTGGTAAACAGGTTCTGCAAATCGGTCTTCGGTCTTGATTTCAGTAGAGCCAGCGACAAAAGCAGCCGGGCTTTCTGTGGATTCAGTTCATCCGACGCGATGAATCCGAGCTCGTCGTCATTGACCTCCACGTTTCTGCCGACGGCGCCCGTGGGTACGCGAGAGCTTCGGACCACGACGACACCTTTCTTGACGGCATTTGCTGCAGCTTCGAGTGAAGCCTTATTCATGTTGCCGTTGCCGACTCCCGCGATGACAATGCCTTTCGCGCCATTCGCCACTGAAGCATCGATCAAGTCGGGAGGCATATCGGCACAGGCGAAAACAATATCGACGCGCGGTAGCTTGTCGACGCCGCTGATATCAAACTCGCTTGCACTCGTGTGCTTCCATGTTGGCGTGTTATAGAAGTCGTTCTTGCCATAATTCGCTACGCCGACGATGCCTCGCAGCGGCGACATGAAAGTTTGAATAGCCGTCGTGCTGGTTTTGGTTAATGAATGAGCCGCATGAATCCAATCGTTCATCACCACCAAAACGCCGCGGCCTTTTGCATTCGGATCGACGGCCACGCCGACAGCGTTGTACAGGTTCAATGGACCATCAGCGCTGACCGCGGTTGACGGTCGCATTGAACCAACCATCACGACCGGCTTATCGCCCCTCACGACCAGATTTAGAAAGAACGCAGTCTCTTCCATCGTGTCGGTGCCATGCGTTACGACGATACCGTCGAGATCACTTCGCTTCATCAGCTCGTTGATTCGCTTGGCCAGCTTGAGCATGATTTCAAACGACATGTCCTGAGATCCCACATTTGAAATCTGTTCGCCTTTGATGTTGGCCATGTCTTTGATACCGGGAACCGCGGCGATCATTGCGTCGATGGTGACGGCGCCTGAAGTGTAAGCGGCTTGTGTGCCCGACGCGGCCGCACCGGCAATCGTTCCGCCGGTCGCGAGGATTACGATGTTTTTCCTCTGACCGATAGCGTGTTGCCATATCCCCAGCGTCAGGATCAGCGCAGCTACGATGTGAATTCTGTTGCGGATCATTTTCTCCTCCCAAGTACGCCCGAAGGCGTTGGCTCACTCCAGCCTGTTGTGGACGTGCGCTCCAATACGCCGAAGGCGTTTGCTAATTCCAGCCCAGGGTTGGAGCGCAGCGACAACCCTGGGATCTCAAGAATAAAAATGATGCTCAACCCTGAAAGGGTTAGGCTTGTGCGACGTTAACCCTTTCAGGGTTTATGGCCTTTTTTCTTTTCCGATCCCAGGGTTGTCGCTGCGCTCCAACCCTGGGCTGGAATTAGCCAACGCCTTCGGCGTAATTCAGTCAATATGTTTTCAGGCCTGAGGCGCGAAATTGCGTGCAAACGCGCTCGACTAACTCACGTGACGGCGGTCCTGTGTCATTCAGCTTGTAATCGATCCCGAGCTTCTGCCATTTGTGACGCCCCAACTGATGGAACGGCAGGACATCTACTCGCTCGACGTTTCCCAGGCCTGCGGCAAACGCCGCGATTTGCGAGATGTCGTTTTCATCGTCAGTCAGTCCCGGCACTAACACGTAACGCAACCAGATCGTTTTACGACGCCGGGCCAGCCGCCGCGCGAAATCCAATGTTGGACCAGGGTCTTTTCCGGTCAGGCATTGATGACGTTCGCGATCCCACGTTTTGATATCGAGCAGCACGACGTCGATCTGCTCGAGTTCGTCATCTGACAGGCGTTCACCAAGGTATCCGTTCGTATCGAGCGCCGTGTGAACTCCCATCCCCTTAGCGGCCGTCAAAAGTCTTACTACGAACCGATCCTGCATGAGCGGCTCACCACCACTCAGCGTCAAGCCACCGTTCATGACTTTGAGCCCATGACGATAAATGTTGAGCACCGCGATGGCGCGCTCGAGTGTTACCGCCATTCCGTTCATCATGTTCCAGGTGTCAGGGTTGTGACAGTAAAGACAGCGATACTGACAGCCCGCCGTCCATGCCACTACCCGCATGCCTGGACCATCGACAGCGGAACCCGTTGTGAATGAATGCAGAAAACCGAGATCGCCCGTCTCAAGCGCCTTTTTGACTACCGATTCGGAGACGCTCTTGCTTAGCTCAACGCGAAGCTCAAACGGACTCGCCCCCTCAAGCGGAACTTCTTCTGCTACTTTCATCGCTACGTCCCGTGGAATGTTCGGTTAATCACGTCCATCTGTTGCTCGCGTGACAGACGCACAAAGTTCACCGCATAACCGGACACGCGAATCGTCAGTTGTGGATACTTCTCGGGATGGTCCATCGCATCGAACAGCATCTCGCGATTGAGCACGTTCACATTCATGTGATAGCCGGTGCTTCCGAAAAACGCATCGAGTATGCCGCGCAGGTTTGTTATCCGATCCACGTCAGCCCGGCCGAGACCTTCCGGTACGAGCGATGAAGTCAGCGAAATACCGTCGGCCGCATCGCGATAGGGAATCTTCGCGACAGACGCAGCGGACGCATGGATGCCGTGTACGTCGCGACCGTGCATCGGGTTAGCGCCGGGAGCGAACGGTTCGCCGTGACGCCGCCCGTCCGGAGTGTTGCCGGTGTTCTTGCCGTAAACGACGTTCGACGTGATAGTCAGCACTGACTGCGTGTGATACGCGTGGCGGTAAGTCGGATACCTTCTCAGCTTCGTCATGAACGTCGATACCAGCCACGAAGCGAAATGATCGACGCGGTTATCGTTGTTTCCAAACTTCGGAAACTCACCTTCGGTTTGGTAGTCAGTGATCAGACCGGTTTCATCGCGAATCACTCTGACCTTTGCGTAACGAATCGCCGAGAGACTGTCTGTCACCACAGATAAGCCGGCAATGCCAAACGCCATCGTCCGCAAGGGCGCATAATCATGCAGCGCCATCTCGATTCGTTCGTATGCGTACTTGTCGTGCATGTAGTGAATGATGTTCATGGCATTCACATACACGCCGGCAAGCCAATCCATCATCTTTTCATAACGCACCAGCACCTCATCGAAGTTGAGATACTCACCCTCGACAGGTCGGCTTGCCGGTCCAACTTGTTTGCCGGTGAGCTCATCTCGACCGCCATTGATTGCATACAACAGACACTTCGCGAGGTTCGCGCGCGCGCCAAAGAACTGCATCTGCTTGCCGACGAGCATCGGCGAGACACAACACGCAATCGCTCCATCATCGCCCCATGTACTGCGCATGATCTCGTCGCTTTCGAACTGAATTGAACTGGTGTCGATCGCCACTTTCGAAACGAAACTTCGGAACCCATCGGGCAAACGCGGCGAATACCAGATCGTCAGGTTTGGCTCCGGCGCCGGCCCGAGGTTGTAGAGCGTTTGTAAAAAACGAAAGCTTGTCTTTGTCACCAGCGGGCGGCCGTCGTCTCCCATACCGCCGATGGATTCGGTGACCCAGGTCGGATCGCCCGCGAAGAGATCGTCGTATTCAGGCGTGCGCAGGAAACGGACGATGCGGAGTTTGATCACGAAGTCGTCGACGATCTCCTGGGCTTGCTGTTCCGTTAATACCCCTGAACTCAAATCGCGTTGGAAGTAGATGTCGAGAAAAGTCGACGTGCGCCCGAGCGACATGGCCGCGCCGTTTTGCTCTTTCACCGCAGCGAGATATCCGAAGTAAAGCCATTGCACGGCCTCGCGGGCAGTCTGAGCAGGCGCGGAGATGTCGAAGCCGTAGTTCAAGGCCATCTGCTGTAGTTCTTTGAGCGCGCGAACCTGTTCGCTGAGTTCCTCCCGATCGCGAATGATCTCGTCGGTCGACATGGCCGGGTCGAGCGCGCGCTTTTCTTCTTCCTTCTCTTCGATCAGCCGCGCCACTCCGTAGAGTGCGACTCGTCGGTAGTCGCCGATGATGCGCCCGCGGCCGTACGCGTCAGGCAATCCAGTGAGGATGTGTGAACTACGACATCTCCTCACATCCGCTGTGTAGGCATCGAAGACGCCTTCGTTGTGTGTCTTTCGATACTTCGTGAAGGCTTCGACTACATTCGGATCGGGTTCGTAGCCGTACGTCTTCAAGGCGTTGAGGACCATGCGGAAGCCGCCGTTGGGCATGATTGCGCGTTTGAGCGGCGCATCGGTTTGCAGCCCGACAATTACTTCGTTCTCGCGATCGATATAGCCGGGCGCGTGGGCGGTGATTGAACTCGGGATTTGCGAGATGTCGAGCACTCCCTTTTTCCGCTCTTCGACGAAGAGCTGGTTCAACTGATCCCAGATCTTCTTCGTGCGTTCAGTCGCTGGCGCAAGAAATGATTCGTCGCCTTCGTACGGTTCATAGTTTTGCTGAATGAAGTCGCGGACGTTGATCTCGTTCTGCCAGAGACCGGTATTGAATCCATCCCATTGCGGGACGACTTTCCTGCGAGTGATTTCCTGAGGTGCTGCGCTGGCCATCGTTAGTCTCCTTTGTCGTTTTCAAGCAGCTTTTGCGAGCCCCAGGAGCGAGCCGGTGTGTCGCGCGATCATCAACTCTTCGTTAGTTGGAATTACCCAAACAGACGGCTTGCTGCCGGTAGTAGATATCTTTGGATGACACGCGGCATTGGCTGCTTCATCCAGTTCGATTCCCAGCCACGCTGACGACTCACAGATTCGTTTGCGGATCTCCGGTGAGTTCTCTCCGATGCCGGCAGTGAAAACGAGCGCGTCAATTCCACCGAGTGCGGCAGAGAGAGATCCGATCTCTTTGGCAGCGCGATAGACGAAGTAGTCGACCGCAAGACGAGCTGAAGGTTCACTTCGGCCGAGCAGGTCGCGCATGTCGTTGCTGATTCCCGAAATGCCGAGCAGGCCCGATTTCTTGTAGAGCAGTGTTTCGACTTCCGTCGCCGAGAGTTTCAGACTTTGAAACAGGTGCAGGACCACGCCGGGATCGAGCGCGCCCGGACGCGTGCCCATACATAGACCATCGAGTGCCGTAAACCCGAGTGTGCTGTCCACGCTCTTTCTCTTCTTCAGCGCGCACAAACTGGATCCACTTCCCAGGTGAGCGACAATCACGCGGCCGTCCGCGATCTCAGGAGCACCCTGCGGCAGAACGGAAGCGATGTATTCGTACGAGATTCCGTGAAAGCCATATCGCTGCAAACCTTGTTGACGCAGTTCACGAGGCAACGGAATAAGTTCCGCCACCTCCGGTTGTCCGCGATGAAAACTGGTATCGAAGCAGGCGACTTGCGGCACTCCCGGTAATCGATCGAAGACTGCTTCTATCGCTGCCAGGTTGTAAGGTTGATGAAGCGGCGCGAGGGGAACCAGTTGCTGAAGTTCGTGCAATATTTCTGTATTGAGTATCGTTGGACCATTGAAGCGCGCCCCGCCATGGACCACTCGATGGCCCACACCCAGGAGGCGCGAGCGATCGTATTTGGAGCGCAGCCAGGCAGCGAGTGCGTCGAGTGCTTCATGCGCATCACGAACCGCAACGTCCTGCTTTGCAAGACTCTCACCATTGGCGCCTTTGGCGGACAAACGAGGCGCCGTGCCGATGCCTTCGATCTGACCACGCGCTTCGAGGTGCCAGCTTTCTCCCGGTGGTCGTCCAAAGACACAGAACTTAAGGCTCGACGAACCGGCATTGAGTACGAGTGCGTAGTCGTCCATCAGTGAAGCTCCTGAAATCGTGTGCGTCGTGCATGGGCCACCAATTTCGCAACTGCACAACTCGCAATTCTCGACCGCACACTATCCGCACGACTGGTCAAAATAATGGGCACTCTCGCGCCCAGGACCATGCCGGCACTGTCTGCATTCGCGAGAAAGCTCAACTGCTTTGCGAGGATGTTGCCGGCTTCAAGATCGGGCGCGAGGAGAATGTCGGGGTCGCCCGCCACTGCCGACTTGATGCCTTTCGTCTCGGCGGCTTGCGCGCTGATGGCGTTATCAAACGCGAGTGGTCCATCGAGAATGGCGCCGTTGATCTGGCCGCGTTCGGCCATCTTGCAGAGTGCTGCGGCATCGAGCGTGGCGGACATTTTTGAGTTGACGGTTTCGACGGCAGCGAGAATCGCGACTTTTGGTCTCTCGAGTCCGAGTGAAATTGCGAGATCGATTGCGTTCTGGCAGATGTCAACTTTGTCTTCGAGCGTGGGCGCGATGTTGATGGCGCCGTCCGTAACGAGCAACACCTTGTGATAAGTCGGCACGTCCATCACGAACACGTGACTGATGCGACGTGCTGTGCGCAGCCCGCCTTCACGCAAGATAACAGCCGACATCAACTCGTCCGTGTGCAGACTGCCTTTCATCAGGATCTCGGCCTTGCCTGCCCTGATCAGCTCGACGGCTTTCTTTGCCGCAGCGTGACTATCCGCTACATCCACGATCGTCAGGTTGCCGAGATCGATTTTGGCTGACTCCGCGATCTCCGCGATCTTGTTTGCTGGTCCAACCAGTAACGGCTCAATCAAGCCTTTCTGCGCTGCTTCTACTGCTCCCTGCAAAGCCGATACTTCACAGGGATGGGCCACGGCGGTTGGAACCGGCGCCAGAAACTCGCAGCGCGCGAGGAGTCGTTCGTATTTTCCAGTTCCGATTGCTGCTTGCATTGCTTTATTTCTCCCGTGCTGCTGGTCCCGTTTCCTTCAACAGCAGCAGCGTCATTAGAACTGCGACTGCAACTCCGTAAAGAAGCGGCGCAAACGTGGTTTGAAAATGCTGCACATCCATTCGCGCTGCTCCGCCCGCCGCGTTCTGAAGCATCCATCCGAACACTGGTCCAAGTAGTGCGCTTAAGGTGAAATTTACAAAGTTGATGACTCCAGTGGCGGTACCCGCGAACTGAGGCGGGTTAGCTTCTTTAATCACTGTGTAGGGCAACATCGCGGCGCCGGAAGCGATGCCGGTAACGAGACCCAACACGTAAGGAGGAAACACGCCGGGTGTGCCATAGAGGATCCACGCAAGACACAGGAGCAGCACGATACCCGCGCCGGCTATCACCGGTTTGCGCCGGCCGATTCGATCGGAGAGAAGACCAAGCAGAGGACAACCGATGATCCATCCAAAAGGAACTGTGGCCGATCGCATTACTGCCTCGCCATAATCAACGCCGTGAGCTTCCTGTAAAAAGCGGACGCCCCAGATCATGTCGAAGATAGTTGTTGGTATGAACATCAATCCGGCAATCAAGCCGCACAAGATCGACTGCGGATTTTTGAAGACAGTCGCGAAGGCTCGCGTAATCGTCCTCAGCCCACCGCCGGATGAAGGTGAACTCTCACTCGGGATCAGAAGAAACAGAGCCACAGCGATCAGCAACGCGACGGCGCCCATTCCGATCCAGAAATGGTTCCAGGCGACTCCCCTGCCAATCATTGGTCCAACCACAAACTGGCCCGCCGAACCGCCCGCCATGCCAAACATCTGTGTCACGCCAATCAGCGTCGCGGCTTTGGACGGGTCAAAGTTTTTGGTGGCGATGTAGATCGCGCCGACGAGTGCAAACACGCCGCCCGCGCCTTGCAGAAATCTGCCTGCGCCGGCGACCTGGCTATTGCCGGTTGCGAACAGCAAGGCGCCGATGCCCACGACAGCCGCGGCACCCGGCAAAAGCCGGCGTGGTCCAAGCCGGTCGATCGCTGCGCCCGCAACTAAACTGAACGGGGAGTATCCGTAATAGAAGAGACCTACGATCGCAGCAACCCCAAGCGGTGTGATGCCGAAAGCATTGCTTAGCTCCGGCATCATCACCGCTGGCGCCGAGCGCAGCGCATACTGGTGAAAGTAAAAAACCGCCGTGAGCACCCACGCAACGGCAGCCATGCGGATGCCTGACCGTGTTTCAGACGCACTGACCTGTGCAACAGCTTGCGCCATAAAATCGTCTTACCGTTCTCCTTGCAAGTCGTGATGTAGGTTGAAAACTAACGCCGAAGGCGTTCGCTAATTTAAGCCCATGGTTGGAGCGTAGCGACTACCATGGCTTACGGTGCTTATAAATTTCCTGATAACCCTGCAAGGGTTCGGCAATTGGCGAAGCCTAGCAGGGTTCAAATTTTTTTTGATCGCCTACCCAGGGTTCTCGCTTGCGCTCGAACCCTGGGCTGGAATTAGCCAACGCCTTTGGCGTATTAATGCTCTGCAGGAACCAGGCGCACATCCTGGCCAACGCCTTGGCGCTATTAATGCTCGAAGTCCAAACTGCACGATTACCCTCCCGCAAAACCAGCCGCACATCAATGCTTTTCCTGATACTTACTCTTGTTCAAATTTGTGAGCTTGATCGGGTCGAGTAATTCTTTAATTTGAGATTCACTCAGGATTTTCTTCTCGCGAATAATCTCGAGTATGCCTTTGCCGGATCTGTATGCTTCGCCCGCAAGCTCCGTCGCCTTGTCGTAACCCAGCACCGGATTCAGCGCGGTAACGATTCCCACGGTGGTCTCCATGTACCGTGACAGCACGCGTTCGTTGACGGTGATTCCGTCAATGCATTTCGTCTTGAACAACGCGGAAGTGTTGTAGAGCAGGCTCTGCGATTCCATCACCGCGAGACCTGCCAGCGGCTCGTAAGCATTGAGCTGTAACTGCCCGCTGTGAGCTGCAAGCGTGACGCTGTAATCGTTTCCGATCACGCGAAAGGCGACGATGTTTACCACCTCCGGTACAACCGGATTTACTTTTCCAGGCATGATCGACGAACCGGGCTGTAATGCCGGAAGATTGATCTCGCCCAGCCCCGCGCGTGGTCCCGACGTGAGCAGAATGAGATCGCTCGAGATCTTCGAGAGTTTGATCGCGAGGCTCTTCAATGCGGAGGAGTAAACGACGAAGCCTTGCTGGTCCCACGTTGCCGCCAACATGTCAGTGGCCGGCACAATCGGTTTTCCCGTCAGCTGCGCAAGATGAAAAGCGCACTTCTCGGCATAGCCTTTTGGCGCATTGATCCCCGTGCCAATCGCGGTTGCTCCCATGTTGACTGCGTATAGATACTTCTCCGCGTCGCGAAGCAGCTTGATTTCGTCTCCGAGGCTTGCAGCAAACGCGTGAAACTCCTGTCCCACTGTCATGGGAACAGCGTCCTGCATCTCGGTGCGTCCCATCTTCACGATCTCGATGAACGCGTCGCCCTTCAAACGGAAAGACGCAACAAGCTTTTCCAGCTCCCGGATCAATTGATCGTTGCGAAGTAAGAACGCGACCTTGAGCGCAGTCGGATAGGAGTCGTTTGTCGACTGCGACATGTTGAGATCGTCGTGAGGTTCGAGAAACTGATACTCGCCTTTCTTATGTCCGGTTAACTCCAGCCCGACGTTCGCGAACACCTCGTTGACGTTCATGTTCGTGGAAGTGCCGGCGCCGCCCTGGTACCAGTCAACCAGAAACTGATCGTGATACTTGCCGTCCCTGATCGCGGCGGTCGCTTTTTCGATGGCGGCCAGACGTTCCGGTTTCATGGCACCGACCTCGGTGTTGGCGCGAGCCGCAGCGAGTTTGACGATGGCCCAGGCTTCAATAAACCCCGGGTAGTGGTTGATGAGGACGCCGGAGAGTTTGAAGTTTTCGAGCGCGCGGGCCGTTTGCACGCCGTAATAAGCGTCAGCCGGAATCTGCTTCTCACCGAGAAGATCTTTTTCCGTTCGCGTCTGCTGCGCGCTTATCGACGGCGCGATCACAAGACAGCTCAGCGTGAAAAAAATTATTAAGTTTTTCATAGGCCCGCGCTTTCTCGATCACTGATCCAAAACAGGCGTCCAACTCTTGTCAGGATTGAATCGATCGATCGCACCCGCGAGTTCGACCGTCTTTGGACCAAGATCCTTCTGATAGACCACTCCGTCGTTGCTCACGAGGAACGTTTGCACGCCCGTAACCCGGTATTGCGCGGGGAATGCGACGAGTGCAAAACCGCCGATCATCGCGCCCTTAACGACATAGTCCAACTCACCGAGCGGCGCCGCGGGTCCCTGCCCTTTCAGGACTTTGAAGAAGTACCCGTGAAACGGTTCAGCCTTCGACGTGTAACCGCGCGCAATCGCAGCGGCTACCTTTTCCCCGATTGGACCACCCCACGTGCCGTCGCTGTTTTGCCACGCCAGGCCATCCTGAGCTCCCGGCGTGCTGATGATGCGCTGCGCATATTGATTGACTCCGGAAGTGCCGCGTTTAGTGAGCGCAAACTCGTGTTGGGCGTCGACGTAACTGCGACAGATCGCAATCGCGTCAAGCTCATTGCCGCCGATCCGCCGATACAAAAGCTCCTGGCGACCCGCTTTCGAATCAAAAGACCAGCGTGCGCCAACCTTCACAATCGGCACCGCAAACGGCCAGTTGTCTTCGCCTACCTCAAGGATCGCGCGTCGCGGATTTTTTGGTTGCAGGGAGACGTTAGTCTTAATCCGCGCTTGTTCGGCAAACTTCTGCGCCACTTCACGGTCGCGTGCTGGTTCACCCGTGTGAATGATGTCGTAACTGTCCGGGCCGAGAATTTCGGTGAGCGCCGTCTGGTCAAACTTCTCGGCAGCATCGATCAGCGCATCAGCAGCGTCTCGTGCAGTTGCGAACGATTTACCTTTTGTCTCGGGCGTTGTTTGTGACGTGACTGCCGGCGTCGCCAACAAACAAAAGAGAGTTGCGACGACAAGCCACGTAGAAATTCCGATATGTGTTTTTTTAGGATTCATAATCTGTTACCTCCTCCGGCCGCCGCCACCGCGACCACCACCACCACCGCCACCGCGACCTCCTCCGCCGCCACTGCTACGACCACCACCACCGCCGAAGCCTCCGCCACTACGACCCATGCTGGAAGAGCCGCGACTGCTACTCGATCTCGCGCTCGCGCCACTGAAACCTCCAGAGCCGCCACCGAAACCGCCACGACTTCCTGAGCTACCACCGAAGTCTCGACCACCGCTACTGCGATCGCTAACACGAGAGCCACTGGCGCGATTGCCGCCACGATCTCCAATGCTGCCGCGGTCTCCACCACCGGCACGGCTGCGATCACTAACACCACCGCGATCACCGGCGCCGCCGCGGTCGCCAACACCGCCGCGGTCACCGACACCGCCGCGATCGCCAGCACCGCCACGATTGCCGCGATCACCAACGCCGCCTCGATCACCAACACCGCCTCGATTGCCACGATCACCAACGCCGCCGCGATCACCAACACCGCCTCGATTGCCACGATCACCAACGCCGCCGCGATCACCGACCCCGCCACGATCACCAACGCGGTCATTACTTCTCAGATTGCCGCCTTGTCGACCGATGTCTCTCTGCGCGGCTCGCTGGCGGTTCTGTAAAGAATCCCCTCGCGCCGTGCCGCCAAACCTGTTTGCAGTTCCTCTGTCGCCGTAAGGCGCACCACCACGATGCGACGGATTGTGTTGCCACTTGCCACCACCGACGTTCGTGCGGTTGCCGCCGCTGATGTTGTTGACTCGATTCCCGCCGCTAATATTCGTGTTGCGGTTGAAGTTGTTATTCATGTTTACGTCGATGTCACCACCGCCCCAACCGCATCCCCAACCCCAACCGCCGCCCCACGCAGCACCCATAGCCAAACCAACGCCAAACGAGATCGCACTCGCGGCGATCACCGCTCCCGTTGAAGGCGGGTAGTAGATAGGTGGATAAGGATAGGCAGGCGCGCCATAAACCACCGTCGGGTTGTAGGAAGGCACGTAAACTACTTCCGGGCTTGCCTGTTCGATCACAATTACTTCTTTGCTTTCAATGACCTGCGTCTGAACTTTTTGTTGTTGATTCGACGCCAGCGCTCCCGTGTCCTGGGCCTTGTTGCGCATTCGCTGGATTGCATCCATCACATCCTTCTGTTGCGCAAGAAAAGCGTTGCCAAGATCCGTGGTCCATTGAATGTCGTCGGAGAGACGCTTAACTACGTCGGGCAGTGCCGCCATCGCCTGGATGCTCGCGTCCCACGGTTGTTTCTTAACTGCTTCGGCCAGTTTCTTCTGGTCTTTTAAAAGGGCGGGATTTCGTTCCAGCCATTGTTGCAGTTGAATGATCTCCAGCGGATAGGTTGACGCTACCAATGTCTGGCTGAGCAGGTTGTCCGGATACAGCGCAATCGGCGCGACGAGTGAATCAAGCTGCTCCGCTGGAATCGTCACAGCCTGTTCGTCGATTGGCTGTGGTCCATATGGTCCATAGCGCGCGAACACCATCGGGTTGCCGGGCAAAAGGATGACCACGCAACTGAACACAGCCACGTAGCGAGTTAATATTTGTGCATATCCTGATTTCATAGTTTTCTCGTTCATTTCAAAACCTCCTGCCCGTGCTTCTTCTCTTTGCATTCTCTGCGTCCCCGTGAGTGGCTCTGTGGTAAGCGGGGTCCGGTTGGCATGTCCACAGAGTTAATACGGACACAGAGAATGCAAAGAGAAGAAATTCATTTGACATGCGCTGCCTCCCAGCTGCGCACCTTTCGTCTGGCTTCGTCAAAGATCCTTTCGTAGTTCCCTTTGCGGACTTTCTCGCTGGCTTCCGGAGTCAGCAATTTCCAGAAAGGTTCGTACTGGTTGTAAACCCTGAGATATTTTTCCTGGTTCGGCGGGCCCACCTCGTCCGTGCCGAAGAGAAAGCGATCGGGATAACGATTGACTATTGCCGCAGCATTCTTCGTTGAGTCGGGTGTAGCCACGACGTACTTCGCTACTTCATCCCACGAGATGTCGAAGTGGACCTTGCTCAGTTTTGGATCGTTGATGATCTCTTCGACGATGGCTGCCTGCTCTTTGATCGGACGGATGATCCGCCCGACGCCGATATGGGCCCAGATAAACGTAGTGTCGGGGTGGCGCCTGAACAGCGCCTTCATTTGGGCCACATAAGCAGGTTCAGCGCCGGGCTTTGCAAACGGAACATCGACGTCGTTGTGAATCAGAACGACGAGGCCGGCTTCGGTCGCGAAGTCGATCAGGCGATCGAGCGCCGGATCCTGAAGACTCGCCACTTCGCCTGCGATCTTTGCGGAGACGAATTCCTTATGAATACTGAATTCACCGATACCGCTGAAGACTCCGGGGAAAGCGGTGAGCACGCGTCGAATGTGATCCGCGGCGTACATGTCTGTCGGATTGAAGCCGGTGATCATCGGATCGAAGCGGGCCTGATCTGCTTTTGCAAGAGACTTGTAGGCGGTCGCGATCCACGCATCGGTGAACGAGTAGTAATAGAGCGGCGCGTCGGAGTTGAGGTAGTAAGTTGGACCGCGGTTTTCGTCGACGCGATAGGACCATTGCTGTTGCAGCGGGATGCCGAACAAAGCGACACGTCCGGCCTTGTCACCCATGATCTTCAGGAAGTCGCGAATGTTGATGCCTTCCTGGATATAGTTGGTCAGGTGGAAGTGCGTGTCGTTGAAGAGATAGTTGTTACTGGGCGGAGCTTGCGCGAGCGTCAGAGTTGAAGCGAAAAGAATGCTCACGCAAAGGCGCAAAGACGCAAAGGAAGAACGTCGCATCCTGGATCTACTTTGCGGCTTTGCGCCTTTGCGTGAATTATTCATCAGAACGCCAGCTCCATGCTCGAATGAAAAACCCAGCCTTTGCCGCCAATCGGATAAGGAACAGACGTGTAACCAACCGGCGACTTGTAAAGGTAAAGAGCCTCGTTGTTCCACCGCACCACCTTGTTCTTGAACGGGAAGAAATTGGCGCCCACGCGAAAGTCGCGCGGCTGGCCAAACTGGCCGAAGATCTTCGAGAAACCCATGTAAGCCTGGAGAGTCTTCGGCACGACCATCGCCGATCCCTGTATCTGGAAAGAGTGGTCAAACAAGCGGCGAGGAAGTCCCTGAAGAATCTCAGGCGTAACGGTCTCGAGGAATTTGAAGTCGTCCAACCAACGCCAGAAATATTCACCTTCCAGGGAAAAGCCGCGATACTTGAACCCACCATCGACCGTCGTCATGCGATATCTCGCGTCCGTGATGGTCACTCCGGGCGCAAACAAGCCCGGAGTAAAGATCACAGTTCCATCCGACAGTCGTAACTGAGTGTTTTCAAACTGCTCGGAGTCAGGCTGGCTCTCTTTGTTCTCGTTACTGCGACTGAAGTGAACTGCGAGGCGCGTGGAGAACTGCTCGTGATGCTCGAAGTCGCCCCATCCCTGACCGCTAAAACCTTTTTCAAAATCGCCGGTCGGAAACCAGATGAGCGCGGTCGACACGGTATTGAAACCGTTGTCCAAACGTGACGCGGGCACGCCGAGGGTGCTCATGTTATTACCGACCATCGCCTGGTATTTCAGCTTGTCCGTGATATTGCCGGTGGCCCACAGTCCCGAGGTATAAGAAGGACGCATGAATTCGTCGGCAATGTGCCGGCTGTCCACGTTCATCCAAAACGGGAAATTGCCTTCGACACTGCGCGTGCCCGGCAGTGATCTGATGCCGCCGCCTAACGTGAAATATTTGTTGAAGGTGTATTGAAGGTTTCCTGCAAGAACGACCTGCGCGCCTTGTCCCTGATTCGCGTTCGAGGTCCACGCATAAAGGAAGTAACGGAGCTTGGGACTGAGCATCCAGCCAAGGAACTTGATCTGAAGTTTCAGGAGCTGAACATCCTGACGCTCCTGCACGCTCTTCGTGTTCCCTAACGCATCGGTATAAGTGGAATCCAGACCAAGTTGATTCAGGTATCTGACGTAGGTGTAGATGCTGACGTTCATGTCGCCGTACTCGGTATTGGCTACCCTGAAACCGAGATTGGGCGTGTAGCGACCATCAAACTTATCGTCGTCGTCATCCTGTTTGGGAGTGGTCGCGATGGGCGCGGGTGATTCAGTGTTCTCCGGTTGCGCCGGCGGAACGTCTTCCGGTGTAGCTGATGGCGGCGCCGGCACACTCGACGACGCAGCATTTGCCGTTGGAGCTTGTGCGGCTTCCAGTTTTTCAACTCTTTCCTGGAGACTCTTGATGAGTTTGAGCAATTCGGCGCGTTCCGTATCACCAACGGGAGCCTTTTCCGCCGAGTTCGCAGGAGCGGTCGTTTGCGCAACTGCGATCACGTGGAACGATGCAACAGTGCTGATGAACAACGCGGCCCGCAGTCCGATACTGCAACGCCGCCTTGCTCTACGCATTCGAGAAAGAATCAGCACTTCTATTCACCCTTCAATCCGACAGCGCGTGGCGAAAACAGGTTGAAATCAAGCTTATTGGCTACGTATTCGATCACCTTCTGGGCCTTCACGCTGTTCCCTGCTTCATCGAGCGGCGGGGCGAAAACGGCAATCGCACCTTTGCCGGGAACTACTGCGACGATGCCGCCGCCCACACCGCTCTTTGCCGGGAGACCAACGTTCCAGGCCCACCCGCCTGAACCGTCATACAGTCCGGCCATGATCATGGTTGAAAGAATGTGTGGAACGTTTTCCGGCTTGATGACCTGCTCGCCGGTCGCAGGGTTCTTGCCGTTGTTTGCAAGGGTGGCACCCATGCGCGCGAGTTGGACCACGTTTACGCCGACAGAACATTGCTTGGTGTAGACGTCTACCGATTCAAACGGATCGGCATAGATGCGATCGTATTTCGCCAGCAGCATCGACAGGGCTTTGTTACCCGTATTAGTCGCGGCTTCAGATTTGTAAACCTCGTCAATGAGCACGAGCTTTTCACCGGCTGCGCGGCTGTAGAAGTCGAGAATCTTGTTCCACTTCTGGTCCGCCGTCGTGCCGGCAATCAAACTCACGGTCGAGATCGCTCCCGCATTGACGTATGGATTTCCGGTGTGTGTAGGCATGTCAGCCACGGCAAACACGGAGTTGAAGGCGCGACCCGTAGGTTCGTTGCCGACTTTTTCGAGCACCTTGGCTGGTCCAAGTTCTTCCATCGCCAGCGCCTGCGAGAAGACCTTGGAGATCGACTGGATTGAAAACGAGTACTTGATGTCGCCCATCGACAGCACCTGGTTGTCGGTGGTGACTATCGCGACGCCGAAGAGTTTCGAGTCAACCTGGGCCAGGTAAGGAATGTAATCG
>Ga0307416_100000606_pt1 | contig 18484 bp, 17 predicted proteins | sample DK1Cmetagenome_2_FD_203821 | JGI IMG/M metagenome (GOLD analysis project Ga0307416, IMG submission 203821) | Maize rhizosphere microbial communities from greenhouse at UC Davis, California, United States - DK15-C-3 | ecosystem: Host-associated > Plants > Roots > Rhizosphere > Soil | place...
CCGACCCGCACCACCCCACCCGCAGTCAGCCCAGCGCCGCAGCTCACCGCCTGACGGTCCGTAGCGCGTCGATTTCGCCTGGCGCGAGGCCGAGGCCGGCAAGGAACGCGTCCGGCAGCAACGCGCCCGATTCTCGCACCGTGTGCACGTCGATCGAGGATTCGGTGGTGTGCTCGGCCGCCGCGAGCCCCTGGGTCAGGTGGAGCCCGCGGCACCGCGCGAAGACGGTCTTCGAGAGGAGCGCGCCGCTCAACTCGGCGTGGGCGAGCTCGGCCCCGTTCAGCACGGCGTAGGCGAGCTCCGCGTGCCGGAGGTCGGCGCCGCGAAGGTCGACCGCGTTCAGCATCGCGTTCACCAGCGTCGCGTACGGCAGACGGCTGCCGCTCAGGTTCGCGAACGCGAGGTCGGCGTCGGTGAGGTCGGCGCCGGTAAGGTCGGCGTCGCGCAGGTCGACGTGCGTGAGGTCGGCGCGCCGGAGCTTCGCGTCGGCGAACGTGGCCCCCCGCAGGTTGGAGTTCTTGATCGTGACGCGAGTCAGGTCGGCCTCGCGAAAGTCGGTGCGCGCGGGCCCAGGCGTGCCGAGGCTCACCGCCTGCAGTCGCGCGTCGGCGAGGTCGCAGCCGCGGAAGCTCGCCTCGGCGACGTTTGCGAGCGTCACGTCCGCCTGCACGAGCGCGGCGCCGTCGAGCCGCGCCCCGCGGAGGTCGGTGTTGCACAGGTTGGCGCCGCGCAGGTCGGCGCCGCGAAGGTCCGCGTCGCGCAGGTCGGCGTACAGCAGGTCGACGCCGGCGAGACGTGCGCCGGCGAGCGAGCTGGCGTCGAGCTCGAGAAGTACCGCGCCCGTGGTACGATGACGGATGGCGATCATGTGGCTCCCGAGTGTGGCGGACTGGAGGCGGTCCCCGCGCTTCCCTAGAATGTTCCGGGTTCGCCCCGTTGTTCCTGGCCGGGAAGCGCGTTGGCCCGTACGCCGCACCCGTCGCCTTGTCGAGCGTTCACGCGCTCTGTTACTTCCCGGCTCCCACCCTTCTGCTCGTGCGAATCGACTTCCTCGGCGACCACGCCGTCGTCGTGCATCTCGGGGAAGCCATCGACGAGACGACGTTCGGCCTCATCCGCGCCGCCTGTGAGCGCCTGGAGGCCCGGGCGCCGACGGGCGTACTCGACGTGGTGCCGGGATTCACGAGTGTCACCGTGCACTACGAGCCGGCGCGCGTGGCACGTGCGGCCGGCGAGCCCCCGCACGCCGCGATGACGGCCGCGTTGCAGCGGCTGCTCAGCGACCTGGAGCCCGCGGCGGAGGCGGCAGTGCGCACGGTGGAGGTCCCGGTGCGGTATGGGGGCGCGTTAGGCCCGGACCTCGACGAGCTGGCGCGTCGGCGCGGGCTGACCTCCGAGCAGGTCGTCGCGATCCACAGCGCCGCCCAGTATGTCGTGCACCTCATCGGCTTCGTACCGGGTTTCCCGTACCTGGCCGGCCTCGACGCGCGGCTGGCGACGCCTCGGCGCGACGTGCCGCGCACGGCCGTGCCGGCGGGCAGCGTCGGCATCGGCGGGAGTCAGACGGGGATCTATCCCATCGAGTCGCCAGGGGGCTGGCACCTCGTCGGGCGTACCTCGCTGCGGCTGTTCGACGCCGGGCGCGACCCGCCGGCCCTGCTGCGTGTCGGCGACCGCGTGCGCTTTCGACCGGTCGGGGACGACGAGTACGAGGCGCTCGGCGGGGAGGCGCGCGCGTGAGCATCCGCGTACTCCGCGCGGGGCTGCTCACGACCGTGCAGGATCTGGGGCGCCGGGGCCATCAGCGCGATGGCGTGCCGGTGAGCGGCGCGATGGATCCGGTGGCGCTCCGGCTCGCCAACCTGCTCGCGGGAAACGACGAGGGTGCGGCGGGTCTCGAGGTCACGCTCGATGGCCCCAGGCTCGCCTTCGACGCCGAGGCGATCGTGGCGGTGGGCGGTGCGGACCTCCAGGCGCGCGTCGACGGCCGCCGGCTGCGGCCATGGCGGGCGGCACGCGTGCCCGCCGGTGGCACGCTGGAATTCGGCGGCTGGCGCGCGGGGTGCAGGGCCTACGTCGCCGTCGGCGGCGGCATTGACGTCGCGCCGGTGCTGGGCAGCCGGAGCACGTACCTGTTGGCGCGTTTCGGTGGCTTGGCGGGCCGGCCACTGCGGCGGGGCGACGTGCTCTCGACCGGCCCGCAACGCCCGGGGTCCAGCGCGACGCTTGCCGGGCGCGCAATCGCGCCATCCGCGCGGCCCGCCTACGGCGGACCGGTGCGGCTGATCCCCGGCGCGCACCTGGACCTGCTCACGCCCGACGCCCGCGCCCGACTCTTCGACGCCGAATTCCGCGTCACGCCGAAATCGGACCGCATGGGGTACCGGCTCGCGGGGCCGCCGTTGGCGCTGGCTGCTCCGGTCGAGCTGCTCTCGGCGGGCGTCGCGTTCGGGACCGTACAGCTCCCACCCGGCGCCGATCCGATCGTCCTGATGGCGGACCGGCAAACGACGGGCGGCTATCCGCGGCTCGGCGAGGTCGCCACCGTGGACCTCCCGGCGATGGCGCAGCTCCGGCCCGGCGACGCGGTGCGCTTCGCCCCGATCTCGCTCGGCGAGGCGCAGGCGCTGTACCTTGAGCGCGAGCGGACCATCGCGGCCTTGCGCCGCGCGCTCCTCCTCTCTCCATGACCGGGATGCCATGCCGCGCGTGGACCTGAACTGCGACCTCGGCGAGAGCTTCGGCGCCTGGCGCCTCGGTGCGGACGACGAGGTGCTCCCCCACATCACGTCGGCGAACATCGCCTGCGGCTTCCACGCCGGTGATCCCGGCGTGATGGCGCGCACGGTGGCGGCGGCGATCGCCCGTGGCGTCGCCCTCGGCGCTCACCCGGGACTCCCCGACCTCGCGGGCTTCGGCAGGCGCGCGATGGACGTCTCGGCGGCCGAAGCGCACGACCTGGTCGTGTACCAGGTGGGCGCGCTGGCGGCCTTCGCCGCGGCCGCCGGAACACGCCTGCAGCACGTCAAGCCGCACGGCGCTCTGTACAACATGGCCGCGGCTCGGCCCGAGCTCGCCGACGCCATCGCGCGAGCGGTGCGCGCCGTCGACGCGGGGCTCGCGCTCTACGTGCTGGCGGGAAGCGGGATGGTCGCGGCCGCGGAAGCAGCGGGGCTCCGCGGGGTGTCGGAGGTGTTCGCCGACCGCAACTACAACGCGGACGGCACGCTGGTGTCGCGGCGCCGGCCGGACGCACTCGTGGACGACGCCGACGAGGCGGTGCGTCGCGCCGTGGGCATGGTACGCGAGGGGCGCGTACGCGCGGTGGACGGGACCGACGTCGTCCTCCGCGCCGACACCATCTGCATCCACGGCGACGGACCGCACGCCGCCGAGTTCGCGCGGAGGCTGCGCAGCGCGCTTGAAGTGGAGGGGATCTCGGTGGTGGCGCCGGGACGCGGCGACGCCGCCGGGAGCGGCGCGTGAGCGGCGGCCGTCGCCGCGCCCTCCTGGGCGCCGCGTTCCTAATGGCGACGTCGGCGATCGGGCCGGGCTTCCTCACGCAGACGGCGCTGTTCACGGCGCAGCTCGGGGCGAGCTTCGGCTTCGCGATCCTCGCCTCGATCCTCCTCGACATCGGCGCGCAGCTCAACATCTGGCGGATCATCGCCGTGGCGGAGCGCCGGGCGCAGGACGTCGCGAACGCGGTGCTGCCCGGGCTCGGGCACGCGCTCGCGGGCGCGGTGGCCATCGGCGGCCTGGCGTTCAACATCGGCAACGTCGCCGGCTGCGCGCTCGGGCTGAACGTACTCTTCGGCGCGCCGCTCGCGGTGGGCGCGATCCTGAGCGCGGGCGTGGCGATCGCGCTGTTCGTGGTACGCGAGGTGGGGCGGGCGATGGACCGCTTCACCCAGCTCCTCGGGCTCTTGATGATCGCGCTCATGGCGTGGGTGACCATCAGCTCGCGCCCGCCCCTCGGCGAGGCCGTGCTGCGGAGCGTGGCGCCGACGGAGCTGCGGCTGCTGCCCATCGTGACACTCGTGGGCGGCACGGTGGGTGGCTACATCACTTTCGCCGGCGCTCACCGCCTGCTCGACGCCGGCGTGTCCGGGGTGAGCGCGTTGCCAGCCGTGGATCGGGGCGCCGTCTCGGGCATCCTGCTCACGGCGGCAATGCGCGTGCTGCTCTTCCTCGCGGCGCTTGGCGTCGTCTCGCATGGCGTGGTGCTCGACCCCGGGAATCCCGCGGCGTCGGTGTTCGGCTCGGCGGCCGGCCAGGTCGGCTATCGGCTGTTCGGCGTGGTCATGTGGTCGGCCGCGGTAACGTCAGTGGTCGGAGCCTCGTACACATCGGTGTCGTTCCTGCGGACACTCTCCGCGCGCATCGAGCGGTGGCAGCGGGGGACGATCGTCGCCATGATCGTGACGTCGACCGCGATCTTTCTCCTCGTCGGACGGCCGGTCACTGTGCTCGTGCTCGTGGGGGCGCTGAACGGGCTGCTCCTACCGGTGGCGCTCGGCGTGATGCTCGTCGCCGCGCACCGACGCACCGTGGTGGGCGCATACCGACACCCACCGTGGTTGACGGTCGTGGGCGCTCTCGTCGTCGCCGCCATGGCGGTGATGGCGGTCGTGACGGCTGCGACCGAGCTGGGGCGGCTGTGAACTGCGGCGCTCGGCTCTCGGCGCTCGGCTCTCGGCTGGGGCGGTGAAGGGCGGGAACGGCTCGGCGTGAGGCACGTCCTCCCGCTCTTCCGCAGTTGCCGAGCGCCGAGAGCCGAGGGCCGAGAGCCGCACTCCTCTGAGAGCCGAGGGCCGAGAGCCGAGAGCCGCCGTTACCGTTCGCCCCGTCGCTGCACGGCCGGCCACGGGGTGTTTGATGGGACGGCGGGGAGGCGCGAGTGTCGGGGCGCGACATCGCGTCGCGTACTCACGCCCGCTCCCCGGAGGCACCGCATGGTCCCGTTGCGACCCGTCCCACGCGCCCGCGCATCACACACTCCCACTCTCGCGCTGCTGATCTCGGGGCTCGCCGCGGCGTGCGGCGACCCGTCGTCGCCGACGGCGCCGGCGCCCGCGGGCGCCCGTCCGAGCGCGGAAGTGACCGAATTGGATGTAACGCCCGGCCTCACGCTGTATGGCCTCGGCTCGCTGCGGCGCACGGCGACTCCGCAGTCGCCGTGCGCCGAGGGCGCGTTTCGCCAATTCGACTTCTGGGTGGGCGACTGGATTGCCGTGAGCCCGAACTTTCCGCCGCCCCCGACCGATCCGTTCGGCGGCACGCCGAGCCGGATCACGACTGCGCTCGACGGCTGCGCCGTCCTCGAGCTCTGGGGCGGGGGCGGGCGCAGCCTGAATAGCTACGATCCGGAGACCGGTCTTTGGCATCAGACCTGGGTGCCCACCGCGGGCCGCTTCCCACTTCGGATGGCGGGCGGCCTCCGCGCCGACGGCGTGATGGCGATGAGCGGCGTGCGCCACCCCTGGTTCGCGCGCAACGCCTCCTGGATCGACGCCTACACCTGGACACCGGTCGACGCCGACCACGTCGTCCAGGCATTCACGTTCGACATCGTGCCGGGTGGATTCCATCTGCAGGGGCAGCTCAACTACGCGCGCACCACCGAGCTGCCAGAATCGCTCACGCTGCCGGGCACCACGCGGTGCGAGCCGGGCGCGGAGGCCGGCGAGACTCGGCTGCTCGACTTCACGCTCGGCCGCTGGACGGTGAGCGCCGAGAACCGGCTCGAGCTCGGCACGAGCGAGATCGCGCTTGACCCCGCGATGAGCGGCTGTCTGCTGGAGGAGAAGTTCACGACGGCGAGGGGGTACGAGGCGATCGGCTGGATGCACTACGACCCAGTCGAGAACGCGTTCTACCGCTCGTACGTGGACAGCGAGGGCGGGCGGCTGGAGTTGCGTGGGGAGGTGTCCTCCAGTCCCGTGACCCTCGAGGGCGCCGAGCCGATCCCTGGCTCGCCCGACGCCCGCGTGCGTGTGACGTGGACGTCCGTGTCCGCTGACCGCCTGGAGCAGCGCTGGGAGCTCTCGAAGGACGGTGGCGCGACGTGGCGCGACGTGCAGACGCTGGTTTTCACGCGCGCGTGAGCCAGTCGACGGGCGGGCGGCGAGCGCGATCCGTGGTGCCGCCCGCGCGACACTTGCCAGGTCGTGGGTCGGAGGCGGTATTGCAGCCATGAGCGGCGGCGACTCACCACGGCTCGGTCGTGCTGCAGATCTCACTGCGGATCATGCGGTGGATCGTATGGCTGCCTCCCCGCCGGCGCCGGCCGGCGCCGGGGGGTCGGCGACCGTGGCCGCGGCCACGCCGCGCCTCCGACTGTGGGGCGCGGTGCTCGCGTTCTGGGCGGGGCTCGGTCTCCTCGAATCGACGGCCGCCTACGTGCGCATGCGCGGATTCGGGCGGCCCGTGGGCTGGCTGCAGGTGCTCTACTCGAACATGCCCTGGTGGCTCATCTGGGCGCTCCTGACGCCGCTGGCGCTCCAGCTCGCCCGACGGGTTCCACTGCACGGCGAGCGGTGGCTACGCGGGGTCGTGATCCAGCTCGGGGCCGCACTCGTGTTCGCGAGCGTGCACTTGCTGGTCGAAGGCGCCGTCTTCTACTACAGCGTCAACCCGTACCGCGTGAACGTGCCCGGCGCTCCGCGGACGCTCGCGGAGCAATACCGCCACTTCTTCGGCAACTTTCTGGTGCTTGGCGTCGTGACGTACGGCGTGATCGCGGGCGCGTGCTACGCCATGGACTTCTACCGGCGCTACCGCGAGTCCGCACTGCACTCGGCCCGACTCGAGGCACAAACGGCTCGGCTGGAGCTCGGTCTCACCGAGGCGCGCATGCATGCGCTGCGCGCGGAGCTCAACCCGCACTTCTTCTTCAACGCCCTGAACGCCGTGTCGGGGCTCGTGCGGCGGCACGAGAATGAAGCGGCGGTGCGGATGCTGGCGCGGCTCGGCGAGCTGTTGCGCACGACGCTCGATCGAGACCTGGCCCTCGAGATTCCCCTGCGCGACGAGCTGTCGCTGCTCGACCGCTACCTGGAGATCGAGCGCGTGCGCTTCGGCGACCGCCTCCTGGTAGAGGTCGAGCACGACCCCGCGGCGCGCGATGCGCTGGTGCCAACGCTCGTCCTGCAGCCGCTCGTGGAGAACGCGATCAGGCACGGGATCACGAAGCGCCCGGGGAACGCGCTCATCCAGATCTCGGCGCAGCGTCACGGTGCCCAGCTCCACATCGCCGTGCGCGACACTGGCGAGGGCCTCGATCCGCGCGCGGCCACGGTGCGGCGCGAGGGGATCGGGCTGTCGAACACGCGTGCCCGCCTGGCGGAGCTGTACGGGCCGAGCGCATCGCTCTCGCTTGAGAACGCGCCCGGCGGTGGGGCGTGCGTTACCATGACACTACCCTACAGGGAAGCCACGGAGCACGGGCATGTCGCGATCGGGGCGTGACGAGGCGGGGCAGGGTCCTGGGACGGGGCACGGCGAGCGTGGCCGCCCCCCGCTGCGCGTGCTCGTCGTCGACGACGAGCCGCTCGCGCGCGACTGCGTACGGATTGCGTTGCGCGACGAGCCCGACGTCGAGGTCGTGGGCGAATGCCGCGACGGCGGCGAGGCGGTCGCGGCGGTGCGCCGGCTGCGCCCGGACGTCGTGTTCCTCGACGTACAGATGCCCGGCGTCGACGGCTTCGCCGTGGTCGAGCGGATCGGGCCGGAGGAGATGCCGGCGGTCGTGTTCGTGACTGCGTACGACACCCACGCGATCCGGGCCTTCGAGGTGCACGCGCTGGACTACGTGCTGAAGCCCTTCGAGAATGCGCGCATCGCCGCGGCCCTCGGCCGCGCCCGCGAGCAGGTCCAGTCTCGGCGTGACGGCGAGCTCGGCCGCCGACTGGCCGGCCTGCTCCGCGGGTACGGCGCCGGGCAGTCGGCCGGCGCCGAGCCGGCAGCCGCTTACGCCAGCCGGTTCACCGTGCGCGAGAACGATCGCATCCGGTTCATTCCCGCGGAGAGCGTCGACTGGATCGAGGCCGCCGACAACTACGCCGTCCTGCACGTTGGCGAGCAGAGCCACCGGCTGCGCGTCCCGCTGCAGACGCTGGCCGCGGAGCTGGACCCGAAGCGCTTCTTCCAGATTCATCGCTCGGCGATCGTGAACCTCGAGCGCGTGCGCGAGATCCAGCCGTGGTTCGGCGGCGACTACGTCGCGATCCTGCACTCCGGCAAACAGCTCCGGGTGAGCCGGACGCGCGCGCCGCTGCTGCTGCGGCCGATGGCTTAACTGCGGCTCTCGGCCCTCGGCCCTCGGCCACTGCGGAACGACCAGGAGGACGTCCCCAGTGCCGAGGGTTTCCTCGTCACCGCCCCAGCCGAGCGCCGAGAGCCGAAAGCCGAGGGCCGTAGTTGAGCCAGCGGCCGCGCAGGACGACGCCGAGCGGAGCGCGCACTCGACTGATGTCGGCGAGCGGGTCGCCATGGAGCAGTACGAGATCCGCCCGCTTGCCCACTTCCACCGTTCCAAGCTCCGCCGTCACGCCCAGGAAGCGCGCGGGGTTCACCGTCGCCGCGCGGAGGGCGGCTGCCGGGGGCAGCCCGGCCGCAACGAGCTCCTCCAGCTCCCCCGCGAGCGCGGAGCCCGGCGGCACGACGTCGATGCCGGCATCGGTGCCGGCGAGCAGCGGCGCGCCGGCGTCGTAGAGCGCCCGCACCAAGGCGCGCCGGTTCCGCACCACGGCGACGCTCTCGGCGGGAGCCCGTTGACCGCTGAGCGCGGCGACGACGAGGAGCGTCGGACAGTTCCACACGCCACGCTCGGCGGTCGCGCCGGCGAGCGGCCCAAAGCGGCCGCGGTCCGGCGTCGTCCACCCGCCAACCGCGAGCGCGTACCCCGTGAGGTGCTCGATCGAAGCCTGTCCGCGATCGAAGGCCTGGTCGAGGGGGATGGCCCGCGGCACGTGTCCGATCACCGCCACGCCCAGCTCGCGAGCGCGGCGCGTCACGGCGTCATAGGCCGCAGGACTGAGTCGGTCGTACACCTTGATGAAGTCCCACCCCTCGGCAACGTGACGCGTCACGATGTCGGCGGCCTCCGCCGGGGACGCGGGGAGCTCGGTGTAGGGCCAGGCGGGCGGATTGCCGTCGATCCCCGGACCCGCCGAGAAGATGGTGGGGAGCGGCGCACCCGCCGCGGCCTCGGCGCGGAGCGCGGCCACTCCGGGCGTGCCCCACATGTTCCGGACCGTCGTGACGCCCGCCCGCAGATACGCATCGGCGTCGGCACGGAGCAGGTGCACGTGCGCGTCGATCAAGCCCGGCAGCAGGTACGCACCGCGGGCGTCGACCCGCTCGGCGTCTGGCGGCACCGCGATACTCTCCCGCGGCCCGACCGCGCTCACCAGCCCGTCGCGCACGATTACCGTTTGGTCGACCAGCACGCCGTCGTCCGCCATCGTCACCACGTTCGCCCCGACGATGGCGACCGCGCCCGGAAAGAGTGGGGGCAGCGCGGTGCGGGCGCGCGGGGTCGGGACCGGCCCCGTCGGGTCACCGCTGCACGCGACGATGAGCAGGAACGCGAGCGCGACGCGGCCCACACGGTTGCGGACGGGCTCAGTATGCATGGCGCAGTGGTAGCAGGTGCTCATCATACCCGCTCAGGCGGCACTCCCCGCGGACAGCGTAGGGGACGGCGAGCACGCACGCGCGGTCCCGGGGGCGAATCGCGCCTGGCGGGGGCGAATAGCGGCGGCTCTCGAAACTACGGCGCTCGGCGCTCGGCGCTCGGCGCTCTAAGCTACGGCTCTCGGCGCTCGGCCCTCGGCTCTCGGCTGGGGCGTTGGTGAGGACCCCCTCGGCGTGGGGGACGTCCACCTACCCTTCCCGCAGTCGCCGAGAGCCGAGAGCTGACAGCCGAGAGCCGCACTCCTCCGAGCGCCGCTCTTACCGGGCGCTGCTCTCCGCCGGGGCAGCACGCTGGCGTGCCAGGAATGCGAGGGTGAGCTCCCGGCACTGGTCGGGGGCGTCTCCCCAGACGTCGTGCGTCGCGCCTTGGACGATGACCCGCTCCACCCCGGCGAGCAGCGACTCCAGTTCGGCGTCCACCACCCGGTGGATCGGCAGCGTGTCGGCGCCACTCAACATGAGCACCGGCGTGGGGAGGGCGCGCACGGCATCGCGGTCGAGCGCGGGGAACGGATCGGGCGACGTCGTGTGGGCGGCCCAGTCGCGGGCATTCTCCATGACGCGCCGACGGAGCCGCGGCGGAAATCCGTCGAATGCGCCGGGCCCGACGAAGTAGTCCATGAGCACGCGCATACCCTGCTCGGCGTCGTCGCGTCGGAAGGCGTCCGCCGCCCGCCCGAACACGCGCTCCATGAACCTGGCGTACATCGCTTCGCCGGCCGGCAGGTCGCGGGCCCACTGCAACAGGGGCGGCTCGGCGAGGACGAGCGTGCGCACGAGCTCCGGCCGGTCCACCGCCAGGTACAGCGCCGAGCACGCCCCGATCGACGACGCCACGACGTGCGCGGGCGCCAACCCGGTGGCCTCGATCAGCGCCCCGAGGTCGGCGGCGTCGGTCCGCGGCGTGTAGTCGGCCGCGAGGGGATTTCGGTTCGGGAAGGCGTATCGCCGGCTGTAGGACAGCGCACGGTATCCGGCGCGGGCGAACGGGGCGAGCTGCGCCTCCCAGTAGCGGTAGTCCTGCCCGCCCATGTGGACGAACACCACCGGCGCGCCGTGACCGGCCTCCACGCAGTGCAGCCGGGCGCCGTTCACGCGGACGCCGCGTGTTACCGCACCGGCGCTCGCGACGTCGCGCGCCTCGTCGTTCACCGGTCGGAGAACTGAGGAGGCCGCCGTTCGAGAAAGGCGCGCGTCCCTTCCAGCCTGTCCTCGCCCGCGAAGCAGACGAGGAAGAGCGCACGCTCGAGCGCGAGCCCGGCCGCGAGTGACGTGTCGAGCGCGGCGTGCACGGCGCGCTTGGCCGAGACCACGGCGGCCGGGCTGTTCGCGGCGACCCGTTCGGCGAGTGCCAGGGCCCGGGGCACCACGTCCGTCGGCGGCACCACCTCGTCCGCGAGTCCCATCCGAAGCGCCTCGTCCGCCGTCACCGCTTCGCCGCTCATCACGAGCTTGAGCGCCGCCCCGAGGCCGATCACTCGCGGCAGGCGCTGAGTCGCGCCGCCGCCGGGAATCAACCCGAGGCGCACTTCCGGCTGGCCGAACGTCGCGGTGCTCGACGCGATGCGCACGTCGCAGGCGAGGGCGAGCTCCAGTCCGCCGCCCAGGCAGGCGCCATTCACTGCGGCGATCACCGGCTTGGGGAGCGCCGCGACTACGTCGTACACGCGGCGCTCGCGCATCACGCGCTGCTGGTCCACGACGCTGCGCGCCGCCAGCTCACCGACGTCGGCGCCGGCGACGAACGCCTTCTCACCCGCACCGGTGACCACGACCACGCGTACGGCTGGGTCGCCGGCCGAATCGCGGATGGCGGTGATGAGGGCCTGACGGAGTGGCTCGTTCAGGGCGTTGCGCTTCTCCGGCCGGTTGAGCGTCAGGAGCTCCACGCGGCCGCGCCGCTCGCGCAGCACGAGAACGTCGGCCCGCGGCGTGGTCACTCGGGCACGACGGCCGTGGCCTCGATCTCGACCTTCGCCCGGTCTTCGAGCAGGGCGCTCACCACCAGCAGCGACATGGCCGGGTAGTGATCCCCGAGCACGTCCCGGTACGCTCGGCCGAGCTCCCGGCGTGCGGCGCGGTACTCGATCTTGCTCGTCACGAACCAGCTGAGCCGCACCAGGTGCCGCGGCTCCGCGCCCGCGGCGCGGAGCACGGCGGCCACGTTCTCGAGCGCCTGACGCGCCTGCGCGGCGAAGTCGTCGCTCGCGAACGTCTTGGTGGTCGGGTCCCAGCCGATCTGGCCAGCCGCGAACACCACGCGCCCGCGCGCCGCCACCCCGTCGGCGTAGCCGATCGGCTCCGCCCACCCCTCGGGTCGCACGCGCTCGATCACGACGTCGCGCTCCCGCCGGGCACGCCGGGCGGGGGGGCGGCTCCGGCTGCTTCCTGCTCGCGCAGCCGATAGCGCTGCAGCTTGCCCGTGGCGGTGCGGGGGAGGGCATCAACGAAGGCAATGCGTCGCGGGTACTTGTATGGCGCGATCTGCGACTTGGCCCACTCCTGGAGTGCCTTCGCCGTGGCGTCGCTCGCGTCGGTCCCCGGACGCAGGACGACGAAGGCCTTCACCACCTGCCCGCGCTCGGCGTCAGGCACGCCGACCACGGCGCACTCGCTCACGCCCGGGTGCTCGAGCAGCACGCCCTCCACCTCGGGACCGCTGATGTTGTAGCCGCCCGAGATGATCATGTCGTCCGTGCGCGCCTGGTACCAGAAGTAGCCGTCCTCGTCCATCACGTACGTGTCCCCGGTGATGTTCCACCCGCGCTGCACGTAGGCCCGCTGCCGCTCCTCGTCATCCAGGTAGCGACAGCCCGTGGGGCCGCGCACGGCCAGGCGGCCGATGGTGCCCGGCGGAAGCGGATTCCCGTCCTGATCGACCACCCTCGCCTCGTAGCCGGGCACCACGCGGCCCGTGGCGCCGGGGCGGATGTCGTCGCCAGCGGCGCTGATGAAGATGTGCAACATCTCCGTGGCGCCGATGCCGTCGATGATGCGAATGCCGGTCGCCTGCCGCCACGCCTCGAACGTCGCCAGCGGCAGCGCCTCGCCGGCCGACACACACTTCCGGAGGGACCGCACGTCCCGACCCGCGAGCATGCCACACATCGCGCGGTAGGCCGTCGGCGCGGTGAAGGTGATCGTCGCCCGGAAGTCCTCGATCGCCTGCAGCAAGTTGGGTGGGCTCCCCTGCTCGATGAGCGCCGCGGACGCGCCGGCGCGCATCGGAAAGAGCACCAGCCCGCCCAGGCCGAAGGTGAACGCGAAGGGCGGCGTGCCGACGAACACGTCGTCCGGCTCGGGCCGCAGGACGTAGCGAGGGAAGCAGTCGGTGATCGCGAGGACGTCGCGGTGGAAGTGCATCGTCCCCTTGCCCTGACCGGTCGTGCCCGACGTGAAGGCGATCAGCGCGACGTCGTCGGCCGCGGTGTCGCAGTTGTCGAAGGTCGCCGGCTTGCCGCGCATCAGCGCTTCGAGCGATCCGGGCGTCTCGCAGTTGAAGTGGACCACGCGGGCACCCTCCCTCGGCGCGCCGCCGCCGGTGGCGCGCATGGCCTGTTCGCACTCGGCGGCGAGCCGCCCGTCGGTCAGGGCGAGGGCGATGCGCGCCTTGTCCGCCACGAAGGTCAGCTCGCGTGCGCGCAGCAGGGGCATGGTGCAGACCACGACGCCGCCCGCTTTGAGTACCGCGAACCAGCAGGCGGCGAGCATCGGGTGATTGGGGCCGCGCAGCAGCACTCGGTTGCCAGGCACGACGCCGAGGTCCTCGACGAGCACGCGCGCGATGCGGTTGGCCGTCTCGAGCAGTTGGGCGTAGGTCCATCGTGCGCCGGCGAAGTGAAACACCGATCGGGCGCCGTGGCCGGCCGCGACGGTCTTGTCGAGCAATTCGGCCGCGCAGTTGAGCCTCGCGGGGTAGGCGAGCTCCGGGATCCCGTCGTACGGCATACTCGGCCACAGCTCTCGCGGCGGCAGCGATTCGCGGCAGAAGTGGTCGACGTGTCCGGTAGGGGTCGTCATTCAATTCCTCAGCTCTCGGCTCTCGGCTCTCGGCGCTCGGCTGGGGCGGTGAAGGGCAGGAACCCCTCGGCGTGCGGCACGTCCTCCCGCCCTTCCCGCAGGAGCCGAGAGCCGAGCGCCGCCGTTCACCGCGCCCACCTCATGGAGGATTCTTCAGCAAGTCTCCCGCTATCACCAGCTTCTGAATCTCGCTCGTGCCCTCGTAGATGCGAAGCGCGCGGACTTCGCGGTAGAGGCGCTCGACCGCCTCGCCGCGCACGACGCCGCGTCCGCCGAGGAGCTGGACCGCGTCGTCCACCACCCGCTGCGCAGCCTCGGTGGCGTATAGCTTGGCCATCGCCGCCTCGCGTGTCACGCGCTCGGCGCCCGAATCCCGCGTCCACGCGGCTCGGTAGACGAGGAGCGCGCTCGCGTCGACGGCGAGCGCCATGTCGGCGAGTCGCGCCTGCGTGAGCTGGAACTGTGCGATCGGCTGGCCGAACGCGTGGCGGCGCCGCGTGTAGGCGAGCGCCTCGTCCAGGGCGCGGCGGGCGAAGCCGAGCGCCGCGGCCCCGACGGTGGAGCGGAAGACGTCGAGCGTACCGAGCGCGACGCGCAGGCCGCGCCCCACTTCGCCCACCACCTGGCGCGCCGGCACGCGGCACCCGTCGAAGGCGACCGTGCCGAGCGGGTGAGGTGCCGAGACGTCGATCCGGCGGGTGACCCGAAGGCCGGGAGCGTCGGCATCGACGGCGACCGCGACGAAGCTCCGGTCGCCGTGGTCGGGCATCCGGCAGAAGACTACGTAGTGGTCGGCGATGCCGGCGTTCGAGATCCACGTCTTCTCGCCGTCGATGACGAGATCGCCGCCGTCCGGACGCGCCGTCGTGCGCATCGCGCCCACGTCCGACCCCGCGTCGGCCTCGGAGAGCGCGAAGGCGGCGACTGCGTCGCCCGTGGACACCGGGGGTAGATACCGCGCCTTGAGGTCGTCGCTGCCGAAGAGCGAGATCGGCCCGGCGCCGAGCCCCTGCATGGCGAACGCGAAGTCGGCGAGGCCGTCGGCGCGGGCGAGCGTCTCACGCGCCAGGCAGAGGGCGCGGACGTCGAGCCGGTCGAAGGCGCCGCCGTGCGACGACGGCACGACGTAGCGGAGCCAACCGGCGGCGCCGAGCCGGCGCACCAGGGCGCGGCACTCGGCGTCGACGTCGGCCGGTTCGGCGCACGGCCCCGCGTCCACCGTCCCGCGACCCGCGAGCTCGCGCGTCGCCCAGGCCTCCAGGTCGCCGGCCAGGGCGCGGTGCGGCGCGTCGAAGAACGGCCAGGCGAGGTGTGGCGCTGGCAGATTCAGTTCCCCTCGAAGGCCGGAGCTTGCTTGGCCGCGAACGCACGGTACGCGCGAGCGAAGTCGCCGGTCTGCATGCAGAGCGCCTGAGTCTGCGCCTCGGCCTCGATCGCCTCGTCGAGTCCCATGCTCCACTCCTGGTGCAAGGCGGCTTTCGTCATCGCGTGGGCGAAGCTCGGCCCGTGGGCGAGGGAGCGCGCGAGCTCTGTTGCGTCGCCGAGGAGCGCGGTGGGCGCGACCAGCCGGTTGAAGAAGCCCCACCGCTCCGCCTCGTCCCCGGCCATGAAGCGACCCGTGTAGAGCAGCTCGCTGGCGCGGCCGTGCCCGACGATGCGCGGGAGAATGGCGCAGGCGCCCATGTCGGCCCCGGAGAGGCCCACGCGGACGAACAGGAAGGCGACGCGGCTCCGGGCGGTGCCGAGCCGCAGGTCCGACGCCATGGCGAGGATCGCGCCGGCACCGGCGCACACGCCGTCCACCGCCGCCACGATCGGCTGCGGGCAGGCGCGCATCGCCTTGACGAGCTCCCCCGTGAGCCGCGTGAAGCGGAGGAGGCCGGGCGCGTCGCCGGCGTCCCGGAGCCGCACCAGCGGTCCGATGATCTCGTGCACGTCGCCGCCGGAACAGAAGTTCTCGCCGGCGCCCGTCACCACGACCGCCCGCACGTCACGCACATGCGGCAGCCGGCGAAACGTGTCGGCGAGCTCCGCGTACATGTCGAACGTGAGCGGGTTCTTCCGCTCGGGGCGGTCGAGGGTGATGGTCGCCACCCGGTCTCCGAGGCTCCAGCGGAAGTGCTCCGGCCGAATGTCGGCGGCGTCGAGGTGGGGGTGGGGGAGGGAACTGGTCATGGAGGCGCGATTCTGATGGCGGACCTACTCTGTCGGCCCTTGCACAATTCCAGCAGCGTACCTCGGCCGGTTGTCACCCTGAGGGAGCGCAGCGACCGAAGGGTCTGCGCTCGCGGCGCAAGAGGTCCGTCCGGGTTGGTGGCGAGACCTTACCATTCGAGGCATTGATGTCCCCGCGTCGTTACTGTGTCTACATCTTCTCGAGCCACGCTCGCACGCTTTACGTGGGCGTAACGGGAAACCTCGAGCGTCGTTTGTACGAGCACAAGGCGAAGCTCTTCGACGGCTTTACCGCGAGGTACAATGTGGTGAGGCTGGTGTACTTCGAGAGTGCGACTGAATCCGCGTGGGAGGCGTCCGCACCGACGATAGTTCGGACCTGACAGCCAACGCTACCGCAGTCACATCACCTCCCCCGCCGCCACCGCGATCGCTTGCCCGGTGATCGCGCTCGCCTCGGCAGTACAGAGCCAGGCCACCGTGCTGGCGACCTCGCTCGTGGTGATCAGCGAGCCCCGGGGATTGAGCCGCTCGAGGGTGCGGCGCGCCTCGGCGGGCGAGCGGCCCGCCGCCACGAGGTTGTCGATGGCCGCCTGTACCATGGCCGTGTCCGTGTAGCCGGGGCAGACGGCGTTCACCGTGACGCCGTGCTTGGCCGTCTCCGCGGCGAGCGCGCGGGTGAGTCCGAGCACCCCGGCCTTCGCCGCGGCGTACGCGGCGGTGCGGGGATAGCCCTTGAGCGCCGCCGTGGACGCGACGTTCACCACCCGCCCGCTGCCTGCCGCGAGCATGGCCGGCAGCACCGCCCGTGCGCACAGGAACGCGCCGGTGAGGTTCACCGCCAGCATCCGATCCCACACCTCACGCGTCGTGTCGCCGAATGCGGCGCTCGCCGCCTGCCCGGCGTTGTTGACGAGCGCGTATGCGTCGCCGAAGCGATCGCGCGCTTTCTGGAAGGCCGCTTCCACGTCGTCGGCGTCGGCCACGTCGCATCTCACAGCGGCCACGCGCCCCCCGTACTGCGCCGCCAGCGCCTCCGCCTGGCGCGCCACGGTCTCGGCGTCGCGCCCCATCAGCGTCAGCGTGGCGCCCAGCCCGGCGAGCGCGTCGGCGACGGCCGCGCCGATGCCGCGCCCCCCTCCGGTCACGACTGCGTGGCGGCCCGCCAGTGGGCGCCCGGCGGCGTCAGACCGTACTCGTGCCACGCAGCTCGGCCTCGCGCTGCAAAGTGCGCTCGAGTTGACGCTTGCCCGAAAGGTACTGCACCGGCCACCACTGCTCGCTGTAGCCGAGCGCGGCCGCGGCGTGCAGCGTCCACTGCGGGTCGGTCAAGTGCGGCCGCGCCAGCGCGCAGAGGTCGGCGCGTCCGGCCGCGACGATCGCGTTCACCTGGTCGGCCTCGGTGATGTTGCCAACGGCGATCGTGGGGACGCCGGCCTCGTTCCGAATCCGGTCGCTGAACGGCGTCTGAAAGAGCCGGCCGTACACCGGGCGCGCGTGCGGCGAGGTCTGGCCCGCCGAGACGTGGACGATGTCCGCGCCCGCGGCGACGAAGGCCTTGGCCACCTCGACCGATGCGGCGCCGTCGATGCCGCCCTCGACCCAATCCGTCGCCGAGATGCGCACGGACATGGGGCGGTCCTCAGGCCAAGCGTCGCGCATCGCGGCGAACACCTCGAGCGGGTAGCGCAGCCGGCACTCGAGCGGGCCGCCGTAGGCGTCGGCACGGCGGTTCGTGAGGGGCGTGATGAACGCCGAGAGAAGGTACCCATGCGCGCAGTGCAGCTCGAGCATGTCGAAGCCGGCTTCCACACCCATGCGCGCGGCCCGAACGAAGTCGTCGCGCACCTGGTCCATGTCGGCGCGCGTCATCTCGCGCGGCGGGCGCATGCCTTCCCGGAACGCGATCGGGGACGGCGCGATCGTCTCCCAGGCGCCGTCCTCGAGCGGCTCCTCGTTCCCCTCCCACATCAGCTTCGTCGCACCCTTGGAGCCCGAGTGGCCAAGTTGCAGGCACACTTTGGCGGGGCTCCAACGGTGCACCAGGTCGGTGATGCGCCGCCACGCCACGGCATGTTCGGGTCGGTACATGCCCGCGCAGCCGAGCGAGATCCGCGCCTCCGGGGAGACGCACGCCATCTCGGTAAACACGAGTCCCGCCCCGCCGAGTGCGCGCGCGCCGTAGTGGACGAGGTGGAAGTCGTTCGGCGTCCCGTCGGCGGCGCTGTACATGTCCATCGGCGCCACGACCACGCGATTCGCCAGCGTGAGGCCACGCAGCCGGAAGGGCGTGAACATCGGGGGCGGCACGGTGCGCGAGGATCGTGCGCCGGCGGCGCGCTCGGCAAACCATTGCTCGACGCCGGCCACGTACCTCTCGTCCCGCACCCTCAGATTCTCGTGCCCCACCCGCTGGCTGCGCGTGAGCAGACTGTACGCGAACTGCTGCGGGGGCAGATGGATGTACCTGCGGACGTTCTCGAACCACTCCATCGAGTTTCGGGCGGCGTTCTGCAACCGCAGCGCCTCCGTCTTGCGCTGTGCCTCGTACGCCTGGAGCGCGCGCTCGAGGTCGAGACGGGGGTCCGGG
>Ga0307416_100000607_pt1 | contig 18461 bp, 20 predicted proteins | sample DK1Cmetagenome_2_FD_203821 | JGI IMG/M metagenome (GOLD analysis project Ga0307416, IMG submission 203821) | Maize rhizosphere microbial communities from greenhouse at UC Davis, California, United States - DK15-C-3 | ecosystem: Host-associated > Plants > Roots > Rhizosphere > Soil | place...
CATGTCCGGCATCACGTGCGACATGAACTGGTGCGCCTGTTCGTAGATCTCGTCGGTGTCGATCAGGATCTCGCCGATGTCAGGCTGGAAGTAGTCGCGGATCGCGCGGATCACCAGCGACGATTCCTGGTAGATCAGGAAGGCGCCTGTGGCGCCCTTGGACGCGCCTTCGATGGCACGCCACAGTTGCATCAGGTAGTTCAAGTCCCACTGCAGCTCTTCCACGGTACGGCCGATGCCGGCGGTACGGGCAATCACCGACATGCCTTGCGGCAGGTCCAGCTTGTCCATGGTTTCGCGCAGTTCCTGGCGCTCTTCGCCTTCAACGCGACGGGAAACACCGCCACCGCGTGGATTGTTCGGCATCAGCACCAGGTAGCGGCCGGCCAGCGAAATGAAGGAGGTCAGGGCCGCGCCTTTGTTGCCGCGCTCTTCCTTCTCCACCTGCACCATGATTTCCTGGCCTTCGCGCAGCGCTTCCTTGACGGAGGCGTTGCGTACGTCGACGCCTTCGCGGAAATAGGAGCGGGCAACTTCTTTGAAGGGGAGGAAGCCGTGGCGGTCTTCGCCGTAGCTGACGAAGCAAGCTTCGAGGGAGGGTTCGATACGAGTGATGACGCCTTTGTAGATATTGGACTTGCGCTGCTCGCGTCCGGCGGTCTCGATGTCGATATCGATCAGTTTCTGACCGTCGACGATTGCTACGCGCAGTTCTTCTTGCTGCGTAGCATTAAACAACATGCGTTTCATTTTTATTAACTCCGCGACCCTTGGGCCATGTCAAAGCCGCCTCCGGGGAGGCAGCATAGTACAAGGACATACGCGTGAATTAAGGAGGCTGTAGGGGGAAATGCCTCTGCATGCGGCGCAGCTGCGCTAGGCGCTGCCGCCGCAATTGGGCGCATGAAGCCGATCGTCCTGCCGAGTTTGCGCACTGCGTGCAACATCATCCAACGGCCCGATTGCATCGGGTGGCGGGAGAATGCAGGCGTGCGCACATCGTCGGGCCAAAGCATCTTGTATGGTGCCTTGGCGAAACGGCAAGCGTTATCCACTTCATCAACCAGCAAGCAACGACAATCTGTTTGCTTACCGGAGTTATCCTAACAATCCAGCCAGTCTAATCCAGCACTCGCGCCCCCGACCCGATGGCAACAGTGGTCGCAACCCTGATCGGCGCACGAATGTGCGTATACATTTTTTCCACCGTATTTGCTAATTGGCGAGGCCAGTGGATACGCCCCTGTGTAAAATGTATGTTTATTCTTACACTTGCAGCATATAAAAACGCGGCATAACGATTATATATTCAAAATGAAGGACTTAGAGAGATTTTCTAGGAAGCCGAGCCAAAACAAGATGCAAAAACCCGGTTCCGCTTCCCCACAACAGGTCCAGCCGCAAGCCCAGTTCGTCACAATTACTGAAGAAGAGGCCGGTCAGCGCATTGACAACTACCTGTTGCGTGTTTGCAAAGGTGTGCCGAAGAGTCACGTCTATCGCATCCTGCGCTCGGGGGAAGTGCGGGTCAACAAGGGCCGCATCGACCAGTTGTACCGCCTTAACGCCGGCGACGTGGTACGCATTCCCCCGGTTAGAATTGCCGAGAAGCAAGAGGTGGTGGTGCCAGCGGCCGAATTCGACATCATTTTCGAAGACGCCAACCTGCTGGTCATCGATAAGCCGGCCGGGGTCGCCGTGCACGGCGGCTCCGGGGTGTCGTTCGGCGTGATCGAGCAGTTGCGCGCATCGCGTCCGGACGCCAAGTTCCTGGAACTGGTGCACCGGCTTGACCGGGAAACCTCCGGCGTGCTGCTGCTGGCCAAAAAGCGCTCTGCACTGAACAGCCTGCACGACCAGATGCGCGATGGCCTGACGGACAAGCGCTACCTGACACTGGCCGTCGGCGACTGGAAAAACAAGCGCCAGCACGTCAAACTGGCTTTGCACAAGTACACGCTGGCCGACGGCGAGCGACGGGTACGGGTGCAGGCCGACGGCCAGGCATCCCACACCGTGTTTACCTTGCTGAAAAAATTCGAAGGCTTCGCATTGCTGGAGGCCGAATTGAAGACGGGGCGTACCCACCAGATTCGCGTTCACCTGGCATCGTCTGGCTTTCCTATCGCAGGCGACGACAAATACGGCGATTTCGCATTGAACAAGGCGCTGCAAAAAGCCACCGACAAGCGCGGTGCCTTGAAGCGGATGTTCCTGCACGCCCACCAGATCACGTTTACCCACCCGGAAACGGGTAAGCAGATGACCTTGAACGCGCCTTTGGCTGCCGAATGCCAGCGATTCTTGGTAAGCTTGGGTAATCCATTGAATTGAGAAAAAAATAATGCCGCGCAAGCAATTTGACCTGATCGTATTCGATTGGGACGGCACGCTGATGGACAGCACCGCCACCATCGTCAAGTGCATCCAGGCTGCCGCCAAGGACCTGGCCTTGCCGATTCCCAGCCGCGAACAGGCGGCTCACGTGATCGGCCTCGGCCTGGGGGAGGCGATGCAGGTCGCGATGCCCACTGTCGACCCCAAATTTTATCCGCGCCTGGTGGAGCGCTACCGCTACCATTACCTGGCCAAGGACCATGAACTGACCCTGTTCGATGGCGTGCCGGAAATGCTGCAGGATTTGTCCCAGCAGGGCTTTTTCCTGGCAGTAGCCACCGGCAAGAGCCGCGTCGGCCTGAACCGTGCGCTGAATGCGGCGGGATTGCTGTCGACTTTTGACGCCACGCGCTGTGCCGACGAGACGTTTTCCAAGCCGCACCCGGCCATGCTGCAGGAACTGACCCGCGAGCTGGGCCAGGATTTGCGCCGCACTGTCATGGTCGGCGATACCACGCACGACCTGATGATGGCGCAAAATGCAGGATCTTCCGGTATCGCCGTTGAATATGGCGCCCATCCGCTTGACCAGCTGGCGGCATGCAACCCTGTGTTTTCGGCCCGCAACGTGCCCGAATTGCATCACTGGCTGAACGAGCACGCATGATGGATACCGACATCCTCGTTTGCGCTTCGGATGACTTGAAAGACGGCGGCCGGGGTATCCGCTTTGCAGTCAAGGCCGGCGGCGAAGACACCACCGGCTTCGTTGTCCGTTTTGGCGGCAAGGCGTATGCCTACCTGAATCGGTGCGCCCACGTGCCGATCGAGCTGGACTGGGCGCACGGGGAATTTTTCGAGTCCAGCGGGCTCTATATCATGTGTTCCACCCACGGCGCGATCTATACCCCCGAAAACGGGCAATGCGCAGGAGGCCCTTGCCGTGGCGGCCGCCTGAGGCCCATTGCCGTGACAGAACGCGACCAGCATATTTACTGGCATCCTGACGATTACGTGCACCCACGACCATGAGTGATAACAATAACGACAATTTGACCGGCAGCAGCCTTCCACCGCAGCCGGCGGCTGGACAGCCTCCCATCAACTGGGAACGGGAAGTGCTGGAAAAGCTGGTATTTGCAACGTTGAAAGAGCAGCGCGCCAACCGCCGCTGGAGCATTTTCTTCAAAGTTTTCATGCTGGCGGTGATCTTCTTCGCCGTGGCCAGTTATTTTGGCGTCAACCTGATGGGTGGCGACGCGGAAACCCTGGGCCGTCATACCGCCCTGATTGAAATCGAAGGCAATATCGAGTCGGAAGGCAGCGGTGCTGCCGACGTGGTCATCCCCGCCCTGAACAAGGCGTTTTCCGATTCCGGTTCGGTGGCGGTGGTCCTGCATATCAACAGTCCTGGCGGCAGTGCAGTCCAGGCCGGCATGATCGTCGATGAGATTTCCCGCCTGCGGCGCGGCTATCCGCAAAAGCCCCTGTATATAGTCGTGGACGAGATCTGCGCCTCGGGGGGCTATTACATTGCCTCGGCCGGTGACCGCATTTTCGTCAACAAGGCCAGCATCATTGGTTCGATCGGCGTGCTGATGGATGGTTTCGGCTTTACCGGCGCCATGGAAAAACTGGGGGTCGAGCGCCGCCTGCTGACCGCCGGCGAAAACAAGGGCTTCCTCGATCCGTTCAGCCCGCAGTCGGAAAAGCAGAAGCAGCACGCCCACACCATGCTCAAGGAAATCCACCAGCAGTTTATCGATGTGGTACGCGCCGGGCGCGGCAAGCGCCTGAAGGAAAGCCCGGAGATGTTCTCCGGCCTGTACTGGACCGGTGCACGGGCAATCGAAATGGGCCTGGCCGACGACCTGGGCAGCGTCGACAGCGTGGCGCGGGAAATCGTCAAGGCCGAAGATATCGTTGACTATACCCAGCATGAAGGGTTGCCGGAGCGGGTGCTGAAAAAGTTCGGTGCCTCGATCGGATCGGGCGCTATCAAGGCAGCGACCGAGGCGGCAAAACCCAGCTTGCGCTGAGCCGTATTGGCTCAGCAGTCAATATTGATATTTTGGCTTGATTTTGCCTTGTACTTTCCCCGAGGTGGGCTATATTGACGGTGTAGTTCGATTCAAGGGGAGGGCGACAAGCATTCAATACTTGAGGCAGACTACGCAGCCGCATCACGGATGCGGAGTTGAGTGAATTCACATTCCTCGTCACTGTCTCTTTGGGAGGCAAGAGAACGGCGGCCTTTGGCCGCTGTTTTCATTTCCGGACCAGCTATCGCAAAGCCCCCATGCAACAGCCAGGCCAGCAAGTCTTGCTGGCGGCGGCGGACTTTGGCAGCCTGCGGCATCAATTCGGCCTGGCCACTCCAGCGTGCCAGGCCCAAACGGGTTTCCAGCGTGGCGGCGTGGGCCAGCGCCAGCGAGCGTCGGTTGATTTTCTGTTTCATTTGCTGAGATCTCCCTAAGGTTTTCCTATAGCCCGTTCAGCAGATTCCTAATGCTTTTTTAGTGTAACAACTGAACCGGCACACCCTTTGATCTGCATCAATAGGAAGGCTTGCGCCGGCGTAATCCGGTAAAATCCTGCCCCATGAGCAAATTATCCCTAGACCGGATCCTGCAATCGCAGGGATTCGGCACCCGAAAATACTGCCGCTCCCTGATCGAAGACGGCGAAGTGGCCATCGATGGCGCTGTGCAGGACAACTACAAGTCAAGCATCGAGACGGATGGCCTGGTGCTGACGGTCTTCGACGAAGAGTGGGTCTATCGCGAGCACCTGTATATCGCCTTGTACAAGCCATCCGACTATGAATGCTCGCGCAAGCCGAGCCACCATCCCGGCGTCCTGACATTGCTGCCGGAACAGTTTTCATGGCGCGACGTGCAGCCGGTTGGCCGCCTCGACCATGACACAACGGGCATGCTGCTGATGTCCGACGACGGACCCTTCATCCACGCGCAATCCTCGCCCAAGCGGCATGTGCCCAAGGTCTACCAGGCCACCACGGCCGAACCGGTGACCGCCGAGTTGATTGAGCGCTTGCTCGCTGGCGTCCAATTGCACGACGAACCGGCGCCTTTAGCGGCAGTTACCTGCATTCAGCGCGGTGAGCACTTGCTGGAGATTGTGCTCGAACAAGGCAAATACCACCAGGTCAAACGCATGCTGGCTGCGGCCGGCAACCATTGCGCCGCACTGCATCGCTCTGCCATTGGCCAGCTGCAGCTGGACTCGCTCGGTTTGCAGGAAGGGGAGTGGTGTTACCTGTCCCCGGCCCAGCTCGACTTGTTGGCGCCCGCCGCTTAAGCAGCATCTTCGAGCGATCGCGCCGGAGCTGGATTGTCTTGCTCCTTTGCGCGACGCCAAATCACCGCATGCAACAGGCCCATACACTGCTTGCATGCGCTTTCCCTCTGACTCCGGCTATCGGCAACTGTTTGCGTATCCCGAGCTCGCACGCGAGCTGCTGATCTGCGCGGTACCTCAGCCGTGGGCGCGCAAGGTAAGCCTGTCCGATCTGGAGCATGTCAACGCCAGTTACGTCGCAACCCGCGGTCGGCAACGGCATGATGACCTGGTCTGGCGCATTCATCGCCGGGGGCAGCCCAACGTGCATATGCTGGTTGAGTTCCAGTCCGCGCCTGACCGCTGGATGGGGCTGCGCATGGGAAGCTATGCTTTGCTGTTATGCGAAGACCTGGTAAAGCAGCGCCACGCGCCCGGTAATGACGTCCCGTTAGTGCTCCCGATAGTCCTGTACAGCGGGCGCGAGGCATGGAAGGTTCCGGCGGCGCGCAAGGTACCCGCGGCAGCAGGAATCGAATCGCTACAGCCGGAACAAAACTACGTTCTGGTGGATCGAAGCATCCAGCCAGGTGTCATTCATTCACTGATCGAACTGGACTTCGGGAGCGACGAAACGAGTGACCCACGAAAGCTGATCAGTGTGGTGCTGGCCTGGTTGAAGCGACAAAGGAACGATGCTTTGACGCGCGCGGTGTCGGACTGGATCTTTGCGCGCGTTGAATCGCAGTTCGTTAACATGAAGCTTGCCCGTGAACTCGGGCTGGAGGGGGCAAACATGATGTTTGAACATAATTTTCGAACCTATACAGAGCTGCTTGAATATCAGACGCTGACGCGCGGGCGCAACGAAGGATTGCAGGAAGGGCTTCGGAAGGGGCTGCAGGAAGGCCGGCAGGAAGGCCGGCAGGAAGGTCGGCAGGAAGGATGGCGCGAGGGACGGCGTGAAGCTTCGGTAGATTTTATGAAAATGCTGCTTGGGCGCGCCGGGTTGCCATTGCCGGCAGATTGCGAGCGGCGCCTGGCAGACGCATCTCCCGAGCAATTGAGAACATGGCTGCAATTGGTGCTCGATCGCGGCACAGTGCCGCCCGAACTGTCGGGGTAAACTTTACGCTGCCTTGATGCGCAGCACGTGGCGGTCGAACATTCGGTCGTGCAAGGGCAAGAGCAGCACGTTGATGACTGGCTCCAGTATTGCCGCCAGTCCGCCAAACGCCAACGAACCCGTGGCGCCATAAATGACGCCAAAAGCGACGGCGGCATGCATCAGGGTCTGCGACACCTTTTCTGCCGCCAGCCAGGTCAAGCCTGCACGCGGCAGGCGGGTACGCGCCCAGTGCCAGGCACGCTCATGGTGGGGCAGCAGCACGACATTGATGACAGGTTCCAGCACAGCGGCCAAGCCGCCGAAGGCGACCGAACCGGTCATGACGTACATCAGGCTGAAAGCGATCCCCATATGTGTGCCTGCCTGGCTCAGTTTTTTCGCTGCCGCTGCCATCGTCCAGTCCTTTCAAGTTAACGCCGATGGTAATGATGTTCGGAGGGTAGGTAAAATTGATTGTTCCTACTCTGACGATAGTCTTTTGCGCATGGCGGCAATCTGCTAAAGTGCCGCCATGAAACTCGCCACCCTGAAAGACGGCACCCGCGACGGCCAGCTGATCGTTGTTTCCCGCGACCTGAAGACTGCCGTGGTCGCCGATGGTATTGCTCGCAGCTTGCAGCGCGCGCTGGACGACTGGCCGTTCATTGCGCCCCAGCTGGACGAACTGTATCGCCAGCTGAACGACGGCAAGGCCCGCCGCAGCTTCGACTTTGACGCGCAAGATTGCATGGCGCCGCTGCCGCGCGCCTACCAGTGGGCCGATGGCTCCGCCTACGTCAACCACGTCGAGCTGGTGCGCAAGGCACGCAATGCGGAGATGCCGGCCTCGTTCTGGGAAGAACCGTTGATGTACCAGGGTGGCAGCGACGATTTCATCGGCCCCTGCGACGATATCGAACTCCAGCAGGAAGAGTGGGGCATCGACTTTGAATCCGAAGTCGCCGTCATCACCGATGATGTGCCGATGGGGGCAACGCCCGACCGGGCCTTCCAGCAGATTCGCCTGTTGGTGCTGGTTAATGATGTATCGCTGCGCAACCTGATCCCGGAAGAATTGGCCAAGGGATTCGGCTTCCTGCAGTCCAAGCCCGCTTCCAGTTTTTCGCCGGTGGCCGTCACGCCGGATGAGCTAGGCGACGCTTGGCGCGATGCCAAAGTCCACCTGCCATTGCGCTCTACGTGGAATGGCAAGCTGGTCGGCCAGCCGAATGCCGGTGTCGACATGGTCTTCAATTTTGCCCAGCTGGTCAGCCACCTGTGCAAGACCCGCAATGCGCGCGCCGGCACCATCGTCGGTTCTGGCACTGTGTCCAACAAGGATGCGAAAAAAGGCTATTCCTGCATCGCCGAAAAGCGCTGCCTGGAGATGATTGCCGATGGCAAACCGACAACAAGCTACATGGCCTTCGGCGACACGATCAAGGTTGAAATGCTGGATGCGGACGGCAAGTCCATCTTCGGCGCCATCGAGCAGATGGTGTGGCAGGCCGGCCGCCCCAAGCCCGCGCCCGAGGCGTCCCCCGCCGAGTAAGGCCGTATTCCTGCCCCTTTTCGACCGATAGCCATTGCCTGCCCGCAGCGATAATGGCACGGTCGATAACAGGAGCGGTGAATGGCTGAAGAGAGCGAAGCCGAGAAAACAGAACCCGCGTCACCGAGGCGCCTCGAGCAGGCGCGCGAAGAAGGGGACGTCCCCAGGTCGCGGGAAGTGGCGACCTTTACCGTCCTGATGGCAGCGGGCGCGGGCCTGTGGATGACCGGTTCCGGCATGGTGCGCGAATTGAGCCGCATGCTGGTGTCCGGCCTGTCGCTGACCCGCGAACAGGTGTTCAATCCCGACGTGCTGGTCAACCGCATCCTGGTCGACCTGGTGCAGGTGCTGCTGGCCTGCCTGCCGCTGGGCGTGGCGGTCATGGTGGTGGCGCTGGCGTCGCCCCTGCTGGTGGGCGGCTGGCTGTTTTCCTCCAAGGCCTTCACCCCCAATTTCATGAAGCTGAACCCGATGAAGGGCCTCGGCAATATGTTCTCCACCAATGCGCTGGTTGAGCTGATCAAGGCAATCATCAAGTCCATCGTGGTGGGCGTGGTGGCCTATATGGTCATTGCGCGCCAGCAAGAAGCGGTGATCGGGCTGCTGAACGAGCCGCTGCATATGGGCAGCGTGCACGTGATGGACATGCTGGGCTTCAGCTTCCTCACCATCGTCGGCGCGCTTGGCCTGATCGCCGCCATCGATGCGCCGTACCAGATGTGGCATTACGCGAACAAGCTGAAAATGACGCGCCAGGAGCTGATCCAGGAATCGAAGGAATCGGACGGCAACCCGCAGATCAAGGGCAAGATCCGCCAGCTGCAGCGCGAAATGGCGAAGAAACGGATGATGCAGGAAGTGCCGACCGCCGACGTGGTGGTGACCAACCCGACCCATTATGCGGTGGCGCTGAAGTACGGCGACGGGCAGCAGGGCGCGCCGCGCGTGGTGGCCAAGGGCACCGACGAAGTCGCGGCAAAGATCCGCGAGCTGGCCAAGGAACACCGCGTCGCCATCCTGGAAGCGCCGCCGCTGGCGCGCGCACTGCACAAGCACACCGAGATCGGCGACGAGATTTCGCCGCGCCTGTACGCCGCCGTGGCCGAAGTGCTGGCCTATGTGTACCAGGTCAAATCCTACCGTCCGGGCCTGCGCTACCCGGATCGCCCGAGCCGCCTCGAGGTGCCGGACGACATGGATCCACAGCAGCCAAAAAAGTAATGGAGTAAGAGAATAATGAACGCACTGAACATGCCGCCGTGGCTGCAAGGTATTTCGCGCAACAGCCAGGCGCTGGCCGCGCCGGCCCTGATCATCATGCTGCTGGCGATGATGATCCTGCCGCTGCCGCCCTTCGTGCTGGACCTCTTCTTCAGCTTTAACATCGCGCTGTCGATCATCGTGCTGCTGACCAGCCTGTACACGGTCAAGCCGCTCGACTTCATGGCGTTCCCGACCGTGCTGCTGATTTCCACCATGCTGCGCCTGGCGCTGAACGTGGCCTCGACCCGCGTGGTGCTGACCGAAGGCCACACCGGTCCGGACGCGGCCGGCAAGGTGATCGAGGCGTTCGGCCACTTCCTGATCGGCGGCAATTACACGGTCGGTATCGTGGTGTTCGTGATCCTGACCATCATCAACTTCGTTGTGGTCACCAAGGGCGCCGGGCGCATCGCGGAAGTGGGCGCCCGTTTCGCGCTGGACGCGATGCCGGGCAAGCAGATGGCGATCGACGCCGACCTGAACGCAGGCCTGATCGGCGAAGCCGACGCGCGCCGCCGCCGCAGCGAAGTGTCGCAGGAGGCGGAATTCTACGGGGCGATGGACGGCGCCTCGAAGTACGTGCGGGGCGATGCGATCGCCGGCATCCTGGTTACGGTGATCAACATGGTCGGCGGCCTGCTGGTGGGCATGATCCAGCACGATATGGCATTCACCGAAGCCCTGAAAAACTACACGCTGCTGGCCATTGGCGATGGCCTGGTGGCGCAGGTGCCTTCGCTGGTGATCTCCGTTGCCGCCGGTATCGTGGTGTCGCGCGTGGCCGCCGATGAAGACATCGGCACCCAGGTCATCGGCCAGCTGTTCGCCAAGCCGCAGGTCATGTACATCACGGCCGCCATCATCGGCGGCCTGGGCCTGATCCCGGGCATGCCCAACCTGGTCTTCATCCTGCTGGCCGCCGCCTTGGGCGGCATCGGCTACATGCTGCAGAAAAAGGAGCGCGAGCGGCAGGAGGCCAAGGTGCAGGCCGAAACGGGCGGCGGCGGCGCACCCGGCCCGGGTGGCGCGGCGGCGCCGGCCGAGCAGGAAGAGGCAAGCTGGCAGGACGTGCTGGCGGTCGACACGCTGGGCCTGGAAGTGGGCTATCGCCTGATTCCGCTGGTGGACAAGGCGCAGGGCGGCGAACTGCTCAAGCGCATCAAGGGCATCCGCAAGAAATTCGCGCAGGAGGTGGGCTTCCTGGCGCCGCCCGTGCACATCCGCGACAACCTGGAGCTGAAGCCTTCGGCCTACCGCATCGCGCTGAAAGGCGTGGAAGTGGGCGCCGGCGAAGCCTTCAACGGCCAGTTCCTGGCCATCAATCCCGGCATGGCCAGCGGTACCCTGCCAGGACTGGTGACCACCGACCCAGCCTTCGGCCTGCCGGCCGTGTGGATCGACGCTTCCCTGCGCGACCAGGCGACCGGCATGGGCTTTACCGTGGTCGATGCCGGCACCGTGGTGGCGACCCACCTGAACCACGTGATCACCACCCATGCCTCCGAGCTTCTTGGCCGCGCGGAAGTGCAGGCGCTGCTGGACCATCTGGGCAAGGAGTCGCCCAAGCTGGTGGAAGACCTGGTGCCGAAGATGATTTCGCTGTCGACCTTGCAGAAGGTCCTGCAGAACCTGCTGGCCGAAGGCGTGCATATCCGCGACATGCGCTCCATCATCGAGACGCTGGCCGAATTCACCGTGCACACGCAGGACCCGAACGACCTGACGGCGCAGGTGCGCGTGGCCCTGGGCCGCGCCATCGTGCAGCAGCTGTTCCCGGCCGGCGGCGAGCTGTCGGTCATGACGCTGGATAACCGCCTGGAGCGCCTGTTGATGCAGGCCATGGTGACCGGCGGCGGCGATACCGCCGGCATTGAACCCGGCCTGGCCGACACGATTGCGCAGCAGGCCGCGCTGGCGACGCAGCAGCAGGAGGCGTTGGGCGTGACGCCGGTGCTGCTGGTGCCGGGCCAGCTGCGGCCGCTGCTGTCGAAGTTCCTGCGCCGTGCGCTGCCGCAGCTCAAGGTGCTGTCGCATGCCGAAATCCCGGAAACCAAGACCATCCGCGTGACGTCGCTGGTGGGCGCGCAGTAAATAGGAGGGCATTTCCCAAGCTGTTCCATCGATTGTTACTTGCGTGCATCGTCAATAATTTGACCATGTGCGAATAATCCGGAGTAGCTGGAAATGAACGTCAAAAAATTTACCGCCCCAACGTCGCGTGAAGCACTGCGCAAAGTGCGCGAAGCGCTGGGCCCGGATGCGGTGATCCTGTCCAATCGCGCCGTTGACGGCACGGTGGAAATCCTGGCGCTGGCGGGCGATGACGCCGCCTCGCTGGCGCCGCACTCCGCCGATTCACCGATGGCCGCCCCGGCGCCGCAGCTGGACCTGGCGCCGGCCCCGGCCCCGTATGCCAGCGATTACGCCATGCAGCCGGAGGCCGCAGCTCCGGCGCTGCGCGCCACGCCGCGCCCCGCGCCGACCGTGCCGCGCCCGGCGCCAGCCCGGCCAGCCGTGCCGGCTGCCGTGGCAGCGCCGGCCATCGACGTTGAGCGCATCACTGCCATGGTGGCCGACGCGGTGGCCAGCGCCAAGGCCAGCGCCGCCGCCGAAATGAGCAGCATGATGAGCGAACTGCGCGCCATGCGCGGCATGATGGAAACCCAGCTCAATGAACTGGCCTTTGCCAGCGGCCAGCAGCGCGAACCGCACAAGACCGCGGTGCTGCGCGAACTGCTGGCAGCCGGTTTTTCGGCCAGCCTGGCGCGCTACCTGATGGACAAGCTGCCGGCCGGCCGTGACGGCGCTGCCGCGTTGCAGTGGATCCGCACCGTCCTGGCGCGCAACATCAGCGCCATGCAGAATGAAGACCAGCTGCTGGAGCGGGGCGGCGTGTTTGCCCTGGTGGGCCCGACCGGCGTCGGCAAGACCACCACCACCGCCAAGCTGGCGGCGCGCTGCGTGATGCGCCACGGCCCGGAAAAGCTGGCCCTGATCACCACCGATGCCTACCGTATCGGCGCCCACGAGCAGCTGCGCATCTACGGCAAGATCCTGGGCGTCATGGTGCACTCGGTCAAGGACGAAGCCGACCTGCGCATCGCCCTGAACGAACTGAAAAACAAGCACACCGTGCTGATCGACACCGTCGGCGTCAGCCAGCGCGACCAGATGGTGGCCGAGCAGGTCGCCATGCTGCAGGGCGCCGGCAGCGACGTGCAGCGCATCCTGTGCCTGAACGCCACCTCCACCCAGGAAACCCTGGCCGAAGTGGTGCGCGCCTACCAGGGCAGCGGCCTGGCCGGCGCCATCGTCACCAAGCTCGACGAAGCCGCCTCGATTGGTTCCGCGCTGGACGTGGTAATCCGCCACAAGCTGCACCTGTACTACGCCTCCAACGGCCAGCGCGTGCCGGAAGACCTGCACCTGGCCGATCCGGCGGCGCTGGTGGAGCGCGCCTTCAGCGGCCAGGCCGCGCCCAAGTTCGCCGACGCCGACTTGCCGCTGCTGGTAGCCGGCGTCGCCCACGACCCGCTGCTGCGCGAGGTGCGCCTTGGCTAATTTCGATTTCGACCAGGCCGAAGGCCTGCGCCGGATGCTGGCCGGCCCCCGGCCGCGCATCATCACCTTCCTGTCGGCCACGCCGCAGGACGACAAGGGCGCCATGCTGGTCAACCTGGGCGCTTCGCTGTCGCAGGCCGGCAACGATGTGCTGCTGGTCGACGCCTGCGCCAGCGCCCACGGCGTCGCCTCGCGCCTTGGCCTGGACGGCGGCGCCAGCCTGCTGGACGTGGCGCGCCAGCGCTGCGGCCTGAACCAGGTGCTGCACGCCGCGCCGCAGGGCTTCAACGTGGTGCAGATGACGCAGGGCGAAGGCCGCCGCGGCCCGGACGAGGGACGGCGCCTGGCCAAGGCCTTCGACGTGCTGGCGCGCCAGACCGGCATCGTGCTGGTGGACGGCGAATTCGACGGCCAGGCCTTCCCGGTCCCCGTCATGGCCAGCTCCGAAATCGTGGTGCAGGTGTCGAACAGCGCCACTTCGATCAAAAATGCTTATATGATGGTCAAGCGGCTCAACCATGAACTGGGCCGCCGCCCGTTCGGCATCCTGGTGACCGGCGCTTCCGAGGCCGAAGCGCGGGTGGTTTACGATAATATGGCGCATGCGGCAAGCCGTTACCTGGCAGTCAACCTCGTTTCCATGGGGTCTGTTCCGGCCGACGAATACCTGCAGCGCGCCGCCCGCCTGGGGCGGGCAGTGGTGGACGCCTTCCCGCTGGCCGGGGCTTCCGTGGCCTTCCGCCAGCTGGCCGGGCGTTTTGCGATGGGGAGCTGCAACCATTTTAGAGCCTGAAAAGAACTAGAACCTTTATGTACACGGTCAAAGGGAAGGTGGACAAGGATTCCTTGCTGACGGAGCACATGCCGTTGGTCAAGCGCCTGGCCCACCATATGAAGGCTAAGTTGCCGCCCAGTGTGGAAGTGGATGACCTGGTACAGGCCGGCATGATCGGCTTGCTCGACGCAATCAACCGCTATGAAGAAACCCACGGCGCCCAGTTCGAGACGTATGCGGTGATGCGCATCCGCGGCGCCATGCTTGACGAACTGCGCAGCTCGGACTGGATGCCCCGTTCGATGCGCCAGGACATGCGCAAGATCGAAACCGCCATGTCCACCCTGCAGCAGCGCCTGGGGCGCCCGCCGACCGAGTCGGAAGTGGCCAAGTCGCTCAAGCTGTCGCTGGCGGACTACCAGGAAATGCTGTCCGAAGGCGGCGGCCACCAGCTGGTGTACTACGAAGATTTCCATGCCGAGGATGGCAACGACAGCTTCCTCGACCGCTATGCCCAGGATGAGGATGCCGACCCGCTGCGCGCGCTGCTCGACACCGACTTCCGCCACGCCGTCATCGACGCCATCGATGCTTTGCCGCCACGCGAGAAAATGCTGATGGGCCTGTATTACGAAGAAGAGCTGAACCTGAAGGAAATCGGCGCCGTCATGGGCGTCTCCGAGTCGCGGGTATCGCAGCTGCACACGCAAGCCGTGGCCCGCCTGCGTGCCACCTTGCGGGAGAATGCATGGACTGGTCCAGCGTAGCCGGCGTCCTGCTGGCACTGGCCGGCATCCTGGTGGGCCACAGCCTGGAGGGCGGCAAGGCCAGCTCGCTGGTGCAGCCGGCCGCCTTCGCCATCGTGGTGGTGGGTACGCTGGGCGCGGTGCTGCTGCAGACCCGCGTGCCGACGCTGCGGCGCGGCCTGTCGATGCTGCGCTGGGTCTTCAAGCCGCCGCCGGATACGCGCGCCCAGCTGGCGCGCGATATCAACCACTGGAGCCAGCTGGCGCGCCGCGACGGCTTGCTGGCGCTGGAACGCCCCATGCTCGGCGCCAAGGACAAGTTCATCGCCAAGGGCTTGCGCATGATCGTGGACGGCATCCAGCCGGACAAGATGCGCCAGATGCTGGACATGGAAATCACGGCGTTCGAAAGCGCCGAACGCCAGGCCGTGCGCATCTGGGAGTCGGCGGCCGGCTATTCGCCCACCATCGGCATCCTGGGCGCCGTGCTGGGCCTGGTGCACGTGATGGAAAACCTGACCGACCCGAGCAAGCTGGGCGCCGGCATCGCGGTCGCCTTCGTCTCCACCATCTACGGCGTCGGCCTGGCCAACCTGTTTTTCTACCCGGTCGCCAACAAGCTCAAGGCCATCGTCACGCGCCAGGTCTACCTGCAGGAACTGACGGCCTCCGTGTTCTACGATATCGCCACCGGCGACTTCACGCGCGTCATCGACGAACGCATCGCCACGCTGATGCGGGAGCCGTGACATGCAGAACCGCCGTGCCCGCCGCAAGTTCGACGATGAGCCGGAAAACCACGAACGCTGGCTGATCTCCTACGCCGACTTCCTGACGCTGCTGTTTGCGTTTTTCGTCGTGATGTACGCCATTTCCTCGGTCAACCTGGGCAAGTACAGGGTGTTTTCCGATGCGCTGGGCGATGCCTTCGGCGGCGCCGGCGCGGCCCCGCCCACCAATACCGAAGTGCAGAGCCTGCCGATCCCGAACCCGGCCGCGCGCAAGCGCAACGAGGCGATCCGGCGCGAGAAGGAACAGATGACGCGCCTGGCCAAGGACCTGGCCAGCACGCTGGCGCCGCTGGTCAAGGAAGGCAAGGTGCGCGTGACGCAGAACAGCCGCGGCGTCAGCGTGGAAATCAACGCATCCGTCCTGTTCAATCCCGGCGACGCGCGCCTCACGCTGGAATCGCGTGAAGCGCTGACCGCCGTGGCCGCGCTGCTGAAGGACGACCCGCACGCGGTGCAGGTGGAAGGGCATACCGACAATACCCCGATCAGCACCCCTGCCTTCCCCTCCAACTGGGAACTGTCGGCGGTGCGCGCCGGCACCGTGGTGCGCCTGTTCATCGAAGCGGGCATTGCGCCGGGGCGCATGTCGGCCGTCGGCCATGCCGACAACCTGCCGGTGGCGCCCAACAGTGAAGTGGAAGGCCGTGCGCGCAATCGCCGGGTGGCGGTCACGATCCTGTCGGGCATTCCCGACCCCGGCACGGAGATCCCGACCGGCGGCTGATCAGCCGGCGATGAAGCCGCGCTTGTTGGTCGAGGTGGTGGTGTGGCCGCTGGGGCCGTAGATGGCGCCGCCCGGGCCCTGCGGACGCAGGGTTTGCAGCGCGCCCTGGGTGGTGCTCAGGTGCTTGTTGATCAGCAGGCCGTTCAGGCGGTTCAGTTCCTTGGCTTCGCGCGTCTGCTCCAGCAATTCCTGCCACAGGCTGTCGGCGGCCGCGTCGTGCGCCGTTTCCAGCCACGCTTCCATGCCCGCTTCCTGTGCTTCGAAGCCGGCTGCCGCCAGTGCGCGGTGGCGCTGGGAGGCCAGCGCTGCCATGTCGTTGACCAGGGCCGACTTGTGCGGGGTGAGCGAGCTCAGGTGTTCGATGTCGGCCGCCACCAGGTCCTGCTGCTCCTGCTTCAGCACCGACAGCAGTTCGGCAATCTTGTCCAACTCAGCTTTCAGGCTGTGCTTGGGGGAGGCGGCAACCATACATTTCCTCAGCGTTGCTTACGTGCGTGCAGCAGGTCGCGTACCGTTTCGAGCAAACCGTCCGCCACTTTCTCAGAATTGACCTGGAACTGGCCGTCCGCAATCGCCATCTTGATGCGCTCGACTTTTTTCGTGTCGAACACGGCGTTGCTGCCGGCAGCGCCGCTGGCCGCCAATGCCTGTCCTTGCGCGGACAGGCGCACATTGTCGGTACCTGCCTGTGGTGCGGCAGCGTTGGCTGCGGCAGCCTTGTCCGCGCCGCGGGCAGTGCTGCTGCCTGCTGGCGAACTGGGCAAGCCCGGCGTGTTCTTCAATGTATCGTTAATCTTCACAGCATTTTCCTCGTCTGGTTGGAGTACTTTACTCCGGCATACGAGTCTTTTACGGCAGCCCGGCCCCAAACTTTAGCTGGCACCGGGCAATTGCCTATGTACTTTAATTAAAATGTCACTTCAACCATGCCACCCACACGGGCGATGCCGCTGATCTGCTGGCCGTTACCGGTGCGCACCGCCACCACCTGGCCCTCGGCCGCGGAGCCGGCTGCCTTGCCTTCGGCGGACACGGCAAAACCGTTGCCCCTGGACACCAGTTTGACCAGCTGCCCCTGCAGGATGACCGGCTTGCTCTTGAGCAAATCGATCCGCAAGGGCATGCCTGCCGAAATGGAAAGATTGCTGCTGCGGCCCACCACCTGCGCCTTGTCCGTGGCAATGCCGGGCGGCAGGGCCGTCAGCTCGCCCTGCAGCATGGCCAGCTGGGCTTCGTCGATCGCCTGGCCTGGCGCCAGCGGCACGGCCGCCGCCACATAACTGCCAAGCACCGACACCTGTGCCTGAATATATACCGTCCACGGCGCAGGCGCCGCACAACGCACGCCCACCGTGGTCTTGCCCCAGGCGCGTGCGCCGGGCATCAGGAACGCTTGCGGCGCCGGGCAGGCGGCCAGGTTCAGGCGCGGGTCGACTGCGCCGACGCTGACCGTGACCTTGCCCGGCAGTCCGGCCGTGTGGACCTGCAGGAACTGCTCGGCGGCCTGGCGCAGTGCGGCCGGTTCCATGCGGGCGGCGGCCAATGCAGGACTGGCGGCCAGCAGGATGGCAATGAGAGGGAAATGTTTCATGCAACCATCTTAGCCGCGCCGTGCGCCAGGCAAGCGGGGAATAGGGCTGGAAACCCGGCCTTTCTCGCTCGATCGGGCCAGCGCCTTGCTCCGTATCATCGAACCTGTCCATAAGCGGAGAAGCGCCATGTTAGGCAAACTCGACAACCACCTGCTGTTCAACGAAACCGCCCTCAGCCTGCGCGAAAAGCGCCAGGCCGTGCTGGCGTCGAACATTGCCAATGCCGACACGCCCCATTTCAAGGCGCGCGACATCGACTTCTCCAGCGCGCTGCAAAGCGCCCTGCAGCGCAACAGCGCGCCGCAGCCCATGCACACCACGGCCAACCGGCATTTTCCCCGTCCGCCGCAGGACGGCAGCACGCTGCCGGACGGCACCCCGCTGCAGTATCGCGGCGTGGTGCAGGGCGCGGTGGACGGCAACACGGTCGACATGGACGTCGAGCGCAACCAGTTCGCCGACAACGCCTTGCGCTACGAAGCGGGCGTGACCTTTATCAATTCGCAGATCAAAGGCCTGCTGGCCGCGATCCAGGGAGGCCAGTAATGTCACTGTTCAGCATCTTTAATGTTTCCGGTTCGGCCATGAGCGCGCAGGCGCAGCGGCTGAACGTGGTGGCCTCCAACCTGGCCAATGCCGACAGCGCCACCAGCGCCAGCGGCGAAGCCTACCGCGCCCGGCAGGTGGTGTTCGAAGCCACCCCGAGCGCCAA
>Ga0307416_100000608_pt1 | contig 18447 bp, 7 predicted proteins | sample DK1Cmetagenome_2_FD_203821 | JGI IMG/M metagenome (GOLD analysis project Ga0307416, IMG submission 203821) | Maize rhizosphere microbial communities from greenhouse at UC Davis, California, United States - DK15-C-3 | ecosystem: Host-associated > Plants > Roots > Rhizosphere > Soil | place: USA...
ACTAAAGAAGAAGACAAGGTCGTAATCATTGATTTAAACCACAACCTTGATTACTATTGGGAATCTCGCCCAATTAACATTGATTTTCGGTGGATTGGAGAACAAACCATTGCAGTTACATGTTATGATCTAAGAAATAATAGGGTGGACCAAACTGTTAACTTTACAACGCTCGATATTACTTCTCCAGTATGTGAAATTTATGAACCGCGAGAAGGTAAAGTAATAGAAAATACAGGCAATGGAGGTAACCTCCGAATAGAGGGAACTGCGATAGATGCTCAAACGGGAGTTAGCGTCGTAGAGTGTTACTTAATTACAGGTGATAACACTGATAATCCTGACGCCTTAGGGCTCAAACTTACCCCACACAATGAAACTAAGGGAGACTGGTCATACTGGCGTTTTGATGCAGCTAACGTTACTGATGGTCGTTATACTGTCAAGATCATTGCTACTGACAACAAGAAGAATAACAACGCTCCTGTTTTCCGCAAGATTGAAGTGGCGCGTATCTATAAACCCCAAGACATCAGTGACCTCCTTAGTCCTCGTGCGTATTTAGAAGATTTGCTACTTTTTGCTTCTGATCATGTCACAACACCCGACGGCCCATTGAAAGCGAAAATGCTTGAATCAGCATTCTGTCAGCCCTTTGATAAATTGGAAGATCCCTTTCAATCGATTGACCCATCAACTCATTGGGCAAACCAACAGGTCAACCAACTTCGCATTTATGTAGAGATTCTGCATAGATATATGGTTCAATCATCATCCTTTGACCTAAAAGAGAATCGATCTTCTTATTGTTTGGAGGCTTATCGCGCCATCCTTAATGCCATTGGTACATCATATGATGAAATACGCCTGACACATAGTGCTGACGAGGCTACACGAAAATCACTTGCAGCTAGACTCGGCATTGAACTAGATTCGAGGTCTCCTGATCAGTTAGATGAGATGTTTATGCAGCCTGATCAAATAACCGAGGCTAAGCTCGAAGATCTATTTGGTTTAGCGGATACGACAAAGGATCCTTGGAATCATACTGGTGAGAAACCAAAATTACTGAAATGGCAGTTGACTAACTTGCGGACCATATGGTATCAAGAGGACTACTCAACCATAGACAACGAAATGTCAAGCCCTCCAATAATCGATCCCGACATAATTCAGAAGGATGATTTGGGAAAAGCTGGGGATGTTGTCTCTTCACTCTGGCAGGATAGATTCAATTGGCTAAATGTTCAGTTCAATACGCTCAAAACTCTCCGCGAATCTACAGGAGAGCCTCTCGAGGGATTGAAAAAAATCATCAGTGAAGCAATAACTGTCTCGACAAACCATGTGGCAACCTGTCAAGAACAGCATGATAGACCGTTAGATTTTTTGCAGTGCTTAGCAGAGCAGCTCAAACAAGGTAAAGATATCGAACCGGAGCTCAAGGTATTGCATCTTACAACTGAGACGTTTATGTATATTCTCAGGCTCGCACAACTGGCAGAAAGTCCTGCAAAAGTGGTGACATCCTCTGAATGGCAGGATCTCTATCATATCTTGGTTCAGGTAAAGAAAAGTCAAAAGTTTGATGAATGGAAACAAGCAGAAAGACTTGCAAACATTACTTTATCTCCAGATTACTTTAGGATTTCGGCTATATCTCACGAATTGAACCTTTTGAGGGCTAGCCCACATGATCGTCAAAAATGGCAGGACACTCTGCAGGCAAGAATCGATCAAGAGATGTCAGTTATACACACCTTGCAAGAAAACATTTGGTCTGCAGAAGAAATAGCTCTGCCAACCTTAAGGGATTCACTTGTAACTCAGATAGCTGGCAGTCAGCAAAATTTGTCTGACACTGCGGACCGTTTGACTGAAGAACTCTTGATCGATGTTAGAGGAGATTCGAGACAGACGACGCGAATATTCCGGGCAATCGAGACCCTGCAGACTATGTTCTTCTCACTACGTACAGGATTTCTAAAAAATCCCAAGGCAGAGAAATGGGAAATAACTACGGCCAATACCATCGACGATTACTTTGATGAAGAATGGAGGTGGCAGGGTGACTACTCTTTGTGGCGAGCTGCCATGCTTATCTTCTATTATCCTCAAAATGTGCTTTTTCCTAGCTTGAGGGACGAAGAGTATGGCCAGACAGAACATTTCAAGGCATGGATGAAGAACCTACGTAGCACTTACGCAACCCTTCGGCCGGAAAAAGCCCGAAACCAAGCTAACGAATTCTTAAAGGGTTTTAAGGATAGTGTCGTAACAGAAATAAGCGAGCTTCTGTCTGGATTTTCCCTGACCGATGAGGATCTGACTGAGCAAAGGTTAGCCGTGGAGATACCATCTAGAATTGCAAAGGTACGAAATAAGATAAAAGAAGTATATGGACAATCAAAAGAACTTCCATGGCATCTACTGCATCTAAGTGAACTGTTTTTCTTTGTTCCTCAACAACTGGCTCTTCAATTGCAAAAGTCTGGCGAATATGTTGCTGCCCTGAATTGGTTTCAGACAATTTATGCATATAATTTGCGGGTTAACGATCAGGACAACAATGACCGCAAACGCCGCAAAATTTACTATGGGCTGGGAATAGAAGACGAAAATCTGCCATTTCGCTTATCACGAGGCACTCAGTGGCTTATCGATTGGCTAAATCCTCATACTATCGCTGCAAGCAGACCTAACATGTATACACACTTTACTCTGCAAAGCATAGTCCGCTGTCTGCTAGAGTTTGGAGATATAGAATTTACTCATTATACAAGTGAGTCGATTGTCAAAGCTCATTCTCTATATACGGCTGCACGCAGGTTGCTTTTATCTCCTGATCTGCAACTACCAGAACGTAAAAATCCTGAAGATGATATTGTCCTACCCAATCCTGTGCATGATGCATTACTAGCACGGGTGGAGTCACAGTTGCAAAAAATTCGTCACGGGCGGAACATTTCTGGCATGAAGCGCCTGATTGAAACTTTTGCACCAGTCACTAGCATAAATAATGCGTCAAATGATGGCTCTTCAGTACAAATCAGCGAGCAGATATTTTCACCTAGTTTGTTGTCAAATTTAAGACCAACACCGTACAAATACAATATTTTGATCGAACGCAGCAAACAGCTAGTAAATATCTCTCAACAGATAGAAGCTGCTTATCTATCGACACTGGAGAAGCGTGATAAGGAAGATTATGATCTCAAGCAGGCAGGATATCACCTAGATTTGGCAAAATCTAACCTTGACCTTCAGAAGATGCGAATAGACGAGGCAAAGCATGGCGTCGTTCTTGCTCAAAGACAAAAAGACCGTAACCTAATACAACAGAACACTTATCAGAGTTGGATTAACGCAGGAGCTAACCAATGGGAAAAAGCAATGCTTTCAAATTATAAATTAGCGAGAAACTATAGGGTTCTTGCCACCACCTTTGATGCTACTGCCAAAACAGCTCAGCTAATTGTCGACGTTGCACAAACCGGCTTTGGCGCTTTAGCGGCAGCACCAGCCGCCACCTTAGCCGCTGCTGCAGTTTGGGCTGGTGCTGCAGCGAATACAGGTGCTATTATTGCTGATACTGACGCCCAAATAAATTCAGTAGTTGCCAGCCTTGAACGTCGTAAAGAGGAATGGCTATTGCAAAAAAGTCTAGCAGAGCAGGATCTTCTAATTAACGATCAACAACTTCTTCTTGCACAAGATCATGAAGCAATTGCAACAAAGGAATATCTGACCGCTAACATACAGGAAATGCAAGCTCAGAGCACAGCAAAATTCCTAGCAACCAAATTTACTAATGTTGAACTTTATGATTGGATGAGTGGAGTATTGGCAGGTGTCTATAGTTATTTCTTACAACAGGCTACTGCTGTGGCACAACTAGCGCAAAGTCAATTGGCATTTGAGCGGCAAGAAATCTTACCCAAATTCATCAAGGAGGATTACTGGCAATCGCCATCCACCTCATCAGAATCAAGTATTCATCAGGATGGAAGTAGGGCAACCAGCGATGGAAGAGGAGATGAGACACCCGACAGAAGAGGCCTTACCGGTTCTGCTAGGCTTCTACAGGATATTTACCAACTAGATCAATATGCCTTCAATACCGACAAGCGAAAGCTAAATCTGACTCAGACATTTTCACTTGCACAACTGGATCCATATGCGTTCCAGCGTTTCCGCGAGACAGGAATATTGCCTTTCTCAATCTCAATGAACCTATTAGATGGCGCGTTTCCTGGAAATTATATGCGCCTTATAAAGAGTGTACGCACATCCATTATTGCACTAATTCCTCCCTCCCAAGGCATTCGAGCGACGCTTATGGATTCAGGGATTTCGCGTGTAGTGATAGAGGAAGGCGGCTCTTTTAGAGAAATAGAAATAAAACGCGACAGCGAAATGGTTGCGCTTACCTCCCCCATTAATACAACCGGCGTTTTCGAACTAGATTTGCAGTCCGATATGCTGCTTCCATTTCAGAATAAAGGCATCGCTAATTCTTGGTTGCTCGAAATGCCCAAAGCAGCTAATGCATTTGATTACCGAACCATTGCGGATGTACTTTTTACAATTGATTATACAGCACTTCACAGTACGGAGTATCGTCAGCAAGTCATCAGGAAGCTTAATCGCAAAACGGGTGGTGAACGTGTCTTCAGCTTACGTGATAGGCTTCCTGACCAGTGGTATAAACTGCTCAATCCTGACGATGGTGGCTTTGAGAGAGAAGGAGGAAAAGAAGAAAAAGAACAGCAACAAGAAGAGCAGGATGATGATAATATTACAATTCAACTCAAGGTCGGGCGGGAAGACTTTCCAGTTAACATTGAAAATCTAAAGACGGAGCGTATAGTTGTCTATTTTGCATACAAGGATGAAAAAAACCCTCGTGAGGCAAAGGTTAGCCTAACGAAGGATCAAAAACCGATATTCAAGAATGCAACTTCCAATAAAAACGGCATCATTAGCACAGCAAACATTACTCTTTCGGTCAATTTGAACTTGATGTCTCCTGATGGAGAATGGGAGCTGACATTACCAAATACTCAAGATATCCAAAATCAATTAAGAAAAGAAGAGGTTGAAGATATTCTGCTTGTCATAGCATACGTGGGCAACACCCCAAATTGGCCTAGTTAGGGATGGGAATGATAAAAGCGCATAGAATCTCTGGAGGAGTGGAAGTATATAGATGAGCAGCAAGTCGAATTCAGTTAACCAGATCATCTCACTACCAAAGGGTGGTGGTGCTTTGTCTGGCATTGGCGAAAAGTTCTCCGCAGATCTTTTTACAGGTACTGGCAATTTCACAATTCCTATTGCAATCCCTCCTGGCAGAAATGGTTTTCAGCCCCAGCTTTCTTTAGCCTACAGTACAGGAAATGGGAACGGACTCTTTGGCCTAGGATGGCAACTAGGCGCTCCAGGTATTACAAGAAAAACATCCAAAGGCATTCCGCGATACAGAGATAATTCTCTTCTTATCGAAGATTGGGATACTTTTATCCTATCGGGTTCAGAGGATTTAGTGCCTGTTGCATTATGGAGATACAAAGAAGATGGTTCTGAAAACAATAACAGCAACAGCAATACCGAAACCTTATCTCCATATTCAAAGACAAAGAAACTTGAAAAAATAGAAAATCCGACTGCAGAGGATTATTCCACAGCGCCCGTAGTACAGTTTCGTCCGAGGACCGAGGGACTATTTGCACAAATTTATCATCATAGAAATAATGGTCGCAGTAGTGGTGGTGAGGACTACTGGGAAGTAAGAAGCAAAGATGGTTTGGTGAGCTTATACGGAACACCAAAACCTTCAAGTCTAGTCGAGGACTGGCAGGATCCGGCCGTGATTGCAGATGCTTCTTCTTCCGCTCGAAGTATCAATAGGAGAAAAAAAATCTTTGCATGGAACTTAACTAGAACTGTTGATCCGTTTGGCAACCGCATTGAATATCTATATGAGAAAGATAATCTTAATACAGATGGTCGAGGGCACAATTGGGATAATGTCCGCCTTTCAGAGATTCGCTATGTGGAATATGATGACGATGGCGATAGCGATGAAGAGGCTACCAATCTAAAGTTCTTGGTGCACGTAAAATTCTTTTACGAAGAGCGGCCTGACAAATTCTCGGATTATCGTGCAGGTTTTGAAATACGCACAGTAAAACGATGCAGACGTATTGAGATTTCAACTCATGCTGATGTAGATATGCGTACCAAAACTTTTCATTTTGTTTACGTTGACCAGCTCGGACTGCGAGCGGAGAAAATGCCGCATAACAGCGTCTCTCTTCTTGCTCGGTTAATTGTTGAAGGACATAACAATCCTGCCTTGGCTGAAGGGCAGGATTACGATCCTAAAGCAGAACAAATGCCTCCTCTGGAATTCAACTATGCAAGATTTGAGCCTGAAAAACGAAAGTTCGTCGCACTTGCTGGTTCAGACCTGCCACCCTCGTCGCTTGCAGATCCAAGCTACGAATTGCTGGATCTAACGGGTAACGGGCTTCCAGACATCTTAGAGATGAATGGCACTGTCAGGTACTGGCGCAACCTGGGTAATGGCAAATTTGATATACCCCAAGATATGCGTGGTGCGCCTGCTGGAATAGGACTTGAGGACCCCGGAGTGCAGCTGATAGATGCCAACGGTGATGGTCGTCCTGATCTTTTAGTTACTAGCACTGTTGGCAATGGTGGTGCTAACGGTTTGTCAGGCTATTTTCCAATCAAGTTCGGTGGTTCATGGGATCGCCGTTCTTTTCAAAAATATGACGTTGCACCCAGCTTTAACCTAAAAGACCCAGAAGTGAAACTAGTAGACCTGACCGGTGATGGAGTAACAGACGCCATTCGCTCTGGAAGTGCTCTTGAATGCTTTTTAAATGATGGGAAGAGTGGCGGGGGATGGAAGGAAACTCGATGGGTACAACGTAAGGCATTGGACAAATTTCCAAACATCAACTTTTCTGACCCCCGCGTCAAGTGGGCAGACATCACAGGAGATGGCTTGACAGACATTGTCTTGATTCATGATGGGCGTATAGAATATTGGCCATCGCTTGGATACGGGGATTGGAGTAGCCGCATCACTATGCAAAACAGCCCTCGCTTTGCATATGGTTACGACCCAAAAAGGATATTGGTTGGTGACGTTGACGGCGACGGTCTTGCAGATTTGGTCTATGTAGATGACATAAAGGTCACACTATGGATAAACCAAAGTGGTAACAGCTGGAGCAATCCTATCGAGATCAGAGGGACTCCTCGTGTGACCAACGTAGATTCAATACGACTTGCTGATATCTTTGGCTCAGGAATAAGTGGAGTCCTTTGGAGCTATGATGCAAATGGGCTGGCGACACACAACAGCAACATGAAAAGCAACATGTATTTCCTTGATTTTGCAGGCGGCATCAAACCCTACCTGCTCAACAAGATGGATAACAACATAGGTGCAACAACTTATGTGCATTATGCTCCTTCTACAAAGTTTTACCTTGAAGATCAAAAACTGCACAAGACAAGGTGGAAAACTCCATTGCCCTTCCCAGTACAGGTAGTATGGCGAGTTGAAGCAGTGGATTATTTTTCAAGAAGGAAGCTAACAACAGAATACAGATATCATCATGGATACTGGGATGGTGTAGAGCGTGAATTCAGAGGATTTGGAAGGGTTGACCAGAGAGATACAGAAGAGTTTGACGATTTTAATAACGACAATGCATATGAATTGCATCCTCAGAGTTCATTTGACAAAATAGCCAAGGAAGACAAGAAACTCTTCTTCTCTCCACCAACAGAGACACGGACATGGTTTCACCAGGGACCGATTGAAGGAGAAGAATTTGGTGATTGGAAAGGATCGGACTATTTTGTTCAGGAGTTCTGGAAGGGAGATCCTCAGGTTCTCTCAGTTGTATCAAATCATGAAGGATATCTTCTCACTTCTCTGAACCAACTCGGAACAGTAGTATCTCACAAAGTGAGGCGTGATGCGATGCGGACATTGAGAGGCAGAATGGTCCGAACTGAATTGTATGCACTTGATGGGACTGAATTGCAGTATTATCCATACACTGTTACTGAATATTTGCACGATGTTTCGCCTTTGCTTGTTGGGACGTCTTGGACCGATTTAGACCAGAATCATTACCGACAATCTTCAAATAACGATGATCTGCAAATGATGATAAAACATCAGCTCGATAAATGGGTGAACCAAATATTTTTCCCTATTATTGTGGCTGAGCGTGTAACACAATGGGAACGAGGCAATGACCCAATGACACACTTTAAGTTTACGGGAGGTTACGATGAGTATGGCCAGCCTACATCACACATAAATATCGCAGTACCACGGGGAAGAGACTATCGATTACAACAAGCCGGGCTGACAGAAAAAGAACCTTATCTGTCTACTCATGCAATCACGACTTTCGCTAGACGTGACGATGGAACGAAGTACTTTGTTAATAGAACAGCCAGCTCTACCTTATACCAGATTAAGAATGATGGTGCTACGGATATATTCTCTCTTAAAGAGGAGATAGAAAAAGGACCTGAAAATTTAGGAGCAATAGTCAAAGAACGCCCAGTCATAGGACAGAGCATCAACTTCTATGATGGTGACGCTTTTGTAGGATTGCCATTTGGCCAGCTTGGAAGTTATGGTGCCTTAGTCCGCACTGAATCCCTAATACTGACAGACAAGATACTACAAGAGGCATACAAGAGCGGCGATGTAGTTTTACCCAAAGCAGAAATGCCTCCATATATGATACATGGAGAGAATGGTAGCGCCAATAATCTTCCGATCCAGTGGACAGCAGAATATCCTCAAGAATTTCGTGATCGACTATTTCTTCCTCTGGCGGGTTACTTCTACCGTTCAAATGCTATAGACTCAGGATATGAAACTGGATACTTCGCCGCAACGGAAAAAAGAAGTTATGATTTTCAGGAAGAATCCCGTGGATTAAAAGGAAGTAAAAGAGGGCTAGTCAAGGCTAGGCTAGATCCCTTGGGGCATAGTACAACCATCCTTTATGATAAATACGATCTCTTGCCAACAAGTATTAACGATCCGATTGGTCTAATTACTGATGTAAAATATGATTATAGAGTTCTCCAGCCAAAATTGGTAACGGATCCTAATCTCAATCGTACTTTGTATGCTTACTCGCAATTGGGATTTTTGAAGAGCATAGCAGTAATGGGAAAAGAAGGTCAGGAGGAAGGCGACGTCCCTGACCACCCAAGCACAATTTATCGATATGATTTCCAAACATTCGTTAAAGGTATGCAACAAGAAAAAGACAACAACATATTGCTACAACCGATATTTGTGCATACTTTCAAGCGTCAAGACCATTACTGGGATGTTATACATAATGAAAAGGAAAAGCGGATTAAAGAAGGGCGCCCTGAGCTTACCCAAATTGAGATCAATGGTATGTTCCCGAACGAGGAAGTAGAAAAATTCCCTGGGCGCTTTATCCAGTCAAGGCAATACTCCGACGGCTTTGGAAGGGTCCTTCAGACTCGAACACAAGGAGAAACCATCACTTTCGGTGACCCCATTTTTGGAAATTCTGTTCTTCCTGCAGAGCAGACAAAAAAAGATGAGACCGTCAGAGAGGTTGTTGGCAGGAAGTTGAAAGTTGGTGGAGTAGATCCACTCAATGTAGTTGTAAGCGGGTGGCAGGTATATGACAATAAAGGTCATGTTGTGCTAAAGTATGAGCCTTTCTTCTGTACTGATTGGAAATACCAGGAACTCGCGGAGGAACATCTTCAAGATAGTCTGAAGGTGATTATGTATTATGACCCTAGGGGCTATGTGATTCGTACTGTCAATCCAGATGGGTCTGAACAGCGAGTAGTACACGGTGTACCCGGGATGATATTGGCGCCTGACCTCACAAACCCAGAGGTATTTGAACCTACTCCGTGGGAAAGTTATACATATGATGGTAATGACAGTGGAGGACATACACACAAAAAAGAATCAGAGCAATATCAAACACACTGGAATACTCCATCAAGTACTGAGGTAGATGCCCTAGGTCGCACAGTAAAATCTATTGTGAGAAATGGGCCTAACAACATAACAGACTGGTTTATCGGCATCTCTACCTTTGACATACAAGGCAATCTGCTTACGGTAAATGATGCCTTGAATAGAGTTGCCTTTACGTACGTTTATAATCTAGCCAATCGCCTACTGCGAACCAAAAATATTGATTCTGGGGTCAAGCGAATAGTATTCGATGCAGCAGGAAATGAACTCGAGAAGCGTGATAGCAAAGGAGCCATGGTATTGCATGCATATGATGCATTAAGTCGCCGAATTAAAATGTGGGCAAGAGACGACGATGACAATAACAGACAACCCTACGGCATAACCACACTTCGGGAACAAATTGAATATGGTGATGGAAGTGCTAATAATCAACCAACCGAAGTAAGGGAAGCCAATAAGATATTGAACTTGCTTGGAAAGATACAAAAGCATTACGATGAGGCTGGTTTAGTTAATTTTATTCCTGATCCTAATGTCCCAAGGTCAAAGCCATACGACTTCAAAGGAAATGTATCGGAGAAGGTCCGCCAAGTAATCAAAGATGATCAGATTCTTGCTGTGTTTAAACAGATAGCGGGAAAACATAGTGTCAATGGCCTTGTTAAACCCTTTCGTGTAGCCTGGAAACCATCATCTAGCGGATTACTTGATGAAACTCAGTATCGAACATCAATTAAGTACGATGCGCTGAATCGCATCAAAACTATGCAATTCCCTAAAGATGTAGAGGCTAAACGGAAAGTTTTACAACTTCGTTACAACAATGCTGGTGCATTAGAAAGCGTGGAACTTGATGGCAACGTGTATGTTAAATATATTGCCTATAGCGCCAAAGGTCAGCGTACCCTCGTAGTCTATGGTAACAAAGTAATGACACGCTATGCTTACGATGAAAAGACATTGAGATTAAAGAGGATGCGAAGTGAAAAATATGAAGAGAATACAATAACGCACTCATCATCTCAGCTGATTTATCGACCCTTGGGTGATAGCAGGTCGCAAGGCTTTCTTTTCCAAGACTTCACTTACAAGTATGATTTAGTCGGAAATATTCTGAAAATCTCTGATCGCACCCCCAAAAGTGGAATTTCAAACAGTCCTGGTGGCATGGATGTACTGGATAGAGTATTTAGCTATGATCCAGTTTACCGCCTTCTATCGGCAACTGGCAGAGAATGCAGTTATGATCTTCTCAGTGAACTTTCTCCGCCTTGGGCTGATAATAAACCAAAGTGTATAGACCCTACATTGACTCGTGCCTATACTCAGGAATATCGATACGATTCAGTGGGGAATTTAAAAAGCTTGAAGCATTACATCGCGGAGAACGGTGCAGAGCGAGGCTATACACGTGATTTTATTCCTGCTCAGGATGATGGCAGTCAAAAAACAAATCATCTGGGGATGCTGAGTGTCAGAGATGGAATGACGTACTCTTATGCATATGATAAAAGCGGGAACATGATTCAGGAAGGATCCTTGCGTCACTTTGAATGGGATCACAGTGATCATCTGCGAGCATTTTATACTAGATCGGGCGATAGTCAGGCAGCCAGTGATTATACTCATTATCTATATGATTCCTCAGGTCAGCGTGTAAAAAAGCTGGTAGGTGGTATGTCAAATGGCCTATATGAAGTGACCGTATACATTGATGGTTTATTTGAGTATCATAGACTGGTCCGGCCTAGCAATACCGTGGAGAACAATACGCTGCACATAATGGATAATCAGAGCCGAATTGCATTAGTGCGTGTGGGTGAAGCATTTCCTGACGATGGTGCGCCAGAAAAGAAAGTAAAATACCTTTTAGCTGACCATTTAGGAAGCAGCAACGTTGTTCTCGATGAGACTGGATATGTTATTAATCGCGAGGAATATTACCCGTTCGGCGAGACCAGCTTTGGAAGCTTTGCAAGAAAGCGGTATAGATTTACTGGAAAGGAGCGTGATGAACAAAGTGGCTTTTACTATCATGGAGCGCGGTACTATGCGCCGTGGTTTTGCCGCTGGATCAGCTGCGATCCTGCAGGGCTCCTGGACGGATCGAATGTCTATATTTATGTCAGCAACAATCCGATCAGGAAAAGCGACCCAACTGGCAACCAGGGAATAGATACCCAAGAGCTCATGATGGGTATGATGTGGGACCGAATGGGCCAGGAATTTAGCGCAATGATCGAGAGTGTAATTGGGGGCCGCGCCTATGTCAGTCCAAGTCAGAACCGAGTTGAATATTCAGGCCCGCAAGGTGGGCTAGGAGGAGCCTTCGGTGGAGTTACACGTACGATGTCGCTACGTACAATACCTGTTGAGAGGAATCCCACTGAAGTCAGCCTCATGGGTATGGAAGTCGGAGCTAGCCTAGTTCCCGTACTCGATCCAGCAGAGCGACTAGTCGCTGGGACAACCGTTACAGGTCAGAAGACTAGTCGCGCATGGGCAGCCGCGCAACTAGCATTGGATGTCCTGCCTTTCGCTCTTGAAGCCCGTGCCTTGAGAACTGAAGCCCGTGCGATGGCCTTGGCATCTGAAGGGAGCAACGCCTCTGTCAGCCTAGCCTTCAAGCCTAGCATGCCCGCTGGGCACAACATGGTTGGTGTGAATACAGGAGCAGGGGATGTGTGGTCGCATCTAGTTGTTGAGAATGAGAAGGGAATCGGACGGCTAATTATCAGTGGAGAGGCCAAGGTGATACCAGCCGGTCGTCCGGGGCCCCAATATGTAGTAATCAAGGTGCCGGTTTCGCAAGCAGAAGCAACAAGCGCATCAGTAGTAGCCCAATCCAATATTGAGCGTAGTTCAGTTGGTAACTACTTCATCGGCTGTAAAGATTGCAGCACGTACGGGGCTAGTGTGCTGAACGCCGCAGGTGTCAAAACTCCTCCCGTCACAACTCCTTCCCTTAATGCAGCAGCCACTTATTTACAATCACCTGCAGCAGTAGGGCCACTGAGAGCGGGTGCTGCTACAGCAGCGTTCTCTGCAGGAGGAGCTCATGTTACTCAACTAGAAGAGCATCTTGAGATGTCAATTCCCTCGGAGCATCGATAGAACAATGGAAGATCTGAAAAGTGAACTCCTCAAGACTAGATGATTATGCTTTATTCTACCAATTACGTTTCTGTAAGACAATAAATAAAAGCCAAATTTTGCTCGCCGAATGATGCTACATTAACAGCTAATTCACCGATCTCGCAGACAACAGGATATTCATCAATTCGTGAACTAGTATCTGATCTTATATTTTTTAGCGGTATGATTTCTAATACTATAGCAGAAGGTCTTATTAGTAGCACAAAGCGTTAATGTTTCAGGTCTGTTTTCCGTATTTAGACAGGGACAAGGTCGTCGCTTAAAGCATTATTAAAACCGATCTATCACAGACGCATTCTGCTTCTACAAGCATCCTAATGAGTGATAAAAAACCATGATAGTTACACCTGGCGACATTGCTAACGACGATCTTTGGTTTCATAAGTGGTTGAAACACACAAATCTTTAACGATGATTTTACTTAGGATTTTCAGGTAAATCAAGACCTGTTGCCATGATTGTAAAGATGGGCTGCGACTCTATTGTATTTTTCTTGACCAAGGCTGATACATTTCTTAATTTCGTGTAGCACTAAATCTGCATACTTGCCTTCCTGAAGTGACGTTACAATCAAGAACTTGCTCGATAGTGCGTTCAATGTCCTTCATGATCCCAACTATCTTCTTTTTTCTTATTTCTGCTTGCTATTCCCTCAAGGAGGTGGACATTTCAGACTGGGTAGATAAGTATTATGTACCTTTCTTGGAATGTTCGTACCTGTATACTTGCTCAGGCTTTCTTGCCTTTCCATCCTTGAATATATCTTTTGCACAGTACTTCATGGAAAATGCGGACATTTGATCAAGTACTGGCTCAAGGGCCCTACCCTTTTCAGTAATGGTGTATTCAATTCTGACTGGAGTGTCAGGGTAAATCTTTCTCTCTATCAACCCATCCTTTTCCATTTCCTTTAATCTAGCAGAAAGCACTTTCGCGTTGATCTCTTCGATTTCCAGAAACTGGTTGAACCTCTTGTGGTCATGATGAATCATGTTTCGAATTATCAGCATCGTGAATTTCTTGCCCACGAGCTTGAAAGTGTGGTTAATCGGACACTCCATCATGTTACAATCCATCCATTCAATCCTTTCTTGTTTCAGCAAGTAACTAAAAGCTCACCTACTTTCGATATCATCACCTACCAATTTATATACTTACCTTTCGTTAGCTAGTAGCGTTTGGTGATTATAGGAATGAAAACCCAAAGTGTAACTGTTAGCCGCCACGCTTGGTTTACTCTAGCAATACTTAGCAGCACTCTTCTGACAGTCTTTTTCTCAGAGACCATGCTTCTTCCTGCCATCCCAGAGATCATACAGGACTTTAACATATCGTATGGAACGGCTGCCTGGATATTCAGCGCGTACCTAATCGTAGCTGCTGTAATGACTCCGGTCGCAGGCAGATTGTCTGATCTATATGGGAAAAAGAAAGTATTGCTCACGTTACTGATAATATACATAGCTGGGCTCACTGCTGGAGGGTTTGCAGACAACATATCATTTCTGCTCGCAACTAGGATAATTCAAGGCGTCGGTTTATCAGCAGTCCCTGCAGCTTTCAGTCTCCTTAGAGATACATTTCCCCCAGCCAAGCTAGCAATAGCTATAGGAGTTTTTGGGTCTGCATATTCCGCTGGCTCGGTAGTTGGACTCTTGGCTGGAGCTAGCATAATCCAAAACTTTGGATGGCATGGTACATTCTTGGCCATAGCTCCTTTTTCGGCCTTAGTAACGCTCATGATTGCCAAATTCGTAAAGGATAACAGCGAGTTGGACCAATCAATTACTGCCAAGGCTCCAGAGATTACCTCAAACAAAAACCGCTTATCGTTTTCTATAGACATCAAGGGCGTTCTAGCACTTTCTGCTACGATAACCTCATTTCTCTTTGCGCTTACACTGATACAGATTGGCGTAAGCTCTGAAAATCTGCCACAGATCGTTGCTACATTCATAGCATCAGCGATTTCACTGTCTGTCTTTGTTCTCCTAGAGAGAAGGATCGTACCACCATTTCTTGACTTGAGGTTGCTAAGACACAAGATCCTTCTACCGTCGTACATCTTGCTGATAGCCACTGGGATTACGATGTTTATGATATATCCATCCGTAGTACAGCTGGTTAGGAGCCCTGTGCCGCTAGGATTCGGAGGAGATTCTGTAGATGCTGCAAACGTTCAGCTGCCTTTTATGATAATGTTCTTGATATTTGCAAGTATCACTCCATTTATCATAAATAGAATAGGAAGCATCAAGCCGACCATCGTTGGTGGCATAATCAGTCTGATAGGTGCACTAGGATTGCTGACGTTCCATTCGACAGAATTTGCAGTATCTGCAAACCTAGCCATAATTGCCAGCGGCCTATCACTCACAATGACAGCAACATGGAACATGGTCGTATCGTCATCGCCAAAAGAGTTCACTGGCATATCAGTAGGAGTGGGCGCTCTCTTGTTGTTTATAGGAATGGCAATAGGCCCGGCATTGGCAGGGGTGTATATGGAGAATCACGAGACAGTTGAAGGAGACGAAGGGTCATACCCATCACCTGGATCGTACAATCTAGTATTCCTTACAGCAGGATTGCTGTCAGCAGTCTCAGTCGGATTTGCGTTGATGCTAATAAGAAAAAGAGCATCAGCACATAATGCAATAGAGGTTAGGTGACACAACAAAATAAGTATAGAATAATCCATCAATCTTCTTTGGGAAGGCATATGATCGCAAACCTTTCTCCCCTTTGTAGAGGTCGACTCGTTGTTTACTCGTATTGCGTCTCAATTCTGAAGGTTTTCCGCCGAGTCCTTCTGGACCAGGTTGTATAACAAGAACAATTCACGAACGATCCGGCCCACACCCAATACCCCTTTCCACAAGCTTTAGAGCTGTCTGTGATGAAATTATTCGGCTAACGTATATATGTCTTAACTGAAAGTATGGTGCGACCTGGAAATGAGTGTAATCAATGCTATTGAGTCACAATTCAGTGAGGATGACAATCTGAAACCAGAAAGAGATTCAGCTGGCTATCATGACCACTCGCAAGACATTTCCTTTTTTCAAATCTGTCAGTCCTGTTTTTGGTGTGTTTCATCTCTCCTTGAAAGCAGAATGATTAAGACATGCCCTGTTTGCGCGAGCGAGGGAATTGATTCTCTACCTATATCTCCAAAGGAGACTTACAGTTACGACGTCAGTGAATCAGCTGGCGTCAGTCTCTCATTCACATCTCTCAGTTCAAGAAGATAGAGAAGCGCTATCTGGCTCCAAAATAATATATGCTGAGTTCTAATCGCTCTTTGCGTCCCTATGGATGAAAATTTTTATCTTTCTTTGTATTATGTGAGCCTAAGAATCCTCTTAAGTGATATCACTTCTTGGCCCGATGAACCCACTTCGATGGCAAATTGACTTGTCTGATAGATTTGATGAAATGAGCAAAAGTTGAGATGGTGGAGGTAGTGGAGGTATTTTCCATACTAGATGAATGGATGGTTGGTCACAACTTCTTCTTATAATCAATTGGCTAGAATGCTGCAATTTTAAACATCTATCAAATTAGATGCAAGTCAGTTCTTTTCCTTTCTTTCTCCTACTTCATTCCATCCACTCAGGTCTACCTCAGTAAATATCGCTTCATTTCCCTTTGCAGAAGCAATCCATTTCTTTAATTTTTGTTTCCAATCTGTTTCCTTTTCATCCACTACTATCTCATCAAACGCATCAACAAATCTTGTGTAAAACTCATCCACTTTTGTCATTGCTCTAAAATTCTCATCCTCCTTTAAGCCAATAGCAAATTCATTTCTCTCTTCATTTGTATATATACAAATTAGTAATTTTCGATAGTTATTACTAGTCATTGTGTTTTTCATTTTTCATTTTTCTGAATCAATTCCGTCTTTTTTACCTTTAGTTAGGTAGTATGAATCAATCACAGACTTTATCGCCCCGTCTACTTTGAAAAAATAGGTAATAGAAAGGGGCAGATACTGAGGTATGGTTAACTCCACATCGCCTTGATATACAAAAACCTTTTTAGCTATCTGTCTCCGAACATAAGATCGAAACCCTAAATTTAGCACCTTTAAATGCACCGAGACAATTGTTCAGATAGATGTGTTTGATTCTATTTCAAGCTAGCAAGGGTAGAGTAGCTTCAGAGTTCTATACTGCAGCATGCATACCACTAGGAATATGACTCACCTCCTCCTATAATGTATTGGTAGAGCTAGATCAAGGGCATGATAACTATGTTACGTGTTAAGACGTGTCAAGAGTGAACAATATCTAAAATAGATCGGGTTGAATATTGCGCCATGACGAATTCAAAACTTGTATTAGCGGTGAGGCTGGCCGCGGCAACACTTGTTGTGTTTCTGGCTGTGACTCTAAGTGGTGGGGCGCTACGAGCAGGGCTTGCGCCGTGGCCTGGCATTGGCGCCATTGTCTTGGCGACAGCCGCATTTGTTGTGTAATGGAAGCAGAGGTCACTTCTGTTGGCAGGACTACTGGCTGCAAGGTAGGTAACCGGCATAAGAGCTGGTCTGATAGCTTTGGCAAGAATAAACTTTGCAGTAATGGAATTCCCAGGTCCTGTTCTGGGTGTTATCCTTGGTCTTCCAATATTGGGGCTTGGTGTGGCTAAGGGTATAGAGACTCTACAGGCAGGGAGAATTAAGACGAGAGGCGCCGCTAGATGACCACTTAATTAACTAAATATTCATCTATTGCATAACAAAAAGTAATCAGACTAGCAGAACTTGAAAAATAAAAAGGGGTGTCATCTGGCGACAATTGATCACGACGACAAGTACTGATAACAAAAAGGGCGGTCTCAGGCAGCAGACATGTTTCCAAACGCAAAGGAAGGGCGAAATTGATATGAATACCATGTTCGTACGAGAAGACCCGATGTTCTGCGAATGGTGCTCCGACCGCTTTGATTAGATGTTGAAGCACTCTACGCCACTCAATCCGAGCAACATAAAAGTAGTAGAATACCAAGGATTCAAATCCCTTCCCCCGCGCCTCTACAATCTTTAGGAAGACTTTAAAGCCCTGCATATTGAACTCACTACTATGACAACGCCAACTCCACCTGAACCTGCTTTTTAGTTGCATTGAGTCTCAATTTTGAAGTTTTTTCTGCCGGAATCCTCCAGGCCCTTCTTTATCTTTTGTGAGGATAAGATCGTACGAGGAATATCTGCGACATCTATACTATATGAAAAT
>Ga0307416_100000609_pt1 | contig 18445 bp, 15 predicted proteins | sample DK1Cmetagenome_2_FD_203821 | JGI IMG/M metagenome (GOLD analysis project Ga0307416, IMG submission 203821) | Maize rhizosphere microbial communities from greenhouse at UC Davis, California, United States - DK15-C-3 | ecosystem: Host-associated > Plants > Roots > Rhizosphere > Soil | place...
GTTGATATTGTTTCTTGACATCCCGCAGCGCGTCCAGCGCCCCGCGTTTGTCGAATTTGTTGAGCGCGATCACATCCGCAAAGTCGAGCATGTCGATCTTTTCGAGTTGCGTTGCTGCGCCGTACTCAGGTGTCATGACATAGAGCGATGCATCGCTATGATCAAGGATCTCGGTATCGCTCTGACCTATGCCTGAGGTCTCCAGAACAACAAGATCAAAGCCGGCTGCCTTCAGAACAAGCACTGCTTCGCGGACGTGTGCCGACAATGCGAGATTGCTTTGGCGAGTGGCCAGCGATCGCATATACACACGCGGATTATTGATGGCATTCATCCGGATCCGATCGCCGAGTAACGCGCCGCCTGTTTTTCGTTTGGAGGGATCCACCGAAACGATACCAATTGTCTTGTCTGTAAAGTCACGCAAGTATCGCCTCACCAGCTCGTCAACGATGGAAGACTTTCCCGACCCTCCGGTGCCGGTAATACCGAGCACTGGTGTCTTTGCTTTTTCTGCGCGCTGGCGCACCTTCTCGAGAAATCCAGCGTGCTTGTCGTGGTAATTCTCTGCAGCGGATATGATACGCGCGATGGCCAGGTGATTGGAAGGAGTAAGCGACTCAAGATCCTGGCTGATATCTACTCCAATAGGATAATCACTTTTCTCGACCAGGTCATTGATCATGCCTTGCAGGCCCATAGCCCGTCCGTCATCGGGAGAGTAGATCCTGGTGATGCCATAATCCATAAGCTCTTTGATCTCCTCCGGAAGGATGACTCCGCCGCCGCCGGCAAATATTTTGATGTGTCCGGCGCCTCTCTCTTTCAGCAGGTCATGCATGTACTTGAAGTATTCGTTGTGACCTCCCTGGTAGCTGGTCATAGCAATAGCCTGCGCATCCTCCTGGATAGCGGTGTTCACAACTTCTTCCACGCTGCGGTCATGGCCAAGGTGGATCACTTCACAACCTGTGGCCTGTATGATTCGGCGCATGATGTTAATGGCGGCGTCATGCCCATCAAACAAGCTCGCTGCGGTAACGATGCGCACTTTATTTTTTGGCCGGTAAGGCTCCGGTCCTTTGTGTCCCGCCAGTGATGACGGTTTATCTTTACGTTCAGTGCTTACGCTTTCAATGCCCATGATATCGATTTCGACATCTGTAAAATTAACGATTACGCCTCTATTAAGCTAACTGGTTTCAGGTGCGTCCTTATGCGTTAGCTGCAACAGAAATCCGGTGAAATTGTTAGGCAACATCGCCTGAGTGACTATGGGAAAGATGAGACTGCCATCCGAGATTTTATTAAACCCTTCCAGGGTTGCATAGTAACCGCGCTTCACCCCGGGTTTGCACCCGGGGCTATTCGAATTGAATCCTTTCAGGATTCGTTGGGTTGGACCAGAGTTAATCTGTATTATGGTTTTAAGTGGGCATAATGCAAACGGCTATCACATTGATCGTTGCAGAATGGACGTGTGCACATAGAGACGAATCACGTCTGCAATCTAATCTCGTGTAGACTCTTTGTCAGATGGAATAACCCACAATCCCGGAGGGATTCAAGTTGATTAGCCCCGCATGCTAATGCGGGGTAGGGACGACGTATTAACCAACCCTGGAAGGGTTTAATAAAATCGTCGTCGGGAACTGAATGGTCGTCATAACAATTTTAGCACCCCATGGCGACTTCATCAAAATGCTGTTCCGCAACATCGCGGACGCGGTAATTAAACCCTTCCAGGGTTGCATAGTAACCGCGCTTCACCCCGGGTTTGCACCCGGGGCTATGCACACATCTTTTTGTGTTTAGGACTATGTAATTTTAAACTAACCATATGGAACAGTTAGAGTTGTTTCGCCACTATGTAGCCGAACAATTCCCAGCCAATTTTTTTGGCGAAGCCAGGCTGGTAAATTTGATAGCATGACCGTCCCCAATTGCAGAATTCACACCTGCACTTCCTGGACGTAACAAGAAGGGAATACTTGCATCAATCCTGCAATGACTTGTGGATCGTTGACTGGACTTCGCGTACAGCACTTATGCCGAGTGCCGGGACACATTGGGTTAAGCACGCTGAAGACCTATAAAGATCAGACGCCCTCTTCCTTCAGGAGAGGGCAACACGCCACGAGATATCTGATAAGAGTAGATGGGTGAGGTGCTCCTCAATGTCTTGCGATCGTTGACTGGACTTCGTGTACAGCAAGCATGCCGAGTGTCAGGACCCACGGAGGCCCGGCGAGAGATGCGAGTTAAGAACCACTGCAGGATCACATTCCGGATAGGGCGCATGCTTTCGTTCGAAGAGTCGGCGCTCGCGCTCCCCGGGATCCTTCGCCCTTTCCACACGCATACCTTCGCGCGCTCAGGACAGGCGTTTCAAAAAAGCGAGAGATGTGTGCATAGAGTAGGTTTGCACCCGGGCTATTCGAATTGAATCCTTTCAGGATTTGGGGCTTTGGATGAGTCAACGCCTTATTAGGTAGCGCGGGCAGGCAGGGGGGCTTGCACACAATATGATGGCGCACAAAAGCAGAAGGGTGAGGTGATCCTGCGCCAGCGGATTTTATCTTTATCTTGCGCGCATGATCCTGCGAAAAGCTTTGCGTTACCTCTTACTTACCCTTGTGGGTGTGGTGGCTTTCTTCGTGATACTCATGATTTTTTCCGTTGCCCCTGTGGACAGGACGAATGCCGACTTGTTGCCTTCCTATGATACAACAATGAAGAGAATTGAAGCGCTGGATGTGGCGTCGCGTGAGCCTTCGGCCGGTTTTTCTGTCGGCTTCGGGAAAACAAATATTACTCCTTCAGAGCCTGTTCCGACGGCGGGCTACGGCAAAAGGATGGGCAAGCCATACCACTCTGTTCATGATTCGATCTTTGTGCGGGCGATGGTCATTACAAATGGCGTGAAAAAAGTTGCGATCGTTTCAGCGGATCTTCTCATCATGCCACCAACGGTGACGGCGCTGTTGGACGAAAAGCTGCGCGCGATAGGATTCAGTCTTGACAATACGTACCTGGGTGCAACGCATTCGCATAACAGCATCGGGCAATGGGGCGAGGGCGCAACGCGAATCATCTACGGAGACTACGACGCATCGGTTGTTAATTTTATCGCAGATGGTATAGTATCGAGCGTCAAAAACGCAGATGAAGATGTTTTGCCAGCTACACTCAAAAGTGGCCGGATAGCTGTTCCGCACGCAGTTGAAAATCGCCTCATCGACGATGGACCAGAAGATCCGATGTTAAGGGCTATAGAAATTGTAAGGGCGGATGGAACTACGGGAGTGATGTTGAGTTTCCCGGCGCACGCCACCTGCCTTTCACAGGGAACGCTGGAGCTTTCGCGTGATTTTCCGGGCGTCGTCGTTGACGAGCTCGAATCGAAGGGTTACACCTTTGCTATGTACCTCGCCGGCGCTGTAGGCAGTCACAAAGGATCCGCGCCGGCGAAAAACTGGAGTTGTATGACGTGGATGGCTGACCAGCTTACACAAGCTTTTATCTCGGTCCGGGATAGTCTGCAACCGATCCGTGATTCTTCCGTGGTCATGGCGCGTGTGCCCCTCGCATTGAGCGAACCGCAGGTGAAGATCAGCGAAGACTGGAAGATCCGGGGGTGGTTATTCCGTGCTGCGTTCGGTGAATATGAAAATTTCCTTACTGTACTCCGGCTTGGAGATCTGATCATGCTCGGCACACCGTGTGATTTTTCCGGAGAACTGATGGAACCCCTTGACTCACTCGCCACGCGACTGGACAAAAACGTGCTCGTCACAAGCTTCAACGGCGGATATATCGGATATGTGACGCGTGGTAAGTATTACGATGTCGACCACTACGAGACACGGCTTATGAACTGGTACGCGCCTGGGACGGGTGAATACTTAACCGAAAGTCTGAAAAAGCTTATGCTCGTGGTGAGCGATACCAACTGATTCTTTTCCCTGCAGGGATGTTGTTGGAGTGATCCTTACGAATCGAAGTGAAGAACTGCCTCACATATCTCACCCACGCGAAAGGCCGGCGTCTCCTGAGGTACTTGTCGTCCGCGTCATGTGTGAAAGCTTCGAGCTCAAACGGATTGTAACGATACGCGATGTAATGGCATTGACCGTTCATACGTCCGACGAGATAGAAAAACAGATAGCACAACCAGTGGAAAACGAATAACATCTCCACTTGCTGCCAGAAGTGAATCTTCTCGTGGCGGACTAGCTGGGTCTGATCGTGCGCCTGGCGCGTGATCCAGATGAATACGAAAAACGAGAGGCCGGTGTAATAATTGAATATCTTTTTCCGGGTATAGATCTTATACGGTAACATACTGTATAGATAACGAAAGAAAGACGCATTTCAGTTCAAAGCAGCCGGGTTTTTGAACTACTATTTGATGTCAAATCTTACGCGGCGAGTGCTTATTTCCCCTGGCTGGAAAGTGCGCCTGCAGTCTCGCCATTTTCCTTGTGTGCCCTCTTATATCTGATTCCCAGGACGATAATAATTCCGTTGATTACCAGTGAGAACCCGTTCGTAGCCATGATGGGCACGTCTTCACGAAGAACTCCATACCAGATCCACATTCCCAATCCTATAAACAAAATGATGAGATAAAAAAGTGAGATATCTTCGGCTTTCTTATTTTTTATCAACTTGATCAACTGGGGAAGCAGTGAAATGGAAGTGCAAATGCCGGCTGCAAGTCCCACGATTTCTGTGTTATTATCGAACATCCCAGCCACAGATAAAATCCCATGCCGGGTATAAAGGGGATTTCACGGCAGCCGTGATCATGTAAGAACCAGAGCTATTCGTAACGCAAAGCTTTCACCGGGTTTTCTCTCGCAGACCTCACAGTGTGGTAGCTGATCGTCCCGAGTGCTATAGCAAGGGATAAAGCGCCACCGGCGAAAAACACGAGCGGATTGATGTCAATCCTGTATGCAAACGTGTCCAACCACTCCGAAAGGAGCCAATACGTAACCGGACTCGCGAGAAGGAAAGAGATCAGGACTAGCATCGTAAAAGTTCCTGACAAAAGAACGGTGATCTGGGTCTCGGTCGCGCCGAGAACTTTTCTGATGCCGATCTCTTTTGTCTTCCGCGAAGTGGTGATTGCGGCGAGTCCGAACAGACCCATGCACGAGATGAGGATCGCCAGGGCAGCCATCACAGTTACTACGGAGCTCATTTGCTGGTCGGAACGATACAGTTGTTCAAAGTGCTCATCGAGGAAAATATATTGAAACGGGAAGCTTGTAACTTGACTTTCCCAAATCCGTTTCACCTCCGCGACAGCAGCGGGGACATCGCTTCCCGCAATCTTCACCGACATCTCGCTGTATCCCCATTCAGGATGCACAACCATCGACAGCGTGTTGATCTCATAGTGCAGAGAATTGAAATTAAAGTCTTCCGTGACACCAATGATTGTTCCAAGCGAATCATCAGGATACCATCCGTGCCCCGCCGGCGTGCCGATAGTCTTCTGCATGTTGAGCTCTTTTGCGAGGGATTCGTTAATGACGAAGGCCAGGCCGTTATCTGTCGGACGCTCCTTGGAGAAACCGCGGCCCTCCTTAAGCTTAATGCCATAAACCTTGAGATAATCGAACTCGACGTTCACATTTGATGGCGTGATATTTATGATGGCTGTATCGGCCTTAACTTTGAATCCCCATTGGTGGAAATTGTTTCCGATGCGCTGTCCCGAAGCTGTGACGCCTTTTACAAGACTACTTTTCTCCATTTCGATCTTTAGCGTCTCGAATTTCTTGTTCGCTTCGTCATTCATGTCAATCAGCATCATATGATCCTTATCGAAGCCGATGTCTGTGTTTTTCATGAAGCCAAGCTGCTGGACCACCACGAGGGTACTGACGATCATGGCCAGGGCCAGGCCAAATTGAACGATGACGAGCGCGCTGCGAAAAACAGATTTGCCTTCGGCCTTGCTGCCTTTCAGGATGCGTGACATATTGAAGGAGGTCATGTAGAAGGAAGGGTAGATGCCCGTCATAATCCCCAGCAAGAACGTGATGGCGATCGCTAACAAAATATTTTCAGGATGATGGAAGAACGTAAGCAAGCTCAGCTCGCGACCAATGAGGTTGTTCAGCATCGGAATAAAAATCAGGTCGAGAAGGAAAGCCAGGAAGAGTGCAAAGACAGCTAGAAGGAGTGATTCAAAAATGAACTGAACGAATAACTGATTCTTTTTGGCGCCAACACTCTTTCGTACGCCGATCTCTTTCCACCGGTGTGATGCCCGCGCTGTTGTCAGGTTCATAAAGTTCACACCGGCGATCAGCAGAATAAAAACTCCGATAATTGAAAAGATGTCCAGGTATTTGCCATTGAATTTACGATGGTTGTTGTAATCGTGTTCGATGTCGGTTGAGGCAAGATGTACGTCCGACAGCTTTTGTAAGAACAATTTGTAATGTTTGTTGACGTCCGGGTCATCCATGTGTCGCCGCAGGTAGGCCGGAAACTTTTCCTCCATCGCGGCGACATTGACACCGGGATTTAGCAAGAGGTATGTATTAAGAAAGTTGCCACCCCAGCGATCATTGAACTGCGGATTCTCTCTTGTAATGGTCGGCATCGAGATAAGCACGTCGAATTTCAGATGCGAATTCTCAGGCACATCTTTAAGCACGCCGGTGACCTTGAGTTGCCGATCCTGGTTTTTGAGAAGCTTGCCCATTGCTTCCTCATCACCGAAGAAGTTTTTGGCAGTTGACTCGGTTATCACAATGCTGTTCGGCTCGTCGAGGGCACTTGACCGATCGCCTTGCATTAATGGAAAATCGAAGATTTCAAGGAACGTGCTGTCGGTTACAACAACGTCATCGATCAACAGACGCTCGGTATCTTTTTCGAGGAGCTGGCGCCCGCGATTCCAATATCGCGCATATGATTTTACTTCCGGAAATTCTGCAGCCAGAGTAGGTCCCATACCGGACATTGACAGCGCCACTTTTTGCACGTTTGTACCGGTGAAGTTTTGTACTTCGTCCAGCCTGTAAATATTATCTTTCTCAGAGTGGAAGGCGTCAAAACTTCGTTCGTCGGAAATAAAAAGGTAGATCACAAGGCAGGCAGCCAGGCCAATAGCCAGGCTGGCGATGTTGATAAACGCATACAACGGGAATTGCCGGATGTTCCTCAGCGCTATCGCCAGATAATTTTTGATCATATCAATAGGGGTTATCACCAATACTCTGCTGTATGCGGAGGGGTTACAAGAAATTTACAATTTCTTATCCCGCATCGCAATGGGTATCCTAATAAAGAACCTGGCAGTTTTCGCAAAAGAAGCTTCTGCGCTGTTTGAGACCCGTGTGCTTTTTGATCGATGGGATATTGCACCTCGGGCATTTGCGCTTGGTGTGCATAAGCCAGTGCTTCTTCAACTGATACACTTTCTTCCACTCATAGAAATCAAAGCTGTAGACACGCGCCTGCGTAATGAGCTCCGTAAGCTTACGGGGTGGAAGGCCGCCGACAACACTTTCCGGATGGACGTGTATCCGGAAGAGCACTTCATTTTTTATGATATTGCCCACGCCGGAGAAAATGTTTTGATCAAGGAGTGCATCCCCTACATTCATGTCGGGCGCCTTCTTGAGTTTTTTTCTCGCCTTGGCCGGATCCCACGCATCGTTCATAACATCAGCTGACCAATCATAAACATCGTCCAGATCCTCTGTTATCTCTGTGACGGCAGTGGTGTAGAAATTGATCTCCTGGTCATCGTCAAATTGTAACTGCAACCTCGGAGTTGCTTCCTTCCGCTCGTTGACGCGATAGCTGCCAAACATCAGGAAGTGAATACGGATTGTCAGCTTGTCAAGCACTATGAGAAAGTGCTTTCCCCAGGATTTGAAGTCGCGGATCTTTTGGCCTGCGAGGGAGGCATGATCGATTCGGGCGAGTCCCGAAGCGGATTTGATTTTTTTTCCTTTGAAAGGTTGTAACTCTTCCCTTAATAAAACTAGCGATGGCCCTTCCATACAAATGTGCGTGCGAATACTATTCTACATGGACAGCGGACTGCATCCGCCCACACTCCCTATATACGATTACAAACGTTTGCTTAAAAACCGCGCCGACGGTAGAAATTTCGGGAGGCACTTCACCGAGTGATCAGGAGACCGGCGACTTCAGAAGCGACCAAGCTTCCGTACGTTACCTCGTCTGACGTGTAACCTGAGGTGGTTAACTACGTCCAAGCCCAATCCGATGGTGGTAACTGCGCCAATGAAGGTAAAGAAGAATCCGTAAGAATGATCGTTTGTCAGCCCGTTTAACCCAGCGTATAACATACCAATCACAGCCAGGAGCGCCAGGCTAAGAGTCAGAAGATTTTTCGTCATGAGAATGAATATGGAGACCTGATAATGCTTGTACTACACTTTTGTGAAGTACGGAGGTGCATTGGAATTCGAACACAGGAGTCGGACACATAGTTCATTCATGGTAAAAATTTGCGACATAACGGCCAACCGGCGGTACTTAGCGGCAATGACATGGACGGCTGCCTCGTTTGCTATTTATTTGTGAAAACCAACCTTTTAGATATGAAACCTGCGATTCTGTTTGTTTTCTTTTTGACGGCCTTATCCCTGCATACTGCTTCCGCGCAAGTAGCCTTTGGGTTAAAGGGTGGGCTCAACCTTACGCGGCTTGACGTAGAAAATCCCGAGCTTACATATCAATCGCGCAGTGGATATCACGCCGGGCTATTTCTGAGGAGCCGCTTTGATGGTGTAGCCATCCAGCCGGAATTGTTGTTGTTTACACAAAGCGGCGAAGTAGAGAGCTCAATGTTTGGGACAGCTCAGGAACATTTCACGTATGTAAGCATTCCGTTAATGCTCAAATTTTATCCTTTCGCTGGCCTTAACATTCAGGCGGGTCCGCAGTTTGGATTCCTGCTTGACGGAGAACGCCAGTACGATAGCTTTCTGGGTAGCGGTTCAGAAGATTTGACAGAGTACTATAAGCAGAGCGACATATCACTTTCGGTCGGCGGAGGCTATGATTTTGATTTCGGTCTTGGTATCGATGTCCGCTATAATCTCGGAATCAAGGACATCAACAATGCTGCAAACGACGAGCCGGTACGCAGCCGTATCTTCCTCGTGTCTCTCGGTTGGAATTTCCTCAAATAGTCTGATTCTATTTTCAAGCAGAGAGCCTCGTAGCTGAAGGGGGCTCTCTGCATTTCCATTTCAAAGGGGAAATTTACCACTCACATCACGTTTCGGATTTTTCGTTCCCCCTTTAGCGTTTTTCGCTATCTTCCTCCCTGAAAATTCCTAATCCTTCAGCACTATGAAAAAGTATGCTCTATTAGTCTTTCTCTTTACATCTCTTTGCCTTTCGGCGTTCGCGCAAAACACACCGCTCCGTATCATTATGATCGGCGCGCATCCGGATGATTGCGACCAGGACGGCGGAGGTACTGCGATTCTTTTCGCAAAAATGGGATATGCAGTGAAGTTTGTCGCAGTCACAAATGGTGACGCTGGACATCAGGATATTGGCGGCGGTCCTCTCGCCAGTCGCAGACTGGCAGAAGCTAAAGAGGCAGGCAAACGTTTCGGTGTGGAGTACGACGTTCTGTCAAATCATGATGGGGAGCTCGTGCCTTCGCTCGACGTTCGACTGCAGGTTATTCGCAAGATCCGCGAATGGAATGCAGACATCGTTTTCGCCCCCAGGCCTAATGACTATCACCCTGATCACCGTTACACTGGAATTTTGGTCCAGGATGCCGCATACATGGTAGGTGTTCCTAACGTTGCGTCAGATACTCCTCCATTGAAAAAAAATCCAGTATTCGTTTATTTTCAGGATAATTTCCAACGGCCAAACCCATTTCGTCCTGACGTAGCAATCGACATTACTTCTGTTTTCGAGCAGAAGATCCATGCGATGGATGCCCATGAATCACAGTTCTATGAGTGGCTCCCATGGATCGGAGGTTATCTGAATGAAGTTCCAAAAGACAAAGCTCAACGCAAGAAGTGGCTTGCGACAAACCGTGCCGGCAGAATCACGCCTGCTGTCAAGGGTTCTCTTGAGAAATGGTATGGAGCCCGCGCTGCTGAGGTAAAATATGCAGAGGCATTCGAGATATGCGAGTATGGGACACAACCATCTGATGACGACTTGAAGAAGCTGTTTCCGATGTTGGCGCAGAAGAAGTAGGGGCTGCATCAATATCTTGTTTTGTGCGGCGTCCGCTAAAGGATCCTAAGAAGGACATTATAATTCTCAAGCTTAACATGTGCCGCCGGACCATGGTGGACGTATCCAGCATCGAGATATCATGGGAATTATGGGATCCCGGCACGATAAGCACTTCGCACGATGCTTCCTTTAGGCTAATCTATGCACACAAGTGTTTCGATTATGTTAGCCATTTATTTAGAATCCAACGATAAATCTCTTGTTGGGCCTGGGTAACGGTTCGGCTGGGCCTGGAGCCCTGATGAGGGCTCAAGGTGATTAGCCCGGGGTGAGCGAAGGCGAAACCTCGGGCAGTCGGACTGCTGGAAAGTTGCCACAGGAGGTCTTCATTTCCTCTGCTCATTGTCTGGCAAACGGATGCAACTGATGTACGGGTGGTGTTCGGTCAATCAATGAGGATTTCGAAGCGCGCGATTCACATGATTGACCAGTGAAGGCAGATCTCATCCTGACAGTGTTACCATGGTGTGCCCGATCGTATGTGCATCGAATGAGTTTTCCTGGGGCACAGTGCCCCTTTCGATCCCTCCACCCGGGTTGCCAACAGAGTTGCTACCCGGGGCTATTCAAATTAAACCCTTTCCGGGTTTGGCGTTTATGCTTTAGTCACACCTGGATTTCCCACACCATTAACCTCAAAATGATTCTCAATCACCTTGTCACACCCCTCCTTCGCATGCCATTCTTGAAGCACGAAGATGTGTGCATAGACTAGTCCTGTAGGAGAGGGTTTGCACAAAATATGATAACGCGGACAAGTAGAAGGGTGAGGTGATCCTGCGCAGCGGTCATTCATCATCCAGTAAAAAAAGCACGAGGCGAAACTGATAAGAGATGCGATTATGGATGAAGGGGGCGGCTGCAGATTTGGGACAGCACAAGCTTGACGCAGCTTCAGCTGGAAGCTAACCCCTTAATAAAAGAGAAAGGCTGCCTCAAAGATCAGTAGAATAAAGAAGCATAACAGGTTAAAATGACGAGCAATTGCGAAAACTAAATAAGTGTCGAAAACCAGCGGTGAAGCCGGAAAGTCAACAACTGAAACAGTTGTGTCGGCAGTGAAGCAGACATTCGCAAAAGCCAAAAATGATAAAACGTTATGTCGTTTATTAAAATGACTTTTGAAACAGCCTTTTGTTATTTCCTTCAAACCGGTATGACCCGGTAAGAAATCGTAACACTGTATATATTACTATTGTCGTGCCAAGGGCTGGTGCTGCTTACTCTCTGAGTTTTTTTGATGTGCAGATGTAGAATGGGAACCCAGTTTGAGAAAAAAATTTCCGCTCCGTGGTATTTTTTGGGCAAATAGCCATGGCGTTGTGATCAGTCGCTTCTATGCGATGCTTTGCAAGCAACCATTGATGCGGCTGACAAGATCGGAAACTCCAAAAGGCTTTTCCAATACATCATCTGCTGCTGAGGAAGCGGCCAGCACCGTGAGGTATGCTTCTTGCGAAATGAGAATTACCGGAATGGACCGGCTGCTCTCGTTGGATTTTAACCATGAGCAAACCTCGATACCGTTTATGTCCGGAAGTTCTATATCAATCAGGAAGAGATCCGGCCAGTTGTCCATAAGAGCTGCAATAGGATAGCCGCGATCGAACACACCTACCTCATATCCGTTTGCTTTCAGGGCTGCAGCAAGATCGCGCTGCAATACTTTGTCGGCTTCGGCGATATAGACCTTAATGGATGGCATGGATGCACCCACCTGTGAAAAATCATGCCGCGCCGATCAGGCAATAGTTCGTCACATAAGCTGTCAGGGCTCTCAAAAAGGTGAGCTGTTTGACGTTGCCGAATATTCTTTTTCATGTGTATATTTATTTTTTCCCCGACCTATGCAGACCAGACGTTTAATCATTGTTCTTTTCATCGGCGTCCTTGTCGCCAATTGCCGCTCCTCGGAAGTAAGCCAGGAACGGTTAGGCCTCGCAGATGAGATTGATCACTCAATAAGGACCGAATTGTTGAACAAATGGTATCCTTATGCCATTGACACGCTGCATGGAGGATTTTTGAGCAGCTTCACTTATGATTTCAAACCCACCGGCGATCAGAACAAGATGATCGTTTCGCAGGCCCGGCATGTCTGGACTACAGCAAAGGCTGCAATGGCCTATCCGGACGTGAAATATTTCCTCGACGCCTCGGCACACGGAGCGAAATTTCTTGCAGAAGTAATGTGGGACAAAACGCACGGAGGATTTCATACCCTGGTTGATCGTCGCGGAAATGTCATCGCTGGCCCGAACGAGGAAAAGACAGCTTATGGAAATGCCTTCGGCATATATGGGCTGGCGGCTTATGTCAAGGCCAGCGGCGACACTGCTGCATTATCACTTGCGAAACGCGCTTTTCTCTGGCTCGAGGAACATAGTCATGATCCGGTTCTGAAGGGATATTTTCAGCATCTGAAACGCGATGGTACTCCGATAAAGCGACAAGAAAATGTGCCGTCGACTTCAGACCTTGGATACAAAGATCAGAACAGCTCCATACATTTGCTCGAGGCCTTCACCGAATTATATCAGGTTTGGCCAGATCCTCTTGTTGCCCAGCGTCTGAAGGAAATGCTTGTTCTCATACGTGACACCATCACCACCGATAGGGGAAATCTTGTATTGTTCCTGCAGCCGGACTGGACACCAGTAAGCTTTCGCGACTCGTCTGAAGAGGTCATTCTGAAACATCACAATATCGATCACGTGTCTTTCGGCCATGACGTGGAAACGGCGTATCTGATGATTGAGGCTTCACACGTCGCAGGTATCGCCAATGACACGGTAACCCTACGCAAAGCAAAAAAGATGGTAGACCATGCGTTGGAAAATGGATGGGATTCCATTGCCGGAGGTTTTTATGATGAAGGATATTACTTTAAGGATCACCCCGGGATCACAATCATCCGCGACACGAAGAACTGGTGGGCACAGGCTGAAGCCCTGAATACTTTGTTGTTGATGGCCGACCTTTTTCCGAATGATGACAAGAAGTATTACCAGAAATTCCGTCTCATGTGGGACTACATTGACAAGAACCTCATCGACCACGAACACGGGGAATGGTATGCCGGCGGGATCGACAAGCAACCAGAAATGAAAACAGCATTGAAGGGACACATCTGGAAAGCGTGTTATCATCAATACCGATCAATGGAGAATTGTGTGAAGAGGTTGCGTGGCAGGGCGGAGGACTAAGTTGTAAGTTGTAAGTTTTAAGTTTTAAGTTTTAAGTTCTAACTTTTAAGTTCGCCCGAACATTAGGAGGCAACGCGTATGCTGCCAATGCCTAATGCCTAATGCCTAGTGATGCCCAATGCCTAATTATTTGTAAAGATCCATCTCATCGAGTGTGAGCGTCTCCTGCAAATTGTAAATCGTCATAACGCGTTCCATCGTGTTATGTGTCTCAAGCCAGCTGGCCCAGACCATGAACCACGACCACGCCGGTTGGGCCGCGAGGATCTCTGGCTTTGGCAGCTCACCGACCTCTCCAAGAGCAACAACTCGCCCTTCGGCCACGGCCAAAAGTTCCTCGTAGTCTTTTTGCTCATAGTCGAAGTTATAAACATCTGTCGCCAGGACATCCACATACTCATGACCTGGGTAATAATCCAGATAGGAGTATGCTTCGTCCTTGGGGATGTCCCTGGGCGCGTTCGCATTCCATACCCAGATAAGATTATTCAAGTGATGATGGTTTACAAAACGGTCGTATAGCAATCGCCAGAGTTTGGCAAATCCGTCTTCCCCTTTCTTATCTCCCCACCAGAACCAGACACCGTTCATCTCATGGTAAGGTCTCCATAGTACCGGTACCTTTGCATCGCGCAACTGTTTCAGGTAAGCTGCTATCTGATCTACCTGATTCAGCCATCTCGTATGCATCGTGGTGCCGGGCGTCGTAATCTCTTTCCATTCCGGTTCCGTCACCTCGCCCTGAATGCTTTCGGACCACCGAAATGGGGGCTCATCCATTGGTCTTCCCGCATGCCACATAAGTGTGACGATCATCCCCGAACGGTGTTTGGCGATGGCCTCCTCCACGATCTTCTGGCCGGGATCCTGAGCCCCGCTCCAGATGAAATCCGTTCCCCAAATAGCAGGCAGCCTACCTCCGATGTCCTGAGCTTTAGCCGTATAGCGATTCATCTCATGATTATAATTATGTTGACCGGCGAGTGTGTGTACATGCTTTATCTCGTATAGATAGGCCAAAAGTTTTTTCGCCTCCGGAGAAGCGTCCTTGTTCACCGGCGAGAAAGGCTGCGCAGCTGTTGAACCTGTCAGGATGACGAAGCTGATAAGGAGAAGTGATCTCATGCGCAGGCTAGGAAAGATTTACCATTGTTAAGTAATAAAGGTACCCCAAAACTCTGTCTGCCGCCAGCTTATCGGCAACTATTTGGAGTAGACCTGCTTCTTTTACCGCAAGGGCGCGGAGGCGCAGAGCACCGCAGAGAAAATAAGGCTAACCTTCACAGCCCGTTATTTTGTTATACCTTCCGGTCTCACAACGGCTAAAGACCGTTTACGAACCTTTTGAATCCATCTTTCAACATTGGAGTGTTGAAGTTTATTAGCAGGCCGAGCCGTTTGTTAGCAAGTTTCAAATAACTAATAATTTGAGCCTCATGGATAGGCAGTATTCCATCACTCGCCTTTAACTCAACAATAATCTCGCATTCCACGAGAACGTCAATAATATAATCCTTATTTAGGGGTTCCCCTTTATAGCAGAGAGGCACGGGCACCATACTGTCTACCCTTAGTTGCCGACTTCGAAGTTCCTTTATCAAGCAATGTTGATAGACGCTTTCAAGTAGACCAGGCCCCATTACCTTATGAACAGTAATGGCAGCATCTAGAATTTTTGCTGATAGCTCATTAAGCGCTTTCGTTTCAAGCAGAATCGTTTCCATAGTATCTTTTTGCCGTTCAAAATAGAAATCCGTTTATTGAAAGCATAGAGTCACGAAAGATTCTCAGGTTTTCCGTGAAGGGTGAAAAGAACTGATCAAACACTTTGAAACCGTAACCGTTGGCTATGCTTCAAAAACGACAAGACGGCCATCGATTTCAGAACATCTCTGCGGTCCTCTGCGCCTCAGCGCCTCCGCGGTAAACAGAACCAACCCGGTTTTCGAATATCAAATTCTCCCTCCGTGGAATAATACTGCACCTTTTCCAACGAAACCGATATTTTAGGACCTGGTGAAAACCTAAAAGTTTGAATCCTCAACAATTCTGAAACCATGAAAAGGCGAACAGTCTTTAAACATCTTGCGATGGCCTCGGCAGCGGCGTGGCTGTTGCCATCCTGCGTCTCCGATCCTAAGAAAGTTTCAATCGCGTTGAACCGGTTAAACATCAGCGGAGACGAAGAAACATTAATTGCTGATATCGCCGATACACTCATTCCTGCAACGCATACCCCAGGCGCTCGCGCCGTTGGAGCCCATCTTTTCACACTTGTAATGGTTGATGATTGCCTGCCTGCAGATGAGCGCGAAAAATATTTGAAAGGCATGCGCCGGTTCGACGAGGAGGTAAAATCGCTGACGGGGAAACGTTTCTCCTCGGCGTCAGAGGAGGAGAGACTGGCAATGTTAACAACGCTTGAAGGACGCATGGATGAAATGAGTGAGGATACCATGGTCTTCTACAGAAAAACACGCGAGTACATCATCCAGGGTTATGTGTCATCACAACACTTTTTAACCGACATCAAACCTTATCAGCTCGTGCCAGGTCCTAACTATAACGGATGTGCACCAGTAGCAGATAAAAACACATTATCATAATGGCGAACCTCAATATTGACGAAATTAAGAACCGCACCTACGATGCGATAGTCATAGGTTCAGGCATAAGCGGTGGCTGGTCAGCGAAAGAGTTGACAGAGCGTGGGTTGAGGACCCTCGTAGTCGAACGCGGCCGCGATGTAAAACACATCACTGACTATCCCACTACGAATATGATGCCCTGGGAGTTCAAGCATCGGGGCGCAATCTCTGACGACGTACGTCAGAACAACCCAATCGTCAGCAGATGTTATGCCTTTCGGGAGGACGCCCAGCATTTTTTCGTGAAGGATAACGAGCATCCCTATACGCAGGAAAAACCTTTCGACTGGATAAGAGGATACCAGGTTGGAGGAAAATCTCTTTTGTGGGCTCGTCACACCCAGCGATGGAGCGATTTCGATTTTCAGGGCCCGGCACGCGATGGTTTCGCCGTGGACTGGCCCATACGTTACAAAGACCTGGCACCATGGTACAGTCATGTTGAAAAGTTTGCGGGCATCGCGGGCAACCGCGACGGGTTGCCGGAGTTGCCTGATGGAGAATTTCTTCCTCCTTTCGAATTGAACTGTGTCGAAAAATATTTTAAAGAACAGGTGGCGGCACATTACAAAGACACGCGTCATGTGATCATCGCGCGTTGTGCACACGTTACCCAGCCGCAGCCCGTCCATCTTCAACAGGGAAGAGCACAATGTCAGAATCGTGCATTGTGCCAGCGCGGCTGTCCGTTCGGTGGCTATTTTAGCAGCAACGCCTCAACATTGCCGTGGGCTGCGAAGACAGGCAACCTCACCATAAGACCACAATCCGTGGTTCATTCAATTCTCTATGATGATACAAAACGCAAAGCAACCGGGGTCCGCGTGATCGACGCTGTCACCAAAGAGGCTATCGAATTTTATGCGCCCATAATTTTTGTTAATGCGGGCGCGCTTAATACTAACCTCATCCTGCTGAACTCAACTTCATCCCGTTTCCCGGAAGGGTTGGGAAATGATAATGGACTGCTTGGAAAATTCGTCGCCTTCCATAATTACCGCGCGCGTGTGTCTGGCGAGTACGATGGCTTTAAGGATACAACCATAAAGGGACGCAGGCCTACAGGTGGCTATATCCCGCGCTTCCGGAATTTGTACAGGCAGGAAACCGATTTCCTTCGCGGGTACGCTGCAGGATTCAGCGCCGGACGAGGCGAGGAACAGGCGCGTGAAGGACTTGGTCTTTCGCTGAAAGAACAGCTTGCCGAAACCCGCCTTGGAGCATGGCGCGTAGGATCGCACATGATGGGAGAAACAATTCCAAAGCATACTAATTACGTGGCACTGGATCGCAGCGCCTCCGACGAGTGGGGTATACCGCGACTTAAGATCTCTGTTGATTACGATGACAACGATGAGAAGATGGTCGCGGATTATCTGGCACAGATAAGTGAAATGTTCACCAAAGCCGGTTTCAAAAATATAACGACGAGCGATAGCAAGCAGGCTCCGGGACTTGACATCCACGAGATGGGAGGCGTAAGGATGGGTCACGATCCAAAAACGTCACTGCTCAATAAATGGAATCAGCTCCACGCGTGCAAGAACGTTTTCGTCACGGACGGTGCTAGCATGACTTCCACTTCCACCCAGAATCCTTCGCTCACGTATATGGCGTTATCAGCAAGATCGGTTGATTACGCCGTCAAATCTTTGGGTTAAAGAAGTATTGTCTAAGCAGGAATTGTTAATTTTGAGCTATGAGCACATGGATGAATCTCGTGGATGAGACAATCGGGCACTTCGAGGAAGGGGCGCGGTCGGTGCGGGCCTATGCAGATGATACTACTTACATCATCACCCGCGATAAGAGGGCTGGTGATTTTATTGTCACCAGAGAAGAGCCGGGCTTTCCAAAAAGCAAAACCGCTTCGCTCGAAGAATATTTTGACCATGTCTTTGGTATTGAAGCGAAGTATTAAATAACAGTTACGAATTACGAGGTACGAATTACGAATGCCGCGTTGGCAGTTTCAGTACAATAGGACTTCAGTACTCAGTTTGCAGTAGGCAGTACGCAATGCGACAATATTATTAATAGAAACAGCTCTCTATTTCAATGTCAGTGAATTTTAGAGACGAACGAGTAGCTGATGGCCTGATATATCCTAGCGTCTAACCTGCACGTTGTAAACTGTATGTTGTAAATTGCCCACTGACCCGAATGGCTGGCTGTCGGCCGTTAGCTATTCGCTTTTGGCAACAGCCGGCAGATTCGACCATTCGACCTCTCAGGTTATAATTGCTACTGCGCCAATGCCCAATGCCTTATGCCCAATGCCTAATACCCAATGCCCAATATCTATTCGAA
>Ga0307416_100000610_pt1 | contig 18437 bp, 21 predicted proteins | sample DK1Cmetagenome_2_FD_203821 | JGI IMG/M metagenome (GOLD analysis project Ga0307416, IMG submission 203821) | Maize rhizosphere microbial communities from greenhouse at UC Davis, California, United States - DK15-C-3 | ecosystem: Host-associated > Plants > Roots > Rhizosphere > Soil | place...
CGCCGAGGTCGTGCCCATCCGGGAGGTGGACGACCGGGTCCTCGGCGACCCGGGCCCGATTACCCGCCGGCTGCAGGAGGTCTTCACCGCGGCCACCACCGGCCGCGACGAGCGCTACCGCGACTGGATCGAACCGGTCGCCTAGCACCCCCAGCCAAGGTCAGGAGTCCCCCCGTTGCCAAGCATGCCCGATCCCGATCTCACCGGGGGGCTACCCTTGAGCCCCCCGGACCCCCAGGAGCACGTAGAGACCTACGACACCACCCTGCGCGACGGCTCCCAGCAGGTCGGCCTCCAGTTCACCGTGGCCGACAAGCTGCGGGTCACCCGGCTGCTGGACGACCTCGGCGTCGACGTCATCGAGGGCGGCTGGCCCGGCTCCAACCCCAAGGACGCGGAGTACTTCGCCCGGGCGGCCGAGCTGCTCTGGCGCCACGCCACCCTGGCCGCGTTCGGGGCCACCCGCCGGCCCGGCCGCGGGGTCGACGACGACCCCAACCTGGGCGCCCTGCTCGACTCCAAGGCCCCGATCGTCACCCTGGTCGGCAAGTCCTGGGACCTGCACGTGGCCGAGGCCCTGCGCACCACCCTGGACGAGAACCTGGCCATGGTGGCCGACTCGATCGCCCACCTGATCGCCGCCGGACGCCGGGCCACCTTCGACGCCGAGCACTTCTTCGACGGCCACGCCGCCGACCCGGCCTACGCCCTGGCCGTGCTCCAGGCGGCGGTGGACGCCGGGGCGGACACGGTCGTGCTCTGCGACACCAACGGCGGCAGCCTCCCAACGACCGTGGCCCGGGTCGTCCGCGAGGTCCGGGGCGCCCTGCCGGCCGGGATCCGGGTCGGGGTCCACTTCCACGACGACTCGGCCTGCGCGGTGGCCAACTCCCTGGTCGCGGTGGAGGCCGGGGCCCGCCACGTCCAGGGGGCGGCCAACGGCTACGGCGAGCGCTGCGGCAACGCCGACCTGTTCGCCATCGTCGCCGGCCTCGAGCTCAAGGCCGGGCTGCAGCTGCTGCCCGGCGACCGGCTGGCCGCCCTCACCACCACCGCCCACGCCATCGCCGAGCTGGCCAACCTCCCGCCCGACCACCGCCAGCCCTATGTGGGCGCGGCCGCCTTCGCCACCAAGGCCGGGCTGCACGCCTCGGCCATCGCCCGGCGGGCCGACGCCTACAGCCACGTCGACCCCGGCCGGGTCGGCAACCGGGCCCGGGTGCTGGTCTCCGAGCTCGCGGGCCGCTCCAACGTGCTCGCCAAGGCGGGCGAGCTCGGCCTCGACCTGGACGCCGACCCGGCCCTGGGAACCCGGGTCCTGGACCGGGTCAAGGAGCTGGAGCACCGCGGCTACGCCTTCGAGGTCGCCGACGCCTCCTTCGAGCTCCTGGTCCGCCGCGAGCGCGGCACCTTCCGGCCCCCCTTCACCCTGGAGGGCTACCGGGTCCTGGTCGAGCGCAAGCCGGAGGGGTCCGGGGAACCCCGAGGGGGTGCCCCGGTGGATCGGGACGGCAGCGACGTGTCGGAGGCCACCGTCCGCCTGGTCGTCGACGGCGAGCGGGTCCTGGCCGTCGGCGAGGGCGTCGGCCCGGTCCACGCCCTCGACCAGGCCCTGCGCCGCGCGCTGGCCCCCCGCCACCCCGAGCTGAAAGACGTCCAGCTGGTCGACTTCAAGGTCCGCATCCTCGACGGCCGCGCCGGCACCCGCGCCGTCACCCGGGTCCTCGTCACCTCCGCCGACCCCGACGGCGAATGGACCACCGTCGGCGTCTCCGACGACATCGTCACCGCCTCCTGGGAAGCCCTCGCCGACGGCATCGCCTACGGCCTGTTGCGGGTCCAGGAGCCGACCCGAGTTACCTGATGGAATTCGATATCCACAACTTCGGCTGGGGAACCCTGCCGGGCCTTTGACGAAGCTAGGTTGCGGCCATGAAGGTCAGGGCCGTGATCAAGCTCATTGAGGCAGACGGCTGGCGGCTGGTCAGGCAGACCGGCAGCCACCGTCAGTTCCACCACCAACCAAGCCTGGTACGGTGACAGTCGCGGGGAAGCCGAGCATTGACGTGCCGCAGGGGACACTCGTCAGCATCCTCCGGCAGGCCGGATAGAAGGGACCGAAGCGGTGAGCGGGTACGCGGTCATCATCGAGCAGGGGGACACCAGCTTCGGTGCCTATGCCCCTGAGCTGCCCGGCCTTGGAGTCGCCGGGGACAGCGTCGAGGAGGTCGAGCGCCTAATCCGAGAGGCGATCCCACTGCATATCGAGAGCCTGCGTGCCCACGGGGACCCGGTGCCACCGCCGACGACGGTGGCCACCCTGGTTGTCCCGGCCCCAGTGACTTCGAACTCCACCTCGGCGCAGGCGTAGACCGCGTTCCGCTCTGAGCGATCGCATGGACGGCGAGGCGGAGGGCGTCGACCGGGTCGAGGCTGTGCTCGACGAGGTTGCGGCCCAGGCCGGGGGGACGCTGCGTCGCGAACCCCAGGTGGGGCGGGAGGTGCGGCGGGTGGTGCTCCGGGACGTCAGGGACGAGCTCGGGTCGCAGTCCGAGGTGGCCCTGCGGGAGGACGACGGGACGCTGCGGGTGTTCGGCAACTGGCACCGCTGAGGCTTACGCCGGCTCCGGCGGGTGGTACCTGGCGTCCAGGGCCTCCAGCTTGGCCACCTTGGGGGCGGAGCGGCCTCCTTCGAACTCGGCCTCCAGCCAGTGGTCGAGGACCTTCTCGGCGGCTTCGGGGGCGATGACGCGGGCGCCCATGGTGAGGACCTGGGCGTCGTTGGACTTGCGGGCCCGTTCGGCGGAGTAGGGGTCGTGGGCGGTGGCGGCGCGGACGCCGGGGACCTTGTTGGCGGCGATGGCCATGCCCAGGCCGGTGCCGCAGACGAGCACGGCACGGTCGTGCTCGCCGCGGGCGACGGCCTCGGCGACCTCGGCGGCGATGTCGGGGTAGTCCTGGCCGTCGCCGTTGCCGAAGTCCTTGACCTCGTAGCCGTGGTCGCGGAGGTAGGCGGCCAGGCGCTCCTTGAGGGGGGCGCCGGCGTCGTCGGCGCCGACGGCGATGGACGGCATGGCCTCGTCTCCTACTCGAAGCGGTCGGGGACGAAGGTCTGGTCGGTCATGGGCGGGCGGACGTAGCCGAGGTCATCGCGGCGGGGCGGCAGCTCGATCTTCTCGGGGGTCAGGTCGCCGTAGGGGACCTGCTCGAGCAGATGGCTGATGCAGTTGAGCCGGGCCCGGCGCTTGTCGTCGGCCTGCACGACCCACCAGGGCGACTGCTTGGTGTCGGTGTAGTGGAACATGTTGTCCTTGGCCCGGGAGTACTCCACCCACAGCTCGCGCGACTTCAGGTCCATGGGGCTCAGCTTCCAGCGCCGGGTCGGGTCGGCGATGCGGCGCTGGAACCGGTGCTCCTGCTCGGCGTCGGAGACCGAGAACCAGTACTTGATGAGGATGATCCCCGAGCGCAGCAGCATGCGCTCGAACTCCGGGCAGGCGCGGAGGAACTCCTGGTACTCCTCCTCGGTGCAGAAGCCCATCACCCGCTCGACCCCGGCCCGGTTGTACCAGCTGCGGTCGAACAGGACGATCTCCCCGGCCGCCGGGAGGTGGGCAACGTACCGCTGGAAGTACCACTGGGTGCGCTCACGCTCGGTCGGGGCAGCCAGAGCGACGACCCGGGCGATGCGCGGGTTGAGGCTCTCGGTGATCCTCTTGATCGTCCCACCCTTGCCGGCCGCGTCGCGGCCCTCGAACAGGACGACCACCTTGAGCCCGGCGTGCTTGACCCACTCCTGGAGCTTGATCAGCTCCAGCTGCAGCTTGGCCAGCTCCTCCTCGTACAGCTTCTTCTTGAGCTTGGTGGTGGCCGACTCCTCGGCCTCGAGCGCCTCCCGCGGGCTGGCTGCCCTGGACTTGGCCATGCGGTCCTCCTTCGCCCGACCCTGAGGGAAGGGTATCTTCTCTGGCAATGGGCACGCGCGCCGTTGAGCACCCGTCGTTGGGTGGTGACCAGCGCCTGGTCACCATCGAGGACATCCGCGCGGCCCGGGAACGGGTCGCCGGCGTCATCCGCCCGACCCCGGCCGAGCCGTCCGAGCCTCTCAGCGAGCTGGCCGGCCGGCCGATCATCCTCAAGCCAGAGCAGCGCCAGCGCACCGGGTCGTTCAAGATCCGCGGGGCCTACAACCGGATCTCGCGGCTGCCGGAGGGCACGCCGGTGGTGGCCGGGTCGGCCGGCAACCACGCCCAGGGGGTGGCCCTGGCGGCCAAGCTCACCGGCCACCCGGCGACCATCTTCATGCCCGTCAACGCGCCCCTGCCCAAGGTCGAGGCGACCCGCAACTACGGGGCCACGGTGCGCATGAGCGGCCAGGCCGTGGACGACTGCATCGCCAGCGCCAAGGACCTGTGCCAGGACGGGGAGGCGGTGTTCGTCCCGCCCTTCGACGATCCCCTGATCGTCGCCGGCCAGGGCACCATCGGCCTGGAGCTGGCCGAGGAGGCGCCCGAGGCCGGGACCGTGGTCGTGCCCGTCGGCGGCGGCGGGCTGATCTCCGGGATCGCCGCCGCCCTGGCCGCGGTCCGCCCCGGCGTCCGGGTGGTCGGGGTCGAAGCGGCCGGCGCCCCGACCATGGTCCGGTCCCTGGAGGCCGGCCGGGTCGTGCGGCTGGAGCGGCTGCACACCATGGCCGACGGGATCGCCCTCAAGTCGCCCTCGCCCCTGACCCTGGCCCACGTCCAGGCGTACGTGGACGAGGTCGCGCTGGTCTCCGAGGAGGAGATCAGCCAGGCCCTGCTCCTGCTGCTGGAGCGGGCCAAGGCGGTGGTCGAGCCGTCGGGGGCGACCGCCCTGGCGGCCGTGCTCGCCGGCCAGGTCGGCGGCACCGGGCCGGTGGTGGTGCTGCTGTCGGGCGGCAACGTCGACCCGCTGCTGCTGACCAAGGTGATCGACCACGGCCTGTCCGCGGCCGGTCGCTACGTGGCCCTGCGGGTGGTGGTCGACGACACCCCCGGCAACCTGTCCGCCCTCACCGGCGAGGTGGCCCGGCTGGGCCTCAACGTGCTCTCGGTCGAGCACCACCGCTCCGGGCTGGACCTTGACCTGGACAAGGTCGAGATCCGCCTCACGCTGGAGACCCGCAACGCCATCCACTCCAGCGAGATCGTGGCCGACCTGGAGCGGCTCGGCTACCAGGTCGAACCAATTCGCTGACGCCGGACCGGGCAGCGGAGTAGTGTTCGGCAGCCTCGAACGCCTCTCCGGGAGGTCGACATGACCGACACCCCTTCGGACCGCCCCCCGTACCCGCCCCAGGGTCCGCCGCCCCAGGGCCCGCCGCCCGGACAGGGCCCGGGCGGGAGCTACCCGGCCGGCGGCTACCCGGCGACCGCCGGCCGCCGCAACGGCATGGGCACGACCGCGCTCGTCCTCGGCGTGCTCGCCCTGGTGCTGGTGCTGCTGCTGCTGTTCTCGCCCCTGGGCGCCCTGCTCGGGCTGCTGGCCGTGCTGTTCGGGATCCTCGGCCTGATCCGGGTCAACCGCCGCGAGGCCGACAACCGCGGCCAGGCCGTGGCCGGGCTGGTCACCGGCGCCCTCGCCCTGCTGTTCGGGATCCTGTTCACCATCAGCGTCGGCACCTGGTTCTCCACCCACGTCAACGACTTCCGGCGGTTCGGGAACTGCATGGACCAGGCCAACGGCGCCAACGCCCGCGAGCAGTGCGCCCGCCAGCTGTCGAACGACCTGGAGTAGCCGGGCCGGACGGGATCAGGCCGGGTCGGGGTAGGCCAGCTCCCCGGCCCGGACCTCCGCCTCGAGGTGGTTCTCGGGCGGGGCCAGCGGGCACGCCCAGCGGGCGTTGTAGGCGCACGACGGGTTGTAGGCGTAGTTGAAGTCGAGCACCACCCGGCCGCCGTCCTGCACCAGGCCCCGCCCCCAGGTCCCCTTGATGGTGTCGGTCAGGTAGCGCCCGGCCCCGTAGGTCCCGGTCCCGGCGGTGGCGTCCCGGAACGGCAGGAACAGCCCGCCGCCGTAGCCGAGCGTCCAGAACAGGGTCAGGTCCCCGAAGGGGGTGGCCAGCCGGGCCACCCGCCGGTAGCGGACCGCGCCGTCCTCTCCGCCGGTGTCCACGGCCAGCTCGCCGTCGTCGCCGGGCGGCCGCGGCTCGGCCGTGACCCGGGCCGCCGGGTCGTAGGGGAACCAGGGCAGTCCGGTGAACCGGGCCCGCTGCCGGTCGTTCAGGGGCGACTGGGGATGGTCGCGGAACAGCTGGTCGCGCCCGCGCCGGAACGCCGCCGCCCCGGCCTCGCCGTCGGCCGGGCCGGTCAGGTACAGCAGCGCCACCCGCCGCCGCCAGTCGTTCAGCTCCAGGGTCGCGTCCACGCCCTCATGCTACGAGGCGGCCGCTCCGGCGTGCTCGTAGAGGGCCACGTACAGGCCGGTGGTGGAGCCGGTGTAGGGCTCGCGGCGCCATCCGCCCCAGCGCTCGCGCAGGGTCATCCCGGCCAGCCGGGCCATCAGGTCCAGCTCCGACGGCCAGGCGTAGCGGATGGACCCGGGGTAGAACCGGATCCCGTCGGCGGCCAGCAGCACGTTCTGGAAGTCGACCCGCTGGGCGACCGGGTCGTGCATGGCCATGTCGAAGCGGACCAGGTCGAGGCCCAGATGCCGGGTCCGCATGCTCTGGCCGCCGGGGTGCAAGGTCGGGTCGGGCACGAACGCCTCCAGCACGAAGGCGCCGCCCGGGGCCAGGTGGGCGGCCACGGCCTGGAGGCAGCGGACCTGCTCGTCCTGGGTGAGCAGGGAGAAGAAGGTGTTGAAGACCACGTAGACGAGCGGGAAGCTGCCCTCCACGGGCAGGTCGGCGAAGTCGCCCATGGCCACCGGGATGGCGTCGCCACCCGGCTTGGCCCGCAGCCGCCCGACCATCGCCGCCGAGGCGTCGATGCCGTGGACCTCGACCCCCTTGGCGGCCAGGGGCAGGGCGATCCGCCCGGTGCCGATGCCCAGCTCCAGCGCCGGCCCGGGACCAGCCAGCTCGGCCAGCCGGTCGACGCAGTCGTCCGGGTCGGGCATGGTCGCGGTCAGGCGGTCGTAGGTGTCGGCGATCCGGTCGCCGTAGGTCTTCTGCCGGTAGCCCTCCATCGGCCCATTCCACCAGACCGGGGCGGCCGGGGCAGCCGAAATACGGCCAGCCAACCCACAGCCCACGTCCAGCCGGCTCCCAGGCTGGTCTGCCAGCCTTGGCCAGGACAGCCAGCGAGGAACCGATCATCAGATCCTGTGACATGGAGGAGCAGCCAGATGCGCACGAGCCGTCCGCCGTCCGAGCAGACACCGGGCTATGAGGGCCGCCCGCTGGCCAGGCCGCACGAGGAGCTGGCCGACCAGGGGCTGGGCTTCGACGTCACGACCCTGCTGAGCCGCCGCAGGATGCTCCGGGTGCTCGGCCTGGGCGCGGCCGCGGTCGGTCTGGCGGCGTGCGGGGGCGGGGGAACGGGGTCGAGCTCCTCCGGCTCGGCGACCACCTCGGGGGCCACCTCGGCGAGCGCGGCATCGGGCGAGATCCCGGACGAGACGGCCGGTCCCTACCCGGGTGACGGTTCCAACGGCCCGGACGTGCTCGAGCAGAGCGGCATCGTCCGCAGCGACATCAGGTCGAGCTTCGGGGACGCCAGCGGGACGGCGCAGGGCGTGCCGATGCAGCTCGAGCTGGCCGTCAAGGACCTCGCCAATGGCGGTGGCGGCTTCAAGGGGGTGGCCGTCTACGTCTGGCACTGCGACCGCGAGGGCCGCTACTCCATGTACTCGGACGGCGTCACCGGCGAGAACTACCTGCGCGGCGTCCAGGTCGCCGACGCCGACGGGCGCGTGCGGTTCACCAGCATCTTCCCCGCCTGCTACTCGGGACGCTGGCCGCACGTCCACTTCGAGGTCTATCCCGACACGGCCGGCATCACCGACGACTCCAAGGTGATCGCCACCTCGCAGGTCGCGCTGCCCGGGGACACCTGCGCCAAGGTGTACGCCCAGTCCGGCTACGAGCAGTCCGTCAGCAACCTGTCCCAGGTCAGCCTCGACAGCGACAACGTCTTCGGTGACGACGGCGGCAAGAGCCAGCTGGCCACGGTCACCGGCGACGTGACCAGCGGCCTCGGGGTCTCGCTGACCGTCGGCGTCGACACCACCACCACCCCCGCCGGCGGCGGCGCCCCGGGCGGGGCACCGCCGGGCGGGCCCGGAGGCCCAACCAGCAGCTCCTAGCCTCAGGTGGGTCCGGCGCCGCCGCGGTGGAACAGGACCTCGGCCCCGATGGGGCGGAAGCCGGCCGCCGCCACCACCCGCAACGAGGCCGCGTTGCCGGGGGCGACCTGGGCGAACAGGATCTCACCGGGCGGGGTGAGCTGACGGGCGGCCGCCACCAGCAGCCGCCCCAGGCCGCGGTTGCGCCGGGCCGGGTCGACCTCGAACGCCACCTCCCGCCGCCCGGCCAGCCCCCGGCCCAGCACCAGCACCCCGGCCCCCTCCGGGGCGGTCCAGACCTGCAGGTCGTCGCGGTACCGCAGCGACCTGGCGACCCGCTGGTGCCGGTCAAGGCCGACCGCGGGGGTCAGCTCCAGCGGCGGGGTCCCGCCCAGTCCCTCGGCGGCCAGGACCACGTCCAGGCTCCCCGGGCGGCTGTCCAGCCGCCCGCCGAGCCAGCCCAGGAAGGCCGCGCCCACCGGCGCCGACAGGTCCCCCGGGGGCAGCCGCGCGGCCACCAGGCCGGGGTCGACCGCCGCCGCCACCACATGGTGGGCGGTGAAGGCGAGCACGGCGTCCACCGGCCCCTCGGGCGCCGGCCACACCTCCACCACCCCGTCCGGAGCCGGCGGCATCCCTCGGGCCGCGTCCTCCAGCACCCGCCGCAGCCGTTCGCTCACCGCCCGAGCCTACCCTCTGGGCTCCGTGGCCCCTGTGGACAGCCCGAGCACGCGTTCCGGCCGTCGGTTACCCTCCCGGATGGGGGCCCCATACCCAGGGGCGAAGCTGCAGGCCGTCCGGTGGTTGGGTCGGCACCGTTCGTGTTTGGGGCTGGTTCATGGAAGGCTTTCGGGGTAGAGACGGCCGAGCGTCCCCGTCCAGGAGCAGCTATGCAGGATCGATCGCGACCCACAGAGCCCCGTCACGACCTGGTTGAGCTGGCCGCCGGGCTGGTCCCGGCCCTGGCGGGGCGGGCGGCCGGCTACGACGAGGCGGACGCGTTCTGCCATGAGGACTTCGACGACCTGATCGCCTCGGGGTACACGGCCATCACCGTGCCGGCCGAGCTCGGCGGCGGGGGAGCGGGCGCGCTCGACCTGGTCGCCGCCCAGAGCAAGCTGGCCGAGGGGAACCCGGCGACGGCGCTGGCGGTGAACATGCACCTGCACGGGGTCGGGCTGCTGACCGAGGGGTTCCGGGACCGGATGGAGCCGTTCCTCAAGCAGGTCGCGACCGACGGGGCGATCGTGGCCGGCGGGTTCTCCGAACCCCAGTCGGGCGGGAACTGGTGGTACCAGGCCACGACCGCGACCCCCCTGCCCGGGGGCGGCTTCCGGCTGTCGGGGACCAAGACGTTCTTCACCGGCTGGCCCCGGGCCACCCACCTGTTCCTGACGGCGGCGGTCGAGACCGAGAACGGCCGCGAGCCGATCGGGTTCCTGGTCCCGCGGCCCGAGCGGGGCGTGCGGGTCCTCGGCGACTGGAAGGCGATGGGGATGCGGGCCACCGGCAGCCACGCCGTGGCCATCGACGACCTCGAGGTCCCGCCCGAGTGCGTGGTCGCCCAGGGGTTCCCGGTGGCGGTCGGCTTCCTGGCCGGCTCCCACTGGTCGTGGCCGTCGTTCGCCAGCATCTTCCTCGGCGCCGCCGAGGCCGCCTTCCGCCACGTGGCCGACGGCCTCCCCAGGCGCCGCAATGAGGGCCTCGGCCAGGGCCTGGCCGAGCTGCCCGGGGTGCAGCAGGCGGTGGGGGAGATGCGGATGCGCCTCGACGCGGCCCGGGCGGCCCTGCTGGCCGCCGTGGCCGGGCCGCCCGACCCCGACCCGGTGGCCCACTACGGCCGCATGGCCGGGGCCAAGCTGTTCACCTGCCAGACCGCCCTCGAGGTCTGCACCCTGGCCCTGCGCACGGCCGGCGGCAGCGGGTACCTGCGCACCGGGCCGCTGGAGCGGCTGCTGCGCGACGCCCACGCGGGCCTGCTCCTGCCTCCGTCCCACGACGCCACCCTCCAGTGGCTGGGCCGGGTCGAGCTCGGGACTGGAACGGCTCCCTCGTGAGGGCCTCGGCGCTGACCATCGACCGGACCCGGCCGGTGCCGCCGGCGCGCTGTTCGATCGACAACGAGTACTACGAGGGCATGGACGAGCTGTGGTGGGACCCGGCCGGTCCGGCGGCCATCCTCCACGCCATCAACCGGCCCCGGGTCGGCTTCTACCTCCAGCAGCTCGGCGACGTCGGTGGCCGGCGGATCCTCGACGCCGGCTGCGGCGGCGGGCTGGTCGCCCGCGAGCTGGCCGCCGCCGGGGCCGAGGTCGTCGGGGTCGACCGCTCCCTTGGCAGCCTCGGGGTGGCCCGGCGAGCCACGTCCCGGAGGGGTCCGGCCGGAGGGGTCCGGGGAACCCCGGAGGGGTGCCCTGGTGGGTCGAGAGGCTCTTTCGAGGGGGTGCCCCGGTCGGTCGGGTGCTTCCGGCCCGCCCAGGGGCGGCTGGAGCGGCTGCCGTTCGCCGACGGCGCCTTCGACGCCGTGGTCGCCGCCGACGTCCTCGAGCACCTGCCCGACCTGCCGGCGGCCGTGGCCGAGCTGGCCCGGGTGCTCCGCCCCCGGGGCAGCTTCCTGTTCGACACCGTCAACCGCACCCCCTGGTCGTGGTTCACGGCCGTGTTCGGGCTGGAGCAGGTGCTGCGCATGGTCCCCAGGGGCACCCACGACTGGCGGCTGTTCATCCGCCCGGCCGAGCTGGACCGGCTGCTGGCCGGGGCCGGCCTGGCCAAGGTCGAGGTCATCGGCCTCGCCCCCAGGATCGGCCCCGGGGTGGTCGCCCGCGGGCTGCTCACCCGCCGCATCGACGTCCCCACCTTCGCCACCGGCAACGGGCGGCGCGCCTCCTATCTGGGGCACTACAGAAAGGCCCCCGCATGACCGCTCGCCTGCAGGCCCTCGGCACCGCGATGCCCGAGCGCTACGTGTTCAAGCAGACCGAGATCGTGGAGGCGTTCTTCGCCCGCCAGCCCGGCTGGGACCCGGCCTGGGCCGAGGTGTTCGCCGCCTCCGGGGTGGAGCGGCGGGCCTCGGTGGTCGACCCCGACTGGTACGGCCGGCCACGCAGCACCGCCGACCGGATGCGGGAGTTCGCCCCGGCCGCCCGGCGGCTCGGGGCCGAGGCGGCCCGCCGGGCCCTGGACCGGGCCGGACCGGGCGCCGCCGCCGAGGTCGGCGACCTGCTGGCCGTCTCCTGCACCGGCTACAGCGGCCCCGGCCTTGACGTCCACCTGGTCGACGACCTCGACCTGGGCGACCGGGTCCAGCGCCTGGCCGTCGGCCACATGGGCTGCTACGCCGCCCTGCCCGCCCTGCGGACGGCGGCCGCGCTGACCGGCGCCTCGGGCCGCCGCGCCCTGGTCACCTGCGTGGAGCTCTGCACCCTGCACGTCCAGCCGGCCCGCAGCCGCGAGGACGCCGTCTACCAGGCCCTGTTCGGCGACGGGGCGGCGGCCGCCCTGATCGGCCCCGGCGGCGACGGCCCGGCCATCGCCGGGTCGGCCACGGTCACCGTGCCCGGCAGCGAGGAGCGGATGGGCTGGCTGATCGAGGACGACGGCTTCCACATGTGGCTCTCGCCCCGGGTCCCGGCCCTGGTCGAGCGGGGGGTGGGGCGGCTGGTGGAGGACCTCCTGCGGCCCCACGGGCTGGCCGCCGGCGATGTCGCCCACTGGGCCGTCCACCCGGGCGGGCCCGAGATCGTCGACCGGGTCCAGCGCCGCCTCGGCCTCAGCGACGCCCAGGTGGCGCCCTCCCGCGAGGTCCTGGCCGACGGCGGCAACCGCTCCTCGGCCACCGTCCTGTTCATCCTCGAGCAGCTGGTCCACGGCGGCGCGGTCGAGCCGGGCCAGTGGATCGTCGCCCTGGCCTTCGGCACCGGCCTCACCCTCGAGGCCCTACTGCTCCGAACCTGACCGGGAGCCGCCAGTGCGCATCGTCCGCTACAGCCACCAGGGCGAGGTCGGCTTCGGCGTCCACGAGGACGAGACCGTGGCCGCGATCGGCCCGCACCCCTTCGGCGCCTTCGAGTACACCGGGCAGCGGCTGCCCGCCGGCGAGATCCGGCTGCTCGCCCCGGTGCTGCCCAGCAAGGTGGTTGCCGTCGGCCGCAACTACGCCGAGCACGCGCGCGAGCTCGGCAACGAGGTCCCGCCCACCCCGGTGCTGTTCCTCAAGCCCTCGACCGCGGTCGTCGGCACGGGCGACCCGATCATCCGCCCCGAAGGGGTGGGCCGGGTCGACTACGAGGGCGAGCTGGCCGTGGTCATCGGCAAGCTCGTCCGCCGCCTCCAGCCGCACGACGCCATCCAGGCCGTGCTCGGCTTCACCTGCGCCAACGACGTCACCGCGCGCGAGCTGCAGCGCACCGACGGCCAGTGGACCCGCGCCAAGGGCTTCGACACCTTCTGCCCCCTCGGGCCCTGGATCGAGACCGACCTCGACTCCAGCGACCTGGCCATCTCCACCCTGGTCAACGGCGAGACCCGGCAGCAGGCCCGCACCTCCCAGCTCGAGCACGGGGTGGCCGACCTGCTGGCCTTCGTGTCCCGGGTGATGACCCTGCTGCCCGGGGACGTGCTGCTCACCGGCACCCCGGCCGGGGTCGGGCCGCTGGCCGCCGGTGACCGGGTCGAGGTCGAGGTCGAGGGCATCGGCGTGCTGGCCAACGAGGTCGTGGCCGAGCCGGCCGGGGCCCCGGGAACGTCCGCAACCTGACGGCACCCGGCGCGCGTGTACTCCACACTGGGAGCGGCCAGCCGGAAGGAGGCGGGTGTGCGGCGTCGTCAGGGGCGGCGGGTGGTCACGCCGGACGGCCACGTCTGGTTCGTGCGCCGCCGCCGGGCCCGGCGCCGGCCGTTCTGGTCCCCCCGCCCTCCCGAGCGCTACCACGCCGAGGAGGACCTGCCCGACCCGGACGAGCAGCCGCCCCTCCCCGGCGTGATGGACATGTTCACCTACGCCGAGGACGACTTCGGCGAGCGCGGCTTCGACCGCTGGTACGACGACCGGGCCGCGGCCGACGTGAGCCTGACCTTCATGGCCATCCTGGCGGTGGTGGCCGTGCTGCTCGTCTGGCTGACCGTCACCTACGTGCTGCCGTGGCTGGTGCCGTTGGTCACCGCCAACGCCCGGCCGCTGCTGGCCGGGGCGGCCGCCCTGGCCGCGCTGGTGGCCCTGAACCAGCTGCACCGGCCCTGGTACGTGGAGCTCCAGCGCCAAGGCCTGGCCGACGCCCCGCGTCGGGTCTGGCGCGTCCAGGGATGGCGGCGGAGCGGTCGCCTCATGCGCGAGCTGACCGCCGCCATCCGCGAGGGCCGGATCGACCGCCGCGGCACGGTGATCCTGCCCGCCGACGACCGCCGCTGAGCGGCCTCAGGCGACGGCGACCGCGGCCTGGGCCGCCCGGGCGATGGCCCGGCGGTACACGGCCACGTAGCCGTCGACCATGTCGGGGACGTCGAAGCGGTCGAAGACGTGCTCCCGGCAGGCCTTGGGGTCAAGGGCGTCGACCCGCCGGATGGCCGCCGGCAGCTCCTCGGGCCGGTCACAGATGTAGCCGGTGAGGCCGTCCACGATCACCTCGGGGACCGAGCCGGCGCGCAGCGCCACCACCGGGGTGCCACAGGCCATGGCCTCGACCATGACGATCCCGAACGGCTCGTCCCACTGGATGGGGAAGATCAGCGCGCTGGCCCGGGCCAGCAGCTTCTTCTTCTCCTCGGTGGTGGCGTGGCCGTACCACTCGGCGTCGGGGCCGAGCAGGGGACGCACGTGCTGCTCGAAGTAGGCGCGCTCGGCCGGCTCGTTGCACTTGGCCGCGACCACGATCCGCCGCCCGGCCGCCCTGGCCGCCCGGATGGCCAGGCCCGGCCCCTTCTCGGGGCTGATCCGGCCGAGGAACAGCACGAAGTCGTCCTTGTCGGTCTCGAACGGGTACTCGTCGGCGGGGATGGCGTTGTAGACCGTGCCCGCCCACGGCAGGTGGGGGCCGTTGGCCCGCTGCGCCTCGGAGATGGCCACCAGGGGGTGGTGGCGGCTGAGCAGCCGGTAGCACTCGCCGAGCTCGCCGGAGACCGGGCCGTGGGCGGTGAGCACGGTCGGGGTCCGGCGGCCCCGGGCGGCCAGCGGACCGCCCATCGAGTGGTCGTGGACCACGTCGACGTCCAGCTCGTCCAGGTGCTCGTCGACCTGGAGGGCGTGGAGGATCTCGGGGAACGGGGTGCCAAGGCGGCCCCCCGGCGGGTCCTCGTAGGTCTGGAGGAACCGATGGGCGCTGGTCCGGCAGTCGCCGGCGCCGATCAGCGTGACGTGGTGGCCGCGGGCCACCAGGCCCTCGACCAGCCAGCCGACCATGGCCTCGATGCCACCATAGCCGTCGGGCGGGATCGGGAACCAGGGGGGCGCGACCACAGCGACGCGCAGGTGTTTTGAAGCATCCTCGGATGCGGACACACTGGCCTCCTCACCGTTGGGGGTACGGCGGTGCCAAGGGCGGAGCGGTATGGAGCTGGGGGGCTCCTACCTTACCGCGAAGCACCGCGTCCAAACGAACTCGCGTAGCATTCGGCGCATGAGCGATTCCGTTCGCACCCGGTTTGCCCCTTCGCCAACCGGCTTCCTGCATGTCGGCACTGCGCGGACCGCCCTTTACTCGTACCTGTTCGCGCGACGCAACAACGGCCAGTTCGTGCTGCGAATCGAGGACACCGACAGCGAGCGCAACGTGGCCGACAGCGCCGCCGGGATCGTGGACGGGCTGCGCTGGCTGGGGCTGGACTGGGACGAGGGCTACCTCAAGGGCGGCCCCCACGGGCCGTACGTGCAGACCGAGCGCCTGGACCGCTACCACGCCGCCGTCAACGCCCTGGTCGCGCACGGCGACGCCTACCTCTGCTACTGCACCAACGAGGAGCTGGACCAGCGCCGCCGGGCCGCCGAGGCCCACGGCCTGCCCCCCGGCTACGACGGCCACTGCCGCAACCTCCGCCCCGACCAGGTCCGCGCGTATGAGGCCGAGGGGCGCCGGCCGGCGGTCCGGTTCCGGCTCCCCGACACCGGCGAGACGGTGGTCGACGACGTGGTCCGGGGTCGGGTCGTCTTCGACAACGCCACCCTCACCGACTTCGTCATCCTGCGGGCCAACGGCGTCCCCACCTACCACTTCTCGGCGGTGTACGACGACGTCGACATGGGCGTCACCCACGTCATCCGGGGCGAGGACCTGTTCCCGTCCACGCCCCGGCACGTCCATGTGTTCCGGGCCCTGGGCCGGGAGACCCCGCCGGTGTTCGCCCACCTGCCCCTGATCGTCGGGGCCGACCGGCGCAAGCTGTCGAAGCGCCGCGACAAGCTGTCGGTGCAGCAGTACCGCGACGACGGCTACCTGCCCGAGGCCTTGGTCAACTACCTGGCCCTGCTCGGCTGGTCGCTGGACGACCACACCGAGCTGTTCAGCCTGGCCGACCTGGAGAAGGTGTTCTCCCTGGAGCGGGTGTCGCGCAACCCGGCCGCCTTCGACATCAAGAAGCTCGACGCTCTCAACGGCCACTACCTGCGCCAGCTTCCCCCCGCGGAGTTCGCCGCCCGGGCCTGGCCGTTCGTCGAGGCCGAGGCGTTCGCCGGGGCCGACCCGGCGGTGCTGGCCAACGCCGCCCCGCTGGTCCAGGAACGGGTCAACCACCTCACCGAGGTCCCGGGCATGGTCGGGTTCCTGTTCGGCGACGAGGTCGAGCTCGACCAGGCGGCCGCGGCCAAGGTCCTGACCGAGTACGGCCGCACGTTCCTGGTCGAGGCGGCGGCCCGTCTGGACAAGCTGGAGCCGTGGACGGCCGCCGCCGTCGAGGAGACCCTGCGGGGGCTGCAGACCGAGCGCGAGCTCAAGCCCAAGACCGCCTTCCAGCCGGTCCGGCTGGCCATCACCGGCCGCCTGGTCAGCCCGCCGCTGTTCGAGTCCATGGAGCTGCTCGGCAAGCCCCGCAGCCTGGCCCGCCTGGAACGGGCCGCCGCCCGGTCCGGTTGAGGGATCGGCCCGGCGGCCGCTAAGATGCCCGAGCCCGTGGGCCTCGCGGCCCGCGATCCCTGGGGTGTGGGGTAATTGGCAGCCCGACGGGTTCTGGCCCCGTTAGTCTAGGTTCGAGTCCTGGCACCCCAGCCCACCGAGGTACTCCCGTGGCCATGAGCCGCCCCCACCGCCGCACCCTGGCGATCGTCGCCGTCGCGCTTGCCGTGCTCGCCGCCGCCGGCCTGGTCGTCCTGGGCCGGGCCACCGCCCCCGACCGCGGCGCCGCCCGCGCCCGTGCCTTCCGCGAGGGGACCACCGCCGGCTACGCCGACGGGTTCGCCGCCGGCCGGGTCGTCGGCCTCCAGGAAGGCCAGGCCCTGGCCGAGTCCTCCGGATCCGCGCCCGGCGACCGCACCCAGGTCAGGGACGCCTTCAACGACGGCTACCGCGCCGGCGCCAACAGCGTCTTCAGCGGCTACGACGGCGGCTGGTCGCTCGGCCGCCCGTACGTGATCGTCCTCGCCCGGGGCGCCAACGGCATCACCTACCGCATCACCGCCCGCACCCCGTGCCCCGAGCCACCCACCACCACCTCGACCAGGTTGCTGCCCTGTCAGACTGGACGGTAACCTCGTCCGGTCTGCCGCGGCCCCGTCGTCTAGCGGCCTAGGACGCCGCCCTCTCAAGGCGGTAGCGCCGGTTCGAATCCGGTCGGGGCTACAATCGACTACCAGCACAACACGGCCGCTGACCAGCAGGAATGAAGGTCAGCGGCCCTGTTGTGTGTCCGGTCAGGTCCGGCTGTGGGCGGGTATCTGTGCCCTATTCGTGCCCGCGTCCCTGTTAGTGATGGCCGGCTCACCGCCGTGCGACCCCCTGCGTTTCGCAGCTTGCTGGCGACCGAAGCGGGCGACGTTCTGTGCTCTCGTGGCCCTCAGGTGGAATGACCGTCAGAATGACCACCTGAGCAAGCAAACCGTCGAGAACCCATACCATGACAGAGACCAGCCTCTGCCCGGCAAGCGGCCGCCCGCTGCCGCCACCCGGGGGGTGCGTCACGACCCCTCGAGCGGCGTGGTGGCCGGAACCGGATCGAGATGCCGACGACGCCGTGCAGCGCGGTCGGCTGGCCAGCCTGCTACCAGGCAGCTTGGCCGCGAGGTAGCAGGCTGGCGGTCGGAACAGGGCGGAACACGGACACGCAGCGGCAAGATCTTTCCGCGTCTCGCTGGTACAGCGGCGATGATCAGTGTGACTTAGCCCGTCGCCGGATGTGACCGATCCTGCATCGTCGACCGGGCGAACTGGGCAGTGTCGGAAGGTTGGCATCCCAGACCCGATTGCGGCGCCGACAAGCTGGTGGTCAGGGTCGACTCCTTCGACGCTGACGAGATTTCTTCGGTCGGCGTGTCAATCTGGGCGGGGCTTGTTCGTAGTGGGGGAGAGGCGGGACGGGCCCGCCCACCAGCAGGAGGACACCATGACGCACTACCTGTTGTCGGTCCACAGCGTCGAGGGCGAGGTCCGCGAGCCCATGACAGACGAGGAGATGGCACAGTCCCACAAGCAGCTGGGCGTCCTCGAGCAGGAGCTGAAGTCGACGGGCGCCTGGGTCTCCTCCGGCCGCCTGCACGACCCCGCCACCGCCACCGTCGTGCGGATGACAGGCGGCGAGGTGGTGACCACCGACGGCCCCTTCGTGGAGTCCAAGGAGCACCTGGGCGGCTTCTACATCATCCAGGCCGAGGACCTCGATCGCGCGCTCGGCTGGGCGTCGAGGGTCACCGATGCCATCAAGGCGCCGATCGAGGTGCGTCCGTTCGCGGGCTTCGAGGCCTGACGGCGTGGGCCACGGCGACGCCGCGACCGCCTTGGACGGAGCCGAGGTCGGCCGGATCTTCCGGGAGGAGTCCGGCCGATCGCTGGCCGCCCTGATCGGCGCCTTCGGCGACATCGACGTCGCCGAGGACGCGGTCCAGGAGGCCTTCGCCGTCGCCCTGGGCAAGTGGCCGTGCGATGGCGTGCCGCCCAACCCGGGCGGCTGGATCACCACGACCGCCCGCCACCATGCCATCGACCGCCTGCGCCGCGAGTCACGCGGGCGGGAACTGCTCAGCGAGGTGGCGGTGCTGTTGCCCGGCAGCGACG
>Ga0307416_100000611_pt1 | contig 18400 bp, 9 predicted proteins | sample DK1Cmetagenome_2_FD_203821 | JGI IMG/M metagenome (GOLD analysis project Ga0307416, IMG submission 203821) | Maize rhizosphere microbial communities from greenhouse at UC Davis, California, United States - DK15-C-3 | ecosystem: Host-associated > Plants > Roots > Rhizosphere > Soil | place: USA...
TCTCCTGCCGATATGCCTGGTACCTCAGGCTTCGGCCGTGCACCAAGCTCTGTACCCCAGCTGCCGGGAGCTGGGATCATCCGGATGTCGACGACGTCCCCAAGATCGACCAGCGGCTGAGGGTAGCTTCCGTCAGCTGCAATCTCATCGGGCGACAAATCAACAGTGACAGAATTCCACCGTGACCTATCCGAGTGCGAAGCCTGCCTTGTCCGGGCGTCCAAAACGCGTTTTCCGACGACGACAGCCGCGACTACGCCCCCAACAATCACTAATTTTCCACGCATAACTTTTCCCTTCGAGCTGTAATCAGTAGAGGGAACCAGTGAATTGCCTAAACCCCGAAGACCGGTGGTCACCAGCCAGGGGATGCCAGCGCTAAGGCCGGACCAGCGTCCGCGCGTACGACTACATGGCCCCGTGTTTTGCTGCCGACGGCGTACCCTAACGCCGACATCGGGAGCACCCCGACGGATCGCTCTTACAAGTAGAGATGCCAAGCACCTACATTCTAAGCACGCTTAGCAATGGGCAACAGGGGGGAGCGCACGATTAACCCGCGTGGTGTCCGATGCCGCTTCTTAATCGCAAGATCCTGGATCACGGGGCCAAGTCCGACCCCGGCAACCTTCAAACGGTCCACTTTGCATGGCATCTGGTCGTCCGCTCGGAAGATGTCTGCCATGTGCATCACCAGTCTCAGAAGTCGATGGCGAAACCAATTTGCGTTGCGCCCCGTCAGGAGTTACTTTTCCGTCCCGGACAGGCTCAAGATGGTGCACGGTTCCGCAGAAGCGGTAGAAGTATCGCTTCGGGCTTTGCGCGCGATATTCAGCCATCGCTCGTGACTGCTTCAATTCAAAACAAGTGAGGAGCGGAGTCTCGAACTGCTTTCACGGAGCCACGATGGCACCACATAAAGAAGAAGTCGATTGCGGCTAGTGCTCGGGCTATGGTCGGTTCACTAGCCTCGTCTCGAAAAAGGACCGTCTATTGAGACGCGCAGTCTTTCCCGAGCTGCCGTTTCTCAGGTGAGAGAAAGTCACGGCTTCTAGGGAACTCGCATGTCTCATCAACATGTCTCACTTCTGTTTAGTCTCAGGAATGGGATATTGAACCTTTGATGTGACTTGGGGCGATTGTGGCAAGTATCGGGTATGCCAGGGTCAGCACGGTTGACCAGAATGCGGACCTTCAGCATGCCGCCCTGAAGACGGCCGGCTGCAAGAAGATCTTTACGGACCATGGGGTGAGCGGCACTCGGGCTAAGCGGCCTGAGCTGGACAAGATGCTTGAGCACCTGCGGGACGGCGATGAAGTGGTCGTCTGGAAGCTTGACCGGCTGGGTCGCAACACGCGGAACCTCCTGGTGCTCATTGATGACCTCGAGGAACGGGGAGTCCACTTCCGTTCCCTGACCGAGGGCATCATCACCACAGGTGCCATGGGCAAGGCCATGCTCACGGTTATGTCCGCGTTCGCCCAACTCGAGCGTGACCAGCTAGCCGAGCGGACCAAGGCAGGTATGGCCGCAGCTGCCGCCAACGGGCGAAGGGCCGGACGGCGGGAAGTCACCGCAGGCGACCGGAAGGTGAAGCGCGCCCATGAGCTGAAAGCCCAAGGTCTCAAGCCCAGTGACATAGGAAAGATCGTCGGTGTCAGCCGGGCCACTGTTTATCGTTACCTAAGTCTTGAGAATTCTCAGCTTTGAACAGGGCAGCTCTGGTGGACGGAAAGGTTCAGTTTCCGTAGGTCTTTTTTACCCGTGTCATAGTCATGCCGCCCTTGGTTCGGCTGCAGGTACATTCGTAGGTTCCGGCTGCCCCGGTTAGGGTGACGGTCGCCGATTGGGAGTGGTCCAGCTCGAGTTTCGTTACTTGTAGGTCTGCATATCGTTCTCCGTGGCCTATAGACAGGTACCGCTTCGCATAATGCACCGCCGACTCTTCATCAAGAAAACCGACCGGCTGGCGCCGGGCACTAGCACGCATGACAAGTTGATCCAAGGCAGCGCCGATTAGCGCAGGTATCGTCCCGTCGGCAATGGAATTTGCCACTTGGAGGACGATTTCGAGGCCGGCGCCGGAAGCGCCCCAGTTCACCTCGGTGCTGCTTTCCTTCAAGACATAGTTCTGGATAGGTGCCTGGTTAGCGGTGCCCCGTAGATGCTGGCGTACTTCTCCGGGATGCCAGCCTTGAGTCGGCAAGTCGAAGTAGATGGCCTCTGTATCGTCTATCTCGCGCTCAGGGGTGGATGAAACCACTTTGACGGTCAACACGTCGTAGTAATCGCTGCCCGGCGTGAAGTCGTGCTGCGAATCTATGTCATGGGTGCTCATCTGCCTCATTATTCACGACGCCCATCCCTTGCAGGGGCAAGCCGTCTGGACAACATTCGGGTATGGGTCAGAGGCAGCGATTAGTCCAGTGCCCGCACCGTAGTAGGCACCAGCTGTCCCGATAGCGCACCTTCACCGGGCATTTTTGCGGGCGGGGTAAACGGGAATCCGAGAACGTTGATAGCGCGCGCTTTTCAGGGTCTACTTCTTAGGCAGGGGAGTGATGCGTAGCAGGACCGGCTTATGCGACGGGGAGTCGAAAGGGATGGACCATACAGGGACTTCCTTGTTAGCAGCCAGTGAAAGAAGTCGAGCTGACTAGATGCAGGAGGGAGAAGCAAAGGCCCGGGCGGGTCTTTGCGTGCGGTGGAATACTCACCAACCGGAGAGTCAACAACTGTTCCCGCGGCGTAAAGGTTCTTGAGGTGTTGGTTAGGTTGCAGTCAAAACCTTTGCTGGCAAATAGGTCATTGGCCTGAACGACTATAGGGCCGCGCCTGCCCCAACCTCGCCCCTCAGCCTCCCGCTTTCGCGCAAACAAGTAAGGGCGCAAATGTCCAAGTTCTCGGCAGTCTTGGCTCTAATAGGTGTGCTCGATCTTTCGTCATCCACGGGCGTCTGTCTTGCGGGCGTTCACACTGCACGAGTGAAGCTCTTCCCTGCGGTTAGCACATTCAGGACCGGTCGTAGCCACATGGCGTAATCTCATCGGACAACCTTGGAAATTCACCTTTATCGTAGCGCAGGATCCTGTGTCTTTGCAGTCGACGGAATACCCGTCGACTATACCCACATAGGCGGCCAGGCCCTTCCCCGAAAAGGACCGCTTCTTGGGTGGTCCTTTTCGTTATGGCGAGCACAATGAGTGGGATGGTCGAATCTTCTCATTCTTTGCCTGATGCCCCTGGGTGTCGATGGTCCCCCTTCACGGTCTTATCTGGGTCGGAGTATGGCGATCCGGACAAGGAGTTCACCCCCTCTCAGATGCCGGATGGCGTCGTTGCTGTCGTAGGTGAACATGGAAGAGGCTTGGGGGAGGGTCCCCAAGCCTCTGGCTAATATGAAGTCTTCGGATTCTGCCTCTAGGCAATTACTATAAATTGCATAAAGCCATGGAGTCCTCTTTAGGATTTCTACATGTTTTTCCCGCCGTTCCCGACATGTTTATGATTAAGCATTTTGACTCCTTGAATGACAGAACCGAAGCCGAGAGCGATGAAGGCAACGGAAAAAAACCAATCTGCCCGTAGTATTGCAAGCACTGCATTAATGATAAATATTACTGCGATGGCTATGAATAGGATTGCAAATGTTTTTCGAGTGGAAGGTCCCGGCACTACAGCCATATGATTCATCTCCTGTTCTAGTCCTAATTGTTGCATGTTTCATTGGCTGCAAGACCGGCAACCACCATGCCGCCGAAGTATTCTGCAAGTTTAATAGCAGGAAACAGCAATACTTGATTCGTAGCCGCGGCTGCAAGGATAGCGCCTGCGCTAAGAATAAAACCGACTCCCGCCCCGGCTATAGCAAATGCAGCAAACCCGCAATCTACAGTAACTAGTCCGGATGGATCTGATCTGTTGATTGGGTTGCATTCGGCGTAGGCGTAGCGGTTGGCTTCTTGGTTTGAGGGGTCGGGTTGGGTGAAGCGGCCGGTGGTGGCGTCGTAGTAGCGGGCACCGAATTTGTTGAGGGCGGTGGCTGCGTCCTTGTATTCGCCGAGGTACTGGAACCGGTTGGTGCCAGCCTGTGCTCCGGTACCAGTAGTGCGGCCCCAGGAATCGTAGGTGTAGGTCGCGGACTTGGCCTGCGCGCTGTCGGTCAGAGCGATCGTGGACTTGAGGGCGTCAGCGGTGTAGTAGAAGGTGCCGGCGCTGTTGGTCATGCTGACCAGCGTCCCGTCGGGTTCGCGCACGAATGAGGTCGTGCTGGTGCCGCTGGTCTGCCGAGTGAGTCCAAGCAGCCCGTTGACGAAGGTAGTGGTTCCGGCGCTGGTGCGCTCGGTGTTGGACGGTCCGGCGTAGGTGAACGGGAGAGCAGTGGTGGAGCGGGTGTGCGAGGTCATCTGGTTGAAGGCGTTCCAGATGCTGGTCGGGGTCCCGGACTTGGTGTTGTTACCGTTCGCGTCGTACGTGTAGGTGGCCGCGCCGGCCGGAGGCGCGGTGCAGGTTCCGGCGGCGCTGCCCGTCCAGCAGAGCTGGTCGGCGGCGTTGTAGGCGTAATAGGTGGTCGCGGCACCGGTCTTCGCGGCCGTGAGCCGGTTCCCGTTCGCATCGTAGGTCCAGGAGTCCGTGACGGTCCCGACGGCGGCGGAAGTCAGGCGGGCCATTTTGTCGTACCCGTAGGTGGTGACCGCTCCGGTTTCGTCGGTCATGGTCTTGCGCAGCGCCCCGTCCCGCGCCGTGGTGGCGTTGGTGGTGTAGGTATAGGCGCGCTTGGCGAGTACGGTGCCGGAGGTGTTGGTCGCGGTGATCGACGTGGTCCGTGCGGCCGCCGGCGGCGTCGCCCTGGTACCGGTTGATCAGGGTGCCGCCCTGCCCGGACGGGGTAATCACCTGGTACGGCCGCTGCGTGACCGTGTCATAAGTGAAGCTGGTGGTGCTGCCTTCGCTGTCTACTGCGGTCAGCGGCTGGAACTCCAGCCACGCCTCCCCGGCCGTCGCGGCGGGGTAGGTGTAGGAGACCTGCTTCCCGGTCCCGGCGGCCCCGGTGGCGGGGGAGGTCACGTTCTTGAGTGTGTTGTTCGGGTTGTAGGTCGAGGTGGTGAGGTTTCCGAGGGAGTCGGTATCGGTGAGTACATCATCGTGGTTGTTGTAGGTCTTCTTGGACGTGTGCCCGAGCGGGTCGGTGACCTGGGTTACCTGCCGGGCCGCGTTGAACGTGAACACGGTCGTCCGGCCGTCGCCGTCGGTCAGGTGCGAGGTGGTGGCATCCACGGGCGTGAGGGCGTGCACGGCCTCCGCCCCGGTGTAAGCGGCGTAAACGATTTCCGCGGCCTTCCCGTCGCTGCCGTAGGACAGGTCCGTCCGGGTGCCACGGGCATCGGTGAGGGAGACCAGACGCCCGTTGGAGAACGAGAAGAGGGTTTCCTTCCCGTCCGCGTCGATGAGCGATTTCATCCGCCCGTCGCTGTCATAGTCGATCCAAATGCTCCGGCCCAGGGTCTGATCGGTGATCTTCGAGGGTGATTCCTCGTTGCCGCTGTCCTGGTACTCGTAGGTGACCTGCCGGCCGTTGGGGGTCGTGATGCTGGCCAGCCGGCCGTACCCGTCATAGGCGTAGACGTTGCGGTCGGCCGTCGCGCTGTAGTGGTGCCCGGTGTGCGTGAGCCGGTAGGTGCCGTTGACGTTCTGGTAGAAGTTCGTTTCCCCGGAATCGTTGAACCGCAGCGTGACCGCGGTGGCGCTGAACGCGGTAATCGAGGCATTCAGCCCCGCGGGTATCGTCCACCCGCCTCCGGTCTTCGGCACGAACTTATAGGTCCCGCCGTCGGCCGCCGTGTACGTGACGGAGTCATCGGCTCCCACGGTCAGGGCGGTTTCGGGGGTGCCTTCGGAGAGGGTGGGCCGGTGGTCGTTGATGCTGTTGTACCGCCAAGACAGGTCAATGTCCCGGTCCGCGCCCTCCAGATGCAGCAGTTTCCCGGTCAGCACGATGTTCCCGGTCGCCGGGTTCCAGCCCAGCTTTACCGTATCGGTCAGATTCCGCGAGACCATTTGCGCGGCCTTGCGGTTCCCGGCCATGATGCCGTCCGGTCCGGCGGCCGGCGGCAGATCGTCTCCGGACAGAGCCAGGCTCTCGGTGGTGCCCGGGTTCAGCGGCTCGGTGACCGCCGGAGCGAGCGCCCCTGGCGGTTCCACCCCGGCCTGTATGAGCGGTGCCGTCGGTACTGCGGCCGCTGAGACTCCTGCGCCTGTGACGGTTAAAGCAGAGGTAACGAGACATGCCAAAATGGCGCGACGAACTCCCATAACGGGTCCCCCAAAGTCAGTCGAAAAGCCCGCCCCATTACGGACTAAACGAAGTGTGAAGCATTTCACTCATGTTTGGCAATACCTTTAACCGACGAATGTCGAAGCACGCCTAGAAGGCGACGGAAAGTAAGACGTGGGACAGGCTGCCCCGCTGTCCAGATTGTCGGTAGCAATCCGTAGGATCCGGGCCAAGGACTAAGGGGAGAGCGGGCTGGTGTTTGAAGTGTTTTTGGCGGGCGCGCCGGCTGTGGTGGCTGTGTTCCTGACGCACGGGTTGACCGGATTGCGTGAGAAGAGCGCGGAGAGCCGACGGATGCGGCGCGATGTCTCGGAGGAACTCCTCGCGCCTTTGAATGAGATCAGGCGGATGGTCGATAGGTCGGAATCGCTCTCGGTGGCTCCAGCGGAAATCGTCGAGTTGCTCGAGGCGTGGGAGATCGCCTGGCAGAAGCACGAGGGTGCGCTGCCACGGCGGTACCGCCACATCCGCAATAGTGTGGCCGACGCTTTAGGGACACACTTCGGTCCTATCGGAGCCTGCAACCGGTTGCCCTCCGCCGCGGAGTACGAAGTCCTGCCGCTAAACCTCTCCTGGTGGCAGAGAGCGGATGATTATTTGTCCTACCTTGCGAGGCGGCTCTTCGAATGGGGTCATGCCGGGTCAAAGGCCGGACATCTGTCGGCCTTGGGCTTCGACGCGTGGCTGGAGCTGAGGGAAGAGGCGACAAGAACTGCCTGCTGAAATCAGGGAACCAAGGCGAATCGGCCCGGGACTCCAACAGGAAGAAACGGCGCTGCGCGCTCCCCGCCTCTCGGCTTCCCGGTGGTAGGTTCGGCGCCTGCTGTGCCAGGGGCTCAAAAGTCTCTCGGAGGGGCAAGTCAGCGTCCTCGACCAAACGGCTACGAGATCAATCCGCCAAGGATCTTGGTCATCGCATCACAGCTGAGCCGAGGCCACCAGAGGAATCCGATGACCGTGCATACGTTCAGGCGAGTGTCTTGATGGAGCTTTTCCAGTGGAGATGGTCGAAGGTGGCAAGGGCTTGGAGCAATGCATACAGCTGGCCATTCAGACCGCTGCATAATCTCTCAGGTTCTAGTGTTGCGGTGGAGGACCGGCTTATGCGATGCCCCGGAAAGCTTCTTGGGATAGCACTGTCAACATCGCCCTGTAGTCCGGGGTTTCGAAGCCAGAAGTCAAGCTTCTGCAAACGCAACTGTTACCGGACCACATCCACGGCAGTCGCCAACGCAGTATCACCACCGATATCCGCGGTCGTGACCGGCCTGGCGGCCGACCCCTGCCAGGCTCGAGCCGCTTGCATGTCGTACTGGCAGTCCATCGCTGAGGGACTAAGGTATGTACTAACGGATTGGCGTTGCGGTTGTGCCGCGAAGCTACCGGATCTCTCATCAGTTTTAGCGCAGCTCGCGCTGCCTCTCGTCGTGCCCGGCCGAACATTGCCGATGTGCCGAGCAGAGGTAGGCGGTCCGTTGACCGACATCTACTTGGAGAACCATCATGACGCTTTACAGCTGCCTGCCAACTCAGGGCAAGTTCACCGTCATCGCAACTTGGCCCGGCGAGTACGCCGACTCGCATAGCGCCAAGGTCACCACGTTCACCGATTCCGTTCAAGCATCCCGCGTCGCCGAAGACCTAACCCGAGTCTCGGAGTCCATGTGGGATGCGGCCGCATGGCTGGACGTCTACGACGAGGCTGAAGCTCGCCTCGGTACAATTATCGATGCCACCCGCGGCACCAACGAAGTACCCTTCTACGGCGAATCGTTGTTCGCCGGTTGTCGACACGCGCAGACTTGGACCGGCGGGGACCTGGTGGACACGCTCGGCGCCGGCCTGTCCCAGACGCTGAACTCGCTCACTCGGGCCCAGCGGCTATCAGTCGCCGATGAACTCGCAGCCGACGCAGAGAGAATACAGCTATAGCTGTATTCTCTCTGCTCTCTCTCGCGCGGTTTCGTTAAGAACCTCCGTTGGGATGTACTCCTGAGTCCTAACGAATCATGCGGGGTGCAGGACTACGTGAGAGCGGAAATTGTCTAGCGAATTTCAGTGACATCTCCAGAATGGCCTCGGCATTTCCGATACGGGATTATGAGGACTTTTCCACTGAATTTGCCAAAATGGACCCGTAAGTAGAATTGCCCCAGTACCACGGCCCGCCGCTGTCACCTCCATTGGTGAAGGCATCGTTAGTTTGAACGAGGCGGCAAAGCCGGTAACCCTCCAGGTCAGTGACACACTGCTTGTGAGTTAACAGTGGTGCACGAAGATGCTGTGCGCGTTTTGTCATAGTTGCAGACCGTGGTTCCGGCCGCAGCGATCGCTTGCCGCAGCATGGCCCGAGTGCTTCCGATCGTCCCGCCGTTCTCATCACCGAGCCGTAAGATTTTCAATCAACCGTCGAAAATACGCTTGTGCGATCCTCAACTCTGCAGATTCCTCCTCAACGTCCTTAGTCAAGTCGTGCCATGATGCTACAAGTTGAGCTACTGGAAGGGCGAGACCAGCGGCATAACGTTCCTCCACATCTTCGATAAAGCCGTGAAAATCAAGTGCGAACTCTAAGTACGTCTCGCCTAAAGCAGCGCTTCTAACGACGTCATCATCAAGAAATTTTGGATGTACGACGCAATTTGAAAGCGCATTCAGACTGAATCTTACATCGTCTCGTATTTTTTTTTCTCTATTTCTAAACATGGGAGTGAATCACCAAAAGCTTGCCCATCTTCTCGAACTGTGATTCATGATGCCTCCAGGGCTTCCCCTGTATCGTTTTGTTCCAGAGGATGCTCGATTTACATAGTTTGGCAACGCGCGAGATGCTGCTCGATGGTATTTTCTCGGTGAACCATAATTCGAACCGTGTTTCTTGTAATGGTATACAAACGAGCTTCTAGAACTTCCGAAAGAGCCAGAGGTGAAAGTTCTATTGATGGAACGTCCGTTCCTGTAGCCCGCTGCATACCACCCTGCTCGGTAGCTGCGGTAGGCAGGTTTTTGGATTGCTCTAACTATCTGTACGGCACGATACGCCCTGTAACCCCAAGCAGCGACGCCTACAACCGGTATAAATGAAGCTACTGTCAGCCCGACTTGAAACCAAGGGTTGTTCCAAGTCTGTCTCACCCACCCATAGAGCCCGGAGGTGTCTTCCATGTTGACGGGGTCTTGGGGGTAGGTGTAGGTGGTGGTGTTGCCGCCGGTCACGGGGTCGCGGGTGGTGAAGTGTCCGGTGGCACTGTTGTAGAGGCGGGCACCCATGAGGATGAGACCGCTGTTTTCGAGGGCCCGCTGGTCGGCGCCGTGCCAGCCGTAGGTGGTGGTGCCGGTGTCCGCAGGCGTGGATTGTTGGTTGCCGTATTCGTTGTATTGCGCCCAGGCATTGATGCCGGTGGCGTTTCCGGTTGCGGGGAGGGTCGCGGTGGCTACTGTGTCGCCGTGGGGGTTGTTGAGGGCGAGTTTTGCTTCGCCATCGGTGATGGTGACGGCAAGGTCGTCTCCAAGGGTGGTTTCGTAGCGGGTCGTTGTAGTGGTGCTACCGAGTGTCAGGCTCGTCCAAGCGGGATTATCACTGGCGTCAGTGTAATGCTGCGTGAGTTTGCCCCGTGTGGCGCCGTCCAGGGTGAGGCGGCGTCCATCGGGGTCCAGCCCAATAGTGGTAGTGGCGCCGTTTCTGGTGATGGTGTGTGCGCGGTCGTCGTCGTAGTAGCCGAGGGTGATGGCTCCGCTGCCGGCAGATGTAGTTTCGGTGGCTGGTGCGTCGGCGGCGGGGATGGTGGTCTGCCGTCCGAGTCCGTCGTACACGTATCCGTCGGTGGTTCCGATGCGGTCGGCGGCGTCGTAGGTCCAGGTTCTGGTGGACTTGGCGCCTCCCTCGGTGCTGGTGACAAGCGAGGTGCGGTTGCCGTTCTGGTCGAAGCTGTAGGTGCGGGTGGTGGTGGGGGTGAGGTCTCCTTCGGTGGAGTCGGTGTTGATGGTTTCCCCGGCCGCGGCCGTGCGGTCCACGACTTTCGTCAGACGTGAGGCTTGATCGTAGGTGTATTCGCGCTCGTAATCCGCGGCGGGATCACCCTCGGGTGCGAGGCCGCCGAGCAGGATGCCGTCCGGGGTGGCTTCGGCGACGACTTGGCCTGCGGTGTTGCGGGCTTGGGTCCAGGAGATCCAGGTGCCGGTGGTCGTGGTGCCGTCCGGTTGGGTGACCGGGCCGGAGTAGGTGAGGGTGGTCGGGCGGCCGGCGGAATCGTAGTCCCTGGTCTGGATGAGACCGGCGGGCATGGTCTGGGTGGTGATGTTCCCGGCGGTGTTGTAGTCCGCTGTGTAGGTTGCGGTGCTGCCGGCGGCGCCGTGGTTGGAGATGGTCATTTTGGTGGGCAGATACCGGTATTCGGTGGTGCCGTGGCTGTCCCAGGCACCGTACCAGTAGGTGCTGACCGAGTGCGGGGTGGTGACCTTCCCGACCTTGCCGATGGTGTTGTAGGTCGTCTCGGTCGCTTCGCCCAGCGAGTTGGTGTACTTGGTCGTCCGGCCCCAGAGGTCCAGGTCCCAAACGGTGTCGGCTTGAGGTTTGCCGTGCGCGGCGAGGGCGCGGTTGCCGGTGTGCCGGCCGAGGCTGTCGTAGAGCTTTTCTGTGGGCTGCACCGGGGCCGAGCCGGCGATGTTGCCGGTCAGGGTGGTGGTCAGTTCCTGCCCGTCGGCGCGGTAGGTCTGCACGGTGGTGCGCAGCACGTTACTGGTGCCGGAGGCTGTTTCTTCGGTGCGGGTGACCTGGCCGTAGAGGTTGAACGCGCTCTGGTGTTCGGTCACCGCGCCGGCGCCCTGGGGGATGGTTTTGCACAGGTAGCCGGCGTATTCGGGCTTGTTGCCGCAGGCGGAGTCTGTGCCGGCTTCGGCGGTGTAGTAGATGCTGGTCGTGGTTCCGGCGTCCGAGCCGTTGGATTCGGGCTGGAGGACACCGACGGTGCGGCCTTTTTCATTTAGTAGGGTCCGTGTGGTGATCGTGGTTCCGTCACCGACGTCCTTGCTGACGCTGGTGGGGGTGCCGTGGACCCAACCGGAGCGCTGGTGGTTCTTGTCCTCGGAGCCGGCGGCGTTGTACCCGTTGACGGTCTTGCCGATCACCGGCTCAGGCGTCTCAAGTTTGGCCGTGACAGTGGGCTGCTTGCCGCCGGGGGTTTCGGTGGTCGTGACGGTCAGCGGAAGCATGCGGGGCATGCCGGCCGCGTCGAGGTCAGACGGCGAGGTGTAGGTAGTCGTCGTGTGCACGCGGGAGTCGTTGCCGTCATTGTTTCGGGCGACAGGTCCCCACACATCGGTGGGGAAAGCCCGGATGTGGGCTGCGTGCTCCTGGCCTTCGAGGTCCTCCTCAGTCGGATAGGCGGTAATGGTCGCGAAGTCTTCGTGCCCCGCGAGGGTACCCTCGGGGGTCAGGGCCCCGGATGCCTGCGCGGCGGTGCGGATCTGCCCGATGGCGGAGGCGGTGTACTCCCGTACGGGAAGGTTGTCCTCGTTGTAAATGGTGGCGCCGTATTGCCAGCCGCCGGCTCCGTGGAACGCGGTGTTGGTGGTGCGGTTGATGCCGTCCCAGTAGGTGATTTCGGCACGCTTCCAGTCAGCGGAGGCCAGGCCGAGGGTTTCGGCATGGGAGGTATTGATGGTCTTGCCGATGCCGAATACGGCGGCACCGATGGCTGGTGCGTCCTGTTCCCATAGCTTGGCCGTGGCGGCGTCGATCTTGGGCAGGGCAGAGCCGTCACCATTGGCCGGCACACCGTAAACGATGCGTGCGGTCTGGATCTTCCCGGAACCGGTGGCGGCGTCGCCCTTGTGGACGGTTTCGAGCCAGTCGGCCCGCCCACCGGTGGTGGGGCCGGAGCCATACCCGTAATGCACGGGTGCGGAGATCAGGCTGCCGGCGGCGTTCTTCTCTTCAACGCGGATGATGGTAGGTACGCCGGCGAGGGTGTCCGCACCGTATTCGTAATAGCTGGTGTCACCGGAGCGGGAGTCCTTCACGGAGGCCAGGACGGTCTGTGAGCCGTGGGCCTTGTAGGCGTAGCGGGTCTGTTCCTGTGTGGCCATAGCGCCGGATCCGCCGTTCGCTTCGGGATCCCAGGCGGTGTACTTCACGGTGGAGAGCCGGTTGGACCCGGTCTCGTAGGCCAGCTCCAGGACACGGCAGCCCTTCACGGGTGTTGTGCAGTCGAGGTTGGTTTCGGTGCCCGCAGTGATGCGGGTGATCTTCCCATCGGAGTCACGGGTGAACTTCGTCTCGCCCGTAGCGGCGGTGCCTGTGACGGTGTCCGGGGTCCATTCCCAGACCTCGACGCCGGGCTCGAGCCGGGCTCCCTTGACGAAGGATGTGGTGGTTCCATCGGGTTCGGTGGCGTTGATGCGGGCCTCTGTGCCGGTGCCGGTGATGTCGACTTTGAGGCCGGACGCGGTGGCATCCTCGTTCGCGGGAAGGTATTCGCCGGTCTTGGCCGGCGTCTTGGTGTTGCCTTTCTGGCGGAAGATGAGCGTGCTTTCATCGTCGCCGATGAGGCTGATGGTCCCATCGATGCCGGTGGCATCGGCGACCAGCATGCCGGCCAGGCCCTCATCGGGGCCTTGGAGGTTCGCCCGCCAGCCGGTGCCGAGAATTGCGGAGTTCGCCCCGATCCCGGAATAAGAGGAGTGGGTGCGTGAGACCGATAGGCCGGTATTTCCTGCATCGATGGATACGTCGGTTTCGGTGAGGTTGAACTCACCGGTGGACAGTGCGGCTTGTCCGTCACCTGCCTCGGTGGTTGGGAACGCGTTGCCGAAAGCGTGCGGCAGTTTGGTGACGGTGGTCGGGTCGTTGGCGGTGTTCGTGGAACACTGAACGGCCTGGGCTCCGGTCTGTCCGGCGTAGGCGAAGCAGACCTGAATCTCGATCAGGGCCGGGATGCGTTCCTTGCCCAGGTTTTTCAGCGCGTTGGCTGGCATGGTAGCCACGTCGAGCACAGTGTTCACGGACACGGGGGCGTCGACAGGGATGGCGGAGAGTGTCTGGGCGGCGATCCACCCGTGCTCGCTGCTGGCCGAGCCGTAGGTGCTCGCGTCGATGCTTCCGGCGGTCGCGGCCGGACGCCAATAGACGGTCGGGGTGACCGTTCCGGTGGAGGACGGTGGGGCAGCCGCGGTGATTCGGAACGTGTCTGAGCTGGTAGATCCGGCCTTGGGGCCGGTGAGGGACGCGAGCCCGTTCATGAACTTGAATGTGTTGATGCCCGAGGCGTGCCCGGCCTTGTCCACGGCACGGACCTTGAGGATGTGGGAGCCTTTCGGGTTCCAGGACAGGGTCGCGGTGCGCGGGTTCGTGCCGGTGGCGGGAAGATCGCTCCAGGTGGCGGCACCGTCCTTGGCGTACTGGAACTTCGCGGTATCCGTCGAAGAGGTGGAGAACGTGAAGGTGTTGGAGGAGGGCGGGTCCTGCCGCCACCCGTTGTTCTGGTAGTTCGATGTGGTCACCGTCGGGGTGGTCGGTGCGGTGGTATCGACAGTGAAGGTCGTGGTGGCACTGGGGTTCTTCGAGGTCAGGACGCCGTCGTAGGAGCGGGCGGTGGCCTTGTAGGTTTTCCCGTTGACCAGGGACGGGGTGTAGCTGGTGAGGATCGAGGTTGTCCCGGCCGGGACGCTGCTGCCCAAGACATCAGTCATCACGCTGGCGCCGGCGGAGTCGACAACGGTGAATTTGCCGCGGACATTGCCCTTATCCGGGTCCGAGACGATGGCCCGGAACTCCGGCTTGAGGGTCTTCACATACGTTGTCGTCGTGCTGCCGGAGGTGTAGGTGGAGGACTGGCCGGAGCCGAACGTCGGAGCGTACGCGGTGTAGGGGTAGGAGTTGTAGGTGACGACCAGGTGCGGTTCGACAGGGTCAATGCCGCCGGAGAGGTAGTCGGTGGAGCGGTAACGCTTCCATGAGTAGGAGCTGGTTTCGGTGCTCGCGATCAGCCGTACCCCGTAGTTCGCGCTCGGGTTGTCTGCCCAGTACTGCGCGATCGCGGTGGCAGGGAAGTAGACGTATCCGCCGGGGCAGGAGGACGAGTAGCCCTTCGAGTCGGATTTCTTTCCCTCACCCGTGGCCGTGGCCGTCGGCTGCGCGGTCCATCTGACATCGCTGGCCACGAACGCCTGGGTCAGGCGCTGGACCTTGATCTCCGAGGCGTTGCAGGAATACGAGTAGTAGTTGTTCAGCCGCACTTCGGCCTTGGTGATCTGCTTGCCCGTGATGTCGCTGGTGTTGAACCGCAGGAAGGAACGCGCCTTGGTGGTGCCGCCGTCGAATGTGCCGACGCGCAGCTCGGGAGAGCCGGCGTTGGAGACAGTGGAATCGGATTGGGCGTAGGTGTCGCTCTGCGAGGCCGTGGACCAGGACGGATCGATCGTCACCGGGTACTGCCGCTCCTCGGCCTGCAGCCACTCGGCGGGTGCGGTGAGGATCAGGACCTGCCGGCCGTCCTCCTCGACCAGCCGGGTATCAACGGGCGTTTCGGCCGCGGGCAGGCCGGAGGCCTCGTTGATCTTCGTATCCCACATCAGCGGGGTCGGGGCCTGGAACGCCAGGTCACCCTTCCCATCGACGACGCGGATTTCGGCATCATCCTTGTCCAGGACGGCCTTCAAGCCCTTGGAGAAGGTGAGCGGGAAGCGCAGGACCACGTCGCCCTCCGGGGCTTCGTCGAGCACAACGGTGTGCATGAAGCCGGTCCGGGTCGGCTCCACCACGACCTTCGCTTCCGCCGCTGCATCGCCGGCAGGGGTGCCGGCTGTTCCGTTGGTTTCGTCGTCAGCCGGCGGGGTGGTGCTCGGTGCCGGAGAAGCGGTGGGTTCCGTGGGAACGGAATCGGGAACCGCGGACTCGCTCGGCGAAGCCGAAGGCTCCGGCGTGGCCTCGGGGGAGGGGACAGTCGGTTCGGATGGTGTCGTCGAAGCAACCGGAACGGTGACGCCGGTGTCGTAGACGGCCTGACCGTCGGTCAGCTGCGGGGCGGGCAGGTCGCCCTCCCAGCCCAGGACCATCTCGTGCCCGGCATCGTCTCCGGTTCCGGTCATCTCGACCAACGGTGCGACGCCGTCGCGGCCCGCGGCCTGACCCTCGGAGACGGTCAGCTTCGCCCCGGCCCCGGTGTACGCCCGTCCTGCCGCGTCGAAGACCTGCGTCTCGCCGATCGGTTCGAGCTGTCCGCCCTTGGTCTCCCGGAACTTCGGCAGGGTGAAGGACTCCAGGGTCCATGTCCCGTCCGGGTTCGCGAACACCTGCGAGGTCTCACTGCGCTGGGAAGTATCCTCGACCCGGTGTCCCGTGGCCTTCGCGGTCACCTGGGCTGATACCGGGTCCGGGCGGGTGTCGGTCTGTTCCTCCGCAGCCTGTGCGGGCGGCTTCTCCACCGGCGCAGCGGCCGCTGGTGACAGATCGGAACCAACCAGAGCGAAAGCGCATACGGCAGCCGTGCCGGCGAGAAAGCGACGCACACGAACAGAGACCGAATTAGACACGGCAGCAGACACCGCGGCCCCCCAACAAAAAGAAAAACCGCCCACAGCGTGGACGGCCCCAAACCAGTGAATGGTTTCATAAAGTACACGAGATCCAACTCACAGGCAATACACAGGCAACTGTTGGGAAATAATCAGCTCGATGAGCGGAACAACTGTCGGGAGTAGGAGACTACTTGCTGACTTTCTTCGGTCGCGGCTTGCTCCCGTCGCTGACCATGGGATTCACTTTGGTGGCGGATTTCTTCGCGCGGACTCCGGCCCGCTTGGCCTCGGTCTGCTTGTCCTCCACTACGGCAAGGGTGTCCCAATGCGGGGGATTCCATTCGAGCGTCGTCTCGAAAGTTGCTCCAGTGACGGGTGAATGTGACGTCAGTTTGGGACAACATCTGGGACAGGTAGATTACGGGTCATTTTGCCGACCTGGATCGGGGAGTGAGTGCCCGGCCGAGGGTGTTCCACTTGCAAGGAAGTGGGACAACGGCAAGCTGGCCACACATGGCATTCACTCGGACCACTACAGTATCCCGGTAGACATCCTCCTCGGGGCCGTTGGTGCAGAATGGGAATCTCCTTAGGAAGGTCCGGGCTGTCGCATGTCGACTGTAGGCCGGGAATCTTCGTAAGTGGGCACGACGAGAGCTATTCGGCTACAAGAATGGTGTTCCGGTACCCGCCTACAGAAGGGCCCTTGCCGACACCGGTCACCGGAACCTGGCGGGACCGGGTGGCAGCCGCGTCACCAATACAGTTTGCCTCGGAACTGGAGCAGGTGTCTCCCAAGGCGGGTGAACCGGATGGGCCAACAACAGAAGACCCGGAGGTAAAACGGGTGACGAACAACTTTAACTTCACCATCAATGGTGATGGCAACAACTTCGCTGCCGGTGCAGATATCCGTCAAAAGACAGTAGTTAGGAAGGGCGATATAGATTCGCCGATCAAAGCGGCCTTGTCTGCATCTCTTGACGCCCGGCGCCGGGTGCTCCAAAACTGAGAAACTGAGGACATTCACGTGGGGAGGGCACGGAGTGCTGGACCCTCCCCAAGTGATTGTCCAATCATGGACGAATGACTCGAACCTCTGGGCGATAGAGGCTTCTAAGAAATTCTAGAAACAAGAAGAGTGATCCCCAGCCCAATGCAAAATAATCCGAAAATGCAAGCGATGATGATCAAGATCTTCCCAAGCATTTTATCGTCCTTGGTTGCAATATTGAGTTCTGTGAGGGTAGCGAGTTGGAATTTTACGAGGAGACGTCTGAAGGCAAGTATTGCTATACCTGTGAGAATTATCAGGAGAGCATTCAGAATTCCCATGTGGCTTCTCCAGTGATTTTTATCCCGATGCTATTTAGGTTTTCTGCTGCTGCCACTGGTGCCATATTTTATGTTCCAGAAGGTGCACCGCCGGCGAAGGACCAAATCATGAAAGCTAAACCAATACTCAAAAAGACTACTCCAAGAACCAGTATGTTGATGAGTTGGAAGCGTTCGTATTTTGCTGCATCGCGATGGGGGAACACAGCTGAAGAAAGCCTTGCACCAGTCCTGGCCAAAAATCTTCGCGCCATCAAGCCGGTCAGTCCGAGCAAAGACATACATAAGCCAAAAATAGCTGTTGGTTCCATGAATTTGGATATCTCTCAATAGGCTATTAGTCTCAAAATGTTACGCGAATATTGTTCGTTTTGGCCCTGTCATGCTTCGCGCATGTTTCATGACAATTTCAGAACAACGGTTTGTAGGTTGTGCTCATAATTGAGCAGCCACCCCCGTATCCAAATCCGCCGCCCCCGTATGCGTCCGGGGGTGCAACGCCTATCCCATAGTAGTAGCCACTTCCGGCCAGATTGGAACATTCCACAGCCCGAGCGGTGCCCCCAAGACTGCCGGCACCAACTCCTCCCGATGCTCCTACTTCGATTCTCGTGCCAGCTCCAACGACTTCTCCGACATAGACTCCGCTTGGATCTATCCCAATGGTGACACCAGCACAGACGATGAGACAGACTTCCGCACTCACGTTGAGGTAAACGAGGCCACTGGGATCTGTGTTGTTGATGGGATTTGCGGCAGCATAGAGATAAGTGTTGGCTTCTTGTCCTGATGGGTCGGGTTGGGTGAATCGTCCCATCTCGGGTTCGTAGTAGCGGGCACCGAGTTTGACGAGCCAGGTGGCGGGGTCTACATATCCGCCGGTGTATTGGAATGGGTTGTTGGCGGCTTGGGTTCCTGTTGAGCTGCCCATGTTGTGGAGGTAGCCCCAGGAGTCGTAGTTGTAGTTGGCGGCCTTGGTTTGGTTGCTGTCGGTGAGGGTGATGGTGGAGCCCAGAGCGTCGGTGGTGTAGTAAAAGGTGCCGGCGCTGTTGGTCATGCTGATCAAGGCCCCTTGCGGGTCACGGACAAACGAGGTGATGTTCGTGCCGCTGGTGGTGCGGGTGATGCCCAGGAGCCCGTTTAGGATACTGGCAGTGCCGCTGGTGGTCCGCTCAGTGTTGGACGGGCCGGCGTAGCTGAATGCCCTGGTAACT
>Ga0307416_100000612_pt1 | contig 18344 bp, 15 predicted proteins | sample DK1Cmetagenome_2_FD_203821 | JGI IMG/M metagenome (GOLD analysis project Ga0307416, IMG submission 203821) | Maize rhizosphere microbial communities from greenhouse at UC Davis, California, United States - DK15-C-3 | ecosystem: Host-associated > Plants > Roots > Rhizosphere > Soil | place...
CGAAATTCTCCTGCGCGCGCCAGCCGAGCTCCTTCTCAAGTTTGCTGGCGTCGATCGCGTAGCGAGCGTCGTGCCCCGGCCGGTCGGCCACAAACTCAATCAGCTCGTGGCGCGGTCTATCCGACGGTGACAGCTCGTCGAGCACGTCGCAGATGCGTCGTACGACCTCGATGTTCTGGCGCTCATTCCGGCCGCCGACGTTGTATGTCTCGCCGATACGCCCGCGGTCAATGATGAGGTCGAGTGCACGCGCGTGATCTTCTACATACAGCCAGTCGCGGACATTTTCGCCCTTGCCGTAAACCGGCAGCCGCTCGCCGGCCATCGCGTTGAGAATGGTCAGCGGGATCAGCTTTTCGGGGAAGTGGTACGGCCCGTAATTGTTCGAGCAGTTCGAGACGACGACGGGGACGCCGTATGTTCGCTCCCACGCCTTCGCAAGGTGGTCCGACGAAGCCTTCGAGGCCGAGTAAGGCGAGCTCGGATCGTACGGACTTTCCTCGGTGAAAGCACCGTCTCTCCCGAGGGAGCCGTAAACCTCATCCGTCGAAACGTGGAGGAAGCGAAAATCGTCCTTTTCGCTCCTTTTGAGCCCCGACCAATATTCCCTTGTTGCCTCGAGCAGGGTGAAGGTCCCGATCACATTCGTCCGGATGAAGTCGGCCGCGCCGGTGATAGATCGGTCGACGTGGCTCTCGGCGGCCAAGTGCATGATCCGGTTCGGCCGGAACTCCCGAAAGGCTTGATCGACCTGCCGGCGGTCGCAGATGTCGGCCTTCAGAAACCGGTAGTTCGGCTTGCCATCGACTTGGTGCAGCGACGCCAGGTTGCCGGCATAGGTCAGCGCATCGATATTGAGAACTTCATGGCCCTTATCGAGAATTAGGTGCCTCACCACGGCTGAGCCGATGAATCCAGCGCCGCCTGTAACGATCACGCGCATTGGCGGTCTACCACTGAGAAATAGTTGGGGAGATCGGCCAGTGAAGGCTGCCGCCGATCCTTGGCGGACAAACTGTCAGGATCCGCGACATCGGGCCAATCGATTGCAATGTCTGGGTCGTTCCAGGCGACGCCGAATTCGTGCTCCGGGCTGTAATAGTCTGTCACCCGATAGCCGATGACTGTTCGTGGCTCCAGCGTGCAGAAGACATGTCCGAAACCGACGGGTATCCAGAATTGATTATTCGTCTCGGAATTCAGGACGATCGAAACCGATTTCCCGAAGGTCGGGGAATCCCGGCGAAGATCGACGGCGACTTCGAACGCCGATCCGGCCCGGCACCTCACCAACTTCCCCTGGGCACGGGGATGGGTCTGGAAATGAATGCCGCGGATCGTCCCGGGCCGCACGCTCAGCGACTGGTTGTCTTGCACGAAGTCGGTCGTCCCGGCGGTTCTCCGGAACTGATCAAGCCGGAATAGCTCGCTAAAGTAGCCACGCTCATCCTCGATCTTCCTGGGGACGATCTCTAACGGGCCATCTATCGAAAACTTACGAAATTCCATTCGGCACCTTTACTGGAGGCGCTAGCGACCAGGGCAGCTTCAGTTAGACAGTCCTGATCTAACCGAAATTGCGTCCGTTGTGTGAACGATGCGAGGACAGGAAGGCTAGCGACGAATTTCCGCCGCACGGAACCCCTTCAGTGCGAACATTCTTGAAAATTGGGGCCGTTTGCACCGCGCCGCCGCCGCATTCCCGCCCGATTGCGTTGCCAGAGGGCGGGCTGCCGAATAGGGGCGCTCCCATGACCGACCGTGATACCGCTTACTCCAATATTCTCGCGCTCATCGAGCCGTTCAACAAGAAAGGCGTCGAGATCCAGCCCGACACGCGCTTCGCCCAGGACCTCGAATGGGACAGCCTCACGGTCATGGACTTCGTCGCTTCGGTCGAGGACGAGTTCGACATCCTCATAAGCATGAACCGCGCCGCGGAGATCGAGACCGTTGACCAGCTCGTAGATGCCGTCCGCCAGCTCAAGGGCGAACGTTGACCGATCTCTTCTCCAAGTTCGATGACCTGATCGCGATGCGGGAGGGTCTGCTCTCGACCGGGGTCACCGACCCGTTCAACCTGGTGATGGAGAAGGTCGAAAGCCCGACCGTCGCGATCTGCAACGGCCGCCGCACCATCCTGCTCGGCACCTACAATTATATGGGAATGACCTTCGATCCGGACGTCATCGCCGCCGGCAAGAAGGCGCTCGACGAGTTTGGCTCGGGCACGACGGGAAGCCGGGTGCTCAACGGCACCTATGTCGGGCACCGCGCGGTCGAAGATGCGCTCAAGGACTTCTACGCCATGGATCACGCCATGGTGTTCTCGACCGGATACCAGGCGAATCTTGGCATTATCTCGACCGTCGCGGGCAAGGGCGACTACGTCATCCTCGACATCGACAGCCACGCGTCGATCTACGACGGCTGCGCGATGGGCAATGCCGAGATCGTGCCTTTCCGCCACAACGATATCGAAGCGCTGGAGAAGCGCCTCAAGCGAGTCCCCGAAGGCGCGGGCAAGCTGGTCGTTCTCGAAGGCGTCTATTCGATGCTCGGCGACATTGCTCCGCTGAAGGAAATGATTGCCGTCTCCAAGGCCAACGGCGCAATGGTCCTCGTCGACGAAGCCCACTCGATGGGGTTCATCGGCGAGCACGGCCGCGGAGTCGCCGAAGCGCAGGGCGTCATCGATGACGTCGATTTCATCATCGGCACCTTCTCCAAGTCGGTCGGCACGGTCGGCGGCTTCTGCGTCTCCAACCATCGGAAGTTCGAGATTCTCCGGCTGGTCTGCCGCCCCTACGTCTACACTGCCTCGCTTCCGCCCTCGGTCGTCGCCACAGCTGCGACATCCATCCGCAAGCTGTTGGACAGCAAGGCCAAGCGCGATCACCTATGGGAGAATTCAAAACGCCTGCACGCCGGCCTTCGCCAGCTCGGCTTCACGCTTGGCACCGACGAGCCGCAGTCCGCGATCATCGCCGTCATCATGCCCGACCTCGAAACCGGCGCGGCCATGTGGGAAGCGCTTCTCAAGGAAGGCCTTTACGTCAATCTCGCCCGCCCTCCGGCAACGCCTGCCGGGATGACTCTGCTCCGTTGCTCGCTTTGCGCCGAGCACAGTAGCGAACAGGTCGAGGAGATACTCGGAATGTTTGCTGCGGCGGGCCGAGCAACCGGCTGCACTTGAGGGAAAAGTCAGCTTTCCCGCATTCGTTAACGGGTCTAGACTGCACCGCGTCATGACGTCCGGCGGGGAGGAGCTGCAGTTCGACTGGCGGCGCGGCGGTGCCGCAGCCGGCGCGTTCGTCGCGACCCTCGTCCTGCTCGCGATGGTGGTCCTGGTCGCGATGTCGAACCACCAGCGCGACCAAGCCCTCGACGGCGAGCGCCACGCCTACGACGTGAACCTCCTGACTCGCTCGGTGGATGCGAGCATCGCCCGGGCCGAAGCCGCCCTCGGCCGCTTCGTACTGGACGAGGACGTCAGGACCAGCGGCAACATTTATTACAGTCAGTGGCGGCTGGCCGGTCAGCAGATCCGCGAGCTCGAGCAACTCGTACGAACCGACCCAGAGCAGCGGCAGCGTGTGCTCAGGCTCGAGCGGCTGTACCAGATCCGTGGAGAGGAATTCGCGCTCGCTGCAAGGGCGACCGTCGCGAAGCAGGGATCTGGCGGAACCGGGTATTTTTACCAGGCCGCCCAGGCCCGGACCGGCAAGGAGTTGACCGCCGAGCTGTTGGAGATTGCACGTGCCGAACGGCAGTTCCTCCGCCAACGGATGGAGCAAACGCAATTCTTCTCCGCCCGGGCCGACCGGCTGACCGACTATCTCAGTTGGCTTGGGGTGATCGTTGGGATCGGGGCGATTTTCCTCGGTCTGATCGCGGTGCAGGCCGTTCGCCAGTTCGCTTATGCGAAAAAACAGGCCGAGCGCGAGACGGAACGGGCCGAGGCTCTCGAGGAAGCCGTGGCCGACAGGACTCGCGAGCTATCCGAAGCGAATCGGGCACTGAAGGCCGAAGCGGAGGAACGGCAGGCGGCCGAGGCACAGCTTCGGCAGGTCCAGAAGATGGAAGCCGTCGGCCAGCTCACGGGTGGAATCGCCCACGACTTCAACAATATGCTCGCCGTCGTCGTGGGTGGTGTCGACCTCGCCCGGCGCCGTCTCAACGGACCGCGTCGCGAGGTGCTCAACCACCTCAACAATGCGATGGAAGGCGCAACTCGCGCTGCCGCATTGACGCGGCGCCTGCTGTCTTTCGCCCGCTCCGAACCCCTACTTCCAGAGCGGGTGGATAGTACCGACCTCGTCCAGGGCATGACGGACCTGCTCAACCGGACGCTTGGCGAGCGCGTTCACGTCGAGGTCGATCTGCATCCCGAGACCTGGCCGATCTATGTCGACCCGCACCAACTCGAAAACGCCATCGTCAACCTGGCCGTCAACGCTCGCGATGCCATGGAAGGCGAAGGGGCGATGAGGATCACGACGAGCAACGTCACCTTGGCCGCGAACGAGGTCGGCGACGTCCGCGCCGGCGACTATGTGCGGATGAGTGTCACCGACACGGGCTGCGGGATGACGGCAGAGGTGATGGAGCGCGCGTTCGAACCCTTCTTCACGACCAAGCCGGTCGGCAAGGGCACCGGCCTCGGCCTAAGCCAGATCTTCGGTTTCGCACACCAGTCCGGCGGCGAAGTCGGAATCGAAAGCGCGGTCGGCAAAGGCACGACTGTCTCGATATACTTGCCAAGGACCGTGGCTGAAGAAACTACAGTGCGGCTCCATCCGGCGATGCAAAGGGCGGACAACGAGGCGAGCGTCGAGGGTGCTCGAATCCTCCTCGTCGAGGACGACCCGCGAGTGCGTTCGTCGACGATCGAGGCCCTGCAGGACCTCGATTATGACCCGGTCGCCTGCGGAAGCGGGATGGAAGCGATCGACGTCTTCGAAAGCCAGCCGTTCGACCTCGTCATTACCGACGTGATCATGCCCGAGATGACGGGACCGGAACTGATCAAGCATTTGAAGCAGACGCACGACGACTTCGCCGTCCTGTTCGTGACCGGATATGTGGGCGAAGGCGAAACGGGCGATCTCGTCGGCCACGAGCTGCTCCGCAAGCCTTTCACGGTCGGAGCGCTGGCCAATGCGGTGGCGCTGGCTCTCTCGCGCCGACCTACCGAACCGCGCCGGTCCGGAGGAGCCGCGGCAGCAGGCTGATGGCGGCGAGGAGCGGCCAGCGACGCTGCCATGCCTTCAGCTTGATGTCCGTTCCCGCGTGCCGGTTGATCTTCCAGGCGATGTAATCCGCGCCTCCCGCGAAGGTGAAGCTCGCCTTGGCCAGGCGCATGATCTGCGCCCGCTTGCCGCGAAATCGAAAGCGCTTCCACGTCGGTTCGCCATTCGAAGCAGTTGCGAGGTTCGGCAGCGCCTTCGTCATCGTGCGGTAGAAGCTTGCGTCCCGCTCGACGATGCTTCCGGGCCGTTCCTTCCGTTCGGCGCGCAATTCCGTGCCGTACGTCAGTTCGAAGGCTCGCCGCCAGACGTTGAGCGGATCGTTCGTCTCGCCCTCGCCAAGCATCGGCATCGTGATTGCTGCCAGAACCGCCGGTGCGCTCGCTACAGCACTCTCGACTTGGAGACGCGCGCCGTGACCGGCGACCCAAACCAGCCGCAAGGGCTGAGAAAAGCGCGCGATGACCGAGAGGTCCGGAGCTTCCGTTGAACAATAACGCGCCAGGTCCTCCTCGCTCAGCACCGCATATTTGCAGCGAAGGTCCTCGTGCTCGAAATAGAATACGTTGGGCGGGATCAGGCGGTTGGCGGCCGCCAGCCAGCTCTTCCCGTAGGCCGCTCGATAGTCCGAAACGATAAGGTAGAAATCGAGCATGAGCCCGTCGAGCTCGCGCTCGCGCAGACAGGAACCGTAGAAGAGCACGGCGCGCGATGAATCGCCGTGCTTTGCAGCGATGGACTCGGCGAAGGCGGCGACTCGGGGATCGACCGGCTCCGCCAGTTCCTTCGCGATCAGATCGCGCAATTCGAACATGAACTCAGGCCGCGAGGCGGACGAAGGATAAGGGCTGGGCCGGCCTCAGGACCACCGGATGGCCGATGTCGGCACGGAACATCTCGCCGTCGAGGATGACGTTGGTGTTCTCGCCCTCGATGCTGATCTCGTCAGCCTCCGCGAAATGTACTCCGCGCAGATGGGATCGTCCAAGCTTGCCCCGAAGGCTGGCCATGACAGCCTGAAAGAGCGACGCGGGTCGCTCCTCGATCGCGAGCATCTTGAGGCGGCCGGTGCCGGTGCCTGTAAGATGACTCGAAAGAAGCAGCTTTTCGAGCGTGGTCACTGCGAGCAGGGCAAAGCGGCCGCTCAGGCGCTGCTCGCGAGGGACGGACACCTGCAGGAGAGCAGGCGTCTGCGGAAGGAAGCGACTCTGCAGCCGAAGGAGGATCCGCACGACCAACGCAACCGCGGTCAGCGCATGGCTAAGTCCGTTCGGAAGCCCGAGCGGATAGATTTTGTTGCGGCAATAGAGCATCGTCTCTGCAAGCCCCGCTCCGCCCAAGAACATCCCGATGACTGGGTGCGACGAGGCGTCGTAGCGCAGGGCGATGAGCTCGCGCGCGACGATATGCGGACCAAGGTCCGACTGCGCGATCTCGACGAGCCGCTCCAGCGCAATGATAGGATCGCCCTGAGCGCCTAGATCCAGCGCAATCAGGTTCGTCTTGCCGTTTGGAAGCACGGCGACTGGAGGAGCTTGGCCGGCGAAATGTCCGCCATTGTGAATCTCGGTCAGCGACGCCTGGACCGTGCCGTCGCCACCATTGATGATCAGCAGCTTGGGACGAACCCGGGCAATGGTTCGCATGGCATCGCCGATCTGCTCCGCGCGTTCCACCTCGTAATGGAAGATGTCGGGATGTTCCGCGCAATAGGCACGGATGCGCGAAAGCTGCGCGATGTTGCCCGTCGACCTGGGGTTCGACAGAAGCGCGATCCGCGGCCGCGACATATTAGCGCCTGCCTGGATAAGCGGACAATTTCGACATGCTTTTCAAATTCCGTCCGCTATAGGCCCAACCAGGTCACGGGCCGTTCAAAAGCCTGCAGCGACCCATTGCGCTATCTCGACTTGGTTTGCGGCCAAATCATGGTGTTAGGACGACAAAATCCGTGCGCCGACTATCTTTGATCGATCGCTATCTAACGAAGACCATCGCCGTGCCGCTTATCGGCACGCTGCTGCTGGCAGCCATGCTGCTCGTCCTCGACAAGATGCTTCGCCTGTTCGACTTCGTCGTCAACGCGGGCGGTCCCGTCAGCGTGGTCTGGCGGATGTTGGCCAACCTCTTGCCCGAATATTTCTCTCTCGGGATCCCAATCGGCCTGATGCTCGGCATCCTGCTCGCGTTCCGGAAGCTCGCGTTGTCGTCAGAGCTCGATGCGCTTCGCGGAATCGGCGCGGGCTTCGGCCGGTTGCTCCGTATCCCCTACGCCTATGCCGTCGGGCTGATGCTCCTCAACCTATTCATCGTCGGCTGGCTGCAGCCCTGGACCCATTACGGCTACGAGCGGCTGCGCTTCGACCTGCGTTCTGGAGCTCTCGGCGCGTCGATAAAGGTGGGGGAGTTCAACCAGCTGGGCCGCCGAATGACGCTCCGCATCGACCGAAGCGAGAAGAAGGGAACGCAGCTCTATGGCATCTTCGTGCAAACGGATGACCGGTCGGGAATGTCTGTCGCCGCGACTGCCGAGCGTGGCCGGTTCCTATCCACCGACGACCCCGACGTGATCCTGTTTCGGCTCGAAAAGGGGAAGCTGATCCAGGACTCGCCCAAATTCCAGACTCCGCGGACCTTGTCGTTCGACCTGTACGATCTGCCAATTCCGGTCCCGCGGGTGGATCCCTTCCGGCAGCGCGGCCACGAGGAGATGGAAGAGCTGACGCTGCCCGAACTGGTGCGAGTCGGCTATTTCGCCGACAATGTAACGCGCGAATACCGGCTTGGAGTCCAGGCCAACCTGCACTTTCGCCTGGTCGAAGTGGTGATGATGCTGATGCTGCCACTCCTCGCAGTCGCCCTCGCCGTACCCCCGAAACGAAGTGCATCCTCGCTCGGGATCTTCGTCGGAATTGTGATGATCGTAACCTACCACAAGGTGAACCAGTATGCGGAGCGGGCGGCGTCCCAGGATCGGATGGAGCCACTGCTGGCGCTATGGATACCGCTTCTTGTCTTCGCCTTGCTGATCTACTGGATGTACCATGTGCTTGCTCATCGGCCGGGAGGCCAGCCGATCGGTGCCCTCGAGCGAGTCTTCACCATACTCGCGTCGCGAATCCGCCGACTCCTGCCGAAGGCTAGGGAAGCGTGATCAACCTTCACTTCTTTCCTTCGCGGCAGCTTGCCTTCTACACGGTCAAGCTGTTCGTGACTCGCAGCCTGGCCGTGATGGTCGCGCTCGTGCTGGTGCTGATGACCCTCGATCTGCTGGGGGAATCGGGCAAGATCCTTGCGGTCCCCGGCAATGGTGAAGCGGAACTTTGGCGTTACGTCTCCCTTCGCATACCGCTCCTTGTATCCCGTTTCCTGCCCTTCTCGGTGCTGCTCGGCACGTTGATCGCCTTCACCGGCCTCAACCAGCACAGCGAGGTCGTCGCGATGAAAGCCGCCGGGATATCGGCGCACCAGATGCTGGCTCCACTGATCCTCGCCAGCCTGGTTATCGCTGCGGGCCTGTTCGCGTTCAACGAGCGCATTGTCGTCAATGCCAATCGTGAGGTCACGGTTTGGGGAGACAACGACTACAAGCCCGTGCCTCCTGAAAGCGGGATCCTGTCCAATGTCTGGATTCTCGATGGCAACAATCTCGTCGAGGCGGATCATGTGGGCGGCGCCGGAACGCATTTCCACGCTGAGGGCGTTACCATTTACGAGCGCGAAAAAGGCGTCCTGCAGCGCGTTGTCCGCGCGGCTCGAGCGGATCCGGTCGGCGGTGCCTGGAGGCTGAGCGGAGTGCGGCTATACGATTCCTCGATGAACCTGGTCCGGCGAATCCCGGAAACGACCGCGCTTCAAGGTGTCCGGCCGGAGCAGTTGACGCTGGCAAAGGTCGACCCGGATCAGCTCGACTTCGCCACACTGAAAGAGCGGATCGCGCAGCTCGAACGGGCGGGACGCCCGACCGCGGAAGCCAAAGCCGGCCTGTGGCACAAGGTCTCGGGTCCGCTCTCGACGATGTTGATGCCGCTCCTGGCCGCCACTGCCGCTTTCGGCCTCGCGCGGTCGGGTCAGGTACTGGTTCGTGCGACGATAGGCATGGCGCTCGGCTTCGCCTATTTCGTCGCGGATAACTTCAGCCTCGCGATGGGCAATGTAGGGGCCTACCCTCCGCTCATGGCTGCCTGGGCCCCGTTCGTGTTGTTCCTGCTGATCGGTGAGACAGTTCTGATACGTTCGGAAGAGTAACCTCTTCCACTTCGGATGAAAGCGCAGGGACCGCTTAAGCGATTTACGTCGAACGATCGGCGGTGCTCTTTCTCGCAGCCATCGTCGCTTCGGCAAACTCGCAACAGACGCGCGCAAGCGTTCACATCGTGAAGGCTCAGCGCGTCACGCGGGAGGAATGGGAACGGTCGCGGCTGAAGCGCGAAGTTATTGTGCACGACGATGGCCGCCAAGTGACGGTGCGCCTCATCGAATTCGAGTGAACTAGCGGGTCGCGCTGGATCGCCAGCTGCTCGCGGCCAACCGGCCGACCAGCTGGTACAAATGCCGGTGACTCGAATCGTGATAGACGGATGCACCGTCGAGCGCCTTGCACAGGCGGCGATGCGCCTCGCCGAGCGCGTGGTAGGGCAAGCCGGGAAGCAGGTGGTGGAGGGCATGATAGCGCAGGCCCACCGGAGCCCAGAAAATCGGCAGGGTCGCCGGCGGCGGAACGTTGACGCTGTCCAGGAACTGCGCCGTCACCGTCATCGGCTCGCCGTCGTTCTCCCACAAATGTGCAACGAGGGTGCGCACCTGGTTGAGGAACATCACGCCAGCGGCAACGCCGAGGAAGATGAGAAAGGCGCGGAGCGGGATCACGCCCATTGCTACCATCGCCAACAGCGCGATCGCCCAGACGCTGCAGGCCGCTTCCATCCAAAGCCACTGGCGGCGGAACTCGCCTTCGGGCTGCGGGCGGCGGAATTTCGGATTGATCTGCAGGCCGGAATATTTCGCGACTACGGTTTCGCGAAGCTTTGCTGAAAGAAGCGACAGCGGCGCCAGGATGCCGAAGCGGACTAGCATGCCGATTGGCGCAAGCGCCGCGGCGATCAGAAAGACCGGCAGAGTCCACGGCTTCATCAGCGCAAGCGGCAGATACTCGGGGTCGTTGACGGTTCCGTAATACCGCTTGGCGTGGTGCTGGTTGTGGACGCCTTCGTACATGAAGGACGGCACCAGCAGAGGGATTCCCACGATCAGGTTCCACACCAGCCTGAAACCCGGAACCGCATTCGGCTTCACGTGGGTCAACTCGTGGATGAAGCTTCCCGCCCGGTAAAGCGCGAGGACCGCGACGATCCCCGCGGCGACCGCAACGAGGATCGAGCCGGCGAAGATTGCGCCGAACAGGCCCGCGTAACCGAGCAACGCCGAGCCGATCAGGTCGACCCAATAGACGTACGGCCTCGCGACATTGAGGTCGCGCGTCAGGTCCGCTGCGGCCTTGAGCATCGCCTTGTCGTCGGCACCCGCCTCCACCCGCTGCTTCTCAGCAGCGCCGATCGCATCGCGCTCCAGGATTGCCGTATCTGCCATAAGTCTTTGCCGGTGCTCGCCGAATGACAGGAGATAGTGGCGCGAACATGGCGCTTCAATCACTGCCGCTGGCGGTTCCCGCCGTGCCGAGCTAGCACCGCGCATGAACTCAGCTTCCCTGACCATCCGGCCGGTCGCGACCAAGGCCGACCGCAAGAGCTTCGTCGACTTCGCCTGGGAGGTCTACAAGGACGATCCCGCCTGGGTCCCTCCGTTGAAAGATGAGGTCCACGGCCTCCTCAATCCGAAGAAGAACCCCTGGTTCGAGCATGGCCGGGCCGAGCTCTGGCTTGCGGAACGGGACGGAAAAGTCGTGGGCCGGATCAGCGCACAGGTGGACGACCTGGTGCTGCAGCACATGGGTCCGGGCATCGGCCAATGGGGATTCTTCGATGCGCTCGACGGCGAGGCAGCCGCCGCGCTGATCGCGACAGCGGAGGCTTGGCTCCGGAAGCGGGGGATGAAGACAGCGCTTGGGCCGATCAGTCTCTCGATCTGGGACGAACCGGGGCTGGAAATAGAGGGTTTCGCTCAGGATCCGACGGCGATGATGGGACACCATCGTCCCGAATATCGCGCATGGATCGAAGCTGCCGGCTACGACAAGGCCAAGGACCTGCTGACCTATGAGGTCGATATCGCTCACTGGGATGATCCCAAGATCGGCAGGCTGATCGAAGCGGGGGAGCGCAATTCCCGAATTCGCATCCGCATGGTCGACAAGAGCAAGTTCGACAATGAGGCCCGGATTATCCTCAACCTGCTCAACGACGCCTGGTCCAACAATTGGGGCTACGTCCCGCTGACGGAGTCGGAGATCGCTTATGCGGGCAAGAAGCTCAAACCGATCATTTATGACGAGCTAGTTCGTATCGCCGAACTCGATGGCGAGCCCGTCGCGTTCATGATTACCATTCCGGACATCAATGAGCTGATGAAGGACCTCAACGGCGAGCTTTACCCGTTCAACTTCGTCAAGCTTCTATGGCGCCTGCGCAAACCGCGCGTGAAGCGCGCCCGAGTTCCGTTGATGGGCGTCGCAAAGAAACTGCATCACTCACGCATGGCTACCATGCTGGCCTTCATGCTCATCGAACACACTCGGCGCGATTGCGTCGGTAAGTTCGGGATCGGCATCGGCGAATTCGGCTGGATTCTCGAGGACAACAAGGGAATGCTGTCGATCGCCGAGCTGCCTGGAGCGCGGGTCAACCACCGCTATCGGATTTACGAAAAGGCCCTCTGATTGTCGCCGCGCGCCTGAGTTCCTCGTGATCGACCTGGATTTTGTTGCCTTCGTCCCGCGTCTTAAGACGAGGTCAGGTAGAAATTCGGCCAGATCGGCCAGAGATCAGGCCAACGATTCGCGCCGCTACACTATGATGGCAGGCCAACCTGTGAGCCATAGCGGACACGAGGGGGCGGCGGATGCGCATAGTGATCTTTGTCGCAGCGTTGACATTACTGGCGTTACCAATGGCAGTTGGCGGACAAACCCCAACCGTGGTTGACCCCGCATCAGACACCGAGGTGACCGTGGTTGGGAAACAACCCAAGAAAAAGCGGGTGTGTCAGTCGTACGTTCCTACTGGCTCCATCAGGCTTCAAAAGATCTGCAGAACTCAAGTGGAAATCGACGATGAGCATGACCGGAGCATGATCGAACTTGCCCGATTGCGTGACCGTCAAACCAGAAACTGGCAGATGCGGCAGACCTGCAAGATGGCGGAAAAATGTTAGACCTGCGGCCGCCTAAGCGAGTTCCACCCAAGTCGGCGCGTGGTCGCTGGCCTTCTCCTCGCCACGCGCCCACTTGTGAACACCGGCCGTGACCAGTCGGTCGGCGGCTTCGGGCGAGCAGAGAAGGTGGTCGATGCGGAAGCCTGCGTCGCGCTGCCAGCAGCCCGCCGTATAGTCCCAGAAGGTGTAGAGCCGGTCGTCCTCCGGGTGGAAGGCGCGCAGCGCCTCGGTCCAGCCCTGGTTGAGTATCTTGCGCCATTGCGCGCGCGTTTCCGGCTGGACGAGCGCATCGTTCGCTGCAGCCCGAATGGAAAAGACGTCGCGGTCTTCGGGAACGACGTTCCAGTCGCCTGCGAGCACGACCGGACGCTCCTCCTCGAGAAGCCTCGCGGCATGCTCCTCCAGCCGCTGCATCCACTTCAATTTGTAGTCGAACTTCTCGGTGCCGATGGGATTGCCATTCGGGAGATAGAGCGAGGCGACGACCATACCGGTGCCGTTCAGCTTCACCTCGGCCTCGATGTAGCGACTGTGCGTGTCGTCGGGATCGCCCGGCAGGCCAACCCGGCGAAGCTCGGGCTGATCGCCCTTCGTCAGGATCGCGACGCCATTAAAACCCTTCTGCCCGTGCCAGACGGCTCCGTAACCCGCCGCCTCGATGTCGGCGATGGGCAGCGCCTCGTCGGCACACTTCAATTCCTGGAGACAGGCGACATCGGGCTGCTCGCGCTCGAGCCACTCCAGAAGGCGTGGCATTCGTGCCCTGATTCCATTGATGTTGAAAGTCGCGAGCTTCACGCGACGGGCATTAGACGGAAAAGCTCGATCCGCAACCGCAGCCGGAAGCCGCATTGGGGTTGGTCACCCGGAACGACGCTCCGCCCAGGTCCTCGACGAAATCGACCGCCGACCCGCGCACGAGATCGAGGCTCATCGGGTCGACCACCAGCTTCACGCCGTTAGTCTCGGCGATGACATCGTCAGCTTCGGCTGCGTCGGCTAATTCGAACTTGTAGGTGAACCCGGCGCAGCCGCCGCCGTCGACCGCCAGCCTCAGGATGGCGGACTTCGACTGACGCTCGGCAATCCAAGCCACGCGCTTCGCCGCGCTCTCGGTCAGGATGATTTCAGGCTCGCTCACGACTGGCGAGATAGGGAGCGGCCGCGGAAGCGGCAAGAACGACGCTTATTTGCCGCCGTTCGGGCCGCCCAGAGCGATCTGGTCCATCGAATGCGTCCCTGCATTCTTCTGCATGGCGACCAGATAATCGGTCGACTTCATGAAGGGGATCGGATTCACGGGCTTGCCGTCGATGCGGACTTCGTAGTGAAGGTGGCTGCCAGTCGAACGGCCGGTGGAGCCCATGTAGCCGATGAGCTGCCCGCGCTTCACTTGTGTTCCCGCACGGATCAGGATGCGCGAAAGGTGGCCATAGCGAGTTTCGATCCCGCGACCGTGATCGACCTCGATGAGGTTGCCGTAGCCGCCACTGTTCCAGCCGGCGCGCTCCACGGTGCCGTCGGCGGTTGCATAAATCGGCGTGCCATAGGGACCGGCAAGATCGATGCCGGCATGCATCGCATGGCCGCCGCGGAAAGGATCGGAGCGGACACCGTAGCCGCTGGTGAAGGCAGCGGTCTTGACCGGCTTGTCCGAAGGGATCGCGATCGCAGAGGAAGCAAGGTTGTCGAGCTTTTTCCAGCTGTTGAACAATTGCTTGAAAGTCGGGTCGGCATTGCCGTCGAACGGACCGCCCTGCCCATTTGCACCGGCCTGCGGCATAACGAAGCCTAGGCGCTTCAGGGTCGCGGCATCGACGTCCTCACCGGCAAGTGCGGCGGCGAGAGCGAGCTGACGTTGCTCGATCAGCTGCACGCGACGCTCGGTCTCGGCAGTCAGCCGGGCAACCTTGGCGGAATAATCGTTGGCCGACACAGAAACGGCCGCTGGAGCGGCCGGAACGAAAGCGGGATTCATGAAGCGGGCAAAGGCGTAGCTCGACCAGGCGACGAGCGCCATGAGGCAGACGAAGGCGACAAGCTGGATGTTGGCGGTCAAACGGAAACGGCGCAGTTGGGTGCCGTCGTGGACGAAAAAGTCGCGGTCCCTGAAAAGACCCGACGTTGCCGCCAATACCGTTGACATGACCCCTCGCTCCTAAAACACAATGCGGTCCGCGCTGTGAGGCGCAGTCCGAGTCCATCGATCAAGGAGCTCCCCAGCCCCCGCTTACCGGCGAAATGTGCCCTTCACCCGTCGGCGAGGGGAGACTGCCTCCCGATGGTTAAGCAATTCAACCTTCGGTTCCTGATGGCGGGATGAGCCGTCCGCTCACTGCGGTGAACCGTTGAATCCTCGCAATCGACCGCAAGGATTCCAAGCGAATCAGCCATTTGTGCACTGCAACACAGAGGCATTCGTATCGCCTTGCCGTCGCCACAATAGCCGTTAGAACCGTCGGCGGGCCACGCCGTCCCAACGCGGCGCGAGCTCTCTGGAAGGAGAGTTAGATTGACTGTAGCCGATACGGCAGGCGTTACCGTGCGCCGGGCCAAACCCGATTCCAAACCCGTCCGTCCTCATTTCTCCTCCGGTCCGTGCGCGAAGCCGCCCGGCTGGAACCCTGGCTTGATCGACACGCGATCGCTCGGGCGCTCGCATCGTTCCGCGCTCGGAAAAGCGCGACTGCAGGCGGCGATCGAACGAACCCACGCGCTCCTGCAGCTTCCCGCGGACTATCGGCTGGGTATCGTTCCCGCATCCGATACGGGCGCCGTCGAAATGGCGCTCTGGGCTTTGCTCGGCGAACGACCGGTCACGATGCTCGCGTGGGAGAGCTTCGGCGCCGGATGGGTCACGGACGTTCAAAAGCAACTCAGGCTCCAAGCCGAAGTCCGGACCGCCGACTACGGTGAAATCGCAGAGCTGGACGGGATCGATCCGGCGAGCGACGTGGTCTTCACCTGGAACGGCACGACAAGTGGCGTGCGGGTGCCGAATGCTGACTGGATCGCCGACGATCGGACAGGTCTTGCCATATGCGACGCGACGTCCGCGGCATTCGCCCAGCGCATCGATTGGCCCAAGATCGATGTCGGCACCTTCAGCTGGCAAAAGGCTCTCGGCGGCGAAGGCGGGCACGGAATGCTCGTCCTCTCCCCGCGAGCTGTCGAGCGGTTGGAGCAAGCGAAGTCCCACCGGCCGCTCCCCAAGATCTTCCGGCTCACCAAAGGCGGTGCGCTCATCGAAGGCGTTTTCAAGGGCGAGACGATCAACACGCCGTCCATGCTAGCGGTCGAAGACTGGCTCGTGGCGGTCGACTGGGCGGAGCGGATCGGGGGCCTCGACGCGCTCGTCGCCCGAGCCGACGCGAACACGGCCGCGCTCGACCGCTGGGTGCAGAGCTCGGTGTGGATCGAGCATCTTGCGAAGAACCCGGCGATACGGTCCAACACGTCCGTGTGCCTGCAGTTTGCCGACCGCTCCGACGAGGAAGCGAACAAGGCGCGGCAGAAAGCCATCGTGAAGCTGCTCGAGGTCGAGGACGCGGCCTATGACATCGGCGCGTACCGCGATGCGCCTTCCGGCATCCGCATCTGGTGCGGAGCGACCGTCGACACTGCGGACATTGAGAAGCTCGGGCCCTGGCTCGACTGGGCTTGGGAGGCAACAGCGTGAGCGAGCAGGTACGCGTACTGATTGCGGACAAGATGGACCCGAAAGCCGCAGCGGTCTTTCGCGAGCGAGGGATCGAGGTCGACGAGAAGCCCGGCCTCACCGCCGAGGAGTTCGCGGCGATCATCGGTGATTATGACGGCCTTGCCATTCGAAGCTCCACGAGGGTCAATGCGGCTGCGATGGATGCTGCCCTCCCGCGGCTGAAAGTCATCGGCCGCGCCGGCATCGGGGTCGATACGATCGACGTTCCGGCCGCAACCGCTCGCGGGATCGTCGTGATGAACACGCCTTTCGGCAACTCGATCACGACCGCTGAGCATGCGATCGCGATGATCTTCGCGCTCGCCCGCGAAATTCCGGCCGCCGACCAGTCCACGCAGGCCGGCCGTTGGGAGAAGAACCGGTTCATGGGGGTCGAGCTCAGCGCCAAGACGCTCGGTCTCATCGGCTGCGGCAATATCGGCTCGATCGTCGCCGACCGTGCGCACGGCCTGAAGATGAAGGTGATCGGCTACGATCCGTTCCTCTCGCCGGAGCGTGCGCTCGAACTCGGCGTTGAAAAGGTCGAGTTGGACGATCTACTTCGACGCTCGGACTTCATTTCGCTGCACACGCCACTCACTGACCAGACGCGAGGAATCCTGTCCCGCGAAGCGCTGGCGAAAACCAAGGCAGGTGTCCGTATCGTAAATTGCGCACGCGGCGGACTGATCGACGAAGACGCGCTCAAGGAAAGCCTCGAGAGCGGACACGTCGCCGGCGCTGCCCTCGACGTCTTCGTGCAGGAGCCCGCCAAGGAAAATCCGCTGTTCGGTACTCAGAACCTGATTTGCACGCCTCATCTTGGCGCTTCGACCAACGAAGCGCAGGTCAATGTCGCGATCCAGATTGCCGAGCAGATGAGCGACTTCCTTCTGCTCGGTGGCATCTCGAACGCCGTGAACATGCCGTCGCTGTCGGCCGAGGAAGCGCCTCGGTTGAAGCCTTACATGGCGCTCGCCGAGAAGCTCGGACGCCTCGTCGGCCAGGTCGCTGGCTCGGACATTCGCTCGGTTGCTGTGGAGGTCGAGGGAGCGGCTGCCGAGCTCAACATCAAGCCGATCACCGGTGCCGTGCTCGCCGGCCTTATGGGCACCTACTCCGACACGGTGAACATGGTGAATGCACCCGTCTACGCGAAGGAACGAGGTCTGGACGTCCGCGAAGTTCGCCACGATCGCGAAGGCGACTATCACACGCTCGTTGCGGTGACGGTCGGCACTCCTGCAGGGGAACGTCGGGTGGCAGGAACGCTGTTCGGCAACCGCGCGCCCCGTCTGGTCGACATCTTCGGTGTCGCCGTCGAGGCAGAGCTGACGCCGCGGATGATCTACATCGTCAATACGGACGCGCCCGGCTTCATCGGATCGCTCGGAACGGCATTGGGCGAGGCGGGCGTCAACATCGCCACCTTCAACCTCGGGCGGCGAAAGGCGGGAGGCGAGGCCGTGGCCCTCGTTGCAGTCGACGACCCGATTACGGCCGAACTGACCGAGGCTCTGCGAAGCCTTCCCGGCGTACTCAAGGTCGTGCCGCTGACTTTTTAAGCCGCGAGCTCGAGCTGGGTGAAGCGGACTGGCATGATCTCGCTCCTTTCGATCGCCCCGGTAGTGCTCTTTTCGACCACGCTCAGCTGCTGGATTTCCGTGCCGCCGAGCGGGATGACGATGCGTCCGCCGGTCGATAACTGCTCGACCAGCGCGTCAGGCACCTCCTCCGCGGCGGCCGTTACCAGAATTCGGTCGAACGGCGCATGCTCGGGCCAGCCACGAGAGCCGTCGCCGACGCGCACCTCGACGTCGTAGCCAATGAGAGCGAATCGCTCCTTCGCCGCCTCGGCGAACTCCTCGACGACCTCGACGCTGAACACAGCGGCGCCCATTTCCGCCATGATCGCGGCCTGGTAGCCGAGGCCGGTTCCGACCTCGAGCACACGAGAGCCGGGCTGGACGTCGAGAAGGTCGAGCATCAGAGCGCCGATGAACGGCTGCGAAATGGTCTTGTCGAAGCCGATGGGCAGCGGCGTGTCCTGGTAGGAGACGACCATC
>Ga0307416_100000613_pt1 | contig 18334 bp, 17 predicted proteins | sample DK1Cmetagenome_2_FD_203821 | JGI IMG/M metagenome (GOLD analysis project Ga0307416, IMG submission 203821) | Maize rhizosphere microbial communities from greenhouse at UC Davis, California, United States - DK15-C-3 | ecosystem: Host-associated > Plants > Roots > Rhizosphere > Soil | place...
GCCAGGCAGTGGGACCCTACCCGGCTGTTCCGGGGCGCGGGCTTCGGGGCCGCGGTGATTTCGCCGCTGGGTCCGATTGGATTGGATCTGGGATATGGTTTCGACCGGGTGGACGCCGCTGGTGCACCAAAGCCGGGTTGGCAACTCCACTTCAAGCTGGGCAATTTCTTTTAGGCAGGACACCTTCAACTGGAGTGAAGCATGAAGCTTGCCGTCGTGGGAGTCTGGGTTAGCGCGATCGCCGTGTCGCTGGCGGGACCGGAATTGTTGGTGGGCCAGCAGGGCGCCAGCAAGATCGCTTACGTCAACACCCAGGCCATCCTCAAGCAAACGCCCGGATACGTCAAGGCGGAATCCACCTTTACCAAGGAGCTCGAGGGCTACCGGGTCGAGGTGCAAAAGCTTCAGGCGACGCTCGACTCCGCGGCGTCAGATTTCGACCAGCAGTCGGTGATGCTGAGTCCGACGCAACGTGCCGCCAAGCGGAAGGACCTGCAGGCGCAACAGCAGAAGCTCGAGCAGCGGACCCAGGAGCTGCAGCAGCGCGCGGCAACACGCGAGCGGGAGCTGCTCGATCCGATCCAAAGCAAGGTCAACAGCGTCATCGAAGGCATCAGGGCGGCTGGCAACTACGCGATCATCTTCGATGTCAGCTCGCCTAACAATGGAATTGTCACCGCTGACAAGGGTATCGATCTGACACAACGCGTGGTTCAGCAGCTCAAAGCGGGCAGCTGACACGTGACAGTCGGGAGCCTTACCGCGCAGGCGGTCGCCGATCTGGTCGGTGGCCGCCTGCTTGGTAATGGTGCGGTGAGGATCCATACTGTCCGACCGCTCGACCGTGCCGGGCCTGATGCATTGTCATTCGCCATTTCAGGTCGGTATGCGGCCGAGCTCGATAGCTCTCGCGCGGGGGCGGTCCTGGTGCCTGAGGCACTGGCGGATGGAGCCGGGCCGGATACCCGGATCGTGGTTCCCGATCCTTACGGCGCGCTGGTTCGGGTACTGCACGCCCTCTATCCAACGGAGGCGCCGGTGGCCGGGGTCGATGCCACCGCACGCATTGGCGCCGGGACGGTACTCGGCGCGGACGTTTTTGTCGCGCCGTACGTCGTTCTCGGCAGAAATGTCCGGGTGGGCGCGCGCTGCCGCCTGTCCCATGCCGTATCGCTGGGCGACGGTGTCGTTCTCGGAGAGGATACGATCGTCGGGCCCGGCGTGATCTGCTATCCCGGGAGCCGGATCGGCAGCCGAGTGGTGCTCAAGGCCGGCGCAGTGATCGGGGGTGACGGTTTCGGGTACCTCTCTGACGGGAAGCGGCACACCCGGATTCCACACGTGGGTGGATGCATCCTCGAGGACGAGGTCGAGGTGGGGTCGAATACCTGCATCGACCGGGGCAGCATCGACGACACCGTGATCGGCCGGGGCACCAAGCTGGACAACTTGGTGCAGGTCGGGCATAACGTCCGGGTCGGTGAGCGATGCCTGATCATGGCCGGCGTCGGTATCGCCGGCAGTACGCGAGTTGGCGACGACGTCATTCTCGCCGGCCATGTGGGGGTCACGGATCATCTGGTGATCGGAGATCGCGCGCGCATCGCAGCCAAGAGCGCCATCTTTGGCGACGTCCCGCCGGGTGCTTCCTTTAGCGGGCATCCAGCCCGACCCCATCGGCAGTTCCTGCGAGCTCAAGCTTCGATGTACCGGCTGGCTCCCATCGTCGATGAACTGGAGCGGCTGGTGACCGACCGCTCAGCCAATGACTAGACGGACCCTGGCACGAAGCGCACCGGTGAGTGGCATCGGGCTGCACACAGGGTCCTCGGTCAACGCGGTGTGCAACGCGGCCCCCTCAGGGCAGGGGATCGTGTTCCGGAGGATCGATCTGCCGGGATCGCCGGTCATCCCTGCACGCCTGAGCGAAGTGCAGTCCACCGAACGCCGCACCGTACTGGGACAAGGCGAGACCGTGGTCCAGACAGTGGAGCACCTGCTCGCCGCCACGGCCGCACTCCAGATCGACGACCTGACGATCGACCTGGATGGACCTGAGCCACCGATCGGCGACGGATCGTTCGCGCCCTACCTGACCGCCCTGGAGCAGGCTGGAATCGTCGAGCAGCCCGGGGACCCGGTGGTCTACCGGGTTACGTCGGCTTCCGAAATTACCGAGGCGGATTCCTCGTACCTGCTTGCCCCGGCCAAGGCTCTTCGCTTGACGACCACGATCGAATGGGCCCACCCTCTGATTGGCCGCCAAACCGGATCGTACGATATCACGGCTGGCAAGTTCGCGAGCGAGCTGGCACCCGCGCGAACCTTCGGGTTCCTGCGCGAGGCCGATGCGCTCAGGGCGCGTGGCCTTGCTCTGGGTGCGGCGCTGGAATCGACGCTCGTGCTCTCGGAGGAGGGACTGGTTGGGGGGGCGCTGCGGTGGCCGGACGAGTTCGTGCGCCACAAGGCAGGTGATATTCTGGGTGATTTGGCATTGATCGGGGGGCGAGTTCAAGGGCACATCGTCGCCACCAAACCGAGCCACCAGGGGAACATCGCACTGGCGCGCTGGCTCACCCGCACCGGACAGCGAGACGGAGGCGTTGTGATGGACATCGGCCGGATTCTCGACGTGATCCCCCACCGGTACCCTTTCCTGCTGGTCGACCGCATCATCGAAGTCGAGGGCACCAGGCGAATCGTGGGAATCAAGAACGTCACCATCAACGAGCCGTTCTTCCAGGGACACTTCCCCGGGCACCCGATCATGCCCGGAGTTCTCATCATCGAGGCAATGGCTCAGGTCGGTGGCATGCTCCTGCTCGGAACCATCGAGGATCCGGACCAGAAGGTCGTGTACTTCATGTCACTCGACAACGTGAAATTTCGCCGGCCGGTTCTGCCAGGCGACCAGCTCCGCTGCGAGCTCGAGATGCTACAGAATCGGGGCCGGACTTGTCGGATGAAGGGAATCGCCTACGTGGATGGCCAGATCGTAGCCGAAGCCGAGATGATGGCACGCGTGGTGGATCGGTGATTCATCCGACGGCGCTGATCGATCCGTCAGCCGAGCTCGGGGAAGGGGTCTCCATCGGCCCCTTCGCCATCATTGGGCCGCAGGTGACAGTGGGCGACCGCTGCCGGATCGGACCCCGCGCAACGCTGCAGCAAAACGTCCGGCTGGCGGAAGATGTGTTGATCGGTGATGGGTCGGTACTCGGGGGTGACCCGCAGGATCTCAAGTACAACGGCGAGGAAACGTGGGTCGAGATCGGCCAGGGCACCATCATCCGCGAGTATTCGACGATCAACCGCGGGACCTCGGCGACCTTCAAGACCACCGTAGGTGCCAGGTGCTTCATTATGACCTACGTGCATCTGGCCCACGACTGCCATGTCGGCGACGACGTCGCGATCGCCAATGCCACTCAGTGTGCCGGTCACGTCACCATACATGACCGGGCGATTCTCAGCGGACTGAATGCCGTCCATCAGTTCGTCACCATCGGGACGTACTCCTTTGTCGGTGGCGGTTCCCGTGTCAACCAGGATATACCGCCGTACGTCAAGGCCGTCGGTAACCCGATGGAGCTCTATGGGCTCAACTCGCTCGGGCTCCAGCGGGCAGGGTTTTCCGGTGAGACCGTCGCCGCCCTGAAGCGAGCGTACCGGCTCTTCTTCAACTCGGACCTCAACTTGTCGCAGGCGCTCGAGCGGGCCCGCACCGATCTCCCACCGTTTCCCGAGATCGAGCGCTTCCTCGCATTCGTCGAATCCAGTGAGCGAGGCGTCCCCGCGTGAGCGCTCGGCTGCCGGTGGGCGTGATAGGCGTGGGAGCGCTGGGGCAGCATCACGCGAGACATCTGGCCAATCTGGACGAGGTCCATCTTGTCGGCGTGTACGACTCCGATGACGGCCGAGCCGAATCAATAGCGAGCAGTCTGGGTACGACGGCATTTGGAGAAATGGACGATCTGTTGCGCGAGGTCGAGGCCGTGAGTATCGCGGTACCCACGCCGGCGCATGCGGAGATCGGGCTCCGCGCACTGAGGCACGGAATCCCGGTGCTGATGGAGAAGCCACTTGCTTCCACGCTCACTGAAGCGGACGCGCTGATCGCCGCTGCCCAGCGCCAGGGGGTTCAGCTCCAGGTCGGTCACATCGAGCGGTACAACCGAGCACTCCGAGCCGCGGAGACGTATCTCGATGGCCCCCGCTACATCGAAAGTCTCCGGCTGGCCCCCTTCCAGCCACGCGGCACCGACGTGGCTGTCGTGCTCGATCTCATGATCCATGACCTGGACCTGGTGCTTCACCTGACCGGCAGCGTCGCCACCGAGGTCCGTGCGTCCGGGCTTCCCGTGCTTTCACCTCACCTGGACATCGCCAACGCCAGAGTGGAATTCGCCAATGGCGCCGTCGCCCTGGCCACGGCGTCACGAGTGGCTCGAGACCGCGTTCGCCGTCTGCGGCTGTTTCAGCCTAACGGATACTTCTCACTGGATCTGGCGACCGGCTCCGGCGAGTTCATGCGCTTGCGCGAGGGTTGGCAGCCGGGAACCGGCCGGGAGCTCGGCGACGTGGTCGAGCGCATCGTGCTGCAGGCTCCCGAGGCCGATGCGCTGTCACTGGAACTTCAAAGCTTCGTGCACGCGGTGCGCGGCCAACGTGAGGTCGTTGTCAGGGGTGAGGAGGGAAGGGCGGCCCTCGAGCTCGCGCTGCGGGTGGCTGACGCCGTTCGGACTCCGCCTCTTGCTGTTGCCACCCACTAGATGAGCCGGAGGGGCACTCCTCGCATCTTCATCTCCGCCGGCGAGCCTTCGGGCGATCTCCACGGGGCCGGTGTTGTTCGCGCGCTCCGGATGCGCTATCCGAACGCCACGATCGAGGCCCTGGGTGGACCGCAGATGGAGCGCGCTGGAGCCACACTGCGGCATCGGATGGAGGGCCTCGCGGCCTTCGGGCTGGTGGAGGTAGTCACCAAGCTTCGGGCTCACTATCGGCTCTTGAGGGCGCTGCAGAAGGACTTCAGGCTGGGCCGGTACGATCTCGTCATTCTGGTTGACTATCCCGGTTTTCACGTCCGCGTCGCCGAGGCTGCACACGCTGCCGGCACCAAGATCCTGTACTATATCGCCCCGCAACTCTGGGCCTGGCACCCGAGTCGAGCACGGCGGCTCGCCGCCGCCGTTGATCGCCTCGCCGTGGTACTGCCGTTCGAGCAGGTGTTCTTCGAGAAGCTGGGGCTACGGAGCGAGTACGTCGGGCATCCATTGGTCGATCGCGAGCCCTTTCCTAGCCGGCAAGAGGCCCGGGCCAGGCTCGGCGTAGCCGAAAACAGCCGGGTACTCGGAATTTTCCCGGGAAGCCGGGTGCAGGAGATCCGCCGCCTGTGGGAACCGTTCCGGGATGCGGCTCTCCACCTGCTCAAGGAAGGAAGCTGCGACCGGGTGTTCGTCGCTGGCATAACGGCCGGTCACTATCCCGATCCCGGGCCGATCCAGGTGCTGCAAGGCGATCCAGCCCCGCTGTTCGCTGCAGCCGATGCCGCGCTGGCCAAGTCGGGCACCACGACGCTTGAAGCAGCCCTCGCCGATACGCCGATGGTGGTGGCCTACAAGGTTCACCCTGTCACCTACGCCATGTTTCAGCGGGTGCGGACCGTGCGGTGGGTGAGCCTCGTGAATCTGGTGGCCGGTCGGGAAGTCGTGCCTGAAATCCTGCAGGACCGAGCCACCGCCACTGCGCTGGCAACCGCGGTCCGCCCGCTGCTCAACCCCACGGATCCGGGGACCCTGTCCCAACGTGAGGGGCTGGCGCTGGTTCGCGAGCGCCTCGGCGCAGCAGGCGCCACGACCCGGGTTGTGGCGCTCGCGAGTGAGCTGCTGGGGCCGTGCGGCTGAAGGTTTCCCCCCGCACGGTTCGGGCAGTCGCATGGCCCGCGGTGCGGATGTTGGCGTCCTCGTGGCGGATCGACGTCGTACATGAGGAGCGCTGGCGGACGCTGTACGATGCCAAACGTCCCCACGTGTTTCTGCTCTGGCATGAAGCCTTGCTGCCGCTCCTATGGCAGCATCGGCATCAGGGAGTCGCCATCGTGGTGAGCGAGGCACGGGAGGGCCAGTACTTGTCCGACCTGGCGCTTGCTTTGGGGTACGCTGCGGTTCGAGGGTCGAGCACCCGCGGGGGCGCCCGGGCCTTGCTCGGCGCGGTGCGCCAGCTCCAGGCCGGCCGAGCGGTGGCATTCACTCCGGACGGTCCGCGCGGCCCCCGGCGCGAGATGAAGCCAGGCGTCGTGGCGGCCGCCCAGCGGGGTGGCGGCGTGATCGTGCCCATTCATGCGCAGGCCGACCGCGCCTGGCGATTACATTCATGGGATCGGTTCATGATTCCCAAGCCGTTGGCACGGGTGCGGATCACGTACGGTCGGCCCTTCGAGGTAGCCGATGGTGAGCAGGGGTTGGTGGCGGGACTCGCGCGCGCCACGGAAGGTCTCCACGAGGTCTCGAAGGCGGACCCATGAGACGCAGGGGCGACACCCACCGGATGGTGCGGTGGCTCTGGACCAGTCGAAGACCCGATGCCCGGCTGGTTCGCCTGGCTCTGCTGCCGGCCTCAGGTTTATGGCGCGGCGCCATGGCTGTCCGGGAGCTCGGCTACTCTCGCGGCTGGTTCGGTGTGCACGATCTGCCACTCCCCTCGGTCGCCGTGGGCAACCTGACGGTAGGTGGCTCCGGGAAGACTCCCATTGCGATCTGGATTGCCCGCTACTACGTAGGCCGTGGGTTGGTGCCGGGTATCCTCCTGCGAGGCTATGGTGGGGATGAAGTGCTGGTGCACCAGCACGCGGTTCCGGAGGCGCGCGTAGTGGCCGACGCCGACCGGCTCGCCGGAGCGGAGCGGGCATTGGCGCGGGGTGCGGAGGTGCTGGTGCTGGATGACGCCTATCAGCGGCTGGATGTCAGGCGCGATCTCAACATCGCAGTGGTGAGCGCCGAAACTACCCGCGCTGTCCGATGGTCGTTGCCGGCCGGCCCGTGGCGCGAGGGGCTGAGCGCGCTGGATCGTGCGGACGCTGTCATCATCACCCGAAAACGCGCCACGTCCGAAGCGGCACTGGCGCTGATGGCAGACCTGCAGGCGCGTGTCCGAGGACCAGTCGCCATCGCTCACCTGGGGCTTCGGTACCTTGAGGGGATGGTCAGTGGCACACGCAGCCCCGCGTCGGCGTTGTCGGGGAAGCGTGTAGTCGCCGCATCCGGGATCGCCGATCCGGACGCGTTCGTTGCCCAGACTAAAGCCACTGGCGCAGCGGTCCAGGTAGCCACCTGGAAGGATCACCACGCCTACCGGGACGAGGATGTCGCCTGGCTGGCGCACGCAGCGCGCCGGGCAGACCATGTCGTCATAACGCAAAAGGACGCGGTAAAGCTTCGGGACCGCTGGCCCAACTCGGTGCCGGAGCCGCTCGTCGCCATGCTCGACCTGGAATGGGAAGAAGGCGGTGAGAGGATCGCCGCTTCGCTGGACGCCGTCGTTACGCCGGTAGATGGACTGTAAACACATTTCGCGGAGCGTACCGAGCCTTTATGACCACCGTAACCCCTCGTCCGAGCCATGATCTGATTCGTCCCGACAAGGACAAGTTCCTCAGTGAGGAGAATCCCTTCGAGGCGATGATGTCGCGCTTCGACTACGCGGCCACTCGGCTGAGCCTGGATCCGGGATTGTACAAGGTTCTCAGGAGCCCTGAGAAGCAGATCATCGTGTCGGTCCCGATTCTGCGAGATAACGGAGACACGGACGTGTACGTGGGGTACCGGGTGTTATACAACACCTCTCGAGGGCCGGCAAAGGGCGGCATTCGGTTCGATCTGAACGTCACCTTGGACGAGGTCAAAGCCCTGGCTGCGTGGATGACGTGGAAGTGCGCGGTCGTGAACATCCCCTTTGGAGGTTCCAAAGGCGGCGTCGTCTGCGATCCCGCCACGATGTCCAATCCCGAGCTCGAGCGCGTCACCCGGCGGTACACGTCAGCCATCATCGAGACGCTCGGGCCCGACTCGGACGTGCCGGCTCCCGACATGAATACCAACGAGCGGATGATGGCGTGGATCATGGATACGTACTCCATGCACAAGCGTCACACGGTCACCGCCGTGGTGACCGGCAAACCGGTAGAAATGGGAGGATCGCTCGGCCGCCGGGAGGCGACCGGCCGAGGATGTATGCTGGTCACGAGGCAGGCACTGAATCGCCTCCGTATGCCGGTGCAGGGCAGCCGGGTCGCGGTGCAGGGATTCGGCAACGTCGGCTCGGTGTCGGCGGCGCTCATGGAGCAGCAAGGCATGAAGATCATCGCCGTGAGTGACAAGTCCGGCGGCATCTACAATCCGAAGGGACTGAAGATCAAGGACGTCATTCAGCATGTCCGGCAGCATCGGTTCCTCAGTGGGTACAGCGAAGCCGAGCAGATTACCAACGATCAACTGCTGACGATAGACTGCGACGTCCTGGTTCCCGCGGCAATGGAAAACGTCATCACCAGCCACAACGCAGGCGATATCAAGGCCCGCATCATCTGCGAGGGCGCGAACGGCCCCACTACTGCAGGGGCAGATAAGATCCTGGAGGAGAACGGCGTCTTCGTCATTCCGGACATCCTGGCCAATGCCGGCGGCGTCACAGTGAGCTACTTCGAATGGGTGCAGGATCGGGGTGGCTATTTCTGGGACGAGGACACCGTCAATCAGCGCCTCGAGCGCATCATGGTTCAATCCTTTGACGAGGTGGCCTCCATGGCTGGTCGGCACGGGATCAACATGCGGATCGGGGCGTACATGCAGGCGATCGAGCGGGTTGCAGCCGTGCACCGGCTGCGGGGGATGTATGCGTGAGCGGCTCCGCTGACCATTGGAGATCAACCTCGTCGCTGTCGGCAAGCTGCGGCCCTATTATCACGCAGCCCTCGATGACTATGGGCAGCGTCTCCAGCGGTATGCCGTCTTTCGAGTACACCAGGTACGGGAGGCGAGTCGAGCTCCAAACGTCGCCGCCCAGCGGCTCGAGGAAGCGCAGCGGCTGACGGGGCGCATTCCCGCGACAGCGAGTGTGGTAGCGCTCGCACGAGTGGGCGCCGGGTGGAGCAGTGCAGACCTCGCCAAACAGCTCGACCGTTGGATCCTTGCAGCCAGGCCACTGGCCTTCGTTATCGGAGGGTCTCATGGCCTCGATGCATCACTGATCGCGCGGGCGACGGCTACCTGGAGCCTCGGGCCGCTCACGCTCCCGCACGAGTTGGCCCGCGTCGTCGTCGTCGAGCAGCTCTACCGGGCATTCACGATTCTGCGGGGGGAGCCGTACCATAAGGGGGTCTAAAGGTCTAGGGTCGAGGGGTCTACACCCTCACCGGTTCCGGCTGTGATTAGACCCTAGACTCTGCACCCTAGACCCACTTTCAATGACCGAATGGTTCGAAGAATGGTTTGGCGAAGAGTACCTGCGGCTGTATCCTCATCGTGACGACCGGGATGCAGAGCGTGCCGTCAGCCTCATCCTCCGAACCGTCCCATTCCAGCGAGGCTGGCGAGTGCTCGATGTGGCGTGCGGCGCTGGACGACATGCCCGAGCGTTCGAGGCGGCGGGGGGAAGATGTACGGGCCTGGATCTGTCGCTCACTCTCCTGCGGCTTGCCCGGCAGGTGACGGAAGCCCCCCTCGTGCGAGCCGACATGCGCCAACTTCCTATTCGGCCCGCGTCAATGGATCTCACCGTGAATCTCTTCACCAGCTTCGGGTATTTCGACCGCGACAGCGAGCACACTGCCGCGCTGAGCGAGATGATCGGCACCGTTCGACCGGAAGGCTGGTTCGTCATCGACTTCCTTAACGCCGCGACAGTACGTCGCCAGCTCGTGCCTGAGGAGACTCTCGAGGTCCCCGGCGCCACGGTTCGAGTTTTTCGCTCCGTCTCGCCGGATGGTCGGTACGTATGCAAGAGCATACACGCTGGGCACGGGCGACAATTTCGCGAGCGGGTTCGCCTGTTCGAACCCGACCAGATGGTTCACATGCTGGAAGCCGCGGGCGTAACCGTGCAGAATCGATTCGGCGACTACGATGCCAGCCCGCTCGGTTCGGATTCACCTCGCACCATCTTGGCGGGGCGGGTCCAATGACTCTACGGTTTGTCCCGACGCCGCTTACGGCTTCGGTCGAACTCCCTGCCCCCCGCGAGAGCATCTGGGATCCGGCGCTTGCCGATGCCATCCTGCCGACAGCGGCGCGTGACGCTGCGCTGCAACGGTTGAGCGAGCCTGGTTCGTTCGTCGTGACGACAGGTCAGCAACCGGGGCTCTTCACGGGTCCGCTCTACACGATCTACAAAGCGGTCTCGGCTGCATCTCTCGCGCGGGTTCTCGAGCGTCTCTGGCAGCGTCCGGTCGTGCCGGTGTTCTGGTCGGCCGGCGATGACCACGATTTTGCCGAGGCGAGTCACGCCAGCTGGATAACGAGCGATGGGAGCGTAGCCAGCGCGGAACTCTCGCCCCGCCTGCCAGACGCTCCCCTCACACCGATGTACCGTCAGCCGCTTGGAGTCGAGGTGGAGCAGGCGCTGGAGAGGCTTACCACCGATCTCCCACCGGCTGAATTCAAGGATTCCACACTCGCCTGGTTACGCCGGCACTATCGTCCCGAAGCCACGGTCGCCGGCAGCTTCGCCGGCGCTCTTGCCGAGCTCCTCGCACCACTCGGGATGGTGGTCCTCGACAGCACTCATCCGACGCTCAAGCGTGTCGCAAGCCGGCATCTTGTGCGCGCCCTCGGATTGACACGCGATCTCGACCGCGATCTCGAGCATCGGGCCGAGGAGCTGCGCCTTGCAGGTTTCGATCCCGGGGTACCGGTAGGGGATGGTGCGTCGCTGGTGATGCTCGAAGGCGAACTGGGGCGGGACCGGCTCGTCCTGAACAATGGTGAGTTCGTAACCCGCCGGAGCCGAGAACACTTCGATCTTGCCGCCTTGCAGCAAATCGCAGCTTCAGAGCCCCAGCGGCTGTCGCCTAACGTCCTTCTCCGCCCGGTGGTAGAGAGTGCGTTGCTCCCCACTGTCGCCTACCTCGCCGGGCCTGGGGAGCTTCGGTACCTGGCACTTACGCCGCCCGTGTACGAGCGGATGCGAATCCCGCGACAGCTTGCCCTGCCGCGCTGGTCTGGAATTCTGGTCGAGCCTCGTGTCGATCGCGTGCTGCAGAAGTTCGGCATTGATCTGGACGACCTGCTCGAGCCTGCCGGCCCGCTGGAGGCCAGGCTCGTACGGGCACAACTGCCCGACGAGGCAGTTCGTGCTCTCGCGCTGATCCGCTCTGCGCTCGAGTCAGGGTACGATCGCCTGGGAGCGACCGCGGCTGATATAGATCCGACGCTCGCTCGCCCGGTGCAGGGCGCGCGGAATCAGGCCTTGTCAGGGGTCCAGGACATCGAACGAAAGCTGGTCCAGCATCTGAAGCGGCGGCAGGAGATCGAGCTGGGGCAGATCGCAAAGGCACGTACGCTGATCCTGCCCGAGAATAAGTCCCAGGAACGGGTGCTCACCATCGCCCCTTTCCTGGCACGCTATGGTACCTCACTTCTGAGCGAGCTCAGCGATGTCGTCGAGGGATGGTATGCCTCGGCCCTTGAGGGCGCCCTGCACCCATCATAGACTCGACTCATGTCGATCATTGCGCTGATTCTGCTGGTGGCACTCCTGATTCCAATCATGGGGATCGTAGTCGACTCTCCGATCGGCCGGGCGCTGGCCCGGCGGCTGGAGGGGCCGCAGGCGTCGCCACCTGCGATAACTGAGCTCGCCAAGAAGGTGGAGCTGCTCGAAGCCGAGGTCGATGATCTGATGCGCAACGTTCAAGTGCTCCAGGACGAGAACGCATTTCTTCAGCGGTTGCTCGAAGATCCGGCCCAGCGTCGCACCCTTCCACCCGCAAATAATCCCTGACCCCACCGGCTGCCCAGCCGACACGCCCCGCGGTACTCGTTGCCGCGGGCATTCTGCTGAGTCGTATCCTCGGCCTGGTTCGTAATCGGGTTTTCGCGCACTACTTCGGCACGTCGGCAGCGGCTGACGCCTTCAACGCGGCATTCAAGCTCCCCAACTTCCTCCAGAATCTGTTTGGAGAGGGCGTGCTTTCAGCATCCTTCATCCCGGTGTATGTGCGGTTGTTACAGAAGGATCGTGACGAGGCTCGGCGGGTTGCGGTCGCAGTGGGGGCGATTCTCGCCCTCGCGGTATCAGTGGTGGTTCTCCTCGGGGTGCTGCTCGCACCTGTCCTGGTTTCGATATTCACGCCCGGCTTTTCCGGCGAGAAACGTGATGCAACCATCCGCCTCGCCCGGATTTTCTTCCCGGGTGCAGGACTCCTCGTGCTCTCGGCCTGGTGTCTGGGCGTTCTCAACAGCCACGGACGCTTCTTCCTTTCCTATTCCGCACCGGTCCTGTGGAATCTGGCGATCATCGGGGCACTGCTCGCTTTCGGCGATAATGTGGGTGGCTATAGGCTGGCGCAGATCGCCGCGTTGGGTTCGGTGGCGGGGAGCGCGCTGCAGTTCGGTGTGCAACTGCCGGCGGTCATCACCCTGCTGGGTGGCATCATGCCGTCGCTGCGCCGGGGCGCCGAGGCTGCGGGCACAGTACTGCGCAATGCGGTGCCGGTATTCATCGGTCGCGGCGTGGTGCAGATCAGCTCCTACATCGATACCGTCATCGCCAGCCTCCTGCCGACCGGCGCCGTCGCCGCCATCTCCTACGCGCAGGTGCTGTATACCCTGCCGGTGAGTCTGTTCGGGATGTCGGTATCGGCCGCTGAGCTGCCAGCCATGTCAGCGATCTCTGGTGACGATAGTGAGCGCGCGGCCAAACTGCGGACCCGCCTGGATATCGGGCTGCGCCAGATCGCGTTCTTCGTCATTCCGTCCGCCGTGGTATTCCTGGCTCTTGGCGACGTGGTGGTGGGAGCCCTGTACCAGACCGGGGCGTTTACCCGGGAGATGACGATCTATGTCTGGGCGATCCTGGCTGGGTCCGCCGTCGGCCTTCTCGCCTCCACCTGGGGGCGGCTCTACGCCTCGACGTATTACGCGGTCCAGGATACGCGCACGCCCCTTCGCTTTGCGCTGGTACGAGTGGTCCTCACGCTCCTGCTGGGGTACGTGTTCGCCATGTACCTCCCGGGCGAGCTGGGCCTGAGTCAGAGGTGGGGCGCAGCCGGGATCACGCTGGCCTCGGGAGTGGCGGCGGGGATCGAATTTTTCCTCCTGCGGCGTGGGCTGACCCGCCTGCTGGGCGGGACCGGAGTGCCAGGCCGGTTTCTGGCGAAGCTCTGGATAAGCGCCTTGGCAGCTGCGGCGGCGGCATGGGTGGTGCGTCTAGCGGTCGAGGGGCAGCACCCCCTCGTGGTGGCGTTATTTTCCCTGGGTATGTACGCTGTCGCCTACTTCGCCGTGGCGGCGGCGCTCGGGGTGCCACATGCCGGGCGGCTCCTGGGCAGGCTGAGTGGAATCCTCAGGCGGTGAGGTAAGCCAAAGCACTTACGGAATTGAAACACGCCTTCAGTCGATCAACGAGATACCCAGTGACCACTCCCGCAGTACCCGAGGAACTCCAGCGCAAGCTCGATACTCTCCCCGAGGGACCGGGTGTGTACCTGTGGAAGGGAAAAGATGGGGAAGTCCTGTATGTTGGCAAGGCAAAGCGACTGCGTAGCCGGGTGCGCAGCTACTTCGCCACCGACTTTCCCGATAGCCCGAGAAACCGGCTTCTGCAGCGCCTTATCGCTGATGTCGACACCATTGTAGTCCCGAGCGAAGCCGGGTCGCTGCTGCTCGAAAACAACTTCATCAAGGAGTACCGGCCTCGATTCAACGTCCGCCTCAAGGATGACAAGAGCTATCCTTCCATTGCCGTCACGCTGGGCGAAGCATTCCCGCGTGTACTCGTCACCCGCAAGCGTGACATACCTGGAGCACGTTACTTCGGGCCCTACACCGATGTAGGTCAGCTGCGGCGTACACTGGCAATCATTCGCCGGCTCTACACGGTGCGGAGCTGCCAGGATCGACTGCCGGAGGACCGCCGCGAACGCCCCTGCCTGGACTACCACATCGGACGCTGCCGGGCTCCATGCATGGGCTGGCAGGACATGCCGGAGTATCAGCAGATGGTCACCGACGTCCTGCAGTTCCTCGAGGGAAGAACGCAGGATGTCCGTGCTCGGGTACGAGACGCCATGCTGGAAGCAAGCGCCCGGGAGGATTTCGAACGCGCGCGGGAAATGAGGGACGCGCTTCGATGGCTCGACCGTTTGGATGAGCCGACCAGCGTCGAGGTCATTGGCACCGGCGATGCAGACGTAATCGGCTATGCCAGGGACGGCGATGATGCAGTCGGCGTCCTCATGCGGGTGCGCCAGGGCCGAGTAGTCGCCCGCGAACATCGTTTCCTTGAGGGTGTAGAAGAAGAGGAAGACAGCGCGGTGTTGAGCGCATTCCTGGTGCGATACTACGTCCCAATCGAAGGTCGCGTACGCCGGCTTGTCATTCCCATGCCCCCCGCCGAGTGGGACACGCTGCGGGAGCTGTTACCCGAGACCGATTGGCTCGTGCCGCAGCGGGGTACGGCGCAGCGGTGGCTGGAGCTGGCAGACCAGAACGCGCGGCATCTACTGGAAAGTCTCCGCATCGAATCGTTCGAAACCGAGGAACGTGCGGAGGACCCAGTGTACGCACTGGGTCGTGACCTGGGTCTCAGCATCGTGCCCCGCGGCTTCATCTGCGTGGACATCTCTCACAACCAGGGCAGGGACACGGTCGGATCGCTGGTCTGGTTTGAGGCGGGGCGCCCGCGAAAGAGTGAGTACCGGAAGTTCAAGATCAAGGGCACTGGACAGCAGGATGACTACGCGGCGATACAGGAGGTTTTGATCAGGTATTTCACTCGCCGCCTCGAAGAGCAGCTGCCGCTGCCAGACCTGGTGGTTATCGACGGCGGGAAAGGTCAACTCAGCGCCGCAGTGGAAGCAACAACTCGCCTTGGCCTGACCGAGCTGCCAATGATCAGTCTGGCGAAGAGGGAGGAGGAAGTGTTTCTACCCGGGAGACCAGAGAGCCTGCGACTGCCGAGACGCAGCCCTTCGCTCCGACTCTTGCAGCGCGCCCGCGACGAGGCTCACCGGTTTGGTTTGGCCTACAACAGGAAGCGTCGTACTCAGCGCACTATCACTTCGGAGCTGCTCACCATCCCCGGGGTCGGTCCACGGAAGCGGCGCCAGCTGCTGGAGCGTTTCGGCAGTCTGGCCGGCGTCAAATCCGCCTCTGTTGCCGAGCTGGCTTCGTTGCCCGGCGTGTCAACCCGCTTAGCCGAGCGCATCCTCGATCACTTGAGGGCCACCGTCGGCCGATAGGTCACAGCTTAGCTCCTCCACCTCCCGCGCACTACCATCTGCTCTTTCGACGTCGCATATTCTAAGTCTATGTCCGATGGACGGTTTGCTATCATCGACCCGGTTTCAGGGATCAGCGGCGACATGATGCTCGGCGCACTAGTCGCCGCGGGCGCGCCGGCGGAATGGCTGCAATCCCTGCCGCAACGCCTAGGCTTTCCGGGGGTCAGCGTGACTGTGGCGCAGGTTGATCGCTGCGGAATCAGCGCGACGAAGGTGGACGTCTGCCTACCGAATGGTTCGCGTGAAGAGCCATCTGAAGTGGTCCACAGCTCCTCGCACTCACACCAGCACGCCGAGGAGCATCATCACAACCACGTGCACCATCACGATCATGGAGCAGGGAACGGCGCTCACCGGCATATCGGAGATCTGATCGCCATAGTAGAACAAAGCGATCTGTCGACCTGGGTCCGCGAGCGCGCGGTCCGCGCATTTCAGTTGCTCGGAGCCGCGGAAGGCCGTGTGCACGGATTGCCCGCCGAGCGAGTTCCGCTCCACGAAGTTGGCGCTGTGGATGCGATCGTCGACATAGTCGGTGCCATCGAGGGATTCGAGCAGCTGGGCATCACACGGATCTACAATCGGCCGCCCGCAATTGGAAGCGGCTGGGTGCGCGCCGCACATGGAGTGATTCCGGTCCCGGCGCCCGCGACATCTATCCTCCTCGAAGGAATTGAGGTGGGTCCGAATGGTCCCGTCATTGGCGAAGCGACGACGCCAACCGGGGCAGTGCTGCTGAAGGTGCTGTCAGCCGGGCCGCCTCCGGGCCGGTGGCGCGCGGTTGCCGGTGCCGCCTGGGGAGCGGGAGGACGCAATCCGAGCGGCTATCCGAATGCCCTGAGGTTGATCGTGGCCGCAGCTGCGCAGGAGGCCTCGGAAGTGGTGGTACTGTCCACGGATGTGGACGATCTTAGCCCAGAGTACCTCGACCCCTTAAGGGAGGCGCTCTTTTTGGCAGGAGCGCTTGATGTTCAGGTATGGACTACCCAGATGAAAAAGGGAAGAGCCGGCTTCCGGGTCGAAGCGACGGCTGCCCCGGCAGAGGCAGATGCTGTCTCGCAGGCGCTCTTTCGTCACAGCACCACGGCGGGCATACGGCGATATACTGCTGAGCGGGCGACGTTGCCCCGCCGTGAAGTCGAGGTCACCATGGCCGATGGTTCAGTCGTGCGTGTGAAAGTCCTGGACGGACCCGATGGCCCGAGAGTAAAGCCGGAGTACGAGGATGTCGCCGCATTGGCCCGCCGAACTGGCAGACCAGCGCACGAGGTGGCAAGGGACTTGCAATCCCGGGCTCTCCGTCTGGTGAGCGCCGAACACGTCGGGTCTGTGACCCCGAATAAGGAGTCTTGATAGTGAGAACAAGAATTGTGACTGCCGTCACCGTTGCGGGATTGTTCAACGCCGTGCCGCTACTTGCGCAGGCGGCACTCAACGATCGCGTCGCGAAGGGGATGCCGTCCAGGTTCACGCCTCCCACGTGCGGCATCAAAGCGGGGCATTTCAAGGTTCAGAGCGGCGCCACATACCTGAAGACCGGTATTGAGACCGAAGTGCCCGAAAACCAGACCCGCGCCCTGAACAACGGCAAGAAGGTCCTGCTCGAGGCAATCCAGCAGAACCAGCAGGACAAGAATCCAGCAGCCTGGTACTATCTCGGCAGGATCTATCTCCAACAGGGTGATATCGCGGGCGCGGACAGCTCACTAACCCGCGCGGAAACGATGCTCCCTGCCTGCAAGAAAGACATCAGCGACGTGCGCTATGCTGCCTGGGTGCCTCTGGTGAACGCAGGAATCTCGTTCAACAAGGAAGAGAAGAACGATTCGGCACTGGCTCTCTACCGGCAGGCGAACTCGATCTACCGAGACAAGCCGCTGGCCTTCCTCAATGCCGGCGTGATCTTCGCGAACGCAAACCAGGCAGACAGCGCCGTCGTCTACTTCCAGAAGGCCTCCCAGGTGGCCGAGCAGACCAACGCAGTTGAGGATCGCAACGCCGCGACACGCAACTGGGGCGCGCTGCTGCAGCGCGCTGGTCGCCACCAGGAGGCGATCCCGGTGCTGGAGAAGTATGTCGCCTGGGTGCCCAAAGACGTGGAGGTCAAGCGGGCGCTGGCGAGCTCGTATCGCTCGACCGGTCAGAACGACAAAGCCAAGGCCATCGACGATGAGGTGGGGGTTGGTGCACCCGCCGCCGGTCAACCTTCAGCCGCTGCGAGCGCCTCGGCCGATGCAATGAGTGCGGCTGTGACCCTGTACAACTCCAAGAAGTACGCGGAGGCTGCGGCTGCCTTCGAGAAAGTGCTGGCCACTGAGCCGAACAACCGTGATGCACTCTACGGCCTTGCGAACGCCTACGTAGGGCTCAAGAGCCCGAAGTTGGCCGACGCTGCCGCACGGCTGGTTGCCATCGAGCCAGTGAACGAGGAGGCCGTACGCCTGTTGGCAAACGGCCAACGCATGGCGAAGAAGGAGACGCTGGCGAATAAGACCGCCATCCGCCTGCTCGCGATGCCTACGAGCGTGAAGGTCAATCAATTCGCACCTACGGCTGATGGAGCGAGCATCACCGCGGCCGCGACTGGACGCGAAGGCGAGACCGCCCAGGGGAAACCGCTGGTAGCGAAGCCTCTGGTCCTCATTTTCGAATTTCTCGACGCTCAGGGTGCGGTTGTCGCGAACCAGGAGGTCGAGATTCCAGCGCTCAAGGCCGGAGAGACTCACCCAATCGAGGTCAAGGCACAGGGGCAGGGAATAGCTGCCTGGAGATATAAGCAGAAGTAAGGGGGTTTTCATGGCGGGAGTACGGGTAGAGCAAGCAGCCGGCAGCGGCCTG
>Ga0307416_100000615_pt1 | contig 18333 bp, 17 predicted proteins | sample DK1Cmetagenome_2_FD_203821 | JGI IMG/M metagenome (GOLD analysis project Ga0307416, IMG submission 203821) | Maize rhizosphere microbial communities from greenhouse at UC Davis, California, United States - DK15-C-3 | ecosystem: Host-associated > Plants > Roots > Rhizosphere > Soil | place...
GGTCCCGAACGCGCCAAGCGCAACCACATCCGCCAGCTGGAGGTCCTCGGCTACAAGGTCACCCTCGAACCCGCCGCCTGACCGGCCGTCACCGAGCAACCAGCGCACCACCCTGATCGGATCCGGCTCCACCCCGGATATTGCCGCGTGCCTGCTCACCGTGGATTTTCGGATCAGGATGAAGTCGGAGGTTCAAGTCCTCCCAGGCCCACCGCAACGCCTCTGACCAGCGGAAACGCTGGTCTCTTAGCCTTCGGTCCAGCCGGCACGGCTTCATCGCTGGTCAGCGATTGGCTCGACGGGGCCCACCTATCTCTATGAGCCCGCACGGCCCGTCTGACCAGCACGTTTGCCAGTCCTCGGAGCTCTCCCGGAGGCCCAGGTTCGGTCGCATAGCGGTCGTAGAACGCATTACTTCGCGGATGTTGACGCGTCGAGCCCGTGAGCGGCAGGTCGCTCCCTTGGGGAAGGTGTGGCAGTTCTCGGCCATGACCACGACCCTTGCGGAGGACCTCGTTGGAGGTCAGCTGTGGCCGCGCGGATCGGTTCAGCCTGGCCCGCGCGCCGGTTCCGCGTCGTGCGCAACCCAGATGTTGGGCTCATGGTAGAGCCCGAGGTCGCGCTCACGGTCGATGTGTAACAGGGCCAGCCCCTCGGGGAACACGTACCGCCCGGTCTCCGGGAACGCCATCCCCACCCACCCCTCCCACTCCTGGACCGTCCCGCTGATCCGCAGCGACTCGGGCTCGGCGCGCAGGATTCGTCCACCCAGGCGGGCGTGCACCCGCAGCCAGGGGTCAAACGGCAGCCCGTCGGGGCGAGTCCAGGTCGCGTACCGCTGGATCGGGGTGAGTGGATAGCGAGCCTTCCAGTTGGGGCGGACCGGCGCGATCAGCTGCGCCCAGCCGCGCCCGGCGGCGAGCGCCCGCATCCCCTCCAGCAGCAGCCGGCTCTGCCCCCGGTTCTCCTGGCCAGAGGGGATGGCGATCGCCAAGGCGCACAGTGCGGTCGGCTCCGGCGCGACGCCCACCTCCGGGAGGCCGGTGGCCAGGACCTCGTCGATGCTGCGGGGTAGCCCTTGGAGGGTCCCGTCGTAGCGGCAGGGGATGGTGTTGGCCTCGCCGAGCACCTCCCCGGTGGCGTCGTCCCACAGCACCAGCTGGTAGGAGGGGCACTCGTCGTACAGCCGCGACCAACGCGGGGCGGCGATGTCGCCGTGGGTGTTGTACTCGGGGAAGGCGCCGGCGGTCGCCTCGTCGGCCTGGTCGGCCAGGTCGGGCCGCGCAAGGGCCGACACGATCCGCACGGTCATGCGCACCACCTGACTATGGTCCAGGACGCCACGATGCCCCACGTTGGCGGACGCGATGTAACCGAACCGGCACGATAGCCCACGACCTCGTGATCCATCACAGACGCCTCAATTATCCGTAGGAACGAACGACACCGTAGGCCTCCAGAGGCCAGATCTTGGATGCTTGGACTGGTTGTCGTCTGCCGATGCCAGGATCGCCTGCGAGCGTGAGGACCGCCCTCACCATAGGCTGCAGAACAGCAGCGGCAATGCGACGGCTCAGTGTCGGTCCAGCCCGAGGCGGTGAGCGACCGCAGCCGCCTCACCACGTCCGGCCACCCCCAGCTTGGCCAGGATCCGCGAGACGTGGACGCCGGCCGTCTTGGGGGCGATGAACAGCTCCTGGCCGATCTGCCGGTTGGTCCGCCCGGCGGCGACCAGCGCCAACACCTCCGCCTCCCGCCGGGTCAGCCCCAACGAGGCCGCCACCGACGGCGCCTCCGGCTGGGCCACTGCTGGGTCGGCAGGGGCCTCCAGCGCTATGCGGCCGCGCTGGGCGAGCAGCTCCAGCTCCCGCCGCAGCGGCGCCGCCGCCAGCCGGACCGCGACCGCGTGCGCCGCCCGCAGCGGCTCTTCGACCCGAGCCCGGGGTGCCTGGCTGGCCAGCAGCGCCTCGGCCTGCCGCCATTGTGCGTAGGCGGCCGGGTAGGGCCGGCCACGCGCCGACCACGCCGCGGCTGCTTTTTGCCACTGGACTGGGTCGGGTCGGCCTTCAAGGCGCGTGCGCTCTGCGTCGAAGAGGGCGGCCACTGCGGGGCTGGTCAGAACCGGGCTGGCGCCAGCCACCAGTGGGTTGGGCACCATCGCCGCGGCCCGGGATGCCAACGCGTCGGCGGCGCGTATGGCTGCTTGGACTTCCCCCTGATCGTGGCGGGCGCGTCCAAGCTCGGCCTGGTCGGCCTCGACTCGCATGCCGAGACACAGTAGCCGGCCGCTGCGTAGCCGCTCGTCGGTCTCGGCCACTCGGTCCAGCCCGTCCTGGACCGCGGTTCGGGCCTCCCCCAGCCGGCCTTGCCAGACCCGCAACTCGGCCATGTGCTCTGCGTATTCGCGAGCGGCCTCCGGCACGCCACTCGGGAACAGGGATCGTTCCTTGATCGTCTCCAGGTGCGCTTCGGCTGCCTGGAACTCGCCGCGGCCGACCTCAAGCGTCGCGACCATCGAGAAGAGGTACCTCTCCTCTGGTTGGGCCTGGGCCAATGCCTGTGTCACCAGCCCGTGGGCCTCGTCCCAGCGGCCAAGCTTGAATAGTGCCTCGGCCGCGTTGGCCAGCAGGAAGGTGTCCTGCCACTGCCCCGCCAGTCCGAGGCGCCGCAGCGGCTCACGACCCGACAGCGACAGCTCGACTGCGTCCTCGAGCCGGCCGGCCTGCATCAAGGTATCGCCAAGCCAGCTGTAGGCACGCCCAAGCGTGTCCAGGTCGGCGTGCTGTTCGGCCAGCCGGCAGGCCTCGCGTAACGACGCGACCGCGGCTTCGAACGACCCGGAGGCCGCCTGGGCCCCTCCCAACGCAAGCAGCGCCCGCCCGAGCTCAAGCTCGGCGCCAAGCTGGCGGGCGATGGCCGCGGCTTCCTCGCTGGCCGCTCTTGCCTGTTCGGTGCGGGAGGCGAGGACCAGGGCTTCGGCGAAGCTGGCCAGCACCCGGGCTCGTTCCTTGGATGGCGGATCCACTGGGATGAGGCGAACTGCCTGGCGTAGTGCCTCGAACCTAGCCGTCAGGTCTAGGGTGGCCATCAGGTAGACGCCGCGGCGTTCGTGGAGAAGCCCAGCCCGAACCGGGTCAACCGCGGGGTCGATCTCCCGCAGTGCCTGGTCGACGAGGGCCAGCGCACGGTCGACATCACCGCTGGCGTTGGCGGCCCGATCGGCCCGCTGGAGCACCTCCACCCGGTCCATGCCGGCACGCACGTCGGGATCGGTGACCCGGTCCCACAGCTCCAGCGCCCTCCCATAGTGGCGGAACGCCTCGGCGTAGGCATAGGTGCCGTCGGCCTCCACTGCCGCCCGCACCGACCACTCCAGCGCCTTCGGCAGGTCGCCCCCCCGATACCAGTGCACGGCGACCTCGGCCGCGGAGCCGGACCAGTCCAGCTCACCCGAACCGAGCAGGTCAACGACGGTTTGGGCAAGGGCGGTGTGCAGTCGGGCCCGTTCGCCGGGCAGCAGATCAGCATCGATGACCTCGCGGAGCAGGGCGTGCCGGACGTCATAGCCGTCCTCGCCGGGCGTCGTCACCAGCAGCTGGCTGGCCACCGCCTCACCCAACGCACCATCCAGCTGCCGATCATCCAGGCCGGCAACCGCGGCCAGGAGCCGGTGGGGCATGCGTCGGCCGGCCACCGCGACTACCGCCAATACCTGCCCGGCAGGGTCGGGCAACACCTGGACCCGACCCTGGAGCAGGTCATGCAAGGTCGCGGGGAGCTCGCGGGAGCCGGCCCGCATGACCTCAAGCAGCTCCTCGGTGAAGAAGGGGTTGCCCTCGGAGCGGGCGAACACGGTCTCGACCAGCTCGGCGGTTGGTGCTGCCCCCAGGATGCCGATCAGCTGCGCCCCCGTCTGGACCTGGTCCAGCGGGGCGAGTTCAAGGCGCTCCACCCGGCCAGCCCGGTCCAGCTCGGCCAGATAGGGTCCCAGCTGCTGCTGGCCCGGCTCGTCGTTGCGGTAGGTGACCACCACCAGCACCCGCTCTCGGCGCAGGTTGCGGACCAGGAACGCCAGCAGGTCGCGAGTGGAGCGGTCAGCCCAGTGCAGGTCCTCGACCACCAGCACCAGCGGGGCTTGCTCACTCAGCCGGCCCAGCAGGCCGAGCAGCAGCTCGAACAGCCGTGCCTGAGCGGTCTGGTCGTGCGGGCCGGTCCGATCTGGCGCGCCCAGGGCGGGCAGCAGGCGGGCCAGCTCCGGCCAAAAGACTAGCCGACTAGCTCACGCACGGCGCCGGCGCCGAGGTCGGTAAGGAGGGCCCGAAGGGCTTCCACGATGGGGGCGTAGGGCAGGGCACCCTCGCCGACCGGGATGCAGCCGCCCGCAAGCACCCGGGTCCCGTCGGCGGCGCAGCGGCTGGTCAGCTCGGCGACCAGGCGGGTCTTGCCGACGCCGGCCTCGCCCCCCACCAGGACGACGGCCGGTTCCCCATCTGCAGCCCGCCTGCTGGCCGCCTCGAGAACCTGGAGCTCCTCGATGCGGCCGACGAAGGTCGGGCTCGCCACGCGGCCGCCCATGTCGCCGGGATTATCCCGCGTGCCCGGCCAGAGCGAAACGGCGGCCGTAAAGAGCCAGCGGCGAAAGATGGGGAGCAGCCCAGCGTCCGCGTGGGGCACGTGCCCGATTCGGGACGCCCGCCGCAGCGCCATCCTGAGCTGGCCAGCGACAACCAATCCTCGATCAGGTCGCCGGAAGAAGCCAGCAGATCCGCAGGAAGGAAGGACACATGACCAACCAGCATGCCCGCACAGCGTCAGTTGATCGATCGGAGGCAATCATGTCCAAACTCATCCGCGCACTCATCCTTGGGGCCACGCTGGCAGCCATGAGCCTCGCCGGCCTGGCCGCTGTCGCCCACGCCCAAGCCAACGACGACCCAGACGGTAAGGACGCCCGGCGGCTGGCCACCGAACGCCAAGCCGGGGAGACCAGTCAGGAGCGGCCGGTCACAGCCCAGCAGCAGGCCGCTGCGGACGCCACCCTCCGGCGGGTGCTGGCCCGAGAGCGCTTCTCCGTTCCCAACGGGACACCCGACCAGCCGACCGCCCCGGCGCCGCCCGAACCCAGCGGACAGCCCAGCTGGCTCCTCGCATCCCTCGGTGGGTTGGTTGTTGGCTTGGCGCTGGCGGGCGGGCTGGCCGTGCTCGCCGCCAGACGACCCGGCCGCAGAGCCCGGATCCGGCACGCGGCCTGACCACCGTCACGGTCACGCCGCTCGATGGGGCTGCCGCGCCCACCCGGCAGCCCCATCGCCCTGCCGGCGACGGGGTGTGTCGCATACCTTGCCCGCGGCCACGTGCAATGCGTCCGTGAGCAGGCCAGAGGCGAGATTGTTAGAACGCATTACTTCGCCCCTGACGGTCGGCAGCGACCTGGGGAAACGCCGGGTTGCATAGCGGTAAGCGCTCGATTGCTGATAAGGATGAGGCCGCTGGTTCAAGTCCAGCCAGGCCCACAATCGGCCCGTAACCAGCAGAAATGCCGGTCACGAGGTTAGAGATGGCAGCTCGATCGGACGCATCCTGTTGGGGATGAGGTCTTGAGGGCGCTTCCTCTTGTGAGTCCGAATAACGCCTCTGAGCAGCCTCTTTGCGTCCCACTGTGGTGGCTATGCCTCAGACCGTCGGTTGCACAGCGGTGCCAGAACACATCCCTGTGCTGTGCTTTGACCCAGCAGCATCGGGCGCGCTCTGACTGTGCTCTGGCGATTGGCGTCGTTGTGCCCATCGGCACCCAGCCGAATCGCGCCGAGGCCAGTTCCGGGAGGGTCGCTATGCGCATCAAGTCCTCGGTCACCTCATGGGGTCTCTTCTGCTTTGGTGAGGGTCCGGCTAAGCTGTGGCCGATCGGCACGCTCCATGCTCTCGGTGGGGCGACCTGGGGCCGATGAGGTGTTGGCGACCGCTCGCGGCTGGGCGGTCGCGACGGCGGTGGCTGCGAACAGGTCCTGCCGTAGGGGCTGGGTTGTGCGCGGCTGACCGTCCGGGTTGGGAGGGGCCGTGGACCTGTCGGCAGACCAGTCGACCCGAACCAGCGGCTCGCGGCTGCAGCCACCGCCGACCGCGCCGCTGCGGTCGCCGCGTCGTCGGCGGCCCTCCGGGGAAGCGCCGCCGTTGCCCCATCATCTGCAGACCAGCGGCGTCGGCTGGCTGGTCGCCTTGGTGGTGCTGGTCGCGCTGTCGCTGGTGGTCTTTGCCGGCGGCCTGCGCGGCCCCGCCGTCACCGTCACGGTCCTGGACGATGCGGTGGTCGGCTGGCTGCTCGGGCTGGAGGCGCCCGGGCTGCCAGAGGCCTGGCGGGCGCTGGCCTTCCTCGGCTCCTGGTGGGTCCTCAACATCCTGGCGGTGGGGCTAGTGCTGGCCCTGCTGGCCCTGCGACGGTTCCGGCACCTGATTCTCGCGCTCATCACGGCCCAGCTGCTGATGATGGTCATCTATTGGTGGGTGGGGCCGATGGCCCAGCGGCCCCGGCCGTTTGGGGTGGCCATCCAGGCCGGCTGGGGAGGCTGGGCCCTGCCGTCGATCCAGATCGCCTTCCTCGCTGCCACCTTGGTGGTGGTGCTGTACACCCTGGTGCCGGAGGGCCGCTGGCGGCAGCGAGGCAAGCTGGCGGCAACCGGGGTGGTGGCGCTGGCCGGGCTGGGCCGCATCGCCCTGGGGGCCGAGGCCCCGACCGACGTGCTGGTCGGGGCGGCCATCGGCGTCGCCATCCCGCTGGTGGTGTTCCGGCTGTTCGCTCCCAACGAGATCTTCCCGATCCGCTACCGCCGCGGCCGGGCCGCCCACCTGGACGTCACCGGTCCGCGGGGTGAGGCTATCCGGCGGGGCGTGGAGGACCAGCTGGGGATCCAGGTGGCCGAGGTCGAGCCGTTCGGCCTGGCCGGGTCGGCCGGGTCCACCCCGCTGCGGATCACGGTCAAAGACGACCCGCCCCGACAGCTGTTCGGCAAGCTGTACGCTCGCAGCCACCTACGCGCCGACCGCTCCTACAAGCTGGCCCGGGAACTGCTGTATGGGCAGCTGGAGGACGAAAAGCCGTTCAACACCGTCCGGCGGCTGGTCCAACAAGAGGACTACGCCCTGCGGCTGTGCCGCGACGCCGGCCTGCCCACCCCCCAACCCTACGGCGTGGTCGAGCTCACCCCCGAACGCGAGTACCTACTGGTCACCGAGTTCTTCGCCGACACGGTCGAGCTGGGCGAGGCCGAGGTCGACGAGCGGGTGATCGACGACGGCCTGGGCATCGTCCGCAAGCTGTGGGAGGCCGGGCTGGCCCACCGGGACATCAAGCCGGCCAACCTGCTGGTCCGCGACGGCCGGATGCTGCTGATCGACGTCGCCTTCATCGAGCTCCGCCCCAGCCCGAGGCGGCAGGCGGTGGACCTGGCCAACATGATGCTGTGCCTGGCCCTGCGCTCCAGCCCCGAGCAGGTCTACCGCCGAGCCCTCCAGTACTTCACCGTGGAGGAGATCACCGAGGGGTTCGCCGCCGCCCGGGGGCTCGCCCTACCGTCCCAGCTGCGCCGGATGCTCAAGGCCCAGGGCCGCGACCTGCATGCCGAGTTTGTCCGGCTGCTGCCCTCCCCGCCCCAGCCGGTGTCGATCCAGCGCTGGAGCCTGCGCCGAGTCGGGCTCATGGTCGCGGTGGTCCTGCTCGTGGCGCTGCTGTTCGACCAGGGGGTGTCGATCAACTACCAGGAGGCGGTCGAGACGCCGGCCAGCGTCGCCAACCTGGCCTGCACCGACCTCGAGCCGCAATGGCTGCTGGCCCAGTCGGTCCCGTCAGCATCCCTTGTGCCCTGCCTTCGTCCCCTGCCCGCCGGCTGGTCGCTGGGGCCGGTGACGGTCAACGACGGTCGCTCGATCATCCATATAACCGCATAGCTTCTTGAGGTGTCGCGTACTGCAACTCGCACTTGCGCCGCGATGTGTGGCTTGGGGCGAGGCGCGTGTGGCACAGGCGGTTAACGCCGCCTTGGCCTTGGCCATGGTGCTCAGCGTGCGTCGCCGTGTGCGGACGTTCTCAGAGCACCCTGCGAGCCGAGCCGCGCCCTGGCATGGCGACCTCGCCGCTCGATAGACAGCCGGCCATTCCGGCGACACGATGCAGCTGGCAAGTCCGGCGAATGGCGGCGTTCGTGGTGGCTCGATGACTGGTTCCGAGGTTCGGTATGTCAACAGCGGCAGTGTCCACATCGCCTATCGCGTGTTCGGTGACGGACCGGTGGACCTGCTCTTGGTTCCAGCATTCACCTCCCACCTGGTGCAGGATGTCCTGGCGGTCCTGGACGCCGCCGGGGCCGGGCGCCCAGCCGTCAGCGGCGACCTCGAGGGGGCCGCCCTGAGCGCCTTGTTCGCCGCCACCCACCCCAACGCACCCGGGCCCTGATCCTGTAGGCGCCCCTGGTCAAGGGCACCGGCACCGACGGCTTCCCCTGGGCGCTGGCGCCCGAGCTGCAGGGCATGTTCGGAGAGCACTGCCGGGTGCCTGGGGCAGTGAGCCCATGGCCAGGACGCTGGTCGGCATGGTGGCGCCCAGCCTCGCCGACGACCAGCAGTTCCTCCAGTTCACGGCCAAGGCGATGCGGAGCAGCGTCAGCCCGGGAGCCGCCCAGGCCTGGTTGCTGATGATCGCCGACATCGACGTGCGGGAGGCGCTGCCCCAGATCCGCGTGCCGGCCCTGATCGTGCACCGGTCCGGCGACCGGGCCGTGGACGTGGGGGCCAGCCGCTATGCCGCCGGCCGCATCCCCGCCGCCGAGGTGGGCGATCGCCGATGGCGGGAGCTGCTCGGGCGCCACGACACCCTGGCCCGAGCGCAGCTGGAGCGGTACCGGGGCCGGGAGGTGAAGATGACCGGCGACGGGCTGCTGGCGACCTTCGATGGCCCGGCCCGGGCCGTGACGTGCGCCGGCGCGATCGGCCGGGAGCTGCGCGCGCTCGGCCTTGAGGTCCGAGCGGCCGTGCACACCGGCGAGGTCGAGCTCCGGGACGGCGACATCGGCGGGATCGCCGTCCACATCGCCTCGCGGGTCATGGGTCTGGCCCGGCCGAACGAGGTGCTGGTGTCCAGCACGGTGAAGGACCTGGTCGCGGGAGCCGAGATCCGGTTCGAGGACCGGAGTGTCCAGTCCCTCCGGGGGGTGCCCGGCCAGTGGCAGCTGTTCGCGGCGTTCACTTGACCCGTCCTACTCAACGGCCATTCCTGGACGCCCACGCTCAAGCTTGACCGCCGGCCGCTCTTCGATCCTTGTTACGGCCTACTAAGGTGCGGCCGCCAGCAGCACCCGGCCGCTGGTCGGGTACGCTCGCAAGCCCCGGCATAGGAGAGGACCCCTCTTGACCACCCAGGTGCTGACCGGCCTGCTGCTGCTGGTGCTGCCGGTCGCCTACAACCTGTTCTTCACCCTGCTGGCCCGCAGCTTCGACTACCCCGACATCCTCCGCCAGCCAACCGACCAGGTCCTGGAGCGGTTCACCGCCGGCGGCAGCCGCCTGGTCCTCACCTGGTGGGGGTTTGCCATGAGCGCGGTCCTGTTCGCCCCGGCCGTGGTGCTGGTGTCGGCCACCCTGGCCGACGCCGACCCGACCGTGCTGGCCCTGGCCACGGCCATCGGGCTGCTGGCCGCGTTGGTGCAGTTCCTGGGCCTTGTCCGCTGGCCGTTCGCGATCCCTCACCTGGCCCGCCTTGCCGGTGACCCGGCGACCACCCCGGCCACCCACGACGCCATCGACGTCCTCTTTCAGACCCTCAACCGCTACCTGGGCGTGGCCGTCGGAGAGCACCTCGGCTACCTGTTCACTGGCCTGTGGACCGTCTTGGCCGGCGTCGCCCTCATCCAGTCCGACCTGCTGCACCCGCTCTTCGGGATCATCGGGCTGCTGCTGGCGCCACTGTTCGTGCTCGGCTCGCTCGAGTTCGTCGGGCCATTCGAGGTCCGCGGCTGGAGGCTCGCCGGCGCCCTGGTCCCATTCGCCTACGTCGGCTGGTCGCTGTGGCTGTTGGCCCTCGGCATCGGCCTACTGCTCACCGCCTGATCTGGGTCCCGCCTCGAAGCGCTCACCCACCGCTATTCGATGCGTCAGAGCCCTCCAGCTCGAACACCCGTCGGATCTCGATCTCGCCCGTGGCGCCGTATTCGCCGGGGTAGATCCGGGAAAGCGCCTCGAATGGGGCACGCTTGGCCCATTCCACGGCCTCGTCCATCGACTGCACCTGGAGGATCCAGTAGCCCGCGATCAGCTGCTTCGACTCGGGGAACGGCCCATGGATGACGGTGCGGTTCCCTTCGGCGAACTTGACCCGCCTCCCCTCGGCGCTCGGAAGCAGCCCCGCCAGGTCCAGGAGCACACCGGCTTTCTGCAGCTCGTCGTTGTACCTGGCCATCGCGGTCAGGAGTTCCTCGCTGGGCGCTGCGCCCGGTTCCGGATCCCCCTTGATCGCCATCATCACCCGCATGTCGTGCCTCCTTCCTGGTGCTGTCAGCCTCTCAGCTTGCTGTGCTCGGTCAACAATGCGGTCAAGGTACACAGGAGCCTGCCCGGCCGTCCGCCGGGCAGGCTCCTGAAGTTCGCTATTGGCGCTCCAGCGGCCGCACATTGGCGGCCTGGGGGCCTTTCTGGCCCTGGGTGACGTCGAACTCGACAGTCTGCCCCTCATCGAGTGAGCGGTAGCCGGTCGACTGGATCGCGCTGAAGTGCACGAAGACGTCTTCGCCGGACTCGGGGGCGATGAAGCCAAAGCCCTTGTCGGCGTTGAACCACTTCACGGTTCCAACAGTCATGTACTTGTCCCTCCCTCCACGATCTCGGAGGTGTCGACCACGCCGGCACCGTGGCGGCGCCGACGGCAAGGGACAAGCTCGACCTGCGGGTTGCGAAGCAAAACATGAACCTCTGCCGGGCTACGGTAGCGGCTGTGGCCACCGCGCGCCACCACGCCGGTCAGAAGGCCGCAGCAGGTTCAACCGTGGTCTGGGAGATCTCCCACCGACCGGTAGCGTCCATGCAGGTAGGCCAGCGGATCCTCCAGGTCGGGCAACTCCAGCTGCTCGATCACGCCCTCGACCAGCTCGGCGTAGCCGACCGGCGCCGATCCGATCAGGCGGCAGGCCGCGCGTGGGCGGCTCCCCCCGAGCACCGGACCCCAGGGCGACTCGGCCACCTCCAGCCGCTCGAACGGGCCTCGGATCGGGGGGCGGATCTCGCTGAACCTCTCGGCCAGGGCCCGGTCACCGGCGGCCAGGACGTGGACCACGAACACGCCGGTCTCCTGCGCGGCCTCCCAGAATGCCGACGTGGGGTCGATCAGGCCGAGCAGGCGTGCCGGTTGGCCCTCGGCGACCAGGACCGAGGACACCGTCAGCCCAGCCCCGCCCGGTGGGCGCCCAGCGGTCCAGACGGTGACCGGCGCCACCAGCCGCCCGCGCAACCGGCGGGCCGGGTCGCGACGCTCGGGCGGGATGGCGAAGGGAGGCTGGCTCCCAACGCGGATCGGTTCCTGTCCGGTGGTCATGCCAGCATTGTGCCCCGCCCTCTCCTCCAGAGCCGGCCACCCACTCGAGCCGCCGCCTAGGCCGTTGCGGTCATGGGCTGGAACGAGGCGACCACGGCGACTGCTTCGACCTCGATGAGCAGGTCATCGCGGACCAGCCGCCGGACCTCCACGGCGGTGCTGGCCGGTGGCTGCTGGGTGTTGACGTACTGGTCGCGGACCTCCCGCACGATGGGGAGCTGGGTGGCGTCGACCAGGTAGTAGGTGAGCTTGACCACCTGCTCGAAGCCGGCGCCAACGGCCTGAAGTGCGGCCTTGAGGTTATCGAACACCTGCCGGGCCTGGGCGCGAATGTCTCCTGGCCCGACCAGCCCCCCGGTGGGGTCGAGGGCGACCTGGCCGGCGATGTAGACCGGCCGGCCCGCGGTCACCTCCACCACATGGGTGTAGCCAGCCGGGTGGTGCATCGCCTCTGGGTTGATGAAGTTGGCCGTCACGGGCAACTGCCCGGATGAGGCATCGGTCATGCGATCATCCTGTCTGCTCGGGTAGGGCTAGCGGCAAGGCAGTCTACGACGGGCGCTCCAGGGCCCCTGATGCCACCGAACCGAGTACGCGAGAACAGCAGCAGCCAGGCCCGAGGCGGGTTATTGCTTGTCAAGGCCGAGGCGGTGGGCGACCGCGGCCGCTTCACCGCGACCGGTGACCCCGAGCTTGGCCAGGATCCTTGAGACGTGGACGCTGGCGGTCTTGGGGGTGATGAACAGTGCTTGGCCAATCTGCCGGTTGGTGCGGCCCCGGGCGACCAGCGCGAGCACCTCGGCCTCACGTTGTGTGAGGCCGAGCGAGGTGGCCGGTGAGGACGGCTTCGGCGTCGCGAATGCGTCGATCGGTCCTGGGGCGGAGGCGGCCGCGCTGGGCGAGCCGTTCGATCTCACGCTGTAAGGGTCCCGCTCCGAGCGTGACCGCCGCGTGGTGGGCGGGACGGAGTGCCGCTTCGGCCTGCTCGCGGGCCGCGCCACTCGCGAGCAGTGCCTCGGCCTGTCGAAAGTGCGCATACGCGGCCTCGAATGGGCGCTGCAGCCGTTCCCACGCGGCGGCGGCCTGTTGCCAGCGCTCTGGGTCCGAGGCTCCCTCGAGTCGGGAGCGTTCGGCCTGGGCGAGCAGCAGGTTGCAGCGGACGCCGGGGTGGCGGGCCATCGGCACCTCCATGCCGATGAGCCGGTCCAGCTCGGCGGCGATCGAGGCAGCCCGGCCCTGGATCTGGGCCAGTTCGTCGGTGGCCCGCCGGGCGGCTGCACGTTCGGCCTGGTCGGCCGCAAGTCGCAGAGTGAGCGCAGACAACGGACTGGTGTACCGGGAAAGAGCCCGGCTTGGTTCCATCTCGGTGCGCCAGCGGAGCCCCTCGGCGATGGCGGCGGTCGCGGCTTGGTCGTCGCCCTCCCACAGCGCCAGCTCGGCCCGCTGTGCCCAGACGGGGTCGCGGTCGGCGGCTGGGGTTGTCCGGCGCGCCTGGTCGAACTGCTCGCGCGCAGCGGTGAAGTCGCCTCGGCGGGCCAGCAGCTGACCCAGGACGGCGTGCAGGTCGTGGGCATCCCAGCTGTCGACGGCCAGGACGTCGGCGGTGAACCGCTCGCATTCCGCCCAGCGGCCAGCGACCAGCAGCTGCCAGGCCAGATGGTAGGCGACGTAGCTGCCCACGGCGTGTTCCAGGCCGAGCTGGCGGGCCCGCTGGTAGCCCTCGCGGGCGTCGACGAGCGCCTCTTGACCGCGGCCGGCCAGCTCGAGGGTCTCCCCGAGAGTCACATAGGTGTCGATGAGGATCTCGGCGTCGCCGCCCTCCTCGGCCAAGCGGCGGGCCTCCAGGTGCAATGCGATCGACCGCTCCACCTCGTCCGGGCTATCCAGGCAGCAGGCGAGCGTGGCGAGCGCGAACGCCTCCTCGGCCCGGGCGCCAACCAGCCGAGCGACACCGATCGCCTCCTCCAGGAGCGGAATTGCCTCCCGGGGACGTCCGATGGCCTCCAGCTCATGGGCGTAGTCGGCGAGCACAGCGGCCTGTTCGCCCGACGGCGTCGCGGCGGCCAGCAGCCGCTGTGCCTCGGCATGGGCGGCCAACGCGGCGGGATGGTCCAGCGCGGTATGCCGGTGGCCGCCGAGGCGGCTCATCAGCGTGGCGGCCCGGACCGGGTCGATGGTCGGGTCCAGGTGGCCGAGTGCCTGCTCGAGCAGCGCGATGGCCTGGTCGGTGGTGCCGGTCTGGGCGGCCGCCTCGGCCGCTCGGACGAGTAGATCGACCTGGTCCAGCCCAGCCAGCCGATCCGGATCGGTGACCTGCTCCCACAGCTCCAGTGCTCGCTGGTAGTGCCGGTCCGCCTCGGCGAAGGCCCGAGCATGCTCGGCCGCCAGGCCGGCGGCGACTCGGGCTGATAGGGCCCTGGTGGGCTCGCCGGCTCCGTCCCAGTGGTAGGCCAGCTCAGCCGCGGCCACCGCCGGGAGGGCGCCAGCCAGCTCGGGGCGTTCGGCCAGCGCCTCCGCGTACTCGCCGTGGAGCCGGACCCGCTCACCGGGCAGCAGGTCGGCCTGGACGACCTCGCGGAGTAGGGGGTGCCGGACGTCGTAGCCGTCCTCACCGGGTCGGACCACCAGCAGCTGGCTGGCGACCCCCTCCCGCAGTGCACCGTCGAGCTGGCCGTCGTCCAGGCCGGCGACTGCGGCCAGCAGCCGGTGCGGCACCCGTCGGCCGGCCACCGCGACCGCCGCAAGGACCTGTCTAGTCGGTTCGGGCAGGGCCTGGACCCGGCCGCGGAGCAGGTCCCGCAGGGTGGCCGGGAGCTCGCTCGAACCGGCCCGTATCGAGCCGAGCAGCTCCTCGGTGAAGAACGGGTTGCCCTCCGACCGGGCGAACACCGCGTCGGCCAGCTCAGCGGCTGGCGCTGCTCCCAAGATGCCAACCAGCTGCGCCGATGTTTGGGCCCGGTCCAGCCTGGCCAGTTCGACGCGCCTGACCCGGTCGGCCCGGTCCAGCTCGGCCAGGTAGGGGCCAAGGCGCTGGTGGCCCCGCTCGTCGTCGCGGTAGGTGACCACCACCAGGAGCGGCTCCCGCCGCAGGTTCCTGACCAGGAAGGCGAGCAGGTCGCGGGTGGACCGGTCGGCCCAATGCAGGTCCTCCAGAACCAGGACCAGCGGGGCCTGCTCGCCCAGGCGTCCCAGCAGCCCGAGCAGCAGCTCGAACAGCCGAGCCTGCGCGGCCTGGCCCGGTGCGCCACGGCGATCCGGCTCGCCAAGGGCGGGTACCAGGCGCGCGAGCTCCGGCCAGGCGGGGCCGACCAGCTCGCGGACCGCTCCCACGCCGACCTCACCGAGCAGGCCGCGCAGGGCCTCCACGATCGGGGCGTAGGGAAGAGCGCCATCGCCGACGGGCACGCAGCCGCCCACGAGCACCCGCATCCCGTCGGCGGCGCAGCGGCTGGCGCACTCCGTGACCAGGCGCGTCTTGCCGATACCGGCCTCGCCCCCCACCAGGACGATGGCCGGATCAGCGTCTGCGACCCGCTTCCTGGCCGCCTCGAGGATCTGCAGCTCCTCGACGCGGCCGACGAAGGTCGGGCTCGCCACGCGGCCGCCCATCTCGCCGGGATTATCCCGCGTGACCGGCCGGAGGGAAACGGCGCTCGTAAGGAGTCGGCGACCAGAGATGGAGAGCTGCTGAGCGTCAGCGTATGGCAGGTGCCGGATTCGGGAGCTCATGCCGCAGCGCCATCCTGAGTTGGCCAGAGACCAACGACGTCGCCGCCGAGACGATCGCGGTCCAGCTGCTGCCGAAGGACGCCGCTCGACGGATCCCCGCCAACGCTCCCAGCGGCTGCCCCTCCTAGAGTTGGACGAGCAGCGGCAGGGTGGGCATCTGCTCACCCCTCCCGCGTACTCCACGCTGAAAGACTGTTGGCGCGAAGGTAGGTGGACAGATCGACAGAGCAGAGGCCATCGAAGGAGGTCGACCAGCACATGAGCGCACCTGAGACAGGCGCCACGCCGACAGCTGAGCGAACGGCTTGGCTCCGGGAGCTCCGGCGGGTCGACGAGCGACAAGAGGACGACCTGGCCGGCGACTTCGACGCCGACTGGGGCGAGATCGAGCCGATGCACCACACCTTCGTTGGGCGGTTCCTGTCCAGGCTGCCCCCCGACGGCAGGGTGCTGGACGCGGCCTGTGGCACCGGCAAGTACTTCCCGATGGTGCTCGCCAGCGCTCGCGGGCTGCTCGGGGTCGACCACGCTGGCGCTCTGCTGGCCAACGCCGCCGCCAAGTTCCCGCAGGTCCCCACCGAGCAGCACGACCTCCAGGAGCTGCCCTACCACGGCGAGTTCGACGGCGTGCTGTGCGTGGACGCCATGGAGTTTGTTCCACCGGAGGATTGGCCGGTGGTCCTGGAGCGGTTCCGCCGGGCCCTGCGCCCGCTGGGCTGGCTGTATCTGACGGTCGAGCTCGCCCCTGACGATCGGGTGCGGGCGGCCAACCAGGCGGCCCGCCGGTCGGGCCTTCCGGTGGTGGACGGCGAGGTCATCTGGCAGGGGCCCGACGGCTACTACCATCACTACCCGAGCATGGAGCAGGTCCGGTCCTGGCTCGCCGGTGCCGGGTTCACCATCGATGAGGAGGCCGAGGGCCCCTGGCACGAGGACGGCTACGCCTACCACCACGTCCTCGCGAGTGTGAAGGCTGCGCCGCCGATCGCCAACGCGCGACCGGGACGATGAGCAGCGGAATGGCCTGGCTGCTTGCACCGCTTGAAACGACTCGCCAAGAATGCATCCTTGGCAAGATCCCGCCGAGCGACGGCCATCTGGCCAGGGGTCACAGATGCCGCTGGAAACGATCTAGTGATCGTCGTGACGGTGCTGATTGGCTGTCTGACACCCGGCGCCGCTGAGAGCTGAGTCGCCGACCTGGTCTTGCTCGACGCCAGCCGAATAGCCACTCGGGTCCTCGCCCTGCCGGTACATAACCCGCCCGACCGCTCATGTCGGCTAAGGCATGGGTCCCTGGTAGGTCATCTGCAGGAACGGCTTGGAGACATGATCTGACATCAGCCTGAGGCGGCGACCGGAGGTCTGGTAGGCGACCAGTTCGACCGCCGCGCCGAGGTACCGCACCCATGGTGAGGCGTGCGCGGGGTCGATGCTGGTGGTGATCCTGATATCGGCCGACACCGAGTGGCTGCATTCCCCCCGGAGTTGGGCGCCTTCTCGTCGCGGGCGATGATCACGTGGTCGCGGACTGGTTTGTTCTTGTCGACCCAGCGGAGGTCCATGCCGCGCCGCCCTCGCAACTGCGGGTCTCTCTCCCAGCGACCGCCGGCCTTGACGGTGTACACGCCGGTCCGTTGCGGGGTGATCTTGGTGGTCGTCTGACCGTTGCCGAGCTCGATGAGCATGTTGTCGGTGTCCCAGGCCTTGTGGTCCATCCTGACGGCTTGGAGCTGCTGGGTTCCGGATTCGATGGTGTGCCTGGTGTCGCTCCACAAGGCCGCTGTCGGGGGGCGGCCGAAGGTCGGGCTGCCGAACATGCTCCTGGATATGGTGCCAAGCACCCACACCAGCACCAGATTGTTCGCGTCGGAGCCGACAACGGCGACCCGAACCTTCACCGAGTCTGGGAATGTAGGCGAGCGGGTTGTATGAGATGCTCGCAACTCCTTCGAGGCCCTCGACCTCGAGGGAGACCGTGTAGTGGTGGGCATCGACCCCAGTGACCGTGCCCCGGAGGATATGGACGGGGTCGCGGATCAGGATCGGACCGGTCGGGGCTGGACCGGTGGGGGCCTGATCGGCCGGCTTGGGTACGTATGCAGGGGCATCGCCCGCCGGTCCGGCGGGCTCAGGGCGAGTGTCGCTCATGGCACCTCCGACGGCCGGCGAGTTCTGTGGGCAGGATGACCGGCCGGGTGGCAATCGTCTAGCGGGCGCCATTTCTCCGTCTGTGGTCTCGGCTGGTCAGCTATTGACTGCTCCTCAAGAGCGTCAGCTCATCGGCGGCTACTCGACGCGTCGTCGACGACCACCGGGCGCTGGTTCGCGCAGGGCCGGCCAATGAGCTTGCCGGTACGCGGAAGGCCAGGCCCCGCTCCGGCCGTGACGGAGCGGGCCTGGCCTGAGATGCCGACTGGTCGCGGGCGGTGGGTGACCGCGCCCCTAACCGGCACCTCCAGCGGCCAGACCGGACCCCCCCGGTTCCCGGCGGCCACCCCCGAGGTCTCCGGACCCCGAACACCGATCCATCCGCTGTGCCCCCATCCCCCTGCCGGTGCCGGCGGGCTCTCCTGTGTCTCCGCTGGCACCTCCCGGGAGGACTTTGTGAACGTAGGCGCCGGCGCGGCTGTCGTATGTGCCACCGGTCACCGGCCGGAGGTGATCTTCGACACGCCCCGCTTCAGGTGAGCCGGCGGAGCGCCTCGGGTTGCGCAGCCGGATGGCGTCACATCGGAGCTGGTGCGGCGGCCGCGTATCGGACGACACCTCGTAACTGAATAACTCTCTGAGGTGCAGGGGCAAGCTGGCCCGCTCCCTCGTTCCCTCTCGCTCGGGGACCAGCTGGAATGCCGCGGGCAGCCGCAGCCCCTCGGCGCGGGCCGGCAAATTCCGTTTACGGCCACGTCCCCTAGTGTGCTGAGTCGTTGATTCGCTGGCAGTAGGTGGCGATGGTGTCGAGGATCTCGTCGGCGGTCTTGGTCCACACAAACGGGCGGGGATCCTGGTTCCAGGTGTCGACCCAGGCCTGG
>Ga0307416_100000616_pt1 | contig 18327 bp, 19 predicted proteins | sample DK1Cmetagenome_2_FD_203821 | JGI IMG/M metagenome (GOLD analysis project Ga0307416, IMG submission 203821) | Maize rhizosphere microbial communities from greenhouse at UC Davis, California, United States - DK15-C-3 | ecosystem: Host-associated > Plants > Roots > Rhizosphere > Soil | place...
CACCCCACATCAGGGTCAGCGAGACGCCCAGGACTCCAAAAACGAATGCCGCTCCGAGCGGCGCCGCCCGTCCGAGTCGCGCCGCCAGATATCCGCCCCCACCGCCGTAGGCGAGATCGATCGTGAGGGCGACGATCGTCAAACGTCCTATCGTTTCCGGCGAGACCAGCGCCGACAACAGCGCCGCCGACGCGCCGATCAACAGGCTGACCGCGAGCAACGCCGCGAGGGCCGCTCCAACGATGGCGGCCAGCAGCCGGAATCCTCCGTTCCGAACCGCCGCCTGCACGAATACGGGCACCGACCGGAGGATCTGCTGCCGCATCCAACGATCGGCGCTGCGCTCGCCGTGAACCGCCGCCAACTCGGCGCGTTCCTCGATCAGGTCTCCGGTGATCGCGTCCCGAAGGCCTCGGTCCACGTTGAGGCCGGCGAGCAGGGTCTCGACGAGGGCGGGGCTCACGTGTCGGACAACCTCAGCCCGGATCCGCTCCACAGCCGTTGCGCCGTCGCTTGCGCCTGACGAATGGCGCGGTCGCCAGCGGCGGTCAGCGCGAAGCAGCGCTTCGCGCGGCCTCCGCGCACGGGGGTGGGCTCGGACGTCCGGGACTTGACGAACCCCTTGTTCTCGAGGCGCTGCAGCGTGGTGTACACCGCTCCGATGGAGCAATCGCGGCCGAGCCGCTTCGACACGGCCCCGCGCACGGTGACGCCGTATGCGTCGTCGCGCAGGAGGCCGACGCACAGGAGCACGGCGAGCTCGAATTCGCCGACGGCGCGGGAGGTCATAATATCTACTATGTAGAACATATTGCTCGCGCGCAAGTGCAACCTTTCGCCCGCGGTCTAGTGTGGCCCGGCAGCGCAGCACTGGGAAGCTCGCCGAGGTCGAGGTCCATGGCGGGCTCCGGCTGAGTGGCTGGGTCGTTCTCGCAGACACTCAACGCTCAGACGCCCCGCCGTGGACCGACCAGCGAGAACCTGCGCACCGGGTTAACGAGTCGCTGAAGCTGCCAAGCAATTTGCGGAGGCGGCCTCCGGCGGCGACTATCCGAATCGCTTGCAGCTTGGCTTTGGGGTTGAGCCGCAAGAGGCGCTGGTGCTCGTCGCGATCGTGCGGCGCTCACCCACGGCACGCAACTGGGAGCCGCATGTTAGCTCGTCACCTCACCCTCGTCGCGGCCGGCGCCCTGGCCGTCGCCTGTCGGGCCGGGCCGCCGGCCGCAGCGCCTGCCGCCGCCGCGGCCGAGGAGCCGGCGCCGGTCGCGCCCGAGAGCTGCGCGGCTGTGCGCGAGCGGGCGCGGTTCCGGGAGTGGCGGGCCGCCGACCGGCGGCCGGTCGCCGTGCGGCAGTCGTGGCCGGCCGACGTGGGGCCGCGGGGCCCGCGCGGCGAGTCGGTCTCGGGGTACGTGCTCGCGTACACCGTGGACACGGCGGGGCGGGTCGACAGCGCGACGGTGCTCGTCTCGACCAACGTCGGGCCGCGGTACCAGGCCGCCCTGCGGCGGCTGGCGCCGGCGTGGCGCTTCCGCCCGGCCCGGTGGGGCGGGTGCGCGGTGCCGTACACCGTCGTGGACACGGGCCGCATCGTCATCGGCCCCGCCCGCTAGCCCGCCCGCGTCGCACGCCGCGGCCCGACGAGGTAGGCGGTGCAGTTGGCGAGCGCACTGTGGAACGCGGCTACGCCGCGCCGTATGATAGGCGCCCGCAATTGAGCTCGGGCGTCATGCCGCAGCCATACAGCACCGGAGTGTTAAATGCCTGACGCCGACTCGCCGCTCGTGATCCGCCGGGCCACGGACGCCGATTGGCCGGCCCTCTGGCCGATCGTCGCGGCCGTGCTCGCGGGCGGGGACACGTACGCGCTGGCCCCGGGCACGCCCGAGCCGGAGGCGCGCGCGTTCTGGATGGGCCCCGGCCTGACGACCTACCTGGCGGAGCTCGGCGGCGAGGTCGTGGGCACCTACGCGCTCAGGGCCAACCAGCCGGGGCTCGGGGCGCACGTGGCGAACGCCGGCTACATGGTGCGGCCGGGGCACGCCGGGCGCGGCGTCGGCACGGCGCTCGGGGAGCACTCCCTGGCGGCGCGGGCGGCCGGGTACCGGGCCATGCAGTTCAACGCGGTCGTAAGCACGAACGCGCGGGCGATCGCCCTCTGGGAGCGGCTCGGCTTCGCCGTCGTGGGCACCGTGCCCGGGGCGTTCCGGCACCGGGAGCTCGGGTACGTCGACGTGCACATCATGCACCGCTTCCTCTGATTCCTCTGACGCCCCCGCCCCGCGGCGGCGACCTGCCGTTCATTCCGCCCGCAGCACGATCGTCGGATCCAGGCGGCTCGCGTGGTACGCCGGGACCGCAGCGGCCACCACGGTGAGCGCGACGACGAAGGCGGCCGTGACCGCGAGTGCGGCGGGATCGTGCGGCTCGACACCGGGCGTGAACGTCGAAAGCCAACGGCCACCGGCGAGAGCGCCGGCCAGCCCAACCACCACCCCGGACGGCGCGAGCGCCACCGCGTGCGCAATCACGCGCACGCGTACGGACGCTCGGGTTTCGCCGAGCGTCGGGCGGATCCCGATCTCGCGTGATCGCCGCCCGACCATGTACGCCACGGTGCCGTAGATACCGAGGGCGGAGAGGAGCACGGACTCGGTCAGCACCTGCCGCACGAGCCGCCGCCCCCCGCCCTCGAGCCCCGCGCGGATACCGTACTCCCGGCGCCGCGCCTGCGCCCGCGCGAGCAGCAGGTTGCCGATGTTGGCGCAGGCGAGGAGAAGCACCACCCCGACCGCCGCCAGCAGGAGCAACATCGACCGCACCGGGCCGACGACGACGTCGCGCAGCGGCTCGACGGCCACACCGCGCCGCCCGTTGGTCCGCGGGTGCTCGCGAGCCAGCACCGCCGGGATGCGCGCGAGATCGCTCTGCCCGCTCTCGTGCGAGATACCGGGACGCAGCCGTCCGATGACGGTCATCCAGTTGGCGCCACGCTCCGCCCAGAACGTGCCCGGTCGAGGCACGAGCGGCACCCACGCGTCGGCGGCCCCACCGGGCACGCTGGCAGGAAGGGGCGGCAGCACGCCCACGACTACCTGCGATCCCCCGTCGAGGAGCACGGTGCGTCCGACCGCGCGAGGGTCCGCGCCGAAGCGCTCGCGCCAGACGCGGTCGCTGAGCACGACTGCGGACGTGGGGCACGCGCGCTGGCCCGTGCGGCAGTCGCCCGGCACGTACTCCTCGGCCGCGAAGAGACGGCCGAAGGCCGGCCGCACACCCAGCACGGCACCGAACTCCGCGGTCACGCGCGCCACGCGAACCGGGGTCGCCTCGCCGGCAACGAGCAACGAGCCTCTTCCCCACTCGTCTATAGCCGCGAGCCCGGCGAAGGCCCGCTGCTGCTCCCGCCAGTCGTCGAGATCGAGCGGGTTGGCGACGCCGAGGACACCCAACTCCAGCGTGGTCGCGCTCACGCGGACCAGCCGGTCCGCGCCAGGCAGTGGAAACTGTCCGAGGAGCGCACCGTCGACGATGCTGGCGACGGCCGTGACCGCGCACACACTGAGCGCGGTCGTGGCGACCACGGCGAATGAGACGAGGCGCTGCCGTACCGCGATGCGTGCGGCATAGCGCAGGTCCTGCCACAGGTTGGCGACCACGGAGTCTCCGGAGCTCGGGGGAGGCGCGCCGGGCGGTCGGCCGGCGAGACGCTCGCGTGCGGCTGTCCCCGCAACGTCCCACAGCGCGGTGAGGCACTCGACCGACACCGCGCGTCCATTCCGCCGTGCCGCCGCGAGGTCGCGAGCGAACGTGAGCTCCATCTCCTCGGCGAAGCGGTGGCGGAACGCCGCCGGATAGAGGCGAAGCGCGAGCCGGAACGCGACGCGTGCGAGGCGGTGCTCGCCGGCCGCGAGCTGCCTCATGCCGGCCGCAGAGGCCGCAGGAGCCGCTTCTCGCGGGCGTCGGCGACGAGTCGTTCCAGGCGGCGCGCCTCGGCGGCCGCCGCCATGCGACCCGCCGCTGTCATGCGATACGCGCGCACCCGATCGGACCCGTCATGTACCTCGGCGATCAGCCCCGCCGCGAGCATGCGTTTCACCGACGTGTAGAGCGTGCCTGGCCCGAGCACCACGTCACCGCCTGTGCGCTCCGCGATCTCGTCCTTGATGGCCGAGCCGACCCGTGGCGCGCTGTCGGCGAGCGCGAGGAGGATCTGGAACTCCGAGGCGGGGAGCGGGGACGCGGTGGTCGATCCGGGCGGCATCTACCCTCCTGCGGATGTGCTTGCACGATCCGGCATATCGATGACTGATATCGACGATTGATATCGATCGTCGATATCATGTGCCCGCGAGTGTATTCTGTCAAGTGGTGGCGCCCCGCGCGGGGCCGTCCGCCGCCGGCGGGCGAGCTCCGGGCACGACCACCGTCGAGCTGCAGCGGGCGCAGAGCTCCGTCACGGTGTACAGGTGGCGCTGCGCATCGGCGCTGAACTGCAGGCGCTCGTCCATGGGCGCGGTCTCCATGCAGGGCGTGGCGCTCCTCACGAGGGGGCTGCCCTGGAGCCAGAGTGTTACCCAGCCCGCCGGAGTGTCCTGTTACCAATCAACCCGGATTGTACCGTGCGGCTTCCTAACGAGACCACTGTGCTCGCATTATATCATCCGCTCGCAGGTGAGCGCGGGCGTCAGGTGCCCACCGAGCGGTGGCGGCGATCCCGGCGGCGGTGCGGCGGCTCGTGTTCCCCGCGCTCGTCGCCGCCGGGCGGCTGCTCGGCCGGTATGGGCGGTATGCCGACGCGCCGGAGCCCGTTCGTCGCTGAACGACGGGAACCTCATCGGAGGCACCATTGAACCGTTCCCATCGCCAGTGGCCCGTCCGGCGCGGGGACGCGCTGCGGAACCCCTGCTTCTGCTGACCGTCATTGCCGTCCCGGTCGGCGCGCGGGTGAGCTCGAACGTCTGCCGGCAGCAACCCTGGTGACCCGTGACTGCGCACGGCATGGAGAGCGCCAGAGTGCGACTGAGCGAGCACGCCCGCACATGGCGCGTAGTCGTCGACGAGGTCTGCGAGACGACCGGCTCACTCATTGCCTACGGCCATCGCGGTGCTGTGCCCGTCGTGCTCAAGGTGGTGAAGCGCCCGGGCGACGAGTGGCGCTCGGGGGAGGTGGCGAGCGCGTTCGGGGCGACGGGGGTCGCCCGCGTGTACGAGTGCGCCGGTGGCGCCCTGCTTCTGGAGAGGCTGACGCCCGGTCGTTCGCTGGTCGAGATGGTGCTGCGGGGGCGGGACGGCGAGGCGACGGCGATCCTGGCCGGCGTGATCGGCGCGATGTCGCCTGAGACCCCGTCGGCGGGGGTCGCGACGGTCGAGGAGTGGGGGCGGGCATTCGGCTGGTACGCGGCGAGCGGTGATCGCCGGATCCCTCGCCCTCTCGTCGCCGACGCCCACGCGACGTACGCAGCCCTCTGTGAGTCGCAGGCGAGCCGGCGGTTGCTGCACGGCGACCTTCAGCACTCGAACGTCCTCTTCGATCGCGCGCGAGGCTGGGTCGCGATCGATCCGAAGGGCGTCGTCGGCGAGTTGGAATACGAGCTCGGTGCTCTGCTCAGGAACCCGCGTCAGGCCCCGGCGGTGTTCACGGACCCGGCGACGGTGGAGCGGCGCGTACGGGTGCTGTCCACCGGGTTGGGGGTGGATCGAACGCGGACGCTAGGCTGGGCCTTCGCTCAGGCCGTGCTCTCCGCCATCTGGTGCGTGCAGGATCGAGTGGACCTTGCCGAAACAGATCCGTCACTGGCACTCGCGGAGGCGATCCGGCCGCTCCTGCGCTAGCCGGGCCGCTGGCCGCGCGGCCGCGGGCCGAAGGACGGGCCCGGTGCCCGGGCCCGCTCCTCCCCGCGCTCGTCAGCGGCGCGCTTCCAGAATCAGGTTGAACGGCGTCTCGGCCGCGCGGCGAAAGCGTGTAAACCCCGCCTTGCGGAACACCTCGGCGAGGCGCGCTTCCCCCGCTTGGGCGCCGAGGACGAGCTGCCCTCCCTCCGAGATCGCGTGGGCACAGCACAGCAGGGTGGAGGCCGCGTAGTAGAGCCGCGCGATGGGCGAGATGTTGTCTTCGACCCGGTCGTTGGCGAACGGCTCGACCAGCATTACCGTACCGTCCAGAGCCAGGACCTCGGCGGCGTGGCGGGCCGCGGCGACCGGGTCGCCCATGTCGTGCAGGCTGTCGAAGAAGCAGATGAGCCCGTACTTCTCGCCCGGGTAATCCGTCGCCCGGGCCACGTCGAAGGTGACTCGGGTCGTGAGGCCCGCGTCGGCCGCGTTGCGCCGCGCCTCATCGATCGAGGCCAAGTGTACGTCGAAGCCATGGAAGCGCGACTTCGGAAACGCCTCCGCCATCTGGATGGTCGAGTGGCCGTAGCCGCAGCCCACGTCCGCCACGGCGATGCCGGCCTCGAGCTGCTCCACGACACCGTCGAGCGCCGGGAGCCACTGCGACACCAGGGTGCCCCGATAGGCGTTACGGTAGAAGGACGCTATGCCATCGTGGAGACGGCCGTCGTGGTCACCCCAGGCCACGCCCCTGCCGGTGCGGAACGCCTCGAGCGCTTTGTCCTCGTCGAACCACATCGACGCCGGGATCTGCCACGCGGTGGGCATGTACACCGGGCTGTCCTCGTCGGCCAGCACCATCGCCTGTTCGGGCGACAGCTCGTACGTATCGCTCACGGCGTGATAATCCACGTAGCCGCCCGCAACCTGGGCGTTCAGCCACTCGCGCACGTAGCGCTCGGCGCAGCCCGCACGGGCCGCGAGCTCGCTCGCGCTGACCGGGCCGGCGCCCGCCATGGCCTTGTACAGACCGAGCTTGCTGCCCAAGCTCACCAGCACGCCGCCGTAGCCGGCGGACAGGTCGCCGACGGCGCGGGCGAGAAGGGAATTCAGCTTCGTTTGGTCGATCACGGGGGCGATCATGGTAGTCATCGTTCGTGCTCCTCCACTCGGGTGTGCGGTTTCCTGCGCACGCAGTGGCGCAGTTCAATCGTCGCGCCTATGATGGCCGCGCGGGCGCGCCCGCAGGAGAGCCGGAATCGCCCAAGATCGGTTCGTTCGTGCCACGGAGGAGGATCACGCGCGATGGCCGCCGAGCCACTGAACCATCCCGGACCGAATCCCCGTCACGTCAGCCTCGTGGCGCTGCCCGACGCGGTGGTCTCGACGTTGGGCGGCATCTTCGACGTCATGAACGCGTTCGCGCGCCCGGCCATGCCCGGCGCGCGGTTGGGCGCGGGGGCGCCGTTTCACGTCGAGATCGTGGGCGAGGCGGTGGGCCCCCTGGAGCTGGCGAGCGGGGTCCCAGTCAACGTGCAACGGGCGGTCGACACGATCGGGACGAGCGACATCGTGATCGTTCCGTCCGTCCTGCTGCCGCCGGAAGGCTGGCGGAAAGGTCGCTACCCCCGCCTGGTCGACTGGCTCCGCACGATGCACGAGCGCGGGGCCGTGCTCTGCTCGGCGTGCTCGGGGATCTTTCTCCTGGCCGAGACGGGACTGTTCGACGGCAAGGACGCCACGGTGCACTTCGGCTACGCCCCGGCGTTCGCGTCGACGTACCCCGCCGTTCGGATCCATCCGGAGCGCGTGCTCGTGACCTCCGGCTTGCGCGAAGAGCTGGTGAGCTCGGGTGCGTCGATGAGCTGGCACGACCTGGCCCTCTACCTCATCGCACGCTACGCCGGCGCGACTACCGCGCAGGAGGTCGCGCGCATGTTCGCGCTGCAATGGCATCAGGACGGGCTCACGCCGTACATCATCTTCGAGGGCAAGACCGACCACGGTGACGGTGAGATCCAGAGCGCGCAGCAGTGGTTGCGCGATCACTTCTCGGTCGCCAACCCCGTGGAGGAGATGATCAGGCGATCGAAGCTCGCCGAACGCACCTTCAAACGGCGCTTCGCGAGCGCGACCGGCCTCACCCCCATTGCCTACGTCCAGCGTCTGCGCATCGAAGACGCCAAGCGCCAGCTCGAGCGAACCGACGCGTCGGTCGACGAGATCAGTTGGCGAGTCGGCTACGAAGATGCGGCCTTCTTCCGGCGCCTGTTCAAGCGCACCACCGGCCTCGCCCCGGGGGCCTATCGCAAGCGCTTTCGGATCCCCGACTTCGCTCGTAGCACCAAAGTCGGCGAATCGAAGCGTGAGAGGTCACGCTTCAGAGTCGATTGAGCACCCTCTGCCCACCCGTCCATGGCTATGGATCTCGCCGCCCTCTTCCTCGCGCACTCCCGCCACTACCTGGGCACCGAGTACCCGGCCACGCTCCGGGCGGCCGGACGGCGAGCTGCTCGCCCACCTCGAGCGCACCCTCCGCAGCCGCGGACCGGGGGACCGGTGCGACTCTCGAGGGATCCTCTCCTGCGCTGCCCGAACCGTCGCCAGCACTGTCCCCGTCGAGTCGAATCCCACGTAGTCCGACTGAGCTGGCTGGCCAGCGCGGCGGCCACGCTGTGCGCGGCCTGTGGCGTCCGGCCGGGCATCCCCGCCTCCAGGGACATCCCCGTGTCGACCTCGTCGCGGCCTGCCGAGGGGCGGACGCTCGTCGCGGTGGTCGCACACCCGGACGACGAGACGATCGTCTCGCCAGTGCTTGCGCGTTACGCCCGCGAGGGCGCACGCGCGTACCTCGTCGTTGCCACTGACGGGCGGCGAGGGGTGGCGAAGCACGCGGGCATCCCCGCGGGTGACAGCCTCGCCACCGTGCGCGCCGGGGAGACGCGCTGCTCTGCACGCGAGCTCGGCATTCAGCCGCCAATCCTGCTTGGCCTGGAAGACGCGGGGCTGGCGGTCATCAGCCCGTGGCCTGGAGAGCCCCTCGACCGACTGGCGAAGCGGCTGGAAGCGACCCTGCGCGAGCTGCGGCCCGACGCGGTCATCACGTGGGGGCCCGAGGGCGGCTACGGTCACGCGGACCACCGGCTCGTAGGGGACGTGGTGACGCAGCTCTTCCAGGCGGGCGCAGTGGCCCCGCCGGCGCGGCTGTACTTCGCTGGCTTCACGGCGGACCGCGTTGCGAGCAGCCCGCCGTGGTTCGGCTTTCATCTCTACCCGACGGCACCAGCGCTATTGACCGCGGTGGTCCGGTTCGACGAGCGTGACCGCGCCGCAGCGCGCCGGGCGCTCAGCTGTCACCGCTCGCAGGCGACAGCGGCGGACATGGACGAGAGCTTCGCGGCGCTCGAACACCTGTGGCAGGGACAGGTCACCTTCCAGCAGTGGCGCGGTGGCACGCCGTCGTCCGGGCTCTTCTGAGGGGCAGGCACGCGATCCGGCGATCGTTCGTGCGACCAGCGCAGGCGAAGCTCGCGTGGCAGCTGACAGCGCGGCGCACGCATCGCATGCATTGTCGGCGGGTCAGGCCCTGCGCAGGTCGCGTCGCAGCTGAGTTTCGGCGTTAGGTCGCGATCGAGTCCTCGCGCTCCCGCCCTGCGACGACGCCCACCGGCCAATCGAGCCCTGGTTATTGCGCCATTATTGCCTGGTTATCGTCGGCCGGCGAGCTGGCACGGCACCACTGGCAGCTGCGGCGCGCTCGGGCCGTGCGGGGACCGTGTCGCCGGGCCCCCGAGCCCCGAGGCGAAGGGCCGCCTGGCGCCCGCGCCCCCCTCACCCTCGTCGGGACCGCCCGCCCGGTGTAGAATTGGCCCGATGCGACCCAAAGAACTCACAGCACGGGGCCTGATTCTCGGCGCCCTCATCACGACGGTCTTCACGGCCGCCAACGTCTACCTCGGCCTCAAGGTCGGCCTCACCTTCGCGTCGTCGATCCCGGCGGCGGTGATCTCGATGGCGATCCTGAGCGCCGTCAAGGACTCGTCGATCCTCGAGAACAACATCGTCCAGACCGTGGCCTCGGCGGCCGGCACGCTGTCGGCGATCATCTTCGTGCTCCCGGGGCTCGTCATCGTTGGCTGGTGGACGCAGTTCCCGTTCTGGCAGTCCTTCCTCATCTGCTTGAGCGGGGGCGTGCTCGGGGTGCTCTTCACGATCCCGCTGCGGCGCGCCCTCGTCACCACCTCCGACCTACCCTACCCCGAAGGGGTCGCGGCCGCCGAGGTGCTGAAAGTCGGATCCGGCACTCGCGGCGAGACCAAGGACGAGACGGGGGAGGCGCGGGAGGGGCTGACCGCGGTCGTCCTCGGCTCCGTGGCGTCGGCGGGCCTGGCGATCGTGACGGCGACGCGCGTCGCCGCCGGCGCGGTCGGCGGCGTCGTCCGTCTCGGCGGGGGCGCGTCGACCGCCTACGACGTCGCCTGGTCGCTCGCACTCCTCGGCGCCGGCCACCTCGTCGGGCTGTCGGTTGGGATGGCGATGCTCGTCGGCCAGATCATCTCGTGGGTGATCGCTGTGCCCATCCTGACGTCGATGCAGCCCGCGGCGGCCGGCGTGGACCTCGCCGCGCACACCACGGCGATCTGGCGCACGCAGGTCCGCTTCATCGGCGCGGGCACGATCGGGGTCGCCGCGATCTACACGCTGGCGCGGCTCGCCAGGCCGGTCGTCGGGGGGCTCGTGAGCACGCTCGCCGCGTCTCGCGCCGTGGCCGTGGCGGACGATCGCGACCGCGACCTCTCGCCCGGGTGGATCCTCGCGCTCACCGCCGCGTGCCTCGTCGTCGCCGCGTGGCTGGCCTTCGCGTTCGCGCGGTCGACGGTGCTCGCGCCGAGCGCGGTGACGCTGACGGCGATCGCCGTGCCCTTCGTGCTGCTCGCGGGCTTCCTCATCGCCGGCGTCTGCGGCTACATGGCGGGGCTCATCGGCGCCTCGAACAGCCCGATCTCGGGCGTCGGCATCCTGTCGATCGTGCTCTGCGCGTCGACGCTCGCCCTCGCCGTGTCGCCGACGCCGACGACGCGGCCGGCGCTCGTCGCCATGGCGCTCTTCCTGACGGCGATCGTCTTCGCCTGCGCGACGATCTCGAACGACAACCTGCAGGACCTGAAGACGGGCCAGCTGGTCGGCGCGTCGCCCATGCGCCAGCAGATCGCGCTCATCGTCGGCGTCGCCGCCGGCGCCGCGGTGATTCCGTGGGTGCTCAACCTGCTCGCCAAGGCGTACGGGTTCACGGGCGCCGCGAACGTCGGCGTCGTCGCGCCCAACCCCCTGCCGGCGCCCCAGGCGACGCTCATCTCCGCCCTCGCCCTGGGCGTCATCGGCGGCGGTCTCGAATGGAACATGATCGGCATCGGCGCGCTCGTCGGCGTGGGCCTGATCCTGCTCGACACGACGCTCGGCGCGATGAAGAAGCTGCGCATCCCACCGCTGGCGGTCGGCATCGGCATCTACCTCCCGATGTCGGCGACCTTCGCCGTCATCGTCGGCGCGGTGATCTCCCATTGGTACGACCGGCGCGTGCGGTCGGCGCCGAACCCGGAGCGCGCCGACCGACTCGGCACGCTGGTGGCGTCGGGGCTGATCGTCGGCGAGAGCCTCTGGGGCGTGGTCAACGCCGGCCTGATCGTCGGCCTTTCGAACGACGCGCCGATCGCGGTCGTGCCGGAGAGCTTCGCGCTCGCCCCGTGGCTCGGGCTACTCGCTTTCGTGGGCGTCATCGTCTGGCTGTATGGGTGGATGCTGCGTCGGTCGGCGGCCGTGCGATGACCCGATGAGTACTGTCAGAATCGCACTCGCCAACATCAGATGTGCGACGACGCCGGACGAGTCCGTCGCGCTGGCGCGAGGGGCCATCGAGCAGGCATCCGTCGAGAAGGCGGTCGTCGTCTGCTTTCCAGAGTGCTACGTTCCCGGCTACCGTGCGCCGGGCAAGACGGTGCCGCCGCCTGACGCCGCGTTCCTCGACCGTGCGTGGTCCGCCATCGCCGCGGCAGCCGCCTCGGCGAACGTCGCGGTGGTGCTTGGCACCGAGCGACTGGTCGACGGCGTGCCGCGGCTCACCGCGCTCGTCCTCGATCGAGACGGAACGATCGCCGGCTTCCAGGACAAGGTTCAGCTCGACCCATCCGAAGAGAGCATCTACTCGCCGGGCACCGAGCGCCAAATCTTCCGGGTCGGCCCGCTGACGTTCGGCGTGGCGATCTGCCACGAGGGCTGGCGCTACCCGGAGACAGTTCGCTGGGCCGCCCGGCGCGGCGCGCACGTGGTGTTCCATCCGCATTTCCACGAGGCCGAACCCGGCGGCTACCGCCCGAACACCTTCGCCGACCCGCTGAACACGTTTCACGAGAAGGCGATGTTGTGCCGCGCCGCCGAGAACGGCTGCTATTTCGCGAGCGTCAACTGCGCGAGCGACGGATCGCCGACGACGTCGGCGGTGGTGCGGCCGGACGGGACGGTGCTGGCGTGGCAACCGTACGGCGAGGACGGGTTACTGGTGGCCGACCTCGACACCACCGCGGCAACCGGACTGCTCGCTGCGCGGTGCAGGTCTGCATAGAGTCGAAGCGCCAGGCGACGCATGCTGGGCAGGCGTCTCCGAGGGGGGCCAACGACGCGCTGAAGCTGACAGAGTGGCGCCGGATCGAGCGGGTGCGATGAAGAGTGACTACACATGCCTCGCGTGTGACCAGCGATTTGCCATCGGGATTAGCGACTCCGAGTCGCGGTCGAGCCTGGACCACGCTCGGGCAGACGCATGCCCCCGGTGTGCTCAGCCCGTAGGCACGGGACCCGTCCGCTGTCAGCGCGGTGGAGCCTCGTTCGTGCTGGCCTTTCCACACTGGCACGTGCGCTGTGATCTGCCCCGTGGGGAGTGCCCGGGGTGCGGCGCGAGCCACGTCTCTCCGTGCATCTGTTGACCGATCGCTCGCGCCGTGTCTTGCGCCGGCTACTTTTTCCTGGTCGTCGGTTGCCACTCGAAGGCCCCGATGTTGGCAACGTCCGGCGGGGACCATGAGGTTGTGGCCCAGCGACGTGATGGAGCCCCCACCGCAGTCGGTGCTTGCGCTGACACCGGGTTCGACAGGTTGATCGTGTTGACCGCGGCTCGAGGTGCGCGTCTACGGGTTGCGCGGCGCCCACGGCGCCCACCGCATGACGAAACACCGCGGCCGGCAAGCCGCGTCGGAAAACGTGCATGAGCCTCAGGTTCCGGTCGAGACGGACGTGTGGATTCCTTATTCTGGCCGCCTCGGACGCCTTCGACGCGGAGCGCTTCCTCGCCGTGCAGTCGAAGGACTTGGTGCGCGTGGCTCCGGATTCGAAAGAGGTCTACGGGTTGGCTCGATATCAGACCGAGATCCGCGAGGGCTTCCCGCGAGCCCGATCGCGAGGAATCGTTCGCAAGACCGAGCTGCGATTTCTGGAGCGCACGGCGTCGGACGATCTCGCGTATGAGACCGGGTACTTCCGGTCGCGGGTGACCTTGGCGAGCGGGGAAGTCCGGACCCGGTATGCCCGATACGAGTTCGTGCTACGGAAGGAGGGTGGGCAGTGGAAGATCCTCCTCGACAAAGACACAGCGGAAGGTGGAAGGATCACCGAGGAGGCATTCCGGGCTGCGGCGCCGATGAGGCAAGCCGCGGCGAGACCATCGGCACTACCCCCACGCTGAGAGGCGCCGTCGTAACCGGGTGGTCGCGCTGATGATGAGCAATCGGCTCTGGCGCTCGTCGGCCGGCGCCAACATTGTGAAGACGCGCGGGGGATCCCCCGAGCGCCGAGTCACGCATCTGCCGCCGACGCGGCGACAGGACCATCCAGCGAAAAAGATGACCGGGAGGGGGATTCGGACCGATTGACGCTCGTTGATCCTGACGTGGGCGTACTGGCTGTTGCTGGAGATGGGCTCGCGCCCCCTCCGCGGCATCGGCCGGGCCAGCGAAGGAGGGCAAGACGATGGGTCCCACCAGCTTCAAGAACCAGCAGGCACCCTGTGGCCGGATCGTGGACGGGGAGAGCTACCAGGATCGCGACCAGGAAACGCTGGTCACTGAGGAAGTAGACTTTGCCTGCGGATGCCGAAGCATCCGTCACGAGTACCACGACGGCAGCGTGAGCTGCAGGGTGGTCCGGCACGACGGCACCATCATGGTAGACGAGCTCCTCTGCGCGGAGTAGTCGTGACCCCGCGGCATGACGTGCTGTTGGTCGGCGGGGGCGGGGCGGGGCTGCGCGCGGCCATCGCCGTCGCGGAGACCGACCCACGACTCAGCATCGCGGTGGTCTCCAAGGTCTACCCGATGCGCAGCCACACGGTCTCGGCGGAAGGGGGCGCGGCGGGCGTGATCCGCGACGACGACAGCCTCGACGAGCATGCCTACGACACCATCTCCGGCGGAGATTGGCTGTGCGATCAGGATGCCGTGGAGGCCCTAGTCAGGGAAGCGCCCCAGGAGCTGCTGCGTCTGGAGCACTGGGGGTGCCCCTGGAGTCGCGAGCCGGACGGCCGAATCGCCGTGCGCCCCTTCGGCGGCATGAAGCAGATGCGCACGTGGTTCGCCGCCGACAAGACCGGCTTCCACATGCTGCACACGCTCTTCCAGACATCCCTCAAGTACACGAGCGTCGTCCGATACGACGAGTGGTTCGTCACGAAGCTCCTAGTCGACGACGGCCGCGTTCACGGCGTCGTCGCCATCGAGCTGATGTCCGGGAAGGTCGAGGCCATCGAGGCGCGCGCGGTCATTCTGTGCACGGGAGGCTGCGGCCGCGTCTTCCCGTTCACCACCAACGCCAACATCAAGAACGGCGACGGCATGGCGCTGGCCTACCGCGCCGGCGCACCGCTCAAGGACATGGAGTTCGTCCAGTACCACCCCACGGGGCTGCCGTTCACCGGCATACTGATCACCGAGGCCGCCCGGGCGGAGGGCGGCTACTTGATCAACAAGGACGGCTATCGGTACCTGCAGGACTACAACTTGGGCAAGCCGGAGCCGCGGCCGGTGCTACGCAGCATGGAGCTCGGGCCCCGCGACCGCCTCTCGCAGGCCTTCGTCAAGGAGGTGGAGAAGGGGCGGACCATCGCCACCCCGCACGGCCAGGTCGTCCACCTCGACCTTCGCCACTTGGGCGCAAAGGTGATCAACGCCAAGATCCCCTTCGTGCGCGAGCTCTGCCTCAAGTACCAGAACCTCGACCCAGTCCGGGACCTCATTCCCGTTCGGCCGGTGGTCCACTACATGATGGGTGGCGTCCACACCGACATGGACGGCGCCACGCCGCTGGCCGGACTGTACGCGGCGGGGGAGGCCGCCTGCGTCAGCATCAACGGCGCGAACCGGCTGGGATCCAACTCTCTCCCCGAGCTCCTCGTTTTCGGCGCCCGCGCCGGCCGCGCCGCCGCGACCTATGCCGCCGGCAGCGCCGCCGACCGCGTCGGCGCCAGCCCCGCCGTGCTGGCGCAGGTGCGGGACGAGCAGCGGCAGTTGGCGAACGAGTTCCGGCACAAGACGGGCGGCCGCGAGCGCCTGGCCACGCTCCGCGAGGAGATGCAGAAGACGATGGAGGAGAGCGCCGGGATCTACCGTTCGGGCGACTCGCTGGCCTGGGCGGCGGACCGGCTGCGCGAGCTCCAGGCGCGCTTCGCCGACGTCCGCATCGAGGACCAGAGCCGGACGTTCAACACCGAGCGGGTGGCGGCGCTGGAGCTGTCCTTCATGCTCGACGTGGCGGAGGGCATCGTCAACTCGGCGCTGCGCCGCGAGGAATCACGCGGCGCGCACCAGCGCACGGACTTTCCTGCCCGGGACGACCAGCGCTTCCTGGCGCATTCGTTGGTCTGGCGGAATGCGGACGGCTCGTGCCGGGTCGACTATCTGCCCGTGACGATCACCCGCTGGCCTCCGGGCGAGCGCGTGTATGGGAGGTAGCCTTATGGCGGACCGGATCACTCTGCAGGTGGCGCGCTACCGTCCGGAGGAGGAGGCCGGCGTCACCTACCAGGAGTACGAGGTACCCTGCCCGAAGGACTGGGTGGTCCTCGACGGCCTCAACTTCGTCAAGGACCAGTTGGACGGGACGCTGTCGTACCGCTGGTCGTGCCGGATGGGCATCTGCGGCAGTTGCGGCATGACCGTCAACGGCGAGCCGAAGCTGACGTGCGCCACCTTTCTGGCGGACTACGCCCCGGGCCCCGTGCGCGTGGAGCCGCTGCGCAACTTCCCCGTCATTCGCGACCTGGTCGTCGAGATCGGCGACTTCATGCGGAAGCTGACCCGGGTCAAGCCGTGGGTCATCCGCGCCGAGGAGAAGCCGCTGTCCGAGGGCGAATACCGGCAGACGCCGGAGGAGATGGACGAGTACAAGCAGTTCAGCATGTGCATCAACTGCATGCTGTGCTACGCCGCCTGCCCGATCTACGGCCTCGATCCGAAGTTCATCGGGCCGGCCGCGATCGCCCTCGCCCAGCGGTACAACCTCGATACGCGCGACGAGGGCGCCCCGGAACGACTCGAGATCTTGTCCGAGCACGAGGGGATCTGGGGGTGCACCTTCGTCGGCGATTGTAGCGTGGTCTGTCCGAAGAACGTCGATCCCGCGGGCGCCATCCAGCGCTACAAGCTGAGCGCCGCGCTGGAGTCGCTGAAGTCCTTCGTGATGCCGCGGGGTTCGCGATGAGCGAGCGCCTACCTCCCGCGTACACCGAATATCACCCGCGCTGGCTCCGGCCGCGGATGTCCACGTACTGGTGGCTGCACCGCCGGTCCTATCTCACCTTCGTCCTGCGCGAGCTGAGCAGCATCTTCGTCGCCTGGTTTGTGGTGTACATCCTCCTGCTGGTCCGCGCGGTGAGCCGAGGGGAGGCCTCCTACCAGCAATTCCTGGCGTGGTCCCGCAGCCCGCTCGTCCTTCTGCTCAACCTCGTCGGTCTGCTCTTCGTCGTGTTCCACGCGGTCACTTGGTTCAACCTGGCGCCCCAAGCGATGGTGGTGCGCGTGTTGGGCAGGCGAGTGCCGGGACGCTGGATCACCGCATCGAATTACCTGGCCTGGGCGCTGGTGTCGGCGCTCACCGCTTGGCTCCTACTCGGCGGATAAATGGCCAGGCGACCGATCGAGCCGTTGCTGTGGTTGCTCTTCAGCGCCGGCGGCGTGGTGGCGGCACTGCTGATCCCGGCCCTCGCGCTCCTCTTCGGCCTCGCGTTTCCGTTGGGGTGGCTCTCGCCTCCCGGCCACGAGCACCTGCTCGCCGTGCTTCGCCATCCGCTCACCCGCGTGGCCGCTTTCGTCTTCTGCGTACTGTCGCTGTTCCACGGGGCCCATCGGTTCCGCTACACACTCTACGACGGGCTGCAGGTCAAGCACCTCGACGAGCTGATCAACCTGGTCTGTTACGGCGGGGCGATCGCCGGCTCGGTGTGGGCGGGCTATCTCCTCTGGCGGGTTCCATAGCCGGCGCGCATGTGCAATAGCGCCCGCTGGCCCTTCGCCTTCCTCGGCCTCGCCCTCGCCCTCGCCCTCGCTGCTCCGGTGCACGCCCAGCCGGACGCGCCCGTCACGACCCGGCCGAGCATCGTCCTCATCCTCATGGACGATCTCGGCTACGGTGACATCGGCAGCTACGGCGTACCGGACGCGAAGACCCCGAACATCGATCGCCTAGCGCGTGAGGGCGTGAAGCTCAGCGACTTCTACGCGAACGGGGCAAATTGCTCCCCGACGAGAACGGGGTTCATCACCGGCCGTTACCAACAGCGGTACGGCATCGAGTGGCCCCTCGGGTCGGTCGCCGGCGATTCCGCGCGCGGGCTGCTTCCGTTGGAGACGTCGTTGCCGCGCCTGCTTAAGTCGGCAGGATATGCGACCGGGCTTATTGGCAAATGGCATCTCGGGTGGAATCCGGAGTTCCATCCGAACCGGCACGGCTTCGATGAGTTCTGGGGATTTCTCGGAGGCTACCTCGGCTACTACAGCAACGTCGGGGAGTTCGACCGGCACGATCTCTTCCACAACGGCAGCCCCACACGCGACTCCACCTACCTGACCGACGAGATCACGGCGCGCGCGAAGTCCTTCATCGAGGAGCACCCGAGAGCGCCCTTCTTCCTGGAAGTGGCGTACAATGCGACGCATTGGCCGTTCGAGCGGCCCGGCCTCGAAGGGCATCAACGGGGGCGGCCCGACAGCCGGGACGGCACGCGTGCCGACTACGTGGCGATGCTCGAGAGTGCCGATCGCGGCGTCGGGGTGATTCTCACGACGCTCGATCGGCTGAAGCTGACCCGGAATACGCTCGTCATCTTCGCCAGCGACAACGGGGGCGAGTGGCTCTCGCGCAACGCGCCCCTTTTCCATCGAAAGTCGACGCTCTGGGAAGGTGGTATCCGCGTGCCAGCGCTCCTTCGCTGGCCGGCGCGTCTTCCCGGTGGCATCG
>Ga0307416_100000617_pt1 | contig 18324 bp, 13 predicted proteins | sample DK1Cmetagenome_2_FD_203821 | JGI IMG/M metagenome (GOLD analysis project Ga0307416, IMG submission 203821) | Maize rhizosphere microbial communities from greenhouse at UC Davis, California, United States - DK15-C-3 | ecosystem: Host-associated > Plants > Roots > Rhizosphere > Soil | place...
GCGCCGTTGCAGCGCTTCGAGGTCGCGGCAGGCGAATGCGACCTTGGTCAGGTGAAGTGTCGGCACGGCAGTCGATCTGGCTGTAAACCACCGCCCTTTCAAGCGGTTAGCGAACCAGAAAAAGCGATGCGAGGCCCAGGAAGCTGAAGAAGCCAGTCACGTCAGTGATGGTCGTGACGAACACCGCCGATGAGACTGCGGGGTCTATTCTGAACCGGTCCAGCGTGACTGGCACGAGGATGCCGCCAAGCCCCGCGGCCAGATTGTTGATCACCATGGCCGCGGCCATGACTGCTCCGAGCGCGGGGTTGTGGAAGATAACGGTGACACCAACGCCAATCAGCGCACCCAGCGACAGGCCGTTGGCGAGCGCAATCGTCAGCTCGCGCCCGAATGCGCGGATGGTGTTGGATTCGGTCAGCTGGTTGGTTGCCAGCGCGCGCACCGCAACCGCAAGGGTCTGAGTTCCCGCATTGCCGCCCATGCCGGCGACGATCGGCATCAGCACGGCGAGCACCGCATATTTGCCGATCTCCCCCTGGAACAGGCTGACGACGCTGGCGGCGACGATCGCCGTGCCGAGGTTGATGACCAGCCAGAACAGGCGCCGCCTGACGGTCATCGCGACCGGCTCGTTGATGTCGCCCTCGCCCGCGCCCGACAGCAGGAGGACGTCCTCGCCGGCTTCCTCCTGGATGATATGGACCACGTCGTCGACGGTGATCATTCCCACCAGCCGCCCGGCGTCGTCGACGACCGCTGCGGAAACCAATGCATATTTCTGGAACCGCAGAGCGACGTCTTCCTGGTCCATGTCGACCGGGATCAGGGTCTGCTCGCGGACCATGACATCGCTGACCGCCGTGGTGCGCGGCGTCCTGAGGATGGTCGAGAGCTTGCACGTGCCGACCGGGTGATGATCGGGACTGACCACGAACACTTCCCAGAAGTCGGTGGGCAGGTCACCGGTCGACCGCAGATAATCGATGACCTGGCCGACCTTCCAATGCTCGGGCACCGCGCACAGGTCGCGCTGCATCAGCCGGCCGGCCGATTCCTCGGGATAGCCGAGCGCCTCCTCGACCGCGGCCCGGTCGTCCGGCTCCATCGCGCGGAGCACCGCCTGCTGCTCGTCGCGATCGAGGTCCTCGATCAGCGCGACGGCATCGTCGGTGTCGAGCTGCCCCGCGATGTCCGCCACTTGCTGCGGCTCCAGCTCATCGAGCAGGTCCTCGCGGACATATTCGTTCATTTCGGCGAGCACGTCGGGGCTGACGATGCCGGCGAGCGCCTTGACCAACCCCTCGCGCTCGTCGCTCCGCGCGAGCTCGATCAGGTCGGCGACGTCGGCGGGATGGAGCGGCGCAACGAGCTTCCGGGCGGTCTCGTCATCGCCGGCATCGACGGCATCGAGGACCTTGTCGACGAATTCGGGACGCAGCCGGTCTTCCTCGTCCACGGGGGACGCGGAATCCCTCGGGGCAGCGGCGGCGATCGGGTCGCTCTCGCTCACTTGTCCGCTCCCTCGATTGAACCTTGCGCGGCCCTCCTATGGTCGCGGCCGCTCTGGCGCAACCACCGCCGCGCCCCTAAATCGCGCTCTTCAAGAAGCTTTGACCAGGAGTTCATGACATGGCCGACGGCGACCGCCTGACCCTTTCCCTTTCGAGCGGCGGCGATGTCGTCATCAAGCTTCGGCGCGACCTCGCGCCGGGCCATGTCCAGCGCATCACCGAGCTTGCCAACGACGGCTTTTACGACGGCGTCGTCTTCCACCGCGTCATCCCGGGCTTCATGGCGCAGGGCGGCGACCCGACCGGAACCGGCACCAGCGGCTCCAAACTGCCCAACCTCAAGGCAGAGTTCAGCCGCGAGCCCCACGTCCGGGGAACCGCATCGATGGCGCGCACCTCGGATCCCGACAGCGCCAACAGCCAGTTCTTCATCTGCTTCGACGATGCCCGCTTCCTCGACAACCAATACACCGTCTGGGGCCAGGTCGAGAGCGGCATGGAGCATATCGACGCGCTCCCAGTCGGCGAGCCGCCGCGCGAGCCGGGCAAGATCGTCAAGGCGACCGTCTCTTGAGTAACCGCCCGTCATTGCGAGCGGAGCGAAGCAATCCAGGAGCGTTGAAGCTGAATTGCTTCGCCGCCTTCTGCTTCTCGCAATGACGAAGGTCGCCCTGATCACCGGCGCCTCGGCCGGGCTGGGCGTCGAGTTTGCGCGCCAGCTGTCGAAGCGCGGCCACCGGCTGGTGCTCGCCGCGCGGCGGAAGGAACGGCTCGACGAACTGGCGAAAGAGCTCGGCAATGCACGCGCCATCGGGATCGATCTCTCGAAAGCCAACTCCGCCGCAAAATTGCTGTCCGAACTGGAGTCCAATGGCGAGGCGGTCGACCTCCTCGTCAACAATGCCGGGTTCGGCCTGATCGGCCGCTTCGCCGAGCTCGACGCGAAGCGCCAGCGGCGGATGATTGATCTCAACGTCGGCACCCTCGCCGACCTCTGCCGGGCGGTCGCGCCGGGGATGATCGAGCGGAGGTCCGGCGGGATCATCAACGTCGCCTCGACCGCGGCTTTTCAGCCGGGCCCCAAGATGGCGGTCTATTTCGCGACCAAGGCCTTCGTTCTGTCGCTGAGCGAGGCGTTGCACGAGGAGCTGAAGCCGCACGGTGTGCGTGTCACCTGCCTCTGCCCCGGCCCCACCCGCACAGAATTCGGCGAGGTCGCCGGCTTTGGCGGCAACGGCCTGTTCGATCGGGTGGCGATGGAGTCGCCCGCAGTCGTCAAGGCGGGCCTCGATGGCCTCGACAAGAACAAGGCCGTGGTGATTCCGGGGATCGTCAACAAGGCCGGCGCCTTCAGCAGCCGCCTCGCGCCCCGCTCGGTGGTTCGCAAAATCGCGGGGTCGATCAAATATTGAAGCACCAATTGAACCGCGCCGCTGTGCCGCCGTTACGGTTACGGTATGAGGGCGCGGGCCAGGAGAAAAAATGCCTGACACAGAAACGATCGATCGCGTGACCTCGCGCAAGGTGCAGGTGGCAAGCCTGCCGCCGGCCGACAGCGGCCGCGGCTTCGCCCGCCTCCCCGACAAGCTGATGGCCGAGCTCGGCCTCAACGAGGGCGACGTGATCGAGATCCTCGGCAAGCGCTCCACCGCCGCACGAGCGATCCGGCCCTACGGAGAGGACGAGGGGATCGACATCATCCGCCTCGACGGCCTGCAGCGCGCCAACGCCGGCGTCGGCTCGGGCGATTTCGTCGAAGTCCGCAAGGCCGAATCCAAGCCAGCGACGCGCGTGGTGTTCGCGCCCGCGCAGCCCAACGTCCGGCTGCAGGGATCCGCCGAGGCATTGCAGCGCACCTTCGCCGGCCGGCCGCTAGTGGAAGGCGACACGGTCGCGACTGCCGGGCACCAGCGCATCAATGCCGACATGCCCGACCACATCCGCCAATTGCTCAACGCGCCGGCATTCGCGCTTCAGGAACTCCGGCTGGTCGTCGTCTCGGCCACCCCCAAGGGCATTGTCCACATTGACGGCAAGACCGCCGTCGAGCTGCTGCCTGAGTTCACAGCGAAGGACGGGCAGCGCCGCGCCGATGTCACTTACGACGACCTCGGCGGCATGCGCGGCACGATCGACGCGCTGCGCGAAATGGTCGAGCTGCCGCTGCGGCATCCCGAGCTGTTCCAGCGCCTCGGGGTCGACCCACCTAAGGGCGTCCTCCTCCATGGACCGCCCGGGACCGGCAAGACACTGCTCGCGCGCGCCGTGGCCAATGAGAGCGCCGCGAAATTCTTCCACATCGCCGGCCCCGAGATCATGGGTTCGGCTTATGGCGAAAGCGAACGGCGCCTGCGCGAAATCTTCGAGCAAGCAGCTCAAAGCGCGCCCTCGATCATCTTCATCGACGAGATCGATTCGATTGCGCCCAAGCGCGGTCAGGTGTCGGGCGAAGCCGAGAAACGGCTCGTCGCCCAGCTGCTGACCCTGCTCGACGGCATGGAGCCGCGGCAGAACACGGTGGTCATCGCGGCGACCAACCGCCCGGAAGCGCTCGACGAAGCGCTGCGGCGGCCCGGCCGGTTCGATCGCGAGATCGTGATCGGGGTCCCCGATCAGCCGGGACGCCGCGAAATCCTCGGCATCCACACGCGCGGCATGCCGCTCGGCAACGACGTCAATCTCGACGAGCTGGCCCGGCGCACGTTCGGCTTCGTCGGCGCCGACATCGCCGCGCTTGCCCGCGAAGCGGCGCTGGAGGCGGTGCGGCGCATCATGCCGAAGCTCAATCTCGCCGAGGAGACCATCCCGACGGAAATCCTCGACACTTTGTCGGTCGAGCTCAAGGACTTCGAGAATGCGCTGAAACGCGTGCAGCCCTCGGCGATGCGCGAGGTGATGGTCGAAGCCCCGACCATCCGCTGGGACGATGTCGGCGGCCTCGACGCGGCACGGGATCGCTTGCGCGAAGGTGTCGAGTTGCCGCTGAAGCATCCCGATGCCTTCCGCCGGCTCGGGATCAGGCCGGCGAAGGGTTTCTTGCTCTATGGACCGCCGGGTACGGGCAAGACCCTGCTGGCCAAGGCCGCGGCGCGCGAAGCCGAAGCCAATTTCATCGCCACCAAGTCGTCGGACCTGCTGAGCAAATGGTATGGCGAGAGCGAGCAGCAGATCGCGCGGCTGTTCAACCGCGCCCGCCAGGTCGCGCCGACGATCATCTTCATCGACGAGCTCGACAGCCTGGTCCCGGCGCGCGGCGGCGGGCTCGGTGAGCCGCAGGTGACCGAGCGCGTGGTCAATACGATTCTCTCGGAAATGGACGGCCTGGAAGAATTGCAGAATGTCGTGGTTATCGGCGCCACCAACCGGCCGACCCTGATCGACCCCGCGTTGCTGCGGCCTGGCCGATTCGACGAGCTGATCTATGTCGGGACGCCCGACACCGCCGGCCGGCGCCGGATCCTGGCGATCCACACCCGCAACATGCCGCTCGCCGATGATGTCGACCTCGAAAGCATGGCCCAGCGGACCGACCGCTTCACCGGCGCGGACCTCGAGGACCTGGTACGCCGCGCGGGTCTCACCGCGCTTCGCCGAGGGCTCGACACCGGTAAGGTCACCAAGGCCGATTTCGAGGCCGCCCTCGGCGAGACCCGGGCATCGGTAACGCCGGAGATGCTCGAGGAATATGACCGCATCCAGGAAACCCTGAAGAGCGAAGCGACGCGGCCGATGGGCGGTATCGGGTTCGTGCTTCCAGGCATGCTCCGGCCCAAGGAGGGCGGCAAGCCCTAGACCGCGAGCCGGTGGCGCCCGACCGCGGCAAGCGCAAGCAGAAGCAAAGCGAAGGCCGCAAACGGCAGGTCGTGCTGCCAGCCGTACAGGCCGATGCCGAGCGCTGGGGCGAGCACGTAGCTGATTCCGTTGGCGGCGGTGATCACCCCGGCGACGGCGCCTTGCTCGGCGAGCGGCACAGCGAGCGAGGCACCGGCGGTAAAGCCGGGCCGGGTAAAGCCAAAGCCCAGCGAGGCCACCGCGAAGCCGATGGTGATCCCGTAGAGCTGTTGCGACAGCATCGTGCCGAAAAGCCCCACCGCCGCGATCAGCGCGCCCCACAAGATCAGCGAGCGGGGAGTAAGCCCGAGCCGCGGAATCAAACCCCATTGCGCGCCGAGCGTCGCGACCGCGCCGGCCATCATGACGATGGCGATCGGCCCTTCCGACCCCGATGGCGAAAGATGCAGCCGGTCGATCACGAAAAAGCCGATGCAGGTCAGCGTCGCCGCCTGGGCATGGCCGGCCACGACCCCAGCAACGATCCAGGGCCTGACGCGCGGGTCTTTCCAGCTGAGGCGTTTGAGCCGCCGCGGGCTAGTGGCGGCGACGACGCTGGCGCCGGTCGGAGTCGTCGCCAGCGACGGGTAGCTCATCGCCGCACCATGGCCGAGGCGGCGCCCGGTGCGGTCGTTCGGCAACCACAATTGGATCGCGGCGAACACCGCCGCGGCAATCACCGCGAAGGCGAAGAGCGGCCCGGCCAGGCCGACGACCGGCAGGACGAACAAGGGCGCGACCGCCGGGCCGATGATCGTGCCGAGGCCGAACGAAGACGACAGCGCCGACAATGCGGCGACGCGGCCGCTGCGCCGAGTCTTCGAGGCGAGATAGGCCTGGGTCGCGGACGGTGTCGCGCAGCCGAGCCCGCCGTATATCGCGCGGAACACCGCAAACAGGCTGAATGTCAGCGCGCCGCTCAGCCAGCCGCGCAGCCCTCCGAACAGTGCGATGCCGCACAAGGTCATCGACAGAATGAATCCGCTCACGCCCATCATCGTCAGCGTCTTGCGTCCGTGGCGATCGCTCTTCTCGGCCCAGTAGGGCGCGAGCAGCACCCACAGCACCGCCGACCAGGTGTAAGCGATGGCGACGTAGAAATCGTCGATCCCGATCTCGCGGCCGATTGCCGGCATCACCGATTGCAGCGCGGTGTTACCCGCGGCGGCGACAAGCATCGCGGCATAGAGCAGCAGGAAATGGGTCGTGGTCAGCGCGGTCGAGCCGACGCCGCCATTGCGTGCGATGGAAGCCACGTCGCCGGCATAAGGAGCGAGCGGGCGAAGCGGAACCTCTTCGTCGCATTATTCGAGCATTTCGCAGAACAGCCGCGACCGATGCCCTGCCTGTCGCGTTCGAAACTTGCCAAGCGGCGGCGCATTTGCCAACGCTCCGGCCCTCGCCTGCCGCCGTTACGGAGCATTCATGTCGTCTTCCTCCGCGCGCACGCTGAAAAGTCCTCGCCGACTTCAGCGCCGCCGCGACCGCCGCTCACCCAGCCCGCACTGGCAATTCCTGCGCGGCTTCATCAAGAACCCGGTGATGGTCGGTTCAATCATCCCGTCGAGCCGCGTGCTGATCGACCGGATGCTGGAGCCGGTGGATTGGGCCAACACCAAGCTGTTCGTCGAATATGGTCCCGGCGTCGGGACATTCACCAGGCCGGTGCTCGAGAAGCTTGGCCCCGACGCGACCCTGCTGACGATCGACACCAACGCCGACTTCACGCACTATCTGAAGGAGCTGATCGACGATCAGCGACTGGTCGCAGTGACCGGCTCCGCGGCGGAGGTCGAAAAGATCCTTGCCGACCGCAACCTTGGCCAGGCCGACTACGTCCTGTCGGGCCTTCCGTTCTCGACCTTGCCGCCGGGCGTGGGTGAGGACATCGCCGAGGCGACCTCCAACGTCATCCGCCCGGGCGGCGCTTTCCTGGTCTATCAGTTCAGTCCGAAGGTGCTCGATTTCATCAAGCCGCACTTCAAGCCGGTCAAGCGCGGCTTCGAATGGGTGAACGTTCCGCCGGCAACCCTGTTCTGGGCCTACAAGGGCGAGCCCAAGGCCTAACCTTCCGGACGGAAATTCAGCCGCCTGGTGACCGTATAATCCATGATGTTCACCAGGAAGTGGGACATCGCCCACTTGAACCGCCGCCACGGGTTGGCGCGACGCTTGTGCAATTCGGGCGTGATCCATCTTGAGTCGGCGACCTCGCGGTCGAAATAGGCGCGCATGGCCGACGCGAACCCGGCGTCCTTGATCCGCAGCATGATCTCCATGTTGATGTAGAGACTGCGGTAGTCGAAGTTCGACGAGCCGATGTGGACGATGTCATCGACGATCGCGAGCTTCGTATGGAGCTTTGCGGGCTGATATTCGTACATCTCGACGTGGCGACGCAGCAGCCGGCTGTAGCTGTGGCGAGCGGCGGCGATGGTGGCATTGTTGTCGGATTTGGCGGCGGTGATGATCCGCGCGCGACCGCGCCGTCCGAGGCGTCCGATCCGCCGCACCATCGCGCCCGGCGGCGCGAAATAGGCGAACACCATGTCGAGGCGCGAGCCGCGGCGGATATCGCGGCCGATGGTGCGCCACCAGCTGTTGCGCATGCTCAAGGGGCCGCTGAACTTCCACTGCAACGGGCCGCGCCATTCGCTGTACTCGGCGAGCCTGCGCCGCGCATATTGCAGGCTCGGCCGCCGCGGCGATGACGACCAGCGGAACAATGTATCGAAATATTGACTTGGCGCCGCGACTTCCGGGCCCTCGATGCGCAGCCACAGATCGCGCCAGTGCTTCGCTCCGCGATCCGTCATGTAGGTGTCGTCGATATTGGCGCCGCCGATGATTGCGATTTCATCGTCGATGACGATCAGCTTTTGATGGTTGCGGAGGAGGTAGCGGCGACCGTAGCTCGGGTTGAACACGCATTCCTCGCCGCCGGCCCGGTTGAGCGCGTCGAAATAATTGGCCGGCGCGCCCGAACCGAAGCCGTCGATCAGCAGCCGGACCGCAATTCCGCGGTTCGCTGCAGCGACCAGTGCATCACGCACCGCATGGCCGACGTGGTCGGGGTTGAACATGTACATCAGCATTTTGACCGACCGCCGAGCGCAGGCAATCTGCTCGATCAACATCCGCAACCGCGCCTCGCCGCTCTCGATCACCTCAAGCTTGTTGCCGGCGATCTCCGCGCTGATCGGCGGCTTGGTAATCGGCTCGGCGGGCTGGTCGGCCATGCGGGCCAGCTTTGTTGACTTTTCAGCCACTAGCAAGCTATTGGCGCCGCCTTCCTGACATCCCATATTCCTTTCGGAATTTGCTTTTTGCGGAGCGGCTGATGGCGCGCGTTACGGTTGAAGATTGTGTCGACAAGATCCCGAACAGGTTCGACCTGGTCCTGCTCGCGGCCCAGCGCGCGCGCCAGATTTCGGGTGGGGCCGATCTCACCATCGACCGCGACCGCGACAAAAACCCTGTCGTTGCGCTGCGCGAGATCGCCGACGTGACGGTCAAGCCCAAGGACCTCGAGGAAGCCATCGTCACCAACCTGCAGAAGGTGCGGATCGACGAGGAGGACGAGACCGAGGAGCTGGCGTCGCTGAGCGAAGCCGCAGAGGCGCTGCGCCTGACGGCCGCCGCACCGCCGCGGCCGACCCCGTCGGGCGGCGACTACGAATAAGCGCTTTCCCTCCCGCGGGAATTTTGCCGTAATCGCCGAATGACGTAGGCGCGAGGCCATGCCCGCGACCCCTGCCTGGCCGCCCAAGAGTTTGCCGCGACTATTCGTCCGGCAACCGCTCAGCGAAGGCGCAAACGTCGCGCTCGACGCTGGGCAGGCCAATTATCTCGGTAATGTGATGCGGCTCGGCACCGGCGCGGAGCTGTTGGTGTTCGATGGCTCGTCGGGAGAATGGCTGGCGCGGATTGCCGAGGCGGGCAGGAAGCGCATGACCCTGGCGATCGAGCGCCACACCCGGGATCCGGAAGACATCCCCGACGTCTGGCTGGCCTTCGCGCCGGTCAAACGCGCGCAGACCGACTGGCTGGTCGAGAAGGCGACCGAGCTCGGCGCGGCGAAGCTCATACCGGTGATGACCCACCGGACGATCGCCGAACGCGTGAAGCTCGAGCGGTTGGACGCGATCGCGATCGAGGCCGCCGAGCAATGCGGCCGGACGCGCCTGCCCGAAATCGTCGAGCCCGTTTCGCTGAAGCCGCTGCTTGCGGATCGCGATCCCGCACGGCGTCTCTATTTCGCCGATGAAGTTGGAGGCGAAGAAGCCACGGGCGCGTTCCAGCCGGGGCCGGCGTTGATCCTGATCGGCCCCGCGGGCGGCTTCACCGAGGAAGAGCGCCAACTCATCCGCGCAGCGCCCAATGCCGTCCCGATCTCGCTCGGGCCGCGCATCCTTCGCGCGGAGACCGCCGCGCTTGCAGCGCTCGCCGCCTATATGGCCACCGCCGGCGACTGGCGCCCTTATTGACTCATAAGCCGGAATTGCTGGCGCGGCCCCACCGGCCCGGCTAATCGCCGCCGACCATGACGCAACGCACTGACACGGGTGACAGTCCGACGATCGAGAGCCGCGACGACCTGCTGTCGGTGTTCGCCGGCGGCGAAAAGCTGCCCGAGCGATGGCGCATCGGCACCGAGCATGAGAAGTTCGTCTACCGCATGGCCGACCACCGCGCGCCCTCGTGGGACGAGCCGGGCGGAATCCGCGACCTGCTCAATGGTCTCACCGAATATGGCTGGGAGCCGGTGCTCGAAGAGGGCAAGGTCATCGCGCTGACCGGCGTGGACGGCACGATCAGCCTCGAGCCGGCCGGTCAGTTCGAGCTGTCGGGCGCCCCGCTCGAAAATCTCCACCAGACCTGCAGCGAGGCGGCACGGCATCTCGACCAATGCAAGGCGGTCGGCGAGCGGCTCGGGCTCGGCTTCCTCGGGCTCGGCATGTGGCCGGACAAGGCGCGCAGCGACCTGCCGGTGATGCCCAAGGGCCGCTATGCGGTCATGCTCAACTACATGCCCAAGGTCGGCAGCCTCGGGCTCGACATGATGCTGCGAACCTGCACCATTCAGGTGAATCTCGACTATTCATCTGAAACCGACATGGTGAAGAAATTCCGGGTTGGCCTTGCCCTTCAACCCGTTGCCACCGCGCTCTTCGCCAATTCCCCGTTCACCGAAGCCATGCCCAACGGCTACAAGAGCTTTCGCAGCCACATCTGGGAAGACACCGACCCCGACCGCACCGGGATGCTCCCGTTCGTGTTCGAGGACGGCTTCGGCTACGAGCGCTATTGCGACTACATGCTCGAAGTGCCGATGTACTTCGTCTACCGCGACGGCAGATATATCGACGTCGCCGGCCGCAGCTTCCGCGATTTCCTCGACGGCAGGCTGGCCGAGCTTCCGGGCGAGAAGCCGACGATCACCGACTGGACCGATCACTTATCGACCGCGTTCCCCGAGGTCCGGCTCAAGAGCTTCCTCGAGATGCGCGGCGCGGATGGAGGCCGCTGGAGCCGCATCTGCGGGCTTCCCGCCTTGTGGGTGGGCCTCCTCTACGACGACCAGGCGCTCGACGAGGCGTGGGAACTGGTCAGGCACTGGAGCATCGAGGAACGCGAGAAGCTTCGTCACGAGGTGCCTAGGCTTGCGCTCGAAGCGATGACGCCCGACGACGAGCCGATGCGCGAATTCGCCGGCCGAGTGCTCGATATCGCAGCCGGCGGCCTGACCCGCCGCGCGCGGCTCAACAGTGCCGGCGACAACGAGGGCGGGTTCCTCGACCCGTTGCGCGACGTGGTCGCAACCGGCATGACGCCCGCCGACAGGCTATTGCACAAATATCAACATGAGTGGGGCGGCGACGTCTCCCATATCTACGAGGAGTTCAGCTTCTGATGGACGCGATGAGCCCCAAGCGCCGCGGTCTTTACCCCGCGATCGAGCCTTATGAGACGGGCAGGCTCGACGTCGGCGATGGCCACCGCCTCTACTGGGAGCTGTGCGGCAACCCGGACGGCAAGCCGGTGGTCTTCCTCCACGGCGGCCCCGGCGGCGGCTCCAGCCCCGATCACCGGCGTCAGTTCAATCCCGACAAGTACAAGATCCTGGTGTTCGACCAGCGCGGGTGCGGCAAGTCGACCCCGTATGCAAGCCTCGACAACAACACGACCTGGGACCTGGTTGACGACATCGAGAAGCTGCGCACGCAAGTCGCGAAGGTCCAGAAGTGGCAGGTGTTCGGCGGCAGCTGGGGTTCGACGCTCGCGCTCGCTTATGCCGAGACCTATCCGGAACGAGTCACCGAATTGGTACTGCGCGGGATCTTCCTGTTCGACCAGTATGAGATCGACTGGATGTACAAGGAAGGAGGCGCCTCCCAGGTCTATCCCGACAAGTTCGATGAATTCTTGGCGCCGATTCCCGAGGCCGAACGAGCCGACCTCGTGGGTGCTTACGGGAAGCGGCTGACCAGCAGTGACAAGGACGAGCAGCTGCGCGCCGCAAAGGCGTGGAGCAAGTGGGAGGGCGATATCGTCACCCTGCTGCCGAGCCCCTCGACCATCGAGCATTTCACGTCGCCGGACGTGGCCGTCGCGGTCGCCCGCATCGAGAACCACTATATGGCGGCGCGCGGCTGGTTCGAGGAAGGTCAGCTGCTGCGCGACGCTGCGAGGCTGAAGGGCATTCCCGGCGTGATCGTCCAGGGCCGCCACGACACCTGCACTCCGCCGGTCGCGGCATGGCGGCTGAAGCAGGCATGGCCCGAGGTCGAGCTCAACATCATCCCGGATGCCGGGCATCTGTTCAACGAGCCCGGCGTGCTCGACGGGCTCATCCGGGCGACGGACAAGTTCGCGGGGCTTTAGTCAGCGTCATTGCGAGGAGCCGAAGGCGACGCGGCAATCCAGTCGCTGCAATGGATTGCTTCGCTACGCTCGCAATGACGTTATTGCCCAGGCCGGTACATGCGCTCGGTGTGGCCCTTGAGCTGATCGGGATAGAAATAAACCTCGCGCAAGTCGCCTGACGCGTAGCGCTGGATTTGGTCGGCGAAATGCGGCGATGCGGGATCGCCGCTTTCGCCCCCCGCAGTGATCGCGCGGGCCCGGACTCGCTTGCCGAATTCGACGATGGCGACGAACGAGTTGCCATAATCGCCATACCAGCGCTTGGTGCCTTCGCGCGGGAGCGATCGGATCGAGGCGAGCGAGCCGTAGCGGCCTTCCGCGAACGGGACCGGGAAGCTCGGCGCGGTGTCGCTATACGTCGGCTTGATTGCCGGCGAGATGCGCTGGAAGCGGTTGAGCTCGCCCCACGGCACCTGCCAGCGGCCGAAGTCTCGACGGAGCTTCGCGACGACGTTGTCGAACACCTTGAGCTTCAGGTCAGCGCTGGTGTCGCGCGACAGCCGCATCATGACCTTGTTCCCCGATTCCGACTTGGGCGCGTTGAGCGCGGCCCTGAGCGCTTCGCCCCAGGTCATTGCCAGCGTCTGTGCAACCGAATCCGCGGTCCAGCGGTAATTCCAACCGCGCAGCGCTGAGATCGGCCCGGCGAGGCCAGCGCGGCGAGGATCGTTGGGCGGCAACGAGTCATAGGCCTGGAGCAGCGCCGGGATCAGGACGGCAAAGCCGGGCTGGCCGCTGTCGAACGCCGCCGCCTGCAGCTTGTCCAGCGTCCAGCCCTTGCTGCCTTCGAGAAGCTGCACCGCGTGCAACCCGCGATAATTCTCCCCGTCCATGTCCATATACTTGGGGAAGCGCGCCGGGTCCGCGCTGTACCTGCCGGCGGCGCGGTAGGGCCAGGTGTTGGTGTTCTGCACCCAGCCGTTGGGCGGGTTGAGCACGCTCGGCAGCTCGTTCAGCGCGTGAAGGCCGCGCCAGTCGGTGGCGGGGTTCGCCCCGTCGACCGGCCGCTCATAGTCGAAGCGATTGTCGCGGCGCGGCACGAACTGCGGGTGAAGATAGGCGACCGCGCCTTTGTCGTCGGCGAACAGGGTGTTGTTCGAGCTGTTGGCCTTGAACCGGTCCGCGACGGCGAGGAACGAGGCCAGGTCCGTGGTTTTGGTGCGGCCAAAGCTTTGCTGAAGCGCCTCGACCGGTTTGTTCATCATCGCGAAGGCGATCCACCGACCGTCGGCGGAACGAACGATGGGGCCGTGGTGCGTGCGGTAGGTCGTGAAGGTGCGCGCGGCGAACGTTCCGCCTGCCTTGCGAAAGCGAATGGTGATCGGCCGCACGCCGACCGGCCGGCACTCGGCGGCGTAGCGGTAGCAATAGCCGGATCCACGCCGCTCGACCTTCTCGGCGAATTCATCGACCACATCTATCCCGCTCGAGGTGTGCATCCAGCCCGCGTGCGGGTTGAACCCCTGGTAGATGAAGAACTGGCCCCAGGTCGCCGCGCCATAGACATCGAGGCCCTCGTCGCTGGTGACCTGCTGCTCGGAGCGGAAGTACCAGCTGGTGTGCGGGTTGATCAGCAGCAGCGCATTCCCGGCGGCGGTGATCGTCGGTGCGATCGCGATACCGTTCGATCCCTGGCGTTCGGCGCGGACCGGCAGGGCGGCGGCGATCGGCTTGCCCGAATAAAAAGCCTTCAGCTGATCGAGATTGATACGCTCGATGTCGCCGCCGATGCTTCCTTCCGTGAAGCTCAGCGCCATCCACGGCTCGAACCGCGTCAACACGCGCGGTTTCAGCTGGGGATGGGTGGCGAGGAAATAGTTCAGCCCGTCGGCCCAGGCGTCCATCAGCTTGCGCATCGGTGCCGGGCTCTGCGCGTAATAGGCCTTCAATTCCCCCTCGCTAACATAAAGCCGCGCGCGCAGATCTGCCCAGATGGCCTTCTCGCCTTCCGCCTCGGCAGTACGGCCGAGCGCGGTCAGGTAATTCGTCTCGATGCGCGGAAAGTCGTCTTCGGCCTGGGCGTAGATCATGCCGAACACGGCATCGGCGTCGCTCTTCCCATGCACGTGGGCGATGCCCCAATCGTCGCGGACGATGGTGACGCGGCTCGCCTCCTCCTTCCATCGCGCCAGCTCGTCCGGCGAGGCGGCGGTGAGGAGGAAGAGGAGAGCGGGAAGGACGAGCGCGCGCATGCGGTACGGCTAGGGTTCCCATGACTTTCGGGCAAGCACTCCCGTCGTTGCGAGCGCAGCGAAGCAATCCAGCGCTGCATAACTGGATTGCTTCGTCGCTTCGCTCCTCGCAATGACCAGGAAGGAGGTTCGATGGCAACATCACGCAAAACGCCGCTTCGGCGAGTCATCGCCGCCAGCCTGATCGGGACGACCATCGAGTGGTACGACTTTTTCCTCTACGGCTCGGCGGCCGCGCTGGTCTTTAACAAGCTGTTCTTTCCATCGTTCGATCCTTTGGTGGGCACGCTGCTGGCCTTCGCGACCTATTCGGTCGGGTTCGTCGCGCGACCGCTCGGCGGGATCGTGTTCGGCCATTACGGCGACCGCATCGGGCGCAAGAAACTGCTGATGTGGAGCCTCGTCATGATGGGGCTCGCGACGCTGCTGATTGGGCTTCTGCCCGGCTACCACAGCATCGGCATCTGGGCGCCGATCGGCCTCATCGTCCTTCGCGTGGTCCAAGGTTTCGCGGTCGGCGGCGAATGGGGCGGCGCCGTGCTGATGGCCGCCGAATATGGCGACTCCAGACGGCGCGGATACTGGGCGAGCTGGCCGCAGGCCGGCGTTCCGCTCGGCAGCCTGCTTTCGGCCGGAATCCTCGCGCTGATGGCCGGGTTCCAGAGCGAAGCCGATTTCATCGCCTGGGGCTGGCGCGTGCCGTTCCTGCTCTCGGCGGTGCTGGTCGCGGTCGGCTGGTACATCCGTAACCGGGTCGCCGAGACGCCGATGTTCGAGGCTGCGATGGCAGAGGCCGAGGTTCCGCCCAAGCTCCCGGCAATCGAGGTGTTCCGCGAGCGCCCGCGCGCGGTGCTGCTCGGCGCGGGCCTGAGGGTCGGTGAGAACATCGGCTATTATATCCTGACCGTTTTTTCGCTGACCTTCTTGGTCGATGTCGCGAGTGAAAGCCGAAGCCTTGCGCTCGACGCGCTGCTAATCGGCGCCGCCGTGCAGTTCGTGGCGATCCCACTGCTGGCAACCTTGTCCGACCGGATCGGCCGGCGGTCGGTCTATGCGTTCGGCGCGTTCGGCCTCGGCATCTTCAGTTTCCTGTTCTTCCCGATGCTCGCGAGCGGCAATGACGCGCTGATCATCCTCGCGATCGTCATCGGCCTCGTCCTCCACGCGTCGATGTACGCGCCGCAAGCGGCGTTCATCACCGAGCTGTTCCCGACGCGAATCCGCTATTCGGGCGTGTCGATCGCCTACCAGCTGACGTCGATCTTCGCGGGATCGCTGGCGCCGATCATCGCGCTGTGGCTGTACAAGGACCTGGGCTCGTCGGTGCCGGTCTCAATCTATGTCGCCATCGCCTGCACGATCAGCGGCGTCAGCGCGCTGCTGGCGCGGGAGACGAAGGGCGTGGAGTTGGGGGATATTCGGTAGGAACTGGTCTCCCTTTGATTCTGTAGGGGATCTCAGACGCAGTTGCTGACCATAGCGGGATCGAGATCATGCCTCGGGCAGCGCCTGCTTCGCTTCTCCCCATCCCGCCAGCATCTTCGAGCCCGCGCGTTCCAGCAATTCGTCCGCGTCGCGGATCGAGAAGTGGTTGCCGCCCTTATACTTGTCGAGCTCCTCCCATGCGACCGGCGCTGCCACCGGGGCGCCTTCGCGGGCGCGGGCGGAATAAGGCATGACCGCGGTCGCACCGCGCTGGTTGCGCAGCCAGTCGAGGAAGATGCGGCCCTTGCGCTGGACCTTGCGGATGTTGGCCGTGAAGGTTTGCGGCTCCGCTTCCGAGATCGCGCGGCTGAAGCGGTCGGCGAAGCTTTTGACCGTCGGCCAGTCCTTCGACGCGTCGAGCGGCACGACCACGTGGATGCCTTTGCCGCCTGACAGGAGCGGGAAGCTCTTGAGGCCCAGATCCTCGAGCAAGACCTTCAGCCGGACAGCCGCCGACTTGACCTTGGCGAAGTCGAGGCCGACGTCGGGATCGAGGTCGAATACAAGGCGGTCGGGAAATTCGACCTTGTCGATCTTGCTGCCCCAGCCATGGAATTCGAGCGTGCCCATTTGCACGCTCGCGAGCAGCCCCCGGATGTCATCGAAATAGAGATAGTCCTCGGTGTCGCCATCGCTCTCCTCGATCGGGACCTGCTTCACGTGCGGGCCGAAGGTGCCCTTGTCGTGCTTCTGGAAAAAGCACTCGCCGGTGCGCCCGCCGGGGCAGCGGATCAGGGTCATCGGCCGCCTGGCCGCGTCGATCATGACCAGCGGCTCGACCGTCGCGTAATAGTCCGCGAGGTCCTTCTTGGTGAGTGCGAGCTCGGGGAAGATCACGCGCTCCGGGCTGCTGATCTCGATCCCGAAATCCCCGGCAGTCGCCGCGCCCTTCTTCCCCTTGCGGCTGCTCTTTTTCTCGGTGGCTTTCAGCTTCTGCGGCTCCTCCAAAACGACATCCTTGGCGGGCTTGTCCTCGCGCAGGCCGAGGAAGCTCGGGTGACGCAGGATCCCGTCGTCGGTGAACTCGGTGTAGGCGATCTCGGCGACCAGTTTGGGCTTGATATAGTGTGCGCCCTTGCGATCGGTGCGCGGCACCTCGACCGGCGCCTTGTCGACGGCAAGCGGCCGCATGCGCTCCATCAGCTCCCGGATCAGCTCGCCGCTGAAGCCGGTGCCGACCTTGCCGACATAGGTGAGCTTGCGGCCTTCCTTCGCGGCCAGCAGCAGCGAGCGGAAGCCGAGCCGTTTGTCGCTCTCCGACCAGCCGACGATCACGAATTCCTGGCGCTGGATGCATTTGACCTTGAGCCAGCTGCGGGTGCGGATGCCCTTGTAGGCGGCGTTGGCGACCTTCGAGACGATCCCCTCGCCGCCCATCTTGCAGACTTGCGCGAACATCTCATCGCCGCGGCCGATGACGTGGTCGCCGTAGAGGATCGGCGGCGACACCCCTTCGAGCAGCGCCGCCAGCCGCTGCTTGCGCTCGATGTTCGGCAGCTTCCGAATGTCCTCCCCCCGATCGATCAGCAGGTCGAAGGCGTAGAAGACGAGGTTCGCACCTTTTTGCTCCTTCAGCGTCGCCTGCAGCAGCTGGAAGCTGGGCTTGCCCTGGTCGTCGATGGCGACCGCCTCGCCGTCGATCAGGCAGCCGGCGGGCAGCCTCGCCGCCGCCTTGACCAGCGCCTTGAACTTGTCGCTCCAGTCCTTGCCGTTGCGGGTCCAGGCGGTGGCGACGCCGTCGCCGACCGCGAGCAGCAGCCGGTAGCCGTCATACTTGTACTCGTGGATCCAGTTGCTGCCGGTGGGCACTTCGTCGACCAGCGTCGCGAGCTGCGGCTCCATGAACGGCGGCGGCGCCTTGCCGGCCTTCTTCTTCGCGCGCCCGCCCTTCTGGCCGCCGCGGTTCGATTTCCACACGTCCTCGCCGGCGGCGATCTCGGCCATCGTCCGGCCGGTGGTGACGCTGGTCACGCAATTGTCGACCAGCGCGTCGCCATCATCGGGCTCGGCGAAATCGTCAGTGACTTTCTTCAGCATCCACGGCTCGGCCTTCTCACCGGGCTTGGGCTTGAGGCGAAACATCACCCATTCGCCCTTCATCCGCTCGCCTTCGAGCGTGAAGTGGAGGTGGCCCTCCTCGATGGTCCGCAAAGGGTCCTTGCGCGGGTCGGGCTCCCAGCGCCCCTGGTCCCACAGCATCACTGTGCCGCCGCCATATTCGCCCTTGGGAATCGTGCCTTCGAAATCGCCGTAGTCGAGCGGATGGTCCTCGGTCCGCATCGCCAGGCGATTCTCGCCGGGGTCGAGGCTCGGCCCCTTGGGTACCGCCCAGCTTTTCAACACGCCGTCGAGCTCCAGCCGGAAATCCCAGTGAA
>Ga0307416_100000618_pt1 | contig 18316 bp, 14 predicted proteins | sample DK1Cmetagenome_2_FD_203821 | JGI IMG/M metagenome (GOLD analysis project Ga0307416, IMG submission 203821) | Maize rhizosphere microbial communities from greenhouse at UC Davis, California, United States - DK15-C-3 | ecosystem: Host-associated > Plants > Roots > Rhizosphere > Soil | place...
CCGGTGAACTGGGGCTCGGACACCGCTTTGGCGCCGAGCCCGAGGTGGATCGGGAAATCGAACAGCGACTTGCCCGTGCTCATTCCTGCCCCATCACGAAGGCGTTCAGCTTGTTGCCGTCCGGATCGCGGAAATAGCCGGCATAGAAGCCGCCGCCGCGGTCGCCGGGCGCGCCTTCGTCGGTGCCGCCGTTGGCGAGCGCGATGTCGTACAGCTTCTGCACCTGCGCCTGGTCCTTCGCCTCGAACGCGACCATCACGCCGTTGCCGACGCTCGCCGCATTGCCGTCGAAGGGTTTCGTCAGGCCGATACCCGCACCGCCATCCGGCTTGCCCCAGGCGATGAACTGCTCATTCTCCATCATCCGCCCAACGCCAAGCTCGCCGCACAAGGCGTCATAGAATTTCGATGATTTTTCCCGGTCGTTGGTGCCGAGCGTCACGTAGCCGATCATCATGTCCTCCTGTTGAGTCGGGCCGAGAACATTAGGGGAACAACGCCATCCCGCAAAGCCCTATTCCGTCATCCCCGCGAAAGCAGGGACCCGCTTTCCTGCCGCGCGCAGAGGAAGGTGGATCCCGGATCAAGTCCGGGATGACGGCGAAGAACCCCCTCCGACTTCGGCGGTCCCTCTCCCCCGGAAATCCGTGGGAGGGTGAGATTAGTCGCCGATCGGCGCGCAGGCCTGCTGCAGCCAGTCGAGGTCGGCGCCGGTGAGCTTCGGACCAATCTTCGACATGACGTGCGCGTGGTAGCAGTTGAGCCAGACCAGTTCCTCGGGTTCCAGCATCTGGACGTCGATCAGGCGGCGGTCGATCGGCGCGAAGGTCAGGGTCTCGAAGCCGAGCATCTCCTTCTCCGCGCCCTCGATTTCGCGCTCGACCACGAGGACGAGATTCTCGATGCGGATGCCGTATTCGCCGGTCTTGTAATAGCCCGGTTCGTTCGAGATGATCATGCCGGCCTGGAGCGGCTCGTCGCCGCCGCTCTGGCTGCTTCCGACCGGCGAGATGCGCTGCGGGCCTTCGTGCACCGCGAGGAAGCTGCCGACTCCGTGGCCGGTGCCGTGGGCATAGTCGAGGCCGGCTTCCCACAGCGGACGGCGGGCGAAGCTGTCGAGCTGGCTGCCGCGCGTACCCTTGGGGAAGACCGCGGTTGCGATCGCGATATGGCCCTTGAGCACGCGGGTGAAGCGGTCGCGCATCTCCTCGGTCGGCTGGCCGATCGGGACCGTGCGGGTGATGTCGGTGGTGCCGTCGACATATTGGCCGCCACTGTCGATCAGGTAGAGGGTGCCCTTCTCGAGCTTGCGGTTGGTCTTCTCGCTGGAGCGGTAGTGGACGATTGCGCCGTTCGGCCCGGCGCCCGAGATGCTGTCGAAGGAGAGGTCGCGCAGCTCTTCATTTTCGCGGCGCAGCGCCTCGAGGTGGTCTGAGGCCTTCAGTTCGTCGACGTCACCCCTGGGTGCTTCCTCGTCGATCCAGTGCAGGAATCTGGAGATGACGGCTCCGTCGCGCTCCTGGGCGGCCTTCTGGCCGGCGATCTCCGCCGGATTCTTGAGGGCCTTGGGGAGGATGGTCGGGTCGCGCAGCGGCAGGACCTTGGCGCCCGCCTTGTCGAGCGCTTCGAAGATCGCGGCGACCGCGCGCTCCGGATCGACGACCACGGTCTTGCCGTTGAGCTGGGACAACGCCGTTTCGAACTCGGCGCGTTCGCGAAGGCGGACGCCGTTGCCGAGATGCTGGCGCACCTCCGGCCCGATCTTTTCGCCGGCGACGAACAGGTCGGCAGTGCCGTCGGCGTGGACCAGCGCATAAGCCAAAGCGACCGGCGTATGCGTCACGTCCTGGCCGCGAATGTTGAACGCCCAGGCGATCGAGTCGAGCGCGGAGAGCACGGCCGCGTCGGCGTGATGCTTTGCCAGCCAGTCGCCGATCTCGGTGCGCTTCTCGGCCGCGGACTTGCCGGCATATTGGTCGGGCTGGACGACGAGATGCGCCTTCGAGGCTTCGGGCCGGTCCTTCCAGATTTCGTCGATCGGGTTGCGGTCGACCGCGACCAGTTCGGCGCCTCGCGTTGCGAGCGCCTCTTTGGCTTTCTTCACCCAGTCGCGGGTGTGCAGCCAAGTGTCATAACCGATCCGCGCGCCTTCGGGCGCATGCTCCTCGAGCCACTGCGTGGTGCTGGTCTCGGGCACCGACTGGTAGCTCCACTCGTTCGCCGACACCTGCTGGCGGACCTGCAGCGTGTAGCGGCCATCGACGAAGATCGCGGCCTGCTCGGGGAGCACGACGGCCGAGCCCGCCGAACCCTCGAACCCGGTCAGCCACGCGAGGCGCTGGGCGTAGGTCCCGACATATTCGCTCATATGCTCGTCGGTCAGCGGGACGACGAACCCGTCGAGCTTCTCGGCCTTCAATTGCTCGCGAAGTGCGGCGAGGCGATCGGCGTAACTGGACATGAGCTAACTCCCTCGCCTCCCAGCTAGTCTGAAGAGGGCCATTGTTAAAGGGCCGTGCCGACCCGGAAGTTGGTAAAGTTGGCACTGCAACGCGCGCGCCCGCGAATCCGGGGGGGCCATGGCCTCGATAGTTCACTAAGTTCGTGGTTCTAAGCGCGTGTGAGGGGCGGGGGGATCGACTTCGTCAACTTCGCGGCGAATCGTCCGGCTCACCGCGAGCTTGGATCACGAATGCCGCCGTGTAGGGCAGTCGATTCTTATGCCTGCTTTCGACCCATTGCAGGCGTCAGCCGTCGTGTCAGGACATGCCGTGCGCGGATGGGATTGGCGAAGGCGCTCCGCTGGGCATCGCAAGCAGCGCGGCCTCTTCTTCTCCCGCTTCAAACCGCGCGAGCAACGCATCGGGATCATACATTATCCCCACCGGATTGTCGGCGAAGGCAGGCGTCCGCATGAGAGCCGTTGCTTCCGCGACGGTTCCGCAATCAACCTGGAACTCCATTCGATTGCCATCGGGATCTGCATAGTAGAGCGATAGCGTCGTTCCGTGGTGCACTGGCCAATATGGTGTGATGCCAGCGCGTTTCAGCCGGGCGTAGGTGTCCATCAAGTTCCCGACGTTTGCGTATGTATAGGCGACATGATTGACGCCGATCTCACCGCGATTATCGCGGGATGTTCCGCCGGGCTTCAAGACATCGAGATTGGCGAACGCGAACCGATGGTGTTCGTCGTCGTAAGTGAGAAACGCGAGCGCTGGATTTTCGTAAACGACCTCCGCTTCGAAGACATCACGATACCATGCGATCATCTCATCGAAGCGCCTGGTCTGATAGACCACGTGGGCGAACTTCACGGGCTTTACCATTGCTGCCTCCCCCTCGAAGACGCGTGACACGCAACTCGGCGGAAATGACGGTCAGACCCGCCGCAGTCGGGACCGCACGCTAACGGCAGTAGCAGTTCACCACGGCCAAGTCTCGGCATTCTCTACTTTTAATGTCCGCCTTCCACCCATGGCGGATAACGGCGACGCTTCGGCCTTCCCGTACGCGCCCACCGCGTTAAGAGCGCGGCATGGACAAGCCCGCAAGTCTCCCCTCCCCGCCCGCCGCCGAACAGCGCCCCTACCGCTACGAACGCCACGGGGTGACCATCGAGGACCCCTGGCACTGGCTGCGCGATCCCAAATATCCGGAGGTCGATGACCCCGACGTGCTCGCCTACCTCCACGCCGAGAATGCTTATTTCGAGACCTGGGCGGGGCAGCAGAAGCACCTGCTCGAGCAATTGTTCGGGGAGATGAAGGGACGGATCAAGGAGGACGAAAGCTCGGTCCCGGTCCGAGACGGCGATTTCCTCTACTGGTGGGCGTTCAAGCCGGGGGCGCAGTACCGGAGCTGGTATCGCAAGCCCGTCTGCGGTGGTGACGATCAGACGATCTTCGACGAGCCGGCGGAGGCGCACGGCAATCATTATTTCCGGCTCGGCGCGCTCGAGGTCAGCGCTGACGGGAAGCTGCTGGCCACGCTTGCCGATTATGACGGCTCGGAGCGGTTCCAGCTTCGAATCCGCGATCTGGCGACCGGGCAGGATGTCGAGACCGTGACGACGGTCGGCATCGGCCAGCCGGTGTGGACCAGCGACAGCGCGGGCATCGTCTTCACCGAGGTCAACGACCATTGGCGCAGCTACCGCGCGCGCTACCATCGGCTGGGGCGGCCGCTGGACGAGGATGTCACGCTGTACGAAGAGACCGAGGAGCTCGGCTTCTCGGTCGGCGTCGCCAGGTCGCACGACCGAAGCACGATCTTTATCGCGACCGGCGACAATGCGACGAGCGAGGCGCGGTTCGTGGCCGCCGACGATCCGTCGCGGCCGCTGACGCTCATCTCGCGCCGCAAGCCCAACCGTGAATATCATGTCGACGCCGCGCACGGGAAATTGTGGATCCACACCAACGACGACCATGTGAACTTCCGCCTCGCGGTCGCCGACCCCGCCGACCCGGAGAAGTGGGAGACGGTGATCGCGGGGTCCGACCGCGTCTATCTGACCGGCGCGACTGCCTATCGCGACCATTTGGCGATCAGCAGCCGCGTCGACGGGCTCGACCAGCTGATCCTGCGCACCTACGACGGCGCGGAGACGCGAATCCCGTTCGAGGAAGCGAGCTACAGCGCCTTCTTCATCGGCAATCCCGAGTTCGCGCCGGCGGCGTATCGCGTCGGCTACACGTCGATGGTCACGCCGACCACGGTCTATGATTATCATCCCGAGACGCGCGCCCTCGAGGTGCTCAAGGTCCAGGAAGTGCCGTCCGGCTACGACGGATCGCAATATGCGACCGAGCGCCTGATGGTCGACGCCCGCGACGGGGTGAAGGTGCCGGTGTCGATCGTCTACAAAAGGGGCTTCGAGAAGAACGGCGAAGGCAGGCTGTTCCTCTACGCTTATGGCGCCTACGGGATGGCGATCCCGCCGAGCTTCAACACCAACCGGATCAGCCTGCTCGACCGCGGCTGGGCGTGCGCGATCGCGCACATCCGCGGCGGCGACGACCTCGGCTACAAATGGTTCCTCGACGGCAAGCTCTCCAAGCGAACCAACACGTTCAACGACTTCGTCGACGTCGCGAAGGGGCTGGTGGCCGAGAAATTCACGCGGCCCGGGCGGATCGCGATCAACGGCGGGTCGGCGGGCGGCGAGCTGATGGGCGCGGTGGTCAATTCCGATCCCGAGCTGTTCGGCGCCGCGGTCGCCGACGTGCCCTTCGTCGATGTGCTCAACACCATGCTCGACGACACGCTGCCGCTGACCCCCGGCGAATGGCCGGAGTGGGGCAATCCGATCACCGACAAGGAAGCGTTCGATACCATCCGGGCCTATTCGCCCTACGACAACGTCAAGGCGCAGGATTATCCGCCGCTGCTGATCACCGGCGGAATTACCGACCCGCGGGTGACCTATTGGGAGCCGGCCAAGTGGGCGGCGAAGCTGCGCGCGACCAAGACCGACGGCAACCTGCTGCTGCTGAAGATCAACATGGGCGCGGGCCACGGCGGCAAGTCGGGGCGGTGGGAGAAACTGCACGAAGTGGCGGAGACCTACGCCTTCATCCTGACGCAGGTACAGTGAACCGCCCCGTGTTCGAGATGGAGTTGACCGCGGGGCCCGAGCACATCGACGAGCTTGGCCACGTCAACAATGCCGTCTGGGTGCAGTGGATTCAGCAGGTCGCGGTCGCGCACTGGTATTCGGTCGCCGACCCCGATCATAACGACGCATATTTCTGGGTCGTGGTTCGGCACGAGATCGATTACCTCCGCGCCGCGGTGGAGGGCGACCGGATCACTGCCAGGACGTGGGTCGGCGAGGCGCCGCAGGGCGCGCGGTTCGACCGGCTGATGGAGTTCACCGGCGCGGACGGGAAAGTCTGCGTTCGCGCGAGGACCCAGTGGGCGATTATCGACAAAGCGTTGGGCCGGCCCATCCGCGTGCCGAGAGAAGTCGTGGCGCCCTTCATTTCGCAAGTGTAAGCGACCGACATGAGCCGCCCCATTCTCTACGATTACTGGCGTTCGTCGGCCGCCTACCGAGTCCGCATCGCCCTCAATTTGAAGGGCATCGACTACGAAAGCCGCCAGGTTGATCTCCGCGAGGATGCGCAGAAGGCGGAAGCCTATCGCGCGCTCAACCCGCAGGGGCTGGTGCCGATGCTGGAGATCGACGGGCTGCGGCTGACGCAGAGCCTGGCGATCATCAACTATCTCGACCTCAAATATGCCAACCAGCCGCTGATCCCAGCGTCGGCCGCCGAGCGGGCCCATGTCGTCGCGATGGCGATGGCGATCGCCTGCGACATTCACCCACTCAACAATTTGCGGGTGCTGAAATATCTCAAGAACGAGCTTGGCCATTCGCAGGACGAGATCGACCGCTGGTATGCGCACTGGATTGCAGAGGGGCTGCCGGCGCTGGAGGCGATGGCCCTACCGCGCGCGGGCAAGTTCCTGTTCGGCGATGCGCCGACGGGCGCCGACGTATGCCTGGTGCCGCAACTCTACAATGCGCGGCGGTTCAATGTGCCGCTCGACGATTATCCGACGTTGCTGCGGGCCGAGGAGAATGCCAATCAGCTCGACGCCTTTGCAGCCGCCCACCCAGACCGTCAGCAGGTGCCAGCATGAACCGCCCAATGGACCGGGTTTCCAGCATCAACCGCGGCATGACCGAAGGCCTGAAACCGCTCGAATCGGTCGACATCCCGCCGATGAAGGACAAGGTCGGGGACGAGGAATGGGCGATCCGCGTCGACCTCGCCGCCGCGTACCGGATGGTGGCCTATTACGGCTGGGACGATCTCATCTTCACCCATCTTTCGGCGCGCATCCCCGGGCCGGAGCATCATTTCCTGCTGAACCCGTACAATCTGATGTTCGAGGAAGTGACGGCCTCGTCATTGGTGAAGGTCGATGTGCACGGCAATCCGGTCGAGCCCACGCCGTTCATCACCAACCCCGCCGGCTTCACCATCCATTCAGCGATCCACACGGCCCGCGATGACGCACAGGCGGTGATGCACCTCCACACACCCGCCGGGCAGGCGGTGTCGGCGCACAACGAGGGGCTGTTGCCGCTGACCCAGACTGCGATGCTGATCCGCGGCGATGTCGCGTTCCACGAATATGAAGGGGTGGCGGTCGACCTCGACGAGCGCGAGCGGCTGGTCGCCGACCTTGGCGAGAAGAACGCGATGATCCTGCGCAACCACGGCACCCTCGCCGTGGGCAAGAACGTCGGCGAGTGTTTCATCCGCCTCTATTATCTGGAACGCGCGTGCCAGGCCCAGATCATGGCGCTGTCGGCCGGCGACCAGGTCAACAATCCGCCCCAGGGCTCGGCCGAGATCACCGCGCAGCAGGGCGCGGTGGGCCTGCCGCTGGCCGCCAATTTGCTCGCCTGGCCGGCGCTGAAGCGCAAGGCGTACCGGCTCGACCCGAGCTTCGCCACCTGAGCTTGGCGAAGGGGGCCGCCAGCGTCAGCGATTATCGCGCGCTCGCGAAAGCGCGGCTGCCGCATTTCCTGTTCGAATATCTCGACGGCGGCTCGTACGACGAAGTGACGCTCCGGCGGAACGTCGAAGATCTGCAAGCGGTCGCCTTGAAGCAGCGCGTCCTGCGCGACGTAGCATCAATCGATCTTTCGACCGAGTTGTTCGGAAAGCGCGTGGATTTGCCAGTCGGCTTGGGGCCGGTCGGACTGTCGGGCCTTTATGCGCGGCGCGGCGAAGTGCAGGCGGCCAGGGCAGCGGCCGCGGCAGGCGTCCCGTTCACTTTGTCGACCCTGAGCGCTTGCTCGATCGGCGAAGTCGCCCGGGCCGCGCCACTCTGGTTCCAGCTCTATATGGTCAAGGACCGCGGCTTCGTCAGCGACATGGTCGCGCGGGCGAAGGAAGCGGGCTGCGGCGCGCTGCTGCTGACGGTCGACCTCGCGGTGCCCGGCACCCGTTATCGCGATTATCGCGCCGGCCTGTCGGGCTCGCTGCGCGGCCCGGCCAGCCGCGCCTTCCAGGTCTTGCGGCGGCCCGACTGGGCGTGGGACGTCGCGGTCCGCGGCCGGCCGATGACGATGGGCAACCTCGAACCCCTGCTCGGTTCGGGAGCGGCGCTGGCCGACCTGATGGGGTGGGTCGCAAAAAACTTCGATGCGAGCGTCACCTGGAAAGATGTCGAATGGGTGCGCTCGCAGTGGCAGGGGCCGCTGATCGTCAAGGGCATCCTCGACCCCGATGACGCCAGGGCCGCAGTCGACAACGGTGCCGACGCAATCGTCGTTTCGAACCACGGGGGGCGCCAACTCGACGGCGTGCTGTCGAGCGCCCGCGCCTTGCCCGCCATTGCGGACGCAGTAGCCGGCCGGATGCCGATCCTCGCCGATGGCGGCGTGCGTTCCGGGCTGGATGTGGTGCGAATGCTCGCGCTGGGGGCTGACTTCGTGCTGCTCGGCCGCGCCTGGGCCTACGCGCTCGCGGCGCGCGGCGAAGCCGGGGTTGCGCACGTGCTGAAGCTGATCGAGGCTGAAATGCGCGTGGCGATGGCGCTGACGGGCTGCACGAGGATCGACCAGCTCAACGAGCAAATCCTGGAGCGGAGCGGCAATCAGGCGACGTTTTGACGGGCGCCATCCTGTTGGGTGAACAGGCGGTCGACGTCCGTGGCCGTCATCGGCTCCGCGAACAGATAGCCCTGGACCGAGGAGCAGCCGTGCGCCCGCAGCTCCATCAGCTGGGCGGTTTCCTCGACGCCTTCGGCGGTGGTCTCGATGCCGAGCGCGCCGGCGAGCTCGGTGATCGCATGGACGATCGCCGAGGCGCCTTCGCGAGTCAGCAAATTCTGGATGAAGCTGCGGTCGATCTTGAGCTTGTCGAATGGAAAGCTCTGCAAATAGCTGAGCGACGAATAGCCGGTGCCGAAATCGTCGAGCGCAATCCGCACGCCGAGCGCGCGCAGCGAGTGGAGCAGCCGGAGCGTGACCTCGCCGCCTTCCAGGAAGATGCTTTCGGTGATTTCGACTTCGAGCCGGTTCGGTTCGAGCCCGCTGTCGGCGAGTGCACGGACAATCGAGTCGTGCAGTGAGCCGCGATGGAATTGAACGGCTGACACGTTGACCGCGACGCGGATGCCACCGGGCCATGTCGCCGCGCGCGCCGATGCTTCGCGGATCACCCATGCGCCAAGCGGCACAATCAGGCCGGTATCCTCCGCCACCGATACGAAATCCGCTGGCGAGACCAGGCCGCGCTCGGGATGGCGCCAGCGCAGCAACGCTTCGAACGAGCAGATCTGGTTCTGCTCGAGGTCGAACAGCGGCTGGTAGAAAAGCTCGAATTCGCGCCGCTCGAGCGCCAGCCGCAGGTCGGCCTCCAGCTGCCGCCGCTGCTGGGCGCGTTCGTTCAGGCTCTCCTCGAAGAAGGCGTAGGTGCCGCGGCCCGCTTCCTTGGCGCGGTAGAGCGCGAGGTCGGCGCTGCGCAGCAGTGTCTCGCTCTCCTCGCCGTCCTGCGGTGCGATGGCGATGCCGATGCTGGTCGAAGGCACCACCTCGTTGCCGTCGAGGGTGATCGGTCGCGCCATTTCGCCCAGGATGTCCCGCGCCAGCCGGTCGATCGCGTCCCGGTCGTCACCGATGGTTTGCAGGACGACGAACTCATCGCCGCCGAGCCGGGCCACGAAATGCCCGCGGGCGGCATGCTGCAGGCGTCTCGCCGCTTCAACCAGCAGGGCATCGCCCGCCGGGTGGCCGAGCGTGTCGTTGATCACCTTGAACTGGTCGAGGTCGAGGCAGTGCAGCGCGAACAGGCCGCCATTGCCGGCGCTGGCGCGGAACGAATGGTCGAGCTGCTGCTGGAACATCGTCCGGTTGGGCAATCCGGTCAGCACGTCGTTGAACGCGAGCTGGGTGATGCGCTGCTCGCGTTCGGCGATCTTGCCTACCATCTCGTTGAAGCTGTTGGCGAGCCGCGCAAGCTCGTCCTCGCCCCGGACTCGCACCCGCACATGCTCGCCGTGCGCCAGCCGGCCCGCCGCTTCGTCGAGGCGGGCGAGGGGCTGGGTAATCCGGCCCGCTGCCTTCCAGGTCGCGAAAGCGACCAACAGCAATCCGAGCAGCGTCATCGCGCCAAGCGCCGCCTGGAGCTTGCGCGCATCGGCCAGTGCCTCGGCCTTGGGATAAGCCAGCAGCAGGATCGCGCGCTGCTGCCCGGAGAAGGTCGGCAGCGGCTTGGCGAGCGCGATCGATTGGGTATGACCGAGCGTCATCTCGAAGGCATTGGGCTGCCCGACGTGGGCCTGCGCCAGCGACGCAGCGCGCCGGTCTAGAGCGGACATGCTTCCCGATGCTTCGGTCCAACGGCCCTGCTCGTAGGCGACGACCGCTGCGTGCAGCGGGATCGCCGATAGTTGTTCCAGGCCGCGCATCTCGCGCGTGTCGAGGTCGGCCGCGAACACCACCCAGCCAATTAGCGTCGGCGCCATGATTGGCGCGGCGACGAGCTGGCGCGGGCGTCCGCCGAGCACTGCGATCCCGGTCGATTGCCCGCCATCGAGCGGTTCCCACAGCGACGCGGCCTGCGACACCGGGACGGACCGGTCGATCGCCGAGACGCTGCCATCCGCGGTGATGATGAACGCGGTCCGCACCCGCAGGCGCGACGCGGCATTGCCGAGCGCCGACTGCATGGTGGCCTGGTCACCACTGGCGACGGCGGCGCGAAAGCCGAAGTCGCGTGACAGCAATTGCGCGGCATTCTGCAGCTCGTGCGCCCGCTGCTGCCACAACCGATCGTACACAGCCCCGCTCGATTGCAGCTGGCTTTCCACCTCGCGAGAGGCGGAGCCGGCGATCAGCGTGGACAGGGCCGCGGACACGGCCAGCATGGCCGCCGCGAACAACAGCGCGAACTGGACCGTCAGCCGCGCGCTGAGCGAGCGGAACGGGCGCATTGCCTCAGTAGTCCTGCATCGCCATCGCCGGCGGGGGCGGCCGAAGGCGGACCTGGAAGCCGACGCTGCGCTGCCCGGAGGCGACAGCTTGCTGGAGCTGGCCTCCCGATGCGCGAAGATAGGGATGCCACAAGACTACGCGCCCCGGTGCATTGGGTGCGTCGGCGAACTGGGCCAGTCCCTGGGCATTGGTTCGCGCGGTCCACGCGCTGTCGGTGACGACGATGAACGCTGCCATCTGGTCATGGATGTTGCAACCCAAAGCGACCACGCCGGCTTTCTCGAAATGGACCGTTCGCGACTGGTCCTTGGCGAACAGCCTCAGCTCGAACTTCTTGGCGGCGGAAAAGGAATAGACATGGTGCTTGGTCGGATCGAGGTTGGGGAAGGACACGTCCGCGCCGACCGGAACGATGGTCAGGAACGGATGGAACTTGAGATCCTTCTGGGACACCACGACGCGGCCGGCGGCACGCGCGGGACGGGCTGCGTTCCCGGCGGGATACAGCGTGACGACGGCATCGTGGACCGGGCGTCCGGACGGGTCGACGACGCGCACGGTCAGGGGCGCGGCGGACAGCGGTGAAGCAGCGCCGGCCAACGCCAGCGTGAACAGGATGTTACGCACCATCGGTCAGCATTAAGCCTTGAACGGTAAACGGGGCCGCTGCGACCATGGTTACCAGCGCATTCGCAGTTCGGCCTGAAGCTGGGTCTGGCGCTGGCGCGGCTCCAGCCCGGACTCTTCGCGATCCTCGCGCCTGCTGGAGACGTGGAGCAGCTCGACGATGCCGCTGAAGTGATCCCAGTCGCGCTTTGCCGCGAACATCGCCGCCCAGCCCTTGTCGTCATATTCGTCGCCGACGTCGCTGCCCCGGTTGCGCGTGTCGAACGCGTCCAGACGGGCGGTCAGCCGAACCGTGCCGAATGGCCGCGTGAGCAGCACGAACAGCGACCGGAAACGGTTGTCGATCCACCGCCTGCCGGTCTCGTCGGTGCCCATGCGCGTCCGGCCCTGCAGCGCCTGCGCCTTGAATTCTAATCCCGAACCGAGCTCGGCGGCGACCGCGGCCTGATCGAAACGCGTGTGCCAACCCCATTCGAGATCATCGTTCACCGCTTCGGGATTGGCGCGGTTGTCATAGCGGAACAGCTCGATGCGGACCGGCGCCGGGGGCTGCCATGCAACCTTCGCATAATAGCCCGGCCGCTCGGCGAACCCCGCTCCCACATCGAGCAGCGGATGAGTGTAGGGCGCTTGGTAGAACACCACCGGTTCGTCGAGCGGCGGCAACGGCTGTCGGTGAAAGGCGAGCGTGGTCCGGTCGTGCAGCGCCCAGCCGCGGAAGGTCATCAGAGTGCCCGAAGTATCGTTGGCGGCCATCAAGGCCGCGGTCAGCCGAAGCTTGTGGCGGCCTGGGTTGAACGCGATCGCACCTTCCGCCGCGACCGGGCGAACCTCCTCGCCGATCCAGCTGTTGATCGCCGATGGGGTGATCGAGTCCTTCACGTGCCAGTCCGCGCCGTCATGCTCGAGGCTGACCGGCGGCCACATCAGGCCGGCGCGGGCGGAGAAAGCGAGCCTGCCCGAACGCATCGGCTTGAAGGTCAGGTAGGCCTGGCTGAGACCAGCCTCGGTGCGCTGCCCGCCGTGCAGCGAACCGACGACGATTGCGCCGAGCGACCAGCTGAGTTGCGGCTTCCACACGAGGCTGATGTTGCCGAGCTGCGGCCTGACGCGAAGGTCTCCGTTGCTGCCCGAGCGAAGCTTGCCGAAGCCGCCGTTGACCCAGCCTTTTTCACCGTCGACCGCGACGAGGCGCACGTCGCCGCTGAGCTCAAACGCGTCGCGTGTGAACAGGCGAAGATCGGTTTCGGCGCTGGCTGGGCCGGCCCATAGCGCTGCGAACGCGCAGCCCAAGGGGATCGCGCCTCGCTTATGCAGGCGTCGAGCGACACAGCCCATGCCGCGAAGGTTAACGGAATGTGGTTAAGATAATGATGAGGATAAGGGTCGCACCCATTCGCGCTCGTGACCGAGCGCTCCGATTGGCGGTCTTGGCAGTCCCCCGGACTGCCAAGCTGCGTCAATGGTCGGGGAGAGAGGATTCGAACCTCCGGCCCCTGCCTCCCGAAGACAGTGCTCTACCAGGCTGAGCTACTCCCCGACCGGAACCCGCTTGAAGTGCGACGGAAGAGGTCGCGGCGGGAGCCAAGGCCGCGGCTAGATAGAAGGGGGTTGCCGGAAGCGCAACCCGGCAATCAGCGCCCGAGGGCGCGCAGCCAATCCTCGACCCGGACAAACTTCTCGCGCGGGCTTCCGGGACGGGCGCGGCTGGTCTCAGTTTCCTCGATCTTGCGCCAGTCGTCATAATCGGTCGGCATGATTCCGCGTTGTTCGAGCAACCGCTTCAGGCCTTCGGCGCCGGCGCGACCGCCTGAGGTTCCCGCCGGCAGCGCGGCAACGACCTGGTCGGCGACCTCATAGCCATCCGGACGGTTGGTGCCGATGGTGCCGGTCGGCCCGCGGCGAGCCCAGCCGACGGCGAAGAGCCGGTCGCCGATGCGCCCGCCATTGTTGACGAACTTGCCGCCCTCGAATGGCACGTCGGGAATCGGCGAGGTGGAATAGCCGATCGCGGTGACGACCAGCGACGCCGGCACTTCGTAGGTTTCGCCGGTGCCGCGCGCGGCTCCGCGGTCGTCGAGAACCGTGCGTTCGACGATGATCCGCTCAGCCTTGCCGTCCCCCTCGATCGCGACCGGCTTGGCGAAGAAATCGAAGATGATGCGCTTGGCCTTGTCGGGTTCGAGATCGGCGAAGCCGCGCAGCAGGCCGACCGACTTGCGCAGGCCCGGGTCGAGCGGCTCGTCGGCTTCGACTGGCGGGAAGTCGGCGGGGTCGATCACGGGGACCGCGGCCTCGAGATGGCCGAGCTCCCCCAATTCCTTTGGAGTCATCGCGATCTGGTGCGGACCCCGGCGGCCGAGGATGGTGATCGTCCGGATCGCCGATTTGTCGAGCGCGTCGAGCGCATGGCCGACGATGTCCGAGCCCTCGAATTCATGGGCGGTCTTGGACAGGATGCGCGCGCAATCGAGCGCGACATTGCCGGCGCCGACCACTGCCGCATGTCCGCCGGCCACCGGCGGGTCGAGATGGGCGAACTCCGGATGGCCGTTGTACCAGCCGACGAACTCCGCGGAGCCGACCACGCCCGGCAGATCCTCGCCGGGAATGCCGAGCTTGCGGTCGTGCGGCGCGCCGGTCGCCAGAATGACTGCGTCGTAGTGGTCGAGAAGCTCCGCGACCGACACGTCGCGGCCGACCGAAACATTGCCGATGAAATCGACCCCCGCGCTCTCGGCGACCTTGTCGTAGCGCTTGCTGACGGCCTTGAGCGACTGGTGGTCGGGGGCGACTCCGAAGCGGATCAGGCCGTAGGGGACGGGATAGCGGTCGAGGATGTCGACGCGCGCCGTCTCGCCATAGGCCTTTTCCAGCGCTTCGGCGGTGTAGAAGCCCGCAGGCCCCGAACCGACCACTGCGAAATGCCGCATTTACCCTCCCGTCGTTGCGAGCGGAGCGAAGCAATCCAGCCGCGGCACTGGATTGCCGCGTCCCCTCGATCAAGTCGAGGGTCCTCGCAATGACGAATTAGGATTTCGAATGATCCTCCAGCAGGACGCTGCCCTTCTGCTGAAGCGCGCCCTGGATGATCCCCGAGAACATGCCGAGCATGCCGGGCAGCAGCACCTTGAGGTGCACGCTTTTGTCCTTGACGTCGATCGTCGCCCGGACACTTTGCCCCATGGCGGCAACGTCCAGGTTGAGCTGGTCGCCGGTCCAGCCCGACTGCACCTGCGCCCCGCCGGGAATGTGCTCCTCAAGCTTGTCGATGTTGTTGGCGATGCGGCGGCGCGCCTCGTCCTTGCCGAGGCTATGAGGCAGGTCGACGTCGATGGGCTGAGTCATATTTGCGATGTCGCCCGGCGTTCAGCGCTTTTCAAGATTCGAGGGCGGAGTATCATCGCGCCATGCGCGCGCTCGCTTCAGCCTTGCTTCTCGTAGCCGCTCCCGCAGGAGCGCAGACCACGCCCGCTGCAGCGCCGATCGCATCGACAATGCCGCCGCCTGTCTGGGATCCGGCTTCCGCTTACATCACCGCGGGCCAGGACGAACCCGGCTACCGTTCCTGGTATCTCGCCGCCCCGTGGCGGGCGACGCAGGTGAAGGCGTTCAACGAGTATCTGGCCAGCGCCGAGGTTTCCGGAATCGTCCCCACCTGGCAGCTGCTGCGCACGGCGACGTCGTGGAAGAATTGCGGCGGCCAGCCGTTCGAGGTGCCGCCGACGACCGAATGGCCGCACATGATCCAGACTCTGCGCTACATCCGCGACTACGTCATCCCGAGCGTCGGCCCGGTCGAGCCGGTGTCGGTCTATCGCAATCCTATCCTGAACGTCTGCGCGGGCGGGGCGCCGGAGAGCGCCCACAAGCTCGATTCGGCGGTCGACCTCGTGCCGCTGCGGCCAACCGACCGAGTGACGCTGATGCGGACGTTGTGCGGAGTCCACTCCGCCCACGGCGCTGCCTACAAGACGGGTCTCGGTTTCTACGCCTACCTCCGCTTCCACGTCGACAGCACCAAGTTCCGGCGGTGGAACATGGACCCCGCGGTGGCTGCCGATTGCCCGCCGATCGTGCACCCCGAGGACGTCGCCAGCGTCGGCCAGCCCCTTCCGGCACAAGCGCCGAGTGCCGCAAGTCCCGCTCCAGCGATGCCGACCGCGCCTCCCGTCGCCTCGCCGGCAGCGCCTTCGGTCGCTTCGCCCACGGTGGCTACGCCTCCGGTGGCCGCGCCAGTGCACCCGCCCGAACGAGGACAGCCGCAGAGCTAGAAGGCTTGTGTTGCCGATGCGCAACACCAATATCGGCCCCAAGCAAGAGGGGTTAGACTCACATGGATTTTGAAAAGCTGACGGACCGCGCCCGGGGCTTTCTGCAGGCCGCTCAGACGATCGCGGTCCGCGAGCATCACCAGCGGATCGCGCCGGCGCATTTGCTCAAGGCCTTGCTGGACGACGAGCAGGGCATGGCCGCAGGCCTGATCCAGGCCGCCGGCGGTGACGCCAAAGCCGCGAAGCGCGAAGTGGACGCGCTGGTCGCTAAGATTCCCGAGGTGACCGGCAGCGGCGCGACCCAGGCGCCAGGAATAGACGGTGACGCGATCCGCATCCTCGACCAGGCCGAGCAGGTCGCAAAAAAAGCCGGCGACAGCTACGTCACGGTCGAGCGCATCCTGCTCGCGATGACGCTCGCCAAAGGCACCGACGTCGGCGACGCGCTGGCGAAGGCCGGGCTGACGCCGCAAAATCTGAACGCCGCGATCGAGCAATTGCGCGGCGGCCGCACCGCAGACACGCAGGGCGCCGAAGACCGCTACGACGCGCTCAAGAAATATGCCCGCGACCTGACCGAGGCGGCGCGCGCGGGCAAGCTCGACCCGGTGATCGGCCGCGACGAGGAAATCCGCCGCACCATCCAGGTGCTTGCTCGCCGGACCAAGAACAACCCGGTGTTGATCGGCGAGCCAGGCGTCGGCAAGACGGCGATCGCCGAAGGGCTGGCGCTGCGGATCACCAATGGCGACGTGCCCGACGGCATCAAGGACAAGCGATTGCTGTCGCTCGACATGGGCGCCCTGATCGCCGGCGCCAAATATCGCGGTGAGTTCGAGGAGCGGCTGAAGGGCGTGCTCGACGAGGTGAAGCAGGCGGCCGGCGATATCATCCTCTTCATCGACGAGATGCACACGCTGGTCGGTGCTGGGAAAGCCGAAGGCGCGATGGACGCGGGCAATTTGCTGAAGCCGGCGCTGTCACGCGGCGAGCTGCACTGCATCGGTGCGACCACGCTCGACGAATATCGCAAGTATATCGAGAAGGACGCCGCGCTCGAGCGGCGCTTCCAGCCTGTGTTCGTCGGGGAGCCCACAGTGCCCGACACCATCTCGATCCTTCGCGGGCTCAAGGAAAAATACGAGCTTCACCACGGCGTCCGAATCACCGACGCGGCGATCGTCGCCGCGGCGACGCTCGGCAACCGCTACATCACTGACCGCTTCCTCCCGGACAAGGCTATCGACCTGATGGACGAGGCCGCGAGCCGGATCCGGATGGAGGTCGAATCGAAGCCCGAGGAGATCGAGAACCTCGACCGCCGGATCATCCAGCTCAAGATCGAGCGCGAGGCGCTGAAGAAGGAGCAGGACAAGGGGTCGAAGGATCGCCTCGCCAGGCTCGAGGAAGAGCTCGCCAACCTCGAGCAGCAATCGACCGAGCTGACGCAGCGCTGGCAGGCGGAAAAAGAAAAGATTGCCGGCGAGGCGAAGATCAAGGAGCAGCTCGACGCGGCGCGGCTCGAGCTCGAGCAGGCGCAGCGCGCTGGCGATCTCGCCAAGGCCGGCGAGCTGCAATACGGGCGTATTCCGCAATTCGAAAAGCAGCTTGCCGACGCGCAAGCGGAATCCAAGGGCGCGATGCTGCGCGAGGAAGTCACCGACCAGGACATCGCGGCGGTGGTCAGCCGCTGGACCGGAATCCCGGTCGAACGGATGATGGAGGGCGAACGCGAGAAATTACTCCAGATGGAGGCGACGATAGGCGCCCGGGTGATCGGCCAGGAGGATGCCGTGAAGGCGGTGTCGGCGGCAGTCCGGCGCGCCCGCGCGGGCCTGCAGGACCCGAACCGGCCGCTCGGATCATTCCTGTTCCTGGGCCCGACCGGCGTCGGCAAGACCGAACTGACCAAGGCGCTGGCCGAATTCCTGTTCGACGACGCTTCGGCAATGGTCCGCATCGACATGAGCGAATTCATGGAGAAGCATGCGGTGGCGCGGCTGATCGGGGCTCCGCCAGGCTATGTCGGCTATGAGGAAGGCGGGGTGCTCACCGAAGCGGTGCGGCGCCGGCCCTACCAGGTGGTGCTGTTCGACGAGGTCGAGAAAGCGCACGGCGACGTCTTCAACGTGCTGCTACAGGTGCTCGACGACGGCCGGCTGACCGACGGCCAAGGCCGCACGGTGGACTTCACCAACACGATCATCATCCTCACGTCCAACCTCGGCTCGCAATATCTCGCGCAGCTTGGCGAGGATGAGCCGGTCGAAAAGGCCGAGCCACAGGTGATGGAGGTGGTCCGCGCGCACTTCCGGCCCGAGTTCCTCAACCGGCTCGACGAGATCATCCTGTTCCACCGGCTGTCTGCCGGGCACATGGGGCCAATCGTCGACATCCAGATCGCGCGGCTGCAGAAGCTGCTCGAGGATCGCAAGATAAGGCTCGAGCTGAC